>ENA-OROM01001863-OROM01001863.1-human-gut-metagenome-genome-assembly--contig:-NODE-1863-length-17241-cov-4.249680_pt1 | contig 17241 bp, 12 predicted proteins | sample MGYA00242129_ERZ509050 | MGnify/ENA primary metagenome ERZ509050 (study PRJEB26280, sample SAMEA2338701) | human gut metagenome | biome: human gut; feature: human-associated habitat; material: faeces...
TTTATGACTGAGACTTTTGAGAGACATCGCTCAAATCAAAATCGTAACACGAATTGAAATTAGCAAAAAATTTGAGAGACATTTCAAAAAATAAAGAGGGCTTAAAGTAATAAAACTTTAAACCCTCACTTTAAGTTTGCCCTTTTATATTGTTTATCCATCAAAAATGCAAAAGTAATAAATGCTAAAATAAGTCATTCGAAAATGATGAGTTTGTCATTTTATACGCAGCACCTTTTGGATTACTATTTACAAACTGAAGATAATAGCCATTATCTTCACCTATATAAATTGTTGCACATACCTCTTTTGTGTCGTCCTCGTAAACGGCAGTAATATCGGCAAATTTAGTATTTAATTTTGTTTTTGGTATAGAAACCTCTTGTTGCAAATTAAAAAATTCAGAAATTTTTTCCTCTTTGGTTGTAATATCCATATTTATACCGCTGTATGAAAGAAACAATCTTTTTACATCATTGCTTTGAGTGTCTGTATCATGATCTTTATTTTTCTTTGAATTGGTTTCATCATGAACAGTAGTGCTTTTACTAGTCATTGACGCAGAGACTGAAATATCAGAAACTTGTTTTGTATTGCAAGCAGTCAGCGTTAGCACAGATATGATGCATAATATTATTAAAAGTGATTTTTTCAATTTAATTCTCCTTTTTTAGTACCATTTATCAACCCAACCATCATTATCAGTAGCAATTTGGGTTGTAGAAAAATTCCTTGAAGATGTTTCTTTATTGTCACTTGCTGAAGTGCTTGGTAATGAAGCGGTTACAGAAACGGAAGAGTTTGTTTTTTCATGATTTGATTTGAAATCAATATTATTATCCGCTTTATCTGATGTTTCAAACACTTTAGTATCCTTTGAATTTTTAGATGATGAAACAATTTTTGACCCTGTTACTTTATTATCAATAACCGTAGTGGTTTTATGTTCATTTGTGACATATTTACTATTATTGTTTGTTAAAGGCTTACCGTTGTTATCTGTAACAATTTCATAATAGTGCGTTGTACCTTGCTTATCTGTAACAGCTATGTTTGAATTTCCGTTGTTATCATTATTTGCCGAGCAAGAAACTAATACAGCAACAATAATTATGAGCACTGAAAAAATAAACAATTGTTTTTTCATATTTAGCTCCATGGAACTTTAATGTCAGTATCAGGTTCATTATCGCTTGTTGTAATCACATCAACCGTTTTGAATTCTTCTATTTCAGCTTGTGGCTTTATATATAATTCTTTCATATTTTACGCCTCCTTGTTTAATAAGTTTTTCACTTCGTCTTTTGTATTTGTGTCAATTTCATCATCGGCAATAATTTTATTGGCAACATCATTGAAACTTCTTGTTTTGACAGGAGAATAAAAATACATTCCGTCAATATTTACATAAGCTCTTGCAGATATTTTGTCATTAAAGTGATTTGTAGGAATACCTGTAAATACGGCGTTATATGTTGAAACAGTACCGTCAACAGTGCGCTTTGCAGCTTTTGAAATTATTGTATCATCATTATCTGCACGAATTTGAGTGTTGACATTTTCATTTTGTTCGTCAATACTTTGGTCAAAGGAGTACGCAAATCCGTATTCTTTATTTATTCTTTTATAAAGATTTTCGTATTGACTCAAATCAACTCCAAGCACACTTTCATCAAGAACAAATCCAAAACGCAAGCCGTTATCTCTTGTTCTGATTTGAGCACCCTTTGCTTCAATAATTGAATCCGAATCGATATATTCTATCGGGTCTTCATCAGAATATTGCCATTGTGACCAAGCTGCTGAACCTTTAGGTGAAATAATTCTTGGATAAACATTATCTAAGTAGCTCTGCCTTGTAACCCCAACTGCAACATCTGTAGCTTTTTCTGATATAACTATTATCGAAGAATATGAATCGATATGCAAATACCTTGTATTTGGCGCAAAAAATAATTTCAGTTGGTCGGTTACATGTGTTGAATCTGGGTTTATATATTGTGTTTTTACTTGTGCTTTTGGAATCCATACTATTTCGAGCGGCGGAAGAAAAGGATATGTTTCTACCGTTGGATAGTATAATTCTTCTGCATTAGGCAGATAAAGTACTTTCAGACATGGTAGATTTGTAAAAACATTAGACGGATTTTTAAAAGAAGTGATACTGTCTAAATATATTTCTTCGACATACATATTGTAAAATACATTGTTTGATGTTATTTCTGTCAGTTTAGGTAAATTTATGACTCTGATATAACTTTCTTGACCGATTCCGACCGATGACCCCATTCCAGAGAGAGTAACACATTTAGGAGCATACAAAGTATCAATATAACAATAGTCAAATGCTCCGTCATTTATCCAAGTAACGTTTGGAAAATCAACATTTTCAAGAGAATAGCAATATTCAAATACACTTGTTCCTACATTATTTGCATTTGGAACATCAACTTTGTAAAGATTATTGCAATTAGAAAACATATAATTTGACAAAACTTCAATATTAGGCATATTGCAGGTCATTAATGAGCTTCCATAAAACAAATATTCCGAATCAAAATCCTCAACATTGCTAAAATCAGCATTAAGTAATCCTGAATTTTCAAAAGCATGCCAACCTAAAAGTGTTACCGAATCGGAAAAGTCTATTTCATGTAGCATTGAGCAACCTCTAAATACTGACGAGTCAAGTTCAGTGCAGTTCGGCATTATTTCATCACGCAAATCAGAGCAGGCATAAAATGCAGCCTCCCAAATATCATTTACATTTGTTGCCTTAAAATGTTTTAACTTTTTAGATTTTTGAAAGCATTTGTTATATATTGTATTTATGGTGTCCGGTAATATAATAGAAGTAAATTCACTTTCTTTAAATGCTTCTTTTCCTAAAGCAGTTGGAATAATGTTATTTATTAGTTTAGGAACAATAATATTGTTTTTATCGCCATTATAAGCGGTTATTACACCGTCCTCAGTTATTTCAAAATCATTTTCATCTGCAATATATTGAACTGTATAATATTGTGATTTTATATCACTTACATATTTATCATTTTGAATCAATGCATAATTAAGCTGCATTTCATTATCAATCGTTATTGGTGAAGTATAAACTGTTCCGTTTGAAGTGCTAGGAATCGACTTATCGAGCGTATAAATAAGCTGTGTGTCGGCAGGAATATTATCAAAAGTTACAGTTTGTGTATCTGTATAAAAGCCACCAACTGTGCTTGGGGTCGGAGCTGTATGTTCCTTATCAACTAAAAGATTTGGGAAATTAAGCATACCGCTTCCGTAATAATTTTCTTCATCCTCGCCCATATAGACTGCAGATGCTTTTATTTGTTCTTGCACTTCTTTAGGAGTTAATTTTGGATTTTGCATTAAAATATACGAGCATGCGGCACTGACAAACGGACAAGCTGCTGATGTGCCGGTGAAATTAGTAATATATGCATTTACCGCCTTATTAGATGCTGTAAAAACATTTTCACCGGGAGCAGCTATATCAACCTCTTTTCCAAAATTTGAAAATGAACATATATGATTATCTTTATTATACGCTCCGACCGTAATTGCAGTTTCACAATTAGCAGGTGTAATATTTTGGACAGGTAAATTGTCGTTACCTGCGGCAACACAAACCGCAACATTGCATTTAACCAATTTATCAACAAGTTCAGTTTGAATTTTCATATTACTATATGGATCAAATACCCCGACACTTAAATTCATAATGTCGGGCTTATTTTTTTCAGCGATAATAGCTTCCATAGCCGTAATAAAAGTTGACAAGGTACAAACACCTTTATCATTCATAACCTTATATGGCTTAATTTTAACATTATCAGGCGTAGTTTGTGCAATGACACCTGCAACGGCAGTACCGTGACCGTTATCGTCCATACAATCGTTTTCGTTGCCGGAATCGCTCATATTAAATGATGTATCGGTAATTTTATCTTTTAGCAAATTGTGTTCATAATTAACACCGGAATCGAAAACACCTATTACAATCTCATTTTGACTATAAGAACTATCGGCTATTCTTGATTTGGCAAAATCAACACTTGTTTCTTGAATACCCCATTTACTGTCTTCTATATTACCGGCACAAGTATGTAAATATATATCTTTTTCAACAGTATAGCCTTTATCTCTAAGATCATCATATTCTTCAAGCATATCACCTTTATTATTATATTGAAGAACTGCATAATCTAAGCCATAAACAGAATCTATAGCATCAGTATTTTTTATTTTGTTTTTGGTTTTGATAATCAAACGATTTTCTATTGCGTTAGGTGTATTATCATTATAGTGCTTCTCAAATGAATCAGAGTCTGATTCATATTTTTCATTAAGCTTTGCAATTCGACTGCTGAATAAAGAAACGCTTTTTCTTTCAATCTCTGCCGCTATTACACTTTGACAAGGTGCAAATACAGACATTAACATTATTATTGCTAAAATCATACTTGCTGTTTTCTTCATATAAATCAGACTCCTTTTGTTTAATCATTAATAAAACTATTTGGATTTAATTGATTTCGCTCCATAAGGTGTTTTGGATTTTGAATCAAAAATCTTTGATTGATCATTCCCTATAGAATCGATATGTGAAGAAAGATAATTATACCCATTATTTTTATAAACAGTTTGATTGTTGTTATTAAATACTTCCGACCATATTTCTTGTTGTTGTGTTGTTAATTTCAAACTGGATTCAATCATCTTGTTTTCAATTGTATTCTGCATTGAAGGTTTTGAAATGTTTAATTTAGTTGATTCTGTAGGTGTAATTCCCATGAGTGAAAGTAAGCTGTTATCGTAGCCATTTGATAACTTACTAAAGCCACTAGGATCAGTATAATTAATAGGATCGTTATCACAATATTTAAATAAGTTAGCTCCTAAAACTTCACCTGCATCCTTTGTTAAAACATTGACATCATCAGAATTAATGAATCTACACCAGGATGGTGAATAATACCTAGTTTGATTGTAATACAAACCTGTTTCCGCATCATAAAGATATCCACGATAGTTTTGCTGAGTTAAAACAATCATACCGTTAATTACAGCTGCATAAACAATTGCGACAAGTATCTTAATAAGAACATCTAAAATTGAACTTCCGGTATCAATCGAATCAAAATCCGGAGAAGAAAAATTCAAATAGCAGTTACCATACGAATCATAATCATAATGAAACATTATATCTTGATTATTTACATTTGTATACACATCTGTTATATTACCCAAACCATCTTTAAGAACAGGAACCGTTATAGTTTGATTATCTTCAGGTGTATTTCCAGGTATATCATAGATCATACCCATTAGGCTATTGTTATCATCGTATATAGGCTTAACAGAAAGAGTTGATTGAATTTCATTATGATTATATCTAGTCATTTGGTAACCGGTAATGATATCATTTTCCCAAATATAATCTACACAGCAAGTTATTTCCATGTCCCCATTAGATTCTATTGAGTACATCTTTTTTTGTGTTCTTAAACCATCTGCATTATATTTGTATTCATAATACATCTTATTAGCATTGTCCTTGAAAGAAACGAGTTGTTTTCCACTCCATTTCATATCACCGGAAACACTATTACCAAATAAATTTGTACCAACATAATTTAATGGATTTCCGGCATTATCATAATGAATTTCCTTGCCATTGATAGATGTCATTAAATCTTTCCATGACGAATCGTTATATTCACATGCAACATTTAATGAATTATCACCTAATGTTAGTTCGTTTGAAACAGGATCATATTCAAAATCGCCTTCCCTGTAATACGCTCGATTAACGACATTACCACCTGCATCATAACGATAAAGGATAACAGCGTTTATTCTCAAATTAACTTCGGCTATAAGCTGTCCTAATTCATCATATTCATAATGATATACTTTTGTTGGTGTCAAACCATCGCCAATATTTCCAGGATCTAAAGTTGTATCTTTAAATAAATTCTTGTCAATTAAATATACATCCGTTATTTGCCCTTTGGAATTATACTCATATTTGTACTTCTTGTATAAAAGCGACGAAGATTCATCTGTTTCCTGATTTGATGAATTTATTTTACCAAAAAAGGATTCGTATTCGCTTAAAAGATTGGTTGTCTTTTTAGAGCCAAGAGCTTTATATGAATAATTGTTAGTTACACCATTACCGTCAATTAAAGATGTTAATGAAGATTTTGTGGTTCTGCCATAACCGTCTGTAGTTGTTTTAGCTACCGTACAATTTGAGTTGTTTAATAACTTCTTTAAATCCTCTGCTGATGGAATATCTTTTATTGAATCTGTTTCACTATACACAAATCTATCTGTATTAGTGGTTGTGTTTAGTTTTTTAGAATATGTTGATGTCGAAATAACAGAATAATTATCATCAAATAAATTGATGTTTGATTGGTTGATTGGTTGACCCAATATTGTTCCATTAAATTTCTTGGTATATCTATAGATCGGAACCTCAGTTATACTGTCTATATCTATAGAGTTATTAAAAAGCTCATTTATCTTTTTAAGAAACTCTAAATCAGTATTACCATATATTATATGTTCATCATTATACCAAATACTTGTTGTATTATTTTCTTGGTCAATATATTCGACCAAACTGCCATCATAATCATATTTGAATTCATATTTATATTCAAGCTTAGATACATCCGGATTGTTTTGTTTTGCTTCATAAATATCAACAATGTTGTAATAATCATCATCAATTGATTTTTGATAAATTAATGATGTACCATCTCCGTATGTTATTTTACTTAATTGATTTTTAGACCTTCCGTACTTATTATTAAATGAAAAGATAGAAGAATTGTTTACAGAAACATTTGAAACATTTCCGGAAGCGTCATAAGTCAACTTGTAAGTAAATCCATTATGATTTATTTCGGTAATGTTGTCATGTTCATAGGCATAAGAAGTATCCATTTTCATATTCTTTAAGCCTTGAGTATCTCCGCTATCAATTTGATTAACAATTTGCTCAATGGATTCAAGTGCACCCATACCGTTGTATGAATATTTTGTATTGTACTCACTGTCAGGAGAGAAACCATAAGAGGTCAACAAACTGTTTTCATCATAATTATAATAGGTTGTAATTCCATTATCAGTGATACTTGAAAGATTGTTACCATCATATGTATATGTTTTTTCTTTTTGTGACTTGATTGTTCCAATTATATTTTTTTCGGTTATTGTTTCTTTTGATAATCTTCCGTTGCTATCATAGGTATATGATGTTTTATCAATAGCTGTTTCGGCCTTTTTTTCGTTATATTTATATAATTTGACTGAATCAAAATAACAAAAATTTTCCATGTTTGTATAGCAAAGATAAACATATAATTGCTTCGTATCTTCTGGTATAGTTATTATTTGTTTTTGAAGTTGCCAATTTTTAATATATGGTTGGAAATCTATTTGTGATATGGTATCTGAGCGAACAGGGATACCATCATCATTTGTGTTTGATGAACTTACTAATATTGAGAATAAACGTTCATCATTAATAGGTACAGCACTTGAAGCCATTGCATATGCCTCAAGTATATATTGTTCACCTGCTTTAAAGTCACCTTCTATTATTTGATAAACTCCAGTTGTATTGTCAATAGTATTTAATATTCTTAAACAATCTTTGCTCGAGCGCAATCGTCTACTTGTATTATTGTCTACAGTTATTTCTCCATCTCCAATATCATTCCAATAATCTGAATAATCAGATGTTTCGGGATACTTTCCGTTTTCATTATCAAACATACCATACTGGATTAAATTGTTAGAAGAACAGCTGTTTAATACATTCTCAAGTTCATTTTTTTGATAATTTAAAAAGTAATTTTTATTATCAAAATCTTCAAGATAAATTAATTGATACGATTTATTAAAATCAAGAATTTTTGTTTTTTGTGTTAAACCTTCTGTTTCTAACTCGTTAGTAAATGTTCTTCTGTATGTTTCACTATAATCAATTGTTATATTTTGAATAGTTGTTTCATTTGAATCAATTACACTAAAATTATTTATCATTGATAAATTGTTGTTAGAAGTATATTTGAAGTTAAGAAGATTTCCATTATTTGAAGTTATATTTAATATTCTATTGAATTTATCGTATTCATATTTGACATTTTCTATATTATTAGGATATTTTACTTGACTTAATAATTTGTTATTATCATATGAGTATTCGATAACAATATTATTTCCATTGATTTGAAGAGGAACATATTCAGTTCCATTAAATTTATTAATGCTTATTTTTGAAACCAAATTACTATCATTATATTCAAATTTATAAATACGATTTGCACCATCAGTTATTGTTAAGATACGAGTAATGCCATTATTTTCAAAATATTTTATAGTGATTTTTGATTTGTCATTTGAATTAGTAAGTATTTCTGTTAAAAAGCCATTAGAATTAAAATGATATTCGTAATTCTCCGAATCCGTAATTTTTATTCCTTCTAAATTTTCGGAATTATATTTATTATTTGTAGGATACCACTTTAAAGTTAATTCATTACCTGAAGAATCAGTGCCAGTGTAGGTTTTATATGAAACTGATTTACTTTTATATGTTAAATATGCTTTTTCGCCTGTGCACATATCCCAAACAAAAGTATCATCTTTTAAACTAATTGTACTTTCATAATTGGTTCTGAAATTACTTCCCGTGAATCTAGAAACTTCGTTATAAGGATTTAATATACTTTGTATTTGAACTGGAGCTAAAGAACCGTCCAAACCAATTTCATTTCTCACAATTGTTGGGCTACCATTAAAGTCATTTATATATACAGTTCCGGCTCTGCCCATATCAATAATTTCATTTTCTATATTTTGATCAACTTCTGCAATATCTTTATAGTTAATATAAAGATCAAGGTTTGAAAACTCATCTAATACATCGACATAATTATATAAAACAAGACCAAAATTAGTTCCTCCAGTTATACAATTATTTAAATATTTTGTAATATCTAAAGTGATAGTACTATTTGTATATGATTCGTCGAGCTTTATATAATCAAGTTTATTTGATGAATTAAAAGAGGGGTTTTTACTAGGATCCCAAGTGGATTTTAACGGCACAACTATAAGTCTATTAGCTGATTTGTTATTTATCTTTTTGCATTCTAATGAAAGGTATGCATTTTGTACAAATGAATTAGTTAATTTTTCCAAATTAAATTCCAAAATTGCATAATTCTTTTTTGAACTTCCAAGAATAAAATTACCGATTTCAGGTGTGCTTTTTTGATGTAACTTCAAAGTCACAATACCATTTGTTTCTTCGGAACTATTCAACGAATATGTGCTTGTTGTTGGATCAATACTTGAACCACTCAATTTACAAATTGAAACCTTTGTTCCATCATTTGCGAGATAAGTTTTTTCGTAAGCATTACTTTCAGACGATAATTCATGAGTTAGTTCAACTGCATCACTATTTGTATTGACTATTTTAGGTAATGTTCTATTTTGAATTTCTGCTCCCCAAACAGTCATTGGAAGTACTTGTATTATCATTATTGCAGATAGAAATGTACATAAGAATTTTTTAAAAGTTCTTTTCATCTTTTATTCTCCTTTTTTGTTTGATTATTGATTCTTTTTTAAAACTAAAATGTCCCACCGCCTTATATTCCCAAATTCTATATTTCAAACTAAAAGTAACATTTCTATTATTTAAAAACAATTATTAATAACAAAATGCAAGAAAAAGACGTTAAATTGCAAGAAAAAAGCACTGCAAACTGCAGTGCTTAATAATATTTTTATTTATTTTTCTAATAACATTACTGTTGATATAAAGGTGTTATTATTTTTTTCATATTCCCAATTCATATCACCATCATATTTTTTCAATGTTTTCTTTACACTTTTAATTCCTATTCCATGTTTTGTCTTATCTTCTTTTGTAGTTAATAGTTTGTTGTTTGATATTGTTGGTGGTTTAAAACAACTATTTATAATTGTTATAACTGCATAGGTATTTGTGTAGTTTGTTGAAAATGAAATAAATGCATTTTGAGAACCAGTTGCTGCCTCAATTGCATTATCTAATAAATTATTTAGTATTGCGACTAAATCATAGCTGTTAACAAAATTCAGATTACATAACTTTACATCAAATGAAAATTTAATATTCTTCATTTGGCATTCGGTTTCATATTTGTTCATAATAACATCAAGCAAGTGATTACCACTATGGCATGAACTACTATGTGCTTTTAACGCATTTGTCATCGTGTTTATGTATTCGTCAATTATAGGATTACTATTCAAAGCCTTAATAGTAGACAGATGTTTTTTTGTGTCATGAGCATATATCATTAGTTCTTGGTTTTGTTTTTCAAGAATGTCGTAATATGTTTTATCCGTTTTAATCCTATCAAATTCATTTTGCAGTAAAAATAATTTGTTCTCTTTTTCAATATTTCGTTGATAAATCAGGAATAAAATCACAATTGAAAAAAATAATGCAAAAGAAATTACAGACAAAATTGTTTGCAAACCATTTGGTATATTTGTATCTACGCAAACTTTCCATAATGCTAATAATGTGCTTACTATCACAATTGGGTATATGTATAGTGCAGTAGGAAATTTAATGTTAGTAGTTTCTTTTTTTACAAATTTCGAAAGAAGAACGCATGTAAAAAAATAAAGTGTTTTACTTATTAGTGCATCAATTATAAAAATATTTATATTATCTAAATAAATACCCGGGGCAGTATGTGTGACTCTCGATATTAACCATAAAGTTACAATTTCCCATGCGCCATTAAAAACATTTATTATAATTGAGTAAAAGAGTATTTTTGTAAAGTTGATTTTAAAACATAATAAAGCAAATATCATGTTAATTAACATAAAACTTAGTGCATTTAACCATACTGTATTGGAAAATACAATATCAATAATAGCACCGATTCCAAATAGTATTGTACCGATTATAATACTATATGATATTTTATTTTTCATTTCACCTATTTGTGAGAAAAAGACATATGAAATAAGCATACTTGAAAAATATATTATAAAAACTATTATATTGTATAACATAATTATCTCCTGCGTAAATATCTAAACCAATATTGATGAAAATCAGCTTGTTTTCGTGTGGCTATAGGGATTCGAATATCGTCAAGATATAATTCAGTATAACTATATTTTGTAACATAATGTAAATTCACCAAAAATCCTTTATGTACTAAATAAAAAAATGTATTAGGTAATTTTTCGAGCCATTCATCAAGAGTTTCTTTTGTTGTATATTCTTTTCTGTCTGTCGTAGTCAATATTATTTTTCTATTATCTCGTCTAACATATAAAATATTGTCAACCAGTATTTGTTTGTGTTCACCGTTATTGAAAAGATAGATATCGACATATGATTCATCAATATATTCCATAGCCTTATCAAGGCTCGAATAAAGTCTTTGTACATTAAATGGTTTTTCAAAAAATCTGAAAATTCTTAAATCCATAGCTTCATCTTGGTATTCTTCATAATTTGTTACAAAAAACAATATTATTTTACCGTTTCTTTCTTTTAACTCCTTTGCTAAAGAAATTCCATCTATTTTAGGCATTTGTATATCAAGAAACGCAAGATCAAACCAGAGTTTTGAATTTAAAATTTCATTTGGATTTTCAGTAACATAAAACTCTGCTTTAATACCATGAATTCTCATATATTCCTTAATATGAGTTTTTAAATAAGTCAAATAATTCTTTTCGTCATCACATATTAGTATTTTCATATTACCACCATAAAAAAATCCTTGTTAGCTTTATAACAAGGATAATTTTATCATTATTTTATTTTTCAGTCAAATATTCAACTTCTTTAATGTAAGATTCAACAAATAGTTCAATTGATTTTTCTATCATGTCTTGATAATTTTCGGGAAGAATTTTCACTAAATTTAGTATCTTATTTTCTTTTTCAGATGATATATGTCCTATTAAATAGTAATTTGGCTCTTCTCCTAAAATATCACATATTTTGTATAAATTTTGAGTTGTCGGAAAATAAACACCACGTTCTATACAAGATAACTGACCCGGGCTAATATTCATTAATTCTGATAATTCTTCTTGAGTCAAATCTTTTTCTTTCCTCTTATGTTTAATTCTAATTCCTACAAGTTTTGCTTTTTCATTGATTTTTAAATCTTTTTTAGCCATATATATCACCTGCTTTCAGGTACAATGGTATCATTATTAAATATCAAAATTAAGATTGTAAAACAAACATATAATTGTATTACAATTAAAAATGACTGAAATTTCAAAAAAAGAATGAATTACATTCAATTTCTGCAAAAATACGCTTTTTTCTTGCGTTTTTTTAATAATATTGAATTTGTTATTTTATGGTGTTATCATCAAACAAAAAGGAGGTAAGGCAATGAATAAGGCATTATCAGTTTTTGCAAAAGCAGCAAAAAAGACTGCTGAGCATACGCTTAAAAGAGATGCTAATTCTACGACTTGTTGGGGTATCTATCAGCCAAAGGCACCAACTAGTTTAAAAGAATTCAGTAAATTTGATAAGTAAGTTATCATCTAAGATAGTCAATTATTTAATGAATCTATCCATAATTGAAAAAGAAAACAAAGAATTGTATATTTATGGTTTCTTTATGTTGCTTTCTCAAGTTCTATATTTTTTGGAATCATTAATAATTGGCTATTTTTTAAATGTTGTTATTCAAAGTTTAATTTTTTATGTTTCCTTTAGTTTTATAAGAAGATATGCCGGTGGATATCACGCTTCCACAGAAACAAGATGTGAACTTTCTACAACATTTTCAATATTGGTTTGTATATTTGTAATCAAGTTATCTTATAAGCTGAACTTAGATATATTTTTATTAATTATCGGCGTTATATCCGGATTACTTATTTTAATCTTATGTCCACTTGATACACCTGAAAAGCAATTATCTAAAACGGAATATAAATATTTTAAAAAAATTTCATGGCTGATATTATTTATTATTTCCGTTCTGATAATTATATCATACATAGTTAAATGGAAATTTCTTTATGCTCCTTGCTGTATGAGTTTAATTCTTGAAGCCATATTAATTTCGGCTGGAAAAATACAAAAATCAATAAACAATAAAATACTAAAATTAGAAAATGGAGACTGACTTTAGTCAAGCTCCATTTTTTATAGCAATATATTCTATATAATTGTGATTTGTAAATAAATGTATTGGAAAGGTAATTTTTAAGATGAATACAAATAATGGATCGCGCTTTATACTTCATGTATCAGATTTTCATTTAACAGAAAATAATGTTGATTATGCAAAAAAAATTCTAAAAAAATTAGTTGATAAATTATCATATGAGAAAGTTAAAGTAGATTACTTAATTCATACTGGTGATATTATTAATTCAAGTGATGCATATATTATTGTAGCAAAAAAATTAGAAATCGATGAAAAATTCTTTATTAAGGAAAAAAGTGAAATAATATTTGATAAAGAGAGCTTTATTAAAAATGTTGATAAACAACAAATAAAGAAATTTAATTTTGAGCTAAATAGGTTAGTAAATAGCAGATTTAAAATTGCAAAAGAAGTGTTCAAAGAATTTATTTCAAATTTAAATATTCCTTTGGGTAATGTTATAATTTGTAGTGGAAATCATGATATTTTACAATTACTTCCAATTACTGAAAGCAAAACAACTTGCGACAAAGAGGAAGAGGAAAAATGGGTTTATATATCTGGAAATGTTCCTGATAATTCATTTAAGCCATTTGAAAAATTTCTGAATGAATTGGAAATCGCAAACAGTTGTTCAAGATGTCATTCTGAAAATAGTGTCACTTACTGTAACGTGGATAATTTGAATTTTTTGATTCTTAATACAAATTGGGAAAATCCTTATAATCAAAAAAAGGGGTATTTCTGTACTCGCTGTGACATTGTAAATAATGTTCTTAGTGAAATTACTATAACACAAAATACTTTTAATATAATTGTAGCTCATAAACCATTGTATGAAATTTGTGAAAAAGCAAGATTATCATATAGACGTTATATACAAACACCATTTATGAGCAATTTGCGAAAATTTATCGGTAAAAATGGCATATATTTATGTGGAGATAAGCATACAAGAAGTATTGTTGGTTCAAAATTTCATGATATTCCGCACTATATTGGTGGAGAACCACTAGAAGATACAAGCAATGGAGAAGTGGAATATAATCTTCTTGAAATCAACAATAATAAACTTGGAATGGAAAGAAAAATCCATTTAAAAAACGGTGATTTTAATCAATCTAATAATTTAGTTAATTGCGAATGTGATATATGTCCCCAAGATGATGTGGTAATTAATTTATATGAACTTAGTAAGAAATATATAACAGAACGAGTTTTTGAAATTATTAGCATATCTGAAAATCATAATTCTTGGGAAAGTATTTGTCAAAAAATTCATGATTGGGAAAAAATAAAAGGAGAAACATGGTACAGTAATTTTAATGTTCTATATAAAACTATTTGTAAATACAGAAAATTCGGATATGAAGAAATAAAACTTGATGATGATCTTTTTGATTTTATATGCAATAGAATAATATTTCAAATGGAATCTGATTCAAAAAATGTATTGAATGTTAGAGGTGAATACAGAACAGGAAAGAGTATTTTTCTTGGGTTGTTTTATATTTATTTATTAAATCGGTATTCTATAGGTAAAATAGACTTTATACCAGCTTATTTTAATCTTGAAAACAGAGAGATTTCTGATAAAATAATGAATAGTTCTTCTTATTTTGAGGCTGTCACAGAAATTTTTAGTTCTTATGTTAATTCAATTCAAAAAACAGCAGTAAAAGAACATCAACGTATATGTTTTATTATTGATGGGTTGGATGAACAAGATTGTTGGAGTTATACCACAGAAAACAGCATAGGCCGTGCTATATTAGATGTATTGGCTCAATATGATAATTCATGGTATATAATGGTATTTGCACAACATAGATTACCTTGTCTAAAAAACACAATGCCAGCGAGAAAATATAGCGACTGTAGTGATATTATGTATTTTAATCCAATAGATATTCAAGAGAATAATTCTAATGATTTAAGATTCAAACATTTTGTTAGCTCATATTTTAAAATGCAAGAAGAGTCCGGTGCTTTATCAAAAATATCTAATACGGATACTATCAATGATAAATATATAGAAAACATATGCAAAACAATTCAACATTTCAGGCGGCTTACAATAACTACGGGTTTTATATATGATAATATTGAGCATATTGTAAAACAAAACAATACCGATAATAGCAATAATTGTTATTATGTTTCGGAATTATATAAATATCATATTGATAAACAATATGAAATATGTTTAAATGCTCTTGGTTATAATTTTATTGATTATGCTCCAGCAATGGCATATTTATTTTCATATAAAGGTTATACATACGAGAGATTTAAACATATTAGAGATGATAATTCGATAATCAATAGTCATATATTTAGAGAAATTTGCAGTTATTACGATAAAATGTATAACACTTTTTTGTTTATAAAAAAACATAAAGAAGCAAGGGAGTATTTAATTGCTATCCATTATAATAGGGAATTAAGATATTATGTTGAACATCCTAATGAAGAAATTGATTCAAATTCAATACTAAATGAATTTATAAGTCGTAATATTGCAGTATTAATCAGAAAATTGTGGACTGATACAAATAAATTTTTAATTGCATGTGAAAATTTACTTAAACGTGAATATTTACCAGCTTGCACTATGTCAATGTTAGTTTACTGTTTGGCACATTTAAAAATGTATACACCTATAAGGGATCAACTCAGAAAACAAATACAGGAAAAAGGTGAAAATTTCTTGTATGATAAAGATAATTCAAATTGGGAAATCAAAAATGGCGATAGTATAAGTAAGCTTGAATATTTTTTGAATTTGAGCGTGAAACACTCAATTGAGATTTTTAGACTTATTGATGAAGGTAATTCCATTCAACTTGTTTCAGCGCTTTTATCAGATAAGGATTTTCAAAAATACAACAGACAATTTCAAATGTTGTATTATGAAGATTTATCAATAAAGGGAGAAGAAAGTAAACATCCTTTAAATCCAGGATGTGATTTGGTGTATAAGGGTTTTGATTTTCATAATTGCTTTTATTATTTATATGTAAAACTAATTTCACCTCACTCATATCCCCTAAGAGAATTTGATATGTTCACATTATGGGATTTAATAAAAAGCAGATTGATTGCCAATTCACTAGAAACATATAAATCAAATACTGATTTAGAAACCTTTTTTTATCGAAAAAATTTTAAAGATAGAGCCAATACAGTTTTAAATAGTACATTGTCTATATTTAATTTGTATTTAGATGCAGCATGTCAAAATGATAGAAGTTCATCAATATTTAAATATTTTGAAAATGTCAAAAAGGCTTTAAAGAAAATACTCAAATTATCTGATAGAAACATTGAATCCGTAACACAGATTTTATCAGAGTTTGATATTGAATGTAACTCTTTATTTGATGCAAAAAAATAAATATCAAATTTTAATATTTTATATTATTGAGGTAGATATATTGGTTAGTCGTATAAATGGTTTTGTAACTGTGTCTTTATTATAATTTATTTATAAAATATATTCTTCCTTTCAAAAAATGACAAATAATACCCATACAAGCGCTTATAGTTATACTAAAATTAATGGTTTAAGGGGGTATAATGATTATATATAAACGTATAAATATGGGATATCAAATTATTGATTCAATTCATATAGGAAAAACTGAATTTGTAATTGGATACAATCATAAAAAAGATAGTCCTTATGCAATATGGGAAACTTTAAATGGAAATGATTTTCACTTAGGTCAATATGCAAAAAATCGATTACAAGCAGAGCATATTTTTTTAAAACGTGTGAACGAAGCTTACGAAAGACAAAATAATTGTTAATCTTATGAGAAAAGGATAGCTGAGTATAAATAACTCTGCTATCTTTTTGTTTCACTTTGAATCTACCATTGTTTGTTGTTCAACCTGCCGTGATTTGGTTACTGCATATTGAGCCATTCTCATTCGGTTCTGCTCGAATACTTCATCTACCATATGCGTGTAGATTTTTGCGGTTACCGAT
>ENA-OROM01001867-OROM01001867.1-human-gut-metagenome-genome-assembly--contig:-NODE-1867-length-17208-cov-5.875823_pt1 | contig 17208 bp, 13 predicted proteins | sample MGYA00242129_ERZ509050 | MGnify/ENA primary metagenome ERZ509050 (study PRJEB26280, sample SAMEA2338701) | human gut metagenome | biome: human gut; feature: human-associated habitat; material: faeces...
GCGAGATCAACCAGCGCCTGCGCGAGAAGGGCTTGTGCCTGCTGCCGCTGCGCTTTCGAAACGGCAACGCGCTGCTGTATCTCTACCGCCCGGAGCGGCTGAAAACGGACCTTAACAACGAGCTGGCGCGCCGAACGCTCGGAAACGCGGGCTATACCGACCAGAACCCCGGGCGCTGCGTGGGGACGCTCATCCGCCGGCTGCAGGACGAGGCGGAGTTTCCGCATGAGATCGGGCTGTTTCTGAGCTATCCGCCCGAGGACGTGCAGGGCTTTATCGACCATCACGCGCGCGACTTCAAGCTTTCCGGACTTTGGAAGGTTTACGGAGACGAGGCGTATGCGCGCGCGGCATTTGCAAAATATAAAAAATGTACCGATATCTACTGCCGCAGCTGGCGCGCGGGCTCGAGTCTGGAACGCCTTGCCGTGGCAGGGGAGAATCCGGCATGATTTCAATCAGAAAGGAATAACGTAATATGAAAAAGACAGCGGTTGTATTCTGGAGCGGCACGGGCAATACGGAGTCCATGGCGAATGCGGTTCTCGAAGGCATGAAGGCAGCGGGCGCGGAGGCGGAGCTTTTCACCTCCGAGCAGGCGGATGCCGCCAAGCTCGCTCTCTTCGACGCCATCGCTTTCGGCTGCCCGGCAATGGGCGCGGAGGAACTCGAGGAGACCGAGTTTGCGCCCATGTTTGACGCGGTCAAGGGCTCTCTTTCCGGCAAGGACGCCGCCCTGTTCGGCTCTTATGGCTGGGGCGACGGCGAATGGATGCGCACGTGGGAGGAAGACTGCGGAGCTGCCGGGATCAACCGTGTATCGGACAGCGTCATCTGCTGCGAAGCGCCGGACGACGAGGCGCTTGCCGCCTGCCGCGCGCTGGGCAAGAAGCTGGCTGAATAACGCTTGACAGTGCCGGTTCCCGATGCTATATATAGAAAAAACAGGATCGGGAGGCATTGAAGCATGGTACAGATCACAAAAGAGAGCGGTATGCAGAGCGCAGCGATCCCGTTCGCGTGGGTCGAGGTGCAGTACCCGGACAAGGCACAGTGGGATGAAGACGGCTTCTACGATATGGTGGAGCAGCACCTTGCCGCACTGCGGGAGCAGTACCGGGATTATGTCCGCGCGGACGTGTTCGGGCAGAACCCGTATTTCCGCTATTTCCGGAAATTCAAGAAGACGTACCCTGTCATGATGCAGTTCGAGTCCGTGCTGCTCAAGGGCCGGGAGTTCCCGCGCTGGAACGCCGTGACCGCCGTACCGTTTCTGGCTGAGCTGGAAACGCACGTGCTCTGCGGCACGCATGACGTTGACTGCCTGATGGGGCCGGTCGAGCTGTATCAGGCGGAAGCCAGGGAACCGTTTGCGGGCCTGCGCGGCGATGAGGTCCACACCTACCCCGGCGACGTCACCGGACGCGACGCGGGCGGCATCATCTTCAGCATGATCGCCGGTGCGGACGCAAGAACGTGTGCGCGGGCCGAAAGCCGTCACGTATTCTACCCCGTCTTCGGCGTGCCCGGACAGGCACCCGACGCACTGCGCAGCGCGCAGACGCGCATGGCGGAATACGCAGCGCTCCTCGCGAAGGATGCGCAGATCGCGTGTGAATGGATCTGAAAAACGGCGGCCGGAACTTCCGGCCGCTGCGGGTTTATGGTGAGGTACGAAAGTCTTCCGGCGAATTTCAAATGCAGAGCGTTTTTACCGCAGCCATTCAAGGGCAGCTGCTCACAAATCTGGCGTCCCGTAACAGGCGGCGCGTACCATAGTGCCCGTAGGGTGAATATGTGTGTTCGCAGCGGCTAAAAATCAGGGCTTGCCTGAAACGTACCCGCAGCAGGCACCAAACGCGTCCAAGCACTCTTTTCTTCCATATCTTTTCTCTTGCGAGAGAAAAGATATGGCCGCCGGAGGCTCGTCGGAACCGGCCTCGACGGAACGAGTCCCCGCTATGCGCGGAGCCTCTTATCCTCTGAGCACGTTTCCTCCTCTTTCCCGTCGAACCGCTCCGCTGGGTTCGCCGGGAATGCTTGAACCTCATAGTTGCACCGACATAAAAACCGCGGCGTCCGAACATTCAGACGCCGCGTGTGCTTTTATTCATCCCGGTACCGGAACAGTGCCCGGCTGAGGGCTAAGATCTCCGGCTCGTCGAGGGAATTTTCAAAAACCGCCGTTCCCGGTTCGCCGCATTGGCGCAGCATACCGCTTTGCGCAAGCTTCCGTTCGAGCTGCATCGCGACGCCGTGACTGCCGTCCATGATCTCCGGGCCCGGCCCGACGATCCTGCGGATCGCGCCCGTCAGGAACGGATAGTGCGTGCAGCCCAGCACGATCCCGTCGACCGGCTCGCGCAGATACGGCGCGAGCTTTTCGGTCAGATACGCCTCCACGGCGCTCCCGCGCAGCTCCCCGCGCTCGACAAACTCCATCAGCCCCTCGCACGGCAGACCGATGATCTGCGCGCGGTCGTCAAACTGGTGCTTGAGCGCCTGAAATTTCTCCTGCTTGATGGTCATGGGCGTGGCCATGACCAGAATCCTGCCGCCGGGGTATTTTTCTACGGCGGGCTTGAGCGCAGGCTCCGTTCCGATCACGGGAATGTCCGGGTAGACTTGCCGCAGCAGGCCGATGGCGGCGGATGTCGCCGTGTTGCAGGCCACGACGATGGCCTTGGCTCCGGCGCTTACCAGATGCTCCGCCGCCGCAAGGCTCAGCGCCTGGATCTGCGCTTCGCTCTTGACGCCGTAGGGCGCGTGGAGCGAGTCGCCGTAGTACAGATAGTTTTCCTGCGGCAGCAGCTGCACCGTCTCGCGCAGGACGCTGATCCCGCCGAGGCCGGAGTCAAAAAACGCAACAGGCCGATCCTGCTTCTGCATGCTCACGCCTCCAAAAACCGCACGATCTCATCCAGATCGTATTCCCCGCCGTCCATGTTGATGCGCAGCGTTCGCTCCGGTGGGAGCGTTTCGGCCCATTCGTCGTAAAGCTCCTTGAGCTCGTACACATACATGAGGTCGAGATCGTCCTCGTATTCCCGCCCGCGCTGGCGCATATGCTCGATGATCGTGCTGACGGAGCAGTCGAGATAGAGATACTTGTCGACCGGCGGCATCAGCGACGCGATGCCGTGCGCCAGCTTGCAGAGAATGCCGAATTCATCCTGCGTCAGATCCTGCTGGTTCAGGCGGTATTTCGCGATGACCAGATTTTCCAGAAACGCGCGGTCAAAGAAGAAAAACTCGGTGTCGCCAACCTCCGGCCGCCACTTCTCGTCGTCAAAATACAGCGAGAGGAAGCTCACCTGCGAGTGAAACGACCAGCGTTTGGAATCGGAATAGTATTCATTGATATAGGGGTTGTCCTGCGGGCGCTCCTCATGAAACGCGGCGCGCGGGCCGAAATATGCTGTGAGCCGCTGCAAAAGCGTCGTCTTTCCCGCGCCGACAGTGCCGCAGATCGCGATGTACTTCATATCCGCCCGCCTCCTTCGTTTACACAAAACGCTTTTCTATTCTACAACATCCAGCCGGTGGAAGCAAGATGCAAAACTGCCGAAAAACACGGCGTCCCGCTTGCAAACCTCCCGGCGGCATGATACGATAGAAAAAAGAAAAGGGGAGGGTGCTGCAATGAACTACGCGGCGATCAAAAACTGCGATATTGCCAACGGACCCGGCGTGCGGGTCAGTCTGTTCGTCTCCGGCTGCCGCCACCACTGCAAGGATTGCTTCAATCCCGAAACGTGGGACTTTGCCTGCGGCGAGCCGTTTGATGAGGCTGTGATGGACGAGCTTCTCGCCCTGCTGGCTCCCGGCTATATCCGGGGCATCACGTATCTCGGCGGCGAACCGTTTGAGCCGGAGAACCAGCCGGGGCTGCTGGAGCTTTCTCGCAGGATCCGGGCGGCCTATCCCGAAAAATCCATCTGGTCGTTCACGGGCTATCTCTTCGACCGCGACATTCTGGCAAAAAAACTCGGCCCGTGGGAAGTTACGCAGGAACTTCTGTCTTATCTCGACGTGCTGGTGGATGGGCCGTTTGTTGCAAGTCTCAAAAATCTGAACCTGCGCTTCCGCGGCTCGTCCAATCAGCGGCTGATCGACGTGCCCGCAAGCCTGAAAACCGGAGCCGTTGTCCTCTGGGACGAGCGGCAGTAGGAGGAAGTCTATGCCTGTGATCAAAATCCATTATTTTTCCGACGATCTGCCCCGTCTGCAAAAAACCAGCAAGGGCGACTGGATCGACCTGTACTGCGCACAGACCATGACACTTCACGCGGGGGAGTATGCCCTTGTTCCGCTGGGCGTGTCGATGCAGCTGCCGGAGGGGTATGAGGCGCGCACGGCCCCGCGCTCGTCCACGTTCAAGCGCTGGGGCATTCTGCAGGCCAACTCCGTCGGCGTGATCGACAACAGCTACTGCGGCACGAACGATGAATGGAAGCTGCCGGTCTACGCCACGCGCGACACCGTGCTCGAAAAGGGCGACCGCATCTGCCAGTTCCGCATCTATGAGGTGCAGCCGCCCATCAGCTTTGAAGAATGCGACACGCTTTCCGACACCGACCGGGGGGGCTTCGGCTCGACCGGCGTGCGCTGATTTTTGAAACATATACTCCGATACAAGAAAGGATGATTTGGTTATGAAAACGTTGCTCAAGGGCGGCACGGTCGTCTCTGCGGCAGGCTCCCGCATTGCGGATGTGCTGGTGGACGGCGAGAAGATCGCCGCTGTCGGCGAAGGACTGGCAGCGGACGGCGCGAACGTCGTCGACGTGCGCGGCAAGCTGCTCTTCCCCGGCTTTATCGACGCGCATACGCATTTTGACCTCGACGTCTGCAACACCACGACCGCCGACAACTTTGACACCGGCACGCGCAGCGCCATCCACGGCGGCACGACGATGGTCATCGACTTTGCCTGCCCGAATAAGGGCGAGACACTGGGCTACGGGCTTGATCTCTGGCACAAAAAGGCCGACGGCCGGTCCAGCTGCGACTATAGCTTCCACATGACCATTGACGACTGGAACGAGGGCATCAAAAATGAAATTCCGGCCATGTTTGCTGCCGGTATCCCATCGTTCAAGATGTACATGACGTATCCCGCCATGATGATCGGCGATCAGGACCTGTTTTCCGCGCTGCTGGAGCTGAAAAAATACGGCGGCATCGCGGGCGTTCACTGCGAAAACGCGGGCGTGATCGACGCGCTGATCGCGCAGCACAAGGCGGAAGGGAAGACGGCCCCGTCGTCCCATCCCGAGTGCCGCCCGAATCCGCTTGAGGCGGAGGCGGTGGCCCATCTGCTGCGCATTGCGGAGGTCGCGGACGTTCCCATCGTGATCGTGCACCTGAGCACGAAGGAGGCGCTGCTCGAAGTTATGCACGCGCGTGAGCGCGGCCAGAAGGTCTATGTCGAGACGTGCCCGCACTATCTGCTGCTGGACGACAGCGTCTATGATCAGGAGGACTATTCCGCCTCTGCCCGCTATATCTGCGCGCCGCCCATGCGCAAGAAGGAGGATCAGGCGGTTTTGTGGAAGGCCCTTGCCAACGGCAGCATCCAGACCGTCTCGACCGACCATTGCAGCTTTACGCTGAAACAGAAGGATGCCGGACGCGGCGACTTTACGAAGATCCCCGGCGGTCTGCCCGGCGTGGAAACGCGCGGCGAGCTGCTCTATACCGCAGGCGTGGCCGAAGGCCGCATCACAAAGGAGCAGATGTGCGCCCTGCTGTCCGAAAACCCCGCCCGACTCTATGGCGCGTACCCGCGCAAGGGCGTTCTCGCGCCCGGCAGCGACGCGGATATCGTCGTCTACGATCCTGAGGCTGACACGGTCATCACCGCGCAGACGCAGCTTTCCGCCGCAGGCTACACGCCCTATGAGGGCTTCAAGACCAGGGGTTCCATCGCACAGGTCTATCTGCGCGGCACGCTCGCCGTCGACCACGGCGAAATGAAGACCGGCCCCATCGGCACGTACATCCCGCGCCATCCGGGAAGTCTGTAAGCATAAGCGCAGCGGCCCGGCACGGGCTGCTGCGCTGGTTCCTTTCTGGATTTGATTGACAGTGCCCAAAGACTGTGGTACAGTGAGATCACAGCCAGTGTTATACGGGGCGTCTGGGACGTGGTTGCCGGGGGGGCTTCGGCCTGTTGATCCGCTTCGGGCGGGCACATCGGTATCGTCGGAAACACTGGTGATAAATACAGCTGATGAGACACCGGCCGATTTGGGCGTTTCGCCCGGATGTCCACCGTCCAAGGCTGTGTTTGCGCTCCTGCGGTCCCGGTAATCCTGCCGCGGCGGGAACCCCGGTCTTGATTGCCGCAGGAGCGTTTTTCATGTTTGCAGGCGCATTCTCTCCGGCATTTCCTTCAAAATACAGCCTCCTATTCTCATGCATGGCATGACAACGGGGGGCTGTTTCGCAGATTCCTGCCGCTCAGGTTTGCCGGGCGGCTTTTTCCATGAGCTTCTGATAGACCGGGCGCATGGCAGGCTCGGAGACGGACGGCAGAACGTCCTGCGCGGAAAGCCAGCGGACGGCGCTGTTTTCATCCGGCTTGCAGCGGATGGGGGATTTGTCGTCGGCCTCCAGCAGATACGTCGCGTTCAGATGCAGGTGGGCGCAGACGAATTTTCCACGCTTGACGTGCGGCGCGACGTGCAGGATTTCGAGTGAGAAGATATCCGGGGAGACGGGCGCGGCCAGCACGCCGGATTCCTCATTTGCCTCGCGCAGCGCGACGGAAAGAAGGTCGGCTTCCCCATCGGCGTGTCCGCCGAGCCAGGCCCAGGACTGATAGAGATTGTGATAGGCCATAAGCACCTTCGTCCTGTCCGGGTTTACGATCCAGCAGGAGGCGGTGAAGTGCGCCGTAGCGTTTTCGCGCGTAAGGAGATCGGAGAAGCAGTCCATGTCGGCCAGCATCTGCCGCCGGTCGGCCTCCTCCTGCTCGTTATAAGGCGCAAACGCCTCGATCTGCGCGCGCAGGCGGGTAAGCTCAGTCATGCTCGTAGGCCATCATCTTGTCGATGCGCCGCTGGTGACGTTCGACGCCGGAGAACGCCGTGTCCAGCCACACGTCGACGATCTCAAGGGCCAGCATTTCGCCCGTCACGGCTGCGCCAAGGGCCATCATGTTGGTGTCGTTGTGCTCGCGGGTGAGTCTTGCGGACATGGGATTATCGAGCAGCGCGCAGCGGATGCCCTTGACCTTGTTGGCCGTGATGGACACGCCGATGCCGGTCGTGCAGCAGACAATGCCGCGGTCGCATTCGCCGCTGGCGACGGCCTGCGCCGCCGGGCCCGCAAAGTCGGGATAGTCACAGCTGTCTTTCGTGTAGCAGCCGAAGTCCTTATAGGCAAGGCCGCGCTGTTCGAGATGCTTCATAATGGCGTGCTTGAGATCAAGCGCGCCGTGGTCACAAGCGAGAGCGATCATAGGGGTGTTCCTCCTGCAGTTTTTCTTTTATTATACCGCAGGCGGCGCGGAATGCAAGCGCAATCGTTTCAGCCGCTGACGCTGATGCTGCGGACAAGGCCATCTGTGCCGGTGCGAATGATGCAGGAAAGCTCCCCGCAGCCGATGTCGATCGTATAAAAGCCGTCATGATCCCACCAGATCCACGCGCAGAGCGCGTCGCCGGAACTGCCGTAGAGGAACTGTTGCCGCTCCTGCTCCGGCGTCCAATCGGCAGCGGGAAGCGCGGCTAGAACATGGTCCAGATTGTCGCCGAGCTGAATGCCGCGCAGGAAGTCCGGCGAGGAGCCGATTCCCGGCCCGCCGTAGAGCAGCTCGTCCTCGCAGGACCATGCGTCCAGCCGGACGGTGCCGTCGCTGTGCTGTGTAAATTGATAGCTCACGCCGTCGACCGTAAAGTTGTCCCCGCGCATTTTGCCCTTCCGGACGGGACTGCCCTGATAGGCTGCCGCCCTTTGCAGAACGGCTGCGTAATCCATGCCGGGGAAGACCCCGTTCGGAAGCACAAGCTCACAGCGCTGCACCGGCAGAGAACGGTCTGTCTCTGCCGCATCGGGAAGCGCGATGGGGTCGCCCGACAGCGATGCGTCCGTATACATCTCCACGCGGTCGTCGGAGCGCCAGCGTGTCAGATCGAACCGGTCGCTGCCGCTTGAAAAGCGGCCTGTGTGCAGATCCTGTTCCAGATAGCCGAAGCGGGCCTTCGGCGCGTTGATGTCGATCAGCCACCACGCACCGTCCAGCAGCGGCGCACCGAGCGGGTGCACCTGCCCGTTTTCCTCACAGACAAGCTGCGTTTTCGTGTGCGCAAGCGTGCAGTCAGTCCTGCCCTCCGGGCAGGAGGCCGTTTCCGTTTCGAGCCGGAACGTGTATCCGTCCGCGCTTCCCAGCGTCACGGAAGCGCCTGCGCAGGCGGTAAAGCTCGCGGCCATCTGCTTTAGCAGCTGCCCTTCATAGCGTGCCTGCAGATACGGGTTATAGCCGGAAGCATCGGTTTCATCCGCCCCGCGCGGCCAGTGGATCGTGACCTCGTAACAGCCATCTTTTACGCCGCAGAGATAGACCATCTCGTTCTGTTCACCTGCCTCGACGGAGATCGTCTCGCCACGCTGCGTCACCTCGCTGAGACAGCCGCGCGCGGTATAGCCGGCGGAGCATTCGGTGATCGTCTTTTCAACATAGCGGACGGCGAACGTCGAGCCGGTGCTGTAGGTGCTGCGCCAGAGATCGTCCTGCTCGTCGTATTCCCAGCCGGTCGTGGGCAGATACGCGCCCCAGCCTCCGGCTTTGTCGGTGAAGGTGCGAAGGTACGCGTCAATATGAACGGCCCTGCCGTAGCCGTCCATGCCGTTATAGAAGCTCGGATAGAAATAGCCCTGTATATTATTTGCACCATGGGTCGCGGCGTAAATGTCGCGCAGATAGTCCGTCAAGCGGCCGGACTGTTCATACACGGCCAGCGACGTGCCGTCCGTGTCCTTTGTCCAGCCGAGCAGGCGGTAGTCCTGCGTTTCGCTGCGATAGGTGACGGTCACGAGATAGCGGGTGTTGTCCACCAGATATTCCTGCCCGTCGATATACGACAGGCCGGTATCAGTGCCCAGCATGAAGGTGCGCCCGTCGGCATTTTCCGGCGCGATCGCAATTTTGCAGCTCCACAGCTGCAAGTCTCCCTCCGGGTCGAGGCCGGACAGGGATGCAAGCTGCTCGAGGTTCACCATCTGCGCGTCTCGCACCGTATCTGTTACAGTCTCAAATCCGCCGTCGGTCAGCACCTTATATTCGATTGGCTCCGGCAAAATGACCTGCGCGATATAATATTCGGCGTAGGCCTCTATACTGGAAAAGAACGCGCTTGTCGGGGGCGTGCTGTCTGCCTCTGCGGGGCTGTCTGCGGTAGAAGAAGCGGGCGGTTCTTCCTCCGGCTGCTCTGCGTCCGTCTTCGGGTCGGTCAGGAAGCACACGGCCACGGCGATGGACACGAATACCGCCGCCAGCACGACCCAGAATGCAGGCTTTTTGTAATTTAAAACGGACTTGATGCGGCCCTTCACGCCCGTCTCGCCGAAGGCCAGCGGGCAGGCCGTGATCATCCGGCGCGGGACGCTGCATTGCAGCAGCGCACGGGAATAAGCCGTCTTGCAGCTCTCTCCCAGCTCGCGCACGACCTTTTCATCGCAGGCCGCCTCGATATCGCGGCAGAATAAAACATACGCCAGCCAGCAGACGGGGTTGAACCAGTATGCCGTCAGGAGCAGGAAGCCCAGCGGCTTCCAGAGCTGGTCGCCGCGCTTTAGATGTGCGCGCTCGTGCGCCAGAACCATGTCCTGCGCGCCGGGCTCCAGCCCGAAGGGCAGATAAATTCTTGGCCGAATCACGCCGAGGATGAACGGGGACGGGACGAATTCCGACTGGAACACGTTTCCCTCCAGCCGCACCGCCGTGCGCACACGAAGCCGCAGGCGCAGCACGGAAATGGCCGCGTACAGGATAAGCACCGCGCAGCCGCCGAGCCAGACCCATGCGGCAAGCTCCGTCAGGATTTGCAGCGGGTTCGCGCTCTGCGCGGGGTCGGGCGTGAATGCAGCCTGTAAGGGCGGATTTACAATGGCGTCGACCGCCGGGATGCCGCTCGTGATGGCGGGCGCGGCGGAATACACGATCTCCGGCTGCACCGGCTCCGCGCTCGGAATGAGGCTCAGCACGCTTTCAATCGAGAACGGGCACAAAAGCCGCACCGCCGCCAGCGCCCACAGGGCGCACAGCAGCCATTTCGGCGCTTTTTTGAACGCCAGCCGCACCAGCACGACCGCAAAAATCAGAAACGCCGCAGACAGGCTGCGGTTGAGAAAGCCGAGAAAAAGATTTGTCATGGCCGCTTCTCCTCATAGCCGTCGATCATGGCGCGCAGCCGGTCGACCTCGTCCTGCGAAAGCTTCGTCTTGCGCGCGAACGCCGCGATAAACGCGGGGAGCGAGCCTTCGAACGTCTTCTCGACCAGCTCGTCCAGCTCTGCCGCCTGCGCCTCGTCCTTGGAGACGAGGGAGGAGACGAGGCCGTTTTCGTTTTTTACGATGCCGCGCTCGCCTAGACGGTGGATGACCGTATACGTCGTCGTCCGGCTCCAGCCGAGCCTTTCTTTGCACAGCTTCGCCAGCTCCGCGCTGGGCAGCGGCTCATGCTCCCATAAAATCAGGCAGAACCGGTATTCGCTCTCAAAGATCTTCGGGGTGGACATAGGCATTCCCACCTTGTCTAATACGTTAGACTGTAATTGCAGTCTAACGCATTAGACTGCTCTTGTCAAGCCCCCTTTGCAAAAGGGCAGCTTTTTGCGGACAGAAAATTTTCGGCAGGATGCAACCCTTGCGGAATTTTTGCGTGTAGGAAAGAGAAGCGCGGATGCGAACGCGGCGCGGCCCACAATATCTTGTGGCGGGTGTTACGTCTACCTCGCAACATGGGCCGAAAGGGGCTGAAATGCTTGGTAAAACAGACATTTTCGTAAAAATCGGTTGCAATTTTTAATTTTTATGGTAAACTGGTTACATAAAATCTGCGGCTGCAACAGGCCGCAAATTGAAAGAGGTGCACTTATGAAGCGTACATTTGGAAGATTCATGAGCCTGCTGCTGGTTCTCGCCATGGTATTGGCGATGGTTCCGGCGGCATTGGCTGCAAATCAGGCGTACAGCGTCGAGCCGGACTCGACGATCACGCTCACGACGACGTACACGTTCACGGAAGCAACGTGGACGTCCAGCGATTCGACCGTCGCAAAAATTGAAAGCAGCACCGCCACAACGGCAGTCATCAAGGGCGTAAAGGCCAGCACGACGGGCATCCGGATCACGGCTACCGGCAAGGTAAATGGTCGTGATTATTCGGAGTATTTCACGGTTTATGTGCGGGACGCATATACCCTTACGCTGGCGCTCAGCAACAGTAATATCAACGGCACGGTTGCGCTGAATCAGGGCGACACCAGAACGCTCACCGCGACTGTCACGGTCGGCAGCAGCGGCGTGACCGCAGGCAATCTGGCAAACTGCGAAGTTCATTTCACCAGCGATAACGATGCCATCTCGGTTACTCCTGCCAGCGCGAAGGTCACCGCAAGCACGGTCGGCCACTACACGACCTATAAGGTTGAAGCGACTGTCAAAGCAGAGAAGGTCGGCGGCGCAACGCTGACGGCGCAGGTCTGGTATCAGGGTAAAGATGGCATGAAGCCGTCCACGTCCGCGACTGCGACCAAGACCATCGGCTTCAGAGTCAGCGGCGCGGCGACGATCTCGGTCACGCTTCCGACCGCCCAGCAGGTATTGTCGCTGGAGGCAGGCGGCACGTCTGCCACGCTGCAGCCGAAGGTGACCGGCTATTCCGGCACGGCGCAGCCGAAGCTGCTGTATCTGTATGACACCAAGGATAACAATCTGTATGTCCGCCCCAACGCTTCGACGACCTCTGCGACCGTCGAGCCGTACAAGGCCTGCGACGCAACAAAGATCTATATCTGCATTGCGGACTACAACGCTGGTCTGACATACGCGAAGATCGACCAGACGAACCCGTCCGCATCGATCGAGGGCAGCTACGCTGTCTGCACGGTCAGCATCAAGAATAAGGGCATGGCCGTCACATCGATCGAGGTCATGAACAACGAAAGCGTGTCCTATAACGGAAAGACCTCCCGCCTGCAGACGCTGCTGGACAACGGCACGATGGTCTTCGGTCTGCAGGACAGCTATTATAAGCCTACTGTGAAGTCTGCGTTGATCCGTGACGAGCTGATACTTACTGCGCGCATCAAGGCTCCCGATTCGCTGCTTGCAAGCGCTGCGGATTTGAAAAATGCCTATTCCCGCATTGAGTGGACAAGCTCTGCCCCTGCTGTTGCCAAGGTGGGCACGACCGATTCGGACGGAAAGTCAGCAACTGCGACGATCGTGCCGGTCGCAGCCGGTACGGCGACGATCACCGCGAAGGTCGACGGCAATGTTACCGCAACCTATAATGTTACGGTCTATCAGGGCCGCGCCTACAAGATCACGGAAGAACCGAGTATCGGCGAAACGGTCGGAAAAATGACCCAGACAGAACTCGAAGCTCTGTTTAAGAAAGAATCGGCGAAGGTCGAGATTCAAACCAGTATTTACTCCGACGAGGTAATGATCTATGAATTGCCAGTCAAAACTGCAAAAGCAAATGGTTCTGATGCGGCTGGCTATACGTTCACCTATACACTTAACGGACTCAAAACGGCCACAAAGGAGTTCTTCTACAACAGAAGCGACCCTGACGACAGCGGTGTTACGACGACAGGCAAGGTGACCTTCTCCGACATTTCCTTCTCGGAGCAGCCCGCAAACGCGGCCTATAAGATCACGGACACCATTGCCGATTTGGCCATGACAGCGTCGGTTTCGACGGGCAAGATCAAATCCGTGGTCTGGTACATGAACAGCGACCAGACGACCGGCGGTGTGGATAAAGCAATTCAGACAGACAAAATTACCGATAAGCCTACGAACTGCCGTTCGGTTCTGTCCAATCTCAAGCAGTACATCACCGGTACCGGAACCTATGTGTTCTACTGCCGTGTCACGACCGACGACGGCAAGTATGCCGAAACACGCAAGGCCATCATCACCATCACGGGTGAGAACCACATCAACATTGTCTTCAACCCGACTACGGTAAAAGCCGGCGGGACGTTCACCATCACCGGCACGCCGCAGGAGTATGTGAGCGGCAAGCTGACCAATGTGACCGGCAAGACCTACACGATCACATGGACCTCGAGTGACGAGAACATTGTTAAGCTTTCCAGCAAAACCAGCACCAACAGCAGCCCCTCCATCACCGCGACGGCCAAGGCCGGCGGTCAGGTCACCATCAAGGCTGAAACGACGATCGGCGCGAAAAAGTATGCTGCCGAAGTGAAGTTCACCGTCACTGTCCCCGAGGCGGACACTGTCAGCGTGACACTCGGCGAGAACGAAACCTACGTCCAGCTCGACGGCAGCAAGCTTGCCGCGGCAGTCAAGACCGCTGCCAAGACCACTCCCAGCACCTTTACCTTTGAATCCCCGGCCAACGGCACGCTCTATACCTCGAGCGCCATGTCCGGCACGGTCAGCACGACGACCAAGTATTCCGCCAGCGAAGTCAGCAAGATGGTCTATCGTCCGACGAGAACCACCGGCACGCACACCATCAGGTACGCCGCCTATGACGGCAGCGCCCAGATCGCGACCGGCACGATCAATGTCATGACCAGCGCAAGCACGGTCGAATACCATATCTCTGCCAACGAGAAGCAGCAGATGGTCGTCAGCGACTTCCAGCGCGTCTACGGCTCCGGCCTGAGCACCGTGACCTTCGGCACGAACTCCGATAACCGCGGCGCACTGTACAAGGGCAGCACGACCAGCTCCGGCAAGGTCGGCAGCGAGGCCTACAGCGTCTCGACCGGCTCGAACCTGCTGAAAAACGTCTGCTTCATCGCGGGCAGCACCACGTCGAAGTACACTGTGACCATCCCCTTCACGGCAAACGGCTCGTCCGGTCAGATGAACGGCCAGCTTGTGGTCTATGTCAACGACACCCACACGCTGAACTCCACCGGCGCGTCCTTCCGCTCCATGGGCATTGCAAACGAACTCACGCCGGATAACGCCACCGGCAGCACCTACATCACCATTGACCGCATCGTCGGCGGCAAGCTCTATTCCAGCTACACCAGCATCAAGAACTGCACCGCGCTGACCAGCAAGGATTTCGGCAGCACGAAGTTCTACTTCTCTGGCTCCGGCAGTCTGGATAACCTCTATATCCTGCCGCTGGCCGACAGCAAGAGCGTCGAGGTCAGCTACACCATCGACGGCAGCACGAAGGGCACGCTGTCCTTCAAGGTCAACCAGCAGACGGCCTCCAGTCAGTTCACCGACGTGAGCGGTTCTTACAAGTGGGCGGCCAACTCGGTCGACTTCATGTACATGAACGACATCATCAAGGGCAACAACACCAAGAACCCGAAGCTCTTCGGGCCGGGCGCCAAGATGACCCGCGCCATGCTCGTCACGGTCCTCTACCGTGCGGCAGGCGAGCCCACCGTTACCGGTATCACCAACAAGTTCACCGACAACAAGCAGGGCCAGTACTACTACAACGCAGTCCTCTGGGCCTCCAACATGGGCATTGTCAACGGCGCGACCGCCACGACCTTCGACCCGAACGGCAATGTCACCCGTGAGCAGATCGCGGCTATCCTGTACCGCTACGAAGGCAGTCCGACCGTGACCGGTTCTCTGAGCGGCTATCCCGATCAGGCGCAGGTCAGCTCCTTTGCCGTCACGGCAATGCAGTGGGCTGTCGGCACCGGCATCATCACCGGCGTCACCTCCGGCGGCAGGACGACCCTCTCCGCAAAGGGCAACGCCACCCGCGCTCAGGTCGCCGTCATGCTCCACCGCTTCCTGACGTTCTAAGCATATCGACCCCTCGCCCCCGGCTCACGCCGGGGGCGTTTTTTGCGCACAAAAAGGCGCCCCTACCAACTGCGTTTGAATTTCGCCGGTTTTCGCGGATAATGGGGAATCTATCCGTCTTAGTATGAAAAATCTCCCCTTGCCGGGCGGCAAGGGGAGGAGATGAGGGCGTTTACCCTTCGAACTGACTGTGGTACAGATTGGCGTAGAAGCCGTTTTTGGCGAGCAGGTCCTCATGGCGGCCCTGTTCGATGATGTGGCCGTCCTTCATAACGAGGATGACGTCCGCTTCGCGGATGGTGGACAGACGGTGGGCGACGACGAAGCTTGTCCGGCCCTGCATCATGGTGTCAAACGCCTGCTGGATATGCGCCTCGGTGCGCGTGTCGATGGAGCTGGTCGCTTCGTCGAGGATGAGCATGGGCGGCAGGCAGAGCATCACGCGCGCAATGCACAGCAGCTGCCGCTGTCCGGCGGACAGCGCGCCGCCCGTGTCGGACAGCACCGTGTCATAGCCCTCCGGCAGACGGCGGATGAAGGAATCTGCGTGCGCCATGCGCGCGGCGGCTTCAACCTCGGCATCCGTTGCGTCCGGCTTTGCAAGGCGGATGTTCTCGCGCACGGAGGCCGTCTTGAGCCACGTATCCTGCAGCACCATGCCGTACTGGCGGCGCAGGCTCTCGCGCGTGACGGAACGGATCTCGCTGCCGTCGACGGAAATGGAGCCGTCCTTCACGTCATAAAAGCGCATGAGCAGATTGATGAGCGTCGTCTTGCCGCAGCCCGTCGGGCCGACGATGGCAATGCGCTGGCCGGGCTTTACGGAGAGATTCAGATTTTCGATCAGATGCTGCTCCGGCGTGTAGGAGAACGCGACGTTCTGCAGCTCTACGCTGCCGGAGACGGCTTCAAGCTTCTTCGCGTCCAGTGCGTCAGGCGTTTCGGCAGGCTCGTCGATGAGTTCGAAGACCCGTGCGGCGCAGGCCAGGGCGTTTTGAAGCTCCGTGACCACGCCGGTGATCTCGTTGAAGGGCTTGGCGTACTGGTTCGCGTAGCTGAGGAAGCACGACAGCCCGCCGACCGTGATCGCGCCTGCCACGGCGCTGAGCGCGCCGGTAAAGCCGACGCAGGCATAAATAATATTGTAAATGATGCGCGTGGACGGGTTCGTCATGGACGAAAAGAACGTCGCACGCATGGTCGCCGCCGTCAGACGGTCGTTGATCTCGTCAAACTGGCGCAGACTCTCGCCCTCGTGCGAGAAAGCCTGCACGACGCGCTGACCGCTCAGCTGCTCGTTGATCAGCGCGGTCTGCTCCCCGCGTGCCTTGGACTGCAGCTGGAACATGGAATAGGTATGACCCGCGATGAACTTTGCCACCAGCAGCGAAAGCGGCGTCAGCAGCACGACGACGAGCGTGATCTTCCAGCTGATCGAAAGCATGAAGCCGAGCGTGCCCACAATGGTCAGAACGCCGGTAAACAGCTGCGTGAAGCCCATGAGCAGGCCGTCTGCGAACTGGTCGACGTCGGCGATCATGCGGCTGAGCGTGTCGCCGGAGGGGTGGCTGTCCAGATACGCAAGCGGCAGCCGCTGCAAGTGGGAAAACGCCTGACGGCGCACGTCGCGCGTCACGCAGAAGCAGACGCGGTTGTGAATGGCCGTCATGACCCACTGCAAAATTGCCGTCAGACCGGCAAGCACGGCGATTCTGACCGCCAGCGTACTGACGGCGGCAAAATCGACCTGTCCGGGGCCGACAATCTGGTCGATCGCGTCGCCGACCAGAATGGGGATATAGAGCGTGCCCGCTACGCTGGCCGCGGCCAGCAGCAAGGATGCAAGCAGCAGCGGCAGATACCGCCCGAGGCTTTTTAACACGCGCCGCAGCGCCCAGGAGGATGTATGCTTCATGATGCACTCGCCTCCCCCTTCTCCTGCGACCGGCAGATTTCCTGATAGACCGGGCAGGTCTGCTGCAGCTGTGTATGCGTGCCGAGTCCGGCCATATGGCCGTCGTCGAGCACAACGATCTTGTCTGCGTGCCGGATAGACGACACGCGCTGCGAGATCAGCACGACTGTGGGTTTCCACGGAAGCTTCGACAGCGCCTTGCGCAGCGCTGCGTCCGTCGCGAAGTCCAGCGCGGAGGCGCTGTCGTCCAGAATGAGAAGCTCGGGCCTGCGTACAAGCGCGCGGGCGATGGT
>ENA-OROM01001880-OROM01001880.1-human-gut-metagenome-genome-assembly--contig:-NODE-1880-length-17090-cov-3.420370_pt1 | contig 17090 bp, 14 predicted proteins | sample MGYA00242129_ERZ509050 | MGnify/ENA primary metagenome ERZ509050 (study PRJEB26280, sample SAMEA2338701) | human gut metagenome | biome: human gut; feature: human-associated habitat; material: faeces...
ATTGATATTGATGGAGTAATTTCTAAGGGTAAACAGTTTGACTTAGATATAACTTTACCAGAAGATCATAGAAATGTTATATATGGAGTTGTAAGAAATTGTTTTAAAGAGCCTGTTTGCGACGCTGTAGTTAAATTAGTTGAAGTTGTTTATGACTGTGGTAAAGAAGAAAGAAGACCTGTTGGTCATACTTTTACAGATAAAGAAGGAGAATTTGTTTTTGGTCCTTTATGTCCAGATAAACAATATGCTCTTCAAATTTGGGTAAATGATACAAAAAAAATAAAAATATGCACAAAATGTCATCATGAAGGAAAATGCTTAAAAGGCGATAAAATGAAATGTGATTGTTTCCTTGATGAAAAAGATGATGAAAAAAAAGACGATTGTAGAGAATGCAAATAATTAAACAAAAAGCTCATAGTTTATCTATGAGCTTTTATTTTAATTATATTCATTATAATCTACTAAATATACTTCATTACCTTCAGTTTTCAAAGTTAAAGTAGCATTTGCCATCTTTTCTTCATTTTTCTCAACTAAATTTTGTTTTATTAGTTCCATATTAATTTTATATATATTTTCTTCATTTTGTACATCTAATATCTTATAATTATATTTTTCATATGTATTATCTTCTTCAAAATCCTTAATTTCAACTTTTTCTTTTTCTATATTATATTTATAATAAGGCTTATATCTTTCCAGTATAGAAAAATCAATATCAGAGACTTCTCCGAAAATATCTTTATATTCTTTTTTTATCTCTTCCATTTGTACATTTGTTTTTTTATTTTGATTTATGGTATATGCTAATACATACTGCATTTTTATTTCATTAGAATTCTTGTGTTCTTCATTATCATATATAATAAATATCTTTAATAAATCATGATTCAAGTATTTTTCTTCTACATATTTATTTACAAATAATTTAATTACTTCATTTTTAGAAGATATTGATTCATTTTTTATTTTATAAGTTTTTAAAATAACTGATAACATAATTATAATAGCTATTATCAAAATTATTATAATACTATATAGAATTACTAACTTTTTTTTGCCCTTTTCTTTCATATAATACCTCTTTTCTTTTTATTATTCTTTTGTAAATGTTCCTGAACCTGTTACTTGTATATTGAATTGTCCTGATTTAGTATCACTACTGTCTATTATTGTCAATTTACCTTTGTTTTCTATATTTATACCTGAATTTCCTGAAATTGTATAGCCTTTTAAATCAATTTTTATTATTTTGTTTGAACTAATTGTAATATTTTCTGATACTGTTGCTCCATTTACTAAAATTATATATGTTTCTTTATTATCTATACATGAATTTATAGCTTCTTGTAGAGTTGAATAGTATGTACCATTTACACATGCAGTCATTGTATCTGTTGCCAAAAATCCTAATGTTGTAGTTTGATAATTGTCTTCTGTTCCTCCAACAAGTGTATATTTGTCTTCTACCCTAGTTATATTGCCTGATATTGCTGTTAATATACCTTTAACTATTCCATCATAAAAATTAAATTGCCCATTTCCTTCATTGCTTATTCCATATGTACTTCCAATTATTTCTGGATTTGTTGTACTTACATTTCCATCTTCTTTTCCTAAGGTTAATGTTGCAGTATTTGTTGTTATTTTTATTGCAGCTGTATTATAATTTGTATTTCCTGCATTATTATATTTTATTGTTCCTCCTTCTATTGTTGCGGTTCCTCCTCCGCATTCTAGGGCAGCATAATTTGGTTCTTGTACTTCTACTGTTCCTCCTGTCATTTTTAATGTTGAATTATTATATATTCCCTTTTGGTTACTTTTTATTGTTCCTCCTGATATTTCCAATGTTCCTCTATTTATTATTGAATTATACCATTCTGGCGCACTTACTGTTCCTCCTGTTATTTCTATTGTTCCGCCTTCATTTTGTATTCCACTTCCTCTATATAATGCTGCTACTTTTCCATCTTCTATTATTACTTTTCCATTATTATAAATTCCACATTCTGAATATCTTGTATCTCCTTGGGTTGTTCTTATTTCTCCTCCTGTTACTTTTATTGTTCCTTTTTTATTTTCTATTGCCTTTCCTTGATTTGTTACAAGTCCTCCTTTTATTTCTACTACTCCATTTTCTGTATTATTATATATTGCACTATATCCTTCATAATAATATGTTGCTTGTACTGTTCCTCCTTCTATTTCTACTTTATTACTACTTGTGTTATATATTGCATATGTATATGCACTTACTGTTCCTCCTGTTATTTTTACTGTTCCTTGTTCAATGTTATTTATGCACTTATTCTTTAGCCCATCTGAAATAATTACTCCTCCTGTTACTTCTAACATTCCTTTGTTTTCTATTGTCTCATCTATTGCTGAACTTCCTGTCATTTGCATTGTTATATTATTTATTGCAAAATTTCCTGTTTCCTCATTTTTTAATATTGTTCCTTTGGCACTTATTATTCTTCCATTTCCTATACTATCTACTATTTTAAACTTTCCATTATTAGTAAATAGATTTTCTATCCCACTTACAATTTTATATGATTGTATATCTAGCACTATATTTTTGTTTTCTTCTATTATATTGGCCATATCTGTTGTACAATTTCTTAATACTTCTACTGTTGTTTCTGTTCCATCACTTGGGCATGCATCAAATGCTTCTTGGAATGTATAATATTCTTTTTCTCCTATTTTAGCTACTGGTAAGTTTCCTAATATTGCTGTTTCAATTTCATTTTCTTCTGTTGTTATTACCTCATACCCCTTTTCTTTGGCTGATAAATTTCCATTTATTGCTGTTTTTCCTTTTATTATTCCGTCATAAAAATTAAATGTACCATTTCCTTCATTATTTATTCCATATCTACTTCCTATTATTTCTGGATTTGTTATGCTTACATTTCCATCTTCTTTTCCTATGGTTAATGTTGTACTATTTGTTGTTATTATTATTGCAGCTGTATTATAATTTGTATTTCCTGTATTATTATATTTTATTGTTCCTCCTTCTATTGTTGCGGTTCCTCCTCCACATTCTAGAGCTGTATAATTTGGTTCTTGTACTTCTACTGTTCCTCCTGTCATTTTTAATGTTGAATTATTATATATTCCCTTTTGGTTACTTTTTATTGTTCCTCCTGATATTTCCAATGTTCCTCTATTTATTATTGAATTATACCATTCTGGCGCACTTACTGTTCCTCCTGTTATTTCTATTGTTCCGCCTTCATTTTGTATTCCACTTCCTCTATATAATGCTGCTACTTTTCCATCTTCTATTATTACTTTTCCATTATTATAAATTCCACATTCTGAATATCTTGTATCTCCTTGGGTTGTTCTTATTTCTCCTCCTGTTACTTTTATTGTTCCTTTTTTATTTTCTATTGCCTTTCCTTGATTTGTTACAAGTCCTCCTTTTATTTCTACTACTCCATTTTCTGTATTATTATATATTGCACTATATCCTTCATAATAATATGTTGCTTGTACTGTTCCTCCTTCTATTTCTACCCTACTACTACTTGTGTTATATATTGCATATGTTGAAGCATTTACTGTTCCTCCTGTCATTTTAATAGTTCCTTCTCCTTTATTGTCAATTGTTTTACTTACTGCACTTATATTTCCACTAAGTATTTGAAGAAGTCCTGAATTTTGTACAACACTGTTACCAGACTTTTTCACATTAAATGAAGCCCCATCTATTTTTAAATTTGCACCCTCATTATTGGTGATTATATTTCCAATAGAGCTTATAAATGTTCCGCCACCTTCAATAGTTAAATTACCATTATTATTTATATAGCTATTTACTAAAGTTGTAATTGAAAAGCCTGCCATATCTATATTTATAATTTTTTCTTTTGAAATATTTAATGCTTCTGGAGAAATTTGATTTCTTAAAACAGTTATTTTTGTTTCTTCACCATCAATGCAGGCATCTATTGCATCTTGCATTTTTTTATATGTAACAACTTTTCCATCTTTTGTAATAGAAGCTATATCTGGTATTTGTTTTGTTAATGTCCATACTTCATTGTTATTTTCCATATTACTTATAATCTCAGAATCCTTTGGAATATTTATAGAATTTGCAAAAACAGGTGGATTTCCAATTATTTTTCCATCATAAAAGTTTAATATTCCAGAATTCATATTAATTTTTCCATTTATTTCAGGAACTGTATTTGGTTCTTTATCATCATCTTCTCCCAATTGTATAGTACCTGTTCCTGAATTTGTTATTCCATTTAAAACATTTCCTGACTTAATATATACAGTTGCACTATTTTTATTATTTATATTATTTATAGTTGAATTCTCTATAAAAATATTTCCAGAACCTTCAAATGATACATTTGATCTTGTTGAATTAATAATATTTACAATTCCAGTTCCTCTATTTGTCAATCCATTAGAGCCTTTAATATTATTTAAATTAACAGTTCCTTCTTTATAATTTATAATATTACCAATTGTAGCATTATTTATATCAAAGTCTTTTGAAGAATAATTTTCTATATAAGAAATTGTTCCCGCTTCTATAGTCAAATTTCCATTTTCTCTATTATATAATCTGCTAATATTACCTCCAGATATAACACTTTCTTTTTCACTATAATTTTGTAAATCTGCATTAATTGTTCCGCCCATTATTTCTAAATTTCCATTCTCATTACAAATTGATTTTGTAATAGCAATGTTTGATATCTGTGTTGTTCCTAATTTATTATAAATGCCATACTCACCTGTTGAAATATTTACACTATTGCATATATATGTTCCCTCATTGTATATAGCATAACTATAGCTATTAGTAGCTAATACCTCTGTATTTTCATTTGTTACTAACTTACCTGCATTGTATATTGTTGATTTTCTATAATATTTTCCACTAGAATAATAGCCACCTTTTGTTGTCTGAATCTTCACATCATTTATAGTTAGTTGTGCATCCTTATCATTATAAATTGTACTATCTGAAGTATTAAGTATCAAAGCTGTTTTAATTGTTTCTCCTTCTCTAGAAACAATATTAAGTTTTCCACTATTCCTTATAGCATATTCACTTGCATGACTGGTAATTTGTTTACCATCTAAATTTATTGTCACATTTTTTGTACTATCTATTATTAATGTCTCTTGTAATTCATTTGGAATTACCAAATAAATAATGTCATTTTCTTTTGCTTTATCAACAGCCTCTTGTAAAGTTGAATAATAAATATGTCCAATTCTTGCTGAATAATCCGCAAGTCTTCCTAAAATTGCAACTTCACCATTATCTTCTACTGTTGTTATTGCACTATAATCAGTAGGTGTAGCTGTTACATCACCTTTAATTGCTTTATTTGCTTTTATTATACCATCATAAAAGTTAAATGTTCCATCATTTAAAATCCCATTTATTTGTCCTATTATTTCTGGTCTTATAATGCTTACATCACTATCATCTGAACCTAAAATTATAGTTGCTCCTTCATTATTTTTTATTGCAATATTATTTTCACTTGTTATTTTTCCTATTTTATTTTCATCAGTTGATGAATCTATTATACTTAATGTTCCATTATTTTGTATTGTACACATATTATATAAATTATTACTTATTGTATTTCCGTTTAAATCTAAGGTTATATTTTGTCCTGAGTACACATTGCATGTTTCTTCTGTGTCTCTTAACAATTGTATTGTAGCTTTTGTTCCATCTTTTAAACATTGCTCTATTGCATCTTGAACACTTGGATATATAACATTTGTTTCTACAATTTTAGCAATTCCTTCAGTTATACTGCATTTTAGTACCTGCTGTGTTTTATTTGAGGCATTATCTGTAGCAATAACCCACAAATACCAATCTCCCAATTCTGTTACTTTTTTTGTTATTTCATCATCTGTTACATCTTTCCAATCTTCTCCTGTTGGTTCAACATCCTTACTTGATGACCAACCATATTTTTGACTTGCTAGTTGACTTCCTCCCTCATCATTTACATTAACTTGTATTTTTATTGTTGCCGTTCCATCTTTTAGCATTTTATCACCAGTATTTTTTAATATAATTTTTGGAGCTTCTTTATCAATATTTTTTACTGTATATTTTTCTGTCACAGCTTTATTTCCATTTTTTGCTTCAGCAATAATTTGAGTATTACTAGATATTGCTCTTTCAACCTTATTTTCTGTGACTGTATTTTCAGCTTCATCTGATAATTTATAGGTCTTATTTGTTAAACTATTTCCATACTCTATTGTCACTTTAACATCTTTATTTGTCCATGTATCATTATTAGGAACGGCTGTAATTTGTATTTTGTCACTTTCAACTTTGCTTATTAAATCATTTTCATTAACATCGCCTTTTAAACTCCATATTTTTCCATCTCTTACATAATATAAAGTATTATTTGATAAGTTCAAAGCAAAAACATCTGTAAAGCTAGTAAGTCTTTCATATTCGTTTTCAGTATATGTTGTTTGATTATTTCCCAAATTAGAAGTAACATTTAATTCTTTTAGATTCACCAAACCAACCCTTATATTTAATTGTGTTAAATATTTATCTGAACTAATTATATTATTGTCTTGCAAATCTTTATTGCTTAATTCTCCAGAATAATCACCGGCTTTTAGTCTTTTTCCTTCTCCTTCTGCTCTTTTAGAATTTAATGTATCTTGTAATTGTGATAACTCTGTCATTATTTGTGAATCTGTAGCTTTATCTACCATCCCACTTTTACCAGAAAAAGTTGCAACCATTATACTTGCTATTATAAGCATCACTACAATAGTTACTACTAAAGCTATCATTGTTACACCTTTTTGTTTTTTAAACTGTCCCATAATAATTTTCCCTTCTTTAATATAATAATTACTTATATTTTATATAAATATAAACGTTCAATCAATATATGCTTTTATTGATTTATAAAGTTATATAACATATTCTTAGGGGACAAATTATTCTAAGTTTTTTTCCATCTTATTAAATCTTTATTACATTTTGGTTTCAAAAGGCAAAAAGAGCATGTTTTAACATGCTCAAAGTTATACTTCCGTAATAGATTTTGCTTTTTTAATTCTAAATTACTCCTAATTTTTTTGCAAACTGTTTTCCCTTTTTTATCATTTTTCTTTTTGCTTTGTTCTCGTTTTCTAAATACATCATCATTATTCCTGTTGTTACTAATCCACCAATAAACATTCCTTTTACAAATTTCATTTTACCACCTCTATTTGATTTTATTTTGCCTAATTTTATTATGCTTTATTTTTAGAATTAATATACTCTTTTATAATGGAATATATTTCATGAATAGCAATAATTGCTAAAAAAATTCCGAAAATATTTTTTTAGATCTTTTACATTTGTATATATTGCTAAATTGGCACCAACTATAGCTCCCAATACTCCAAAAATGGAAATTATTGTTGCAAGTTTTAAATCTATATTTTTATTTTTAAAATTTACTATTATGGCCACTATTGATGTTGGTATAAAAAATATTAAATTTGCACCTTGAGCTATGTGTTGCTCAATTCCTAACATAAATGTTAATAGGAAAATTAGTACTGTTCCTCCACCCATTCCAATGCCACTAATTATTCCTGATATCGTTCCAATTAAAATTTCTAACATAATAAAAACCTACTTTTTAGTAGGTTTTCCAATTTTATTAATTTAATTCATGTAATTTCCATTATATTGACTAATATTTATGCTATCTTTGTATAAATTTTATGCAGTAATCATCTTGTAGGAAATATAAATTAAAAATCCAGTAAATACAATTTTTAAAATTCTTTCAGGTAATTTTTTTAGTAATTTTGAACCAAAAAAACCACCAATTGCACCTCCAATACCGCACAAAGCTCCAACTTTCCAGTCTATATAATGACCTTTATAATAAAAAATGCTACTTGTAATAACCATCATAAGAATACAAAAAATTGATGTCCCTCTTGCTTTTTTTGATGGCACATCTAACAAATAAACAAATGCTGGAACTAAAATCATTCCACCACCAGTAGAAAAAAAACCGCTTATAAAACCAGCAAATAAGCCAACTAATGCTTTTTTTATCATAAAATTCTCACCTTAATTTTATAATTGCCAATTTTTAAAAAAATAAACATAAAATTTACCACCATCTTAAAAGCTTAAATGGCAATATATATTATTTTTTTGCACCTTGGTGTCACAACCAACTAATTTTAAAACTATTGTTAGTTGCTCCAATTCGCACTCGTGCTAACAGCACTCGTTTGGTCGCTTACGCGGTGCATCAAAATAATATATACTGCTATCTTCCAACTTAAAACAGTGATATATTTTTAATTTTCTGGTGGTATATAATACTTTGTTCCTACCATTTTATCTGGAAGATATTGTTGTTCCACATAATGTCCTGGAAAATCATGTGGATATAAATAGCCTTGATGGTATCCAAACTGTTCCATACCTTTTGCTGGTGCATTTCTAATATGCATTGGAACTTCTCCTGTATCTTTATTTGCAACATCTTCCATTGCTTTATTTATTGCATTATAGCTTGCATTTGATTTTGGAGAAGTCGCCACATAAACAGCCGCTTCTGCAAGTATAATTCTTGCTTCTGGCATTCCAACCATATGCACAGCTTGCATTGCACTATTTGCAACCACTAAAGCATTTGGATTTGCCATTCCAACATCTTCTGCTGCTGCTATAACTATTCTTCTTGCTAAAAACATTGGGTCTTCTCCTCCATTTAGTGCTCTTGCTAAATAAAATATTGCAGCATCTGGGTCTGTTCCTCTCATTGATTTTATAAATGCACTTATATTGTCATAATGACTATCTCCATTTTTATCAAATATTGCTTTTTTACTTTGTACACTATTTTTTATTACATCATCTGTTATGTTTATATAGCCATCTTTGTCCATTTGTGTAGTTAATACTGCAACTTCAAGCCCATTTAATGCTGTTCTTACATCTCCATTACAAATTGATGCTAATTTTTCTAGTGTTTTGTCTTCTATTTTAATGTTATATTCTCCAAGTCCGTCTTTTCTTTCTAAAGAATTTTTTAGTATTTGATATATATTTTCTTTAGTTAATGGTTCTAGTTTTATTACCATTGATCTTGATATTAAGGCTTTGTTTACTTCAAAATATGGATTTTCTGTTGTAGCTCCTATTAATATTATTGTTCCATTTTCAACAAATGGTAATAGTGCATCTTGTTGCAATTTATTAAATCTATGTATTTCGTCTATAAATAATATGCTCTTTCCTATTGGATTTAGCATAAAATTTTTTGTTTCTTCTATTACCTTTTTTATATCATTTACTCCTGCTGTTACTGCATTAATTTTATAAAACTTGTATTTTGTTGTTTGGCTTATTACTCTGGCAAGTGATGTTTTTCCGCATCCTGGAGGTCCAAATAATATTATGCTAGATAGCCTATCTGCTTTTATTGTCCTATATAATATTTTGTCCTTTGCAAGTACATGTTCTTGCCCTACATATTCTTCTAATGTTTTTGGTCTCATTCTATATGCCAATGGTTCATTACTATTCATTTTATCACCTTTATTTTGATAATTCTAATAATCCTTTTTTAATTATTTCTTCTAATGTCATTTCCTTTATGTCTAATTTTTCTAATTTCTTTTCTATTTCTTTTTTGTTATAGCCTAATACTTGAAGGGCTGATATTGCTTCATTTACTTTATCATTGTTTTTAATTGCTTCTTGTATTTTACTTGTTTTGTTATTTTCTTCTTTAACTTTACTATTTATTTCTTCTATTTGTTGTTGTTGTTTTATTTTGTCTTTTAGTTCAAGTATAATTCTTTTTGCTGATTTTGGGCCTATTCCTGGAATTCCAGTTAATACTTTTATATCTTCTGAAATAACTGCAATTGCAAATTCTGATGGTTCGCATACTGCAAGCATTGTCAATGCTGTTTTTGCTCCCACTCCACTAACTGATATTAATAGTTCAAACATTCTAAGCTCTTCTAATGTATTAAATCCAAATATGCTTATATCATCTTCTCTTACTCTATAATAAGTGTAAACTTTTACCTCTTTACCTATATTACCAAGTTTTTCTATTCCAACATCTGACATGTTTACTTTATAGCCTAGTCCTCCAACGTCTATTACAACAAAACCTGTCATTTTCATTTCTAATATTCCTTTTATATATGCTAACATTTTATTCCTCACTTTTTTAATTTCTTTGCTCATTATATGATTGATATAATAAAAAGTCAATAGACTTTAGATATTTTTACGAACTTTTTTTCGTATATATCTAAAGTCTATTTTTTACATATTATAAAAATAAGTTGCCTCTAAATCTGCTTCATGCATTAATAATGCTAATGGATATTTTTTATATGCTGCCCCAATTGTATTGTAAAGTTCCTTTGGCTCTGTATATCCCATATGCCAGCGAATTGAATATTTTTCTTCTGGTGTAAGTTTTATGTATTCTGTAATCATCATTACTGATTTTTCGCCATGTCCATATGGAATTGTATCATCTATTGTGTAATAGGGAACCTTTTCCCATACTCCTAATTCGTTTTTAGCATTTCTATAATCCACTTTATAAAAGTTTGCTTTACATAGATCATGCAATAATGGTACCAATATCAATGTTTCTTTATTCACATTTATTGGCTCTATATTATGTTCTACTTTATGTTTTAATATTTCATAAACTTTCATACTGTGTTCTACAAGCCCACCTTCGTGATCTCCATGAAATCTAGTACTTGCCGGTGCTTTAAAAAAATCTGTTTTTTCTATAAATTGTATTAAATCATCTATTCCTTCTCTTTTTACTTGTCTTAATAAATTTAAAAATTCCTCTTTCATTATATTTTATCCTTTCACATTTCTTTTTGCTTTTCTTCTATATTTTTATTCCATCTTTCTTGAACCATCTTTTTTCTTTCTAAATTCATATGTTTTTGCAATAATTTAACTCCATTTTCTTTTTGCATGTCTCCAATAAAAAGTCCTTGATTCTCCAAATTAATTAGTGTTCTTAGATCTACTTCCATAAATTGATTATTTTTACTAGATGATAAATATGCCTTTATTTCATCTTTATATATGCTATATATACACATTGAATATTGCTTTTCTTCAGTATCTTGTATTTTTCTATAACAATTACAATAATATATATTTCTTTTATCATATTGGCCTGCTGTTTTATAAAATACACCTCTGTAATGTTTATATAATTCAATATATTCTAATTGTTCATTAAATCTACTTATTTCTTTATCATTTATTACTGTTTCTAATAATTTATCTGGGGGTAAATCCTTTACTTTTTTTGCTAAATCACTTATTTTTTCATCCATATATTCAGAGCTATCATTTACGTAGCCTAATTGTCTTTGGATTTCATAAATTTCTTCATTGCTAAATACATCTAAATTTTCCTCAGCACAATCATACCCTTGTGCAAAGCTTGTTGTTCTTGATTTTGTTTGAATATTACTTAAATCTTGTTGTAAGTCTGCCTTTATGTTCTTTCCATCACTAAATTGTATAATGTTATAAATATGTTTGTCTCCTCCATTAGGTGTACTTATATAGCTTTTTATTCCAAACTCACTATAAATACTTTTACATAAATATGCTAAACTTACACAAACAATTTTCTTTTTTTGTGCAACAGAATCAACATTATACTTTGCACATTTAGCCATTTTGTAAATTTTATCTTTTGTTTTGCTATTTCCAAAAAAATATTTTTCATCAAATGCCTTCATTTTTCCAAGTTCTAAATATATATACATAGCCATCTTTTTTTCTTTTTCTATCTTATTCCCAGTAAATGTTGGCATATTTTGTTTTAAATATTGTACGATTTCCTTTTTAGTCATTATTTAATCACTTTCTCCATGCTTTTATTCTTTCTATTGCCTCTATAGTATTTTCTTTTGTTCCAAATGCTGTTAATCTAAAGTATCCTTCTCCATGTGGTCCAAATCCACTTCCTGGTGTTCCAACAACATTTACATTTTCTAATAATTCATCAAAAAATTCCCAAGAAGTCATATTTTCTGGTACTTTTAGCCACACATATGGGGAATTTACTCCACCATATGTTGTAAATCCAGCTTCTTCTAAACCTTGCTTTATTATTTTAGCATTTTCCATATAATAATTTATGTTTTCTTGTATCTGTCTTCTTCCATCTATGCTGTATGTTGCCTCTGCTGCCTTTTGAACAATGTATGACACTCCATTAAATTTTGTACATGTTCTTCTATTCCATAATTTATTTAAGCTTACTTCCTTGCCATCTTTTGTATAGCCTTTTAATTGTTTTGGAACTACAACATATGCACATCTAACTCCAGTAAAACCAGCTGTTTTTGAGAAACTTCTAAATTCTATACATACATCTTTTGCACCTTCTATTTCGTAAATACTATGTGGTATATCTTTTTCAGTAATATATGCTTCATATGCAGAATCATATAATATTATAGAATTATTTTCTTTTGCATAATCTACCCATTTTTTTAGTTCTTCTTTGCTAAGTACAGTACCTGTTGGATTGTTTGGGAAACACAAATATATCATGTCTACTTTCTTATTTGGTAATTCTGGTTTAAAATTATTTTTAGATGTTACTGGTAAATAAACAATATTTTCATATATACCTTGTTTGCTATTAAATTTTCCGCTTCTTCCTGACATTACATTTGTGTCTAAATATACTGGATATACAGGGTCTGTTATTGCAACCACATTATCTTTAGCAAAGATGTCTACAATATTACCACAATCACATTTTGCTCCATCTGACACAAAGATCTCATCTTTATCTATTGTAATTTTCCTTTTTTTATAGTCATTTTCTACTATTGCGTTTCTTAAAAAATCATATCCTTGTTCTGGTCCATATCCTTTAAATCCTTCTTTTGTTCCAATTTCATCTACTGCTTTATGCATTGCCTCTAAAACTGCTGGAACTATTGGTTTTGTTACATCCCCAATCCCAAGTTTTATAACCTTTTTATCAGGATTCTCTTCCATATATTTTGCAACCTTTTTTGCTATCGTAGAAAATAGGTAACTATCTTGTAGTTCTAAAAAGTTTTCATTTATATAACTCATCTTTTTATCATCCTTTCTTATATTTCTAGTTTTCCTTCAAATACAGTAACTGCAGGTCCTGTCATATATACGTGATTATCTTTGCTACTCCATTCAATTTGTAAATTTCCACCTAGCAATTCTATATTTACATTTCTTGAAGTTAATCCATTTAAATTGCAAGCAACTGCTGTTGCACATGCTCCTGTTCCGCAAGCTAAAGTTTCTCCTGCACCTCTTTCCCATACTCGCATTTTTATGTTTTGTTTGTCTACAATTTCTATAAATTCCACATTTGTTTTGTTAGGAAATGCTTTATTTATTTCTAATACTTTTCCATATTTTTCTACATCAAATTCTTTTACATTTTCTACAACTGTTATTGCATGTGGATTTCCCATAGATACGCATGTAAATGTAAATTCTTTGTCAATTGCTTTTAATTTTAAATTTTGTACTGGCATTTCTTCCGATATTACAGGTATTTTACTTGCCTCTAATATTGGCTCTCCCATATCTACTCTTGCTGTTTGTACTTTTCCATCTTTTGTGTTTAGATTTAATGTTTTGATTCCAGCAAGTGTTTCTATGGTAACAATTTGTTTAGTAGTTAATCCTTTGTCATATACAAACTTTCCTACACATCTTATACCATTGCCACACATTTCTGCTTCACTTCCATCAGAATTAAACATTCTCATTTTAAAGTCTGCAACTTTACTTTCACATATTAAAATAAGTCCATCTGAGCCTATTCCAAAGTGTCTGTCGCTGACAAATTTAGCTAGAGTTGTTATGTTTTCTATTTTTTGATGAATTGCATCCATATAAACATAATCATTCCCTAGCCCATGCATTTTTGTAAATTTTATCATAATTTCCACCTTCTTTTAAGGTAATAATAAAGAATAGAATATAGTTATATTCTATTCTTTTGCATTTTATCATATTCATTTTTGTTTGTAAAGATTATTCTTTGTAATTATATTGCTCTATTGTTATTGTTAATTGAATTTTCTCTATCCTTTTTCCATAGTGTAATATTAGATTGCATATCTTTTGTTGTTTGAGTTATACTTTCTCCACTAAAATTAGATGTTAAATACCATCCGTCAAAATCTTCTCCATCTTTAGTAGAATTTAAAATCTCACTATTGTTCCTTTTTTATATTCATAATTATTTATCTTATATTTTGTAGTGTCTAATTTTCCCTTTTCTATAAATGTTTCTTTCTCATTATAATAATTAGATAAACTATCTTGTTTTTGCTATCGTTCTACTGAAATTGTATTTACTGATAAACTTAGTATTTCTTTTATTTCATCTTTTTCATTTTCTATTTTTTCATTAGTTACTTTCTTAAATATACTATTTTTACCTGTCAAAAATGCAATAGTAATTCCTTCCAGTATTAATAACACTATTATTGTTATTACCAATGCTATTAATGTTATTCCCTTTTCTCTTTCTTTTGTTTTTTATAATTCATAACCACTCCTTATTTATTCCAAATAACTGGACGGAATGTACATGACCAATAAGACACTCCTGTTCCGTAAATAAACTTGACTATAATAACTTCCTGTCCACTCACTACTAAATGCTCCAAAAACTCCTGTTCTTATTGATACAGGGAAATTACTAACAGGAAAATATTTTGAACTTCCAAACCATCCTGATGTTTCAGCAAATGATTGACCCTTTGATTCTTCTGCTTTTGATACATCTCCTAAATTTTCTACATATTTTGTATTTAAATTACTATTTAAATTACTTGTATAATTAGTACTATTACCTGATACTAAAGATGCAGTTTGTGCATAATACTTTCCAAAATCCATAACTCCAGAAGCATTAGAGGTTGTTGTTCTTACTTCTTTATTGCCTGATATCGTAGATGGTCCATTAGCATTAGTTATATTTATATTTGCACCATATGAATCCCTTACAGTTCCATAATCACTTGCAGCTAAGTATGCAACTGCTCCCCAATCCGCATTTAATGATAAATGTGGATCTAAGTTATTATTTCCAAGTGTTGATGTTGCACCATTTCTCATATTATAACATGCTGCATATGAATTAGAAACTGTTATATTATACCATTCTCCTGCCCCATTTATTGCAACAGCTGCATTTGACTTTGTTTGTATAAATAAAATTGCAAATAATATTATAAAACTTATTAAAATTTTTTTACTTTTCATATTAAAACCTCCTAATTATTTAAAGTAATATCCTGAGTAGAATTACTTGTACTTGAATCATACGTTGCATTAAATTTACTCATCCATATACCTTTTAAATTTAAACTTCCATCACTTCCACTTGGTGTAAATGCTGGATGTACTGTGTAGCCATCTTGTAATTGATTACCATATTTATTGTTATATGGTTTATTATCAGTTGTAACAAATATAATGTCCATTCTTTCTGTTGGCATTACTTTTGTGTTATATGCATATCTTGGTATCCATACCCACCATGCCTCTACTCCATTTGCTTTGGTTACTATATTTGCCCATACTTTTTTTGCATAATCATACAATATGTATGTTTTTCCTCCCTGCTCCTTTGTTCTTGGGCTTCCATCACTTTTATATTGTTTTAGGCTTACTTCTATTTTTTCTGAGCAATCTTCTGTGTAATAAACCATATAAGTGTTATCTTCATCATAGCCATTCATATCTGGTCCATAACATTCTTTCTCTGGACTTGATGATATTGTTGTTGATTGCTCTGTTGCATTAAATTTACTCATCCAAATTCCCTTCAATTCTTGTTTAACTTCTGTATCACTTGAATTATCTACTGTTGTAAATGCTGTATGTGGTATATAACTAGCAAAATCATCAACATTATTTAAATTTGTATTTTTAATGTCAGTATACGCTATACTTATTGGTGGATTAGAGCTTTGGCTATTTAGTTTATAACTATATCTTGGTGTCCATACCCACCATGCTTCTACTCCATTTGCCTTTGTTACTATATTAGCCCATGTTTTATTTTTATAATCATAAAATGTATAACTTCCATTTTCTATTGTTCTTTGTTTTCCATTTTTTATATATTCTTTAACATTTATAAGCTTTGTTGTAGAATAGTCAGAAGAATAATAAACAATATATGTATTATTTGCATCAAATCCATTTAAATTTGGTTCATAATAAGACACTCCATTTACATTAACCACTGATGCTTCATCGCTTATTGTATTGTCTGTACCTGTTTTTTCTCCTATTAATGACCCTTTTTGTGCAATTGCACACTCATAGCTATGATATGCTTCACCTGCTATATTTGTTTGTTGTATTTTAAATGCAACACCAGATTTTTCATCCCAAATATATGTATTTTCTTTATTATCTCCTGTTTTTTTATCAATAACAAAAATCAAATCCCTATTTGATAAATTATTAAAATCTTCTGCCTTGTAATCTGATGTTTTTTTGTTTGAAGGCATACCATCTCGAATATACATTATTTCTTGTTTTAAGCTATCTTTTACCTTGTATTTAGAACTATTTGGATCAAATTTTTCTGTAAATAATTCTGTAGTTTCTCCTGTATATTGGTATATTGTATTTTCACCTTGCTTTAGTTTAACATTTTCTTCTATATGTTTCATCTCAGTTGCAAAAGAAGATAACTTAGACTTTGTAATTATACCTTCATTTCCAAATAATGTGTTTATTGTAACTCCTGCTAAAATTAAAAGTACAATTATCGTTATAATAAGTGCAATTAATGTTATACCTTTTGAATCTTTTTTTACAAACATTTCCCCTTCTCCTTTGTTTAATTTTCCATATAAATTTTATTATAACACTAAAAAAAAGTAAAGCATTTTAAACTTTATTTTTATAAATAAAATAAATATACCTTATAAAAGTTAAAGAACTTTATTCTATCTTTTTTTGCATTATATTT
>ENA-OROM01001882-OROM01001882.1-human-gut-metagenome-genome-assembly--contig:-NODE-1882-length-17083-cov-6.309843_pt1 | contig 17083 bp, 17 predicted proteins | sample MGYA00242129_ERZ509050 | MGnify/ENA primary metagenome ERZ509050 (study PRJEB26280, sample SAMEA2338701) | human gut metagenome | biome: human gut; feature: human-associated habitat; material: faeces...
GATACCGCTGATCAATACATTGCATAATAAAAAGCGTATCATGAAATTAGCCATGTTAATCGCCTCCTTTTTTGGAACTCTTGGAAAGAAGGGAGCGAAGTGTTTCAATTTCTGTTTCAGACAGTTTATCGTTTTCTATGTATGCAGATAGCATAGAGGTAATGTCACCATTATAGTAGCGATTCAAGAAAGAATTACTTTCTTGACTAATATATTCACACTCTTTTACTAACGGTGTGTAAACAAAAACACGACTTTGTTTTTCATAAGTGAGAACACCCTTGGTCACAAGACGCTTAATGAGCGTTTGGATAGTTTTGGGACTCCAGTTTGTTGTTTGTAGTAATTTTTCTGTTATTTCATTGGTGTTAATGGGGGCATATTTCCATACAATTTTCATAACTTCAAATTCTGCTTCCGAAATTTGTGGTAAATTCTTCATGTAAATCACTCCTTAAATCTTACGCCTGTAATAAAAATAGTATATTCTGTATTTGTTGAAATGTCAATTTTGGAAAAATAGTTGACTGTAAATCTTACTTATATAATAATTAAAATATTACATAAGTAAGATTTAAGAAGGTGGAAAGTTATGGGGAAAATGTTGCTGTTGTCATTTGAAAATAGTGAAGATGATGTTATTAGCGAGATATTAAGCATATTAGAAAATAAGCAAATGAAAATATGTGAAAATAAGAACATAAAAAAATGCTTAGAATTTCAGGGATTAACAATAAATGCTGAAAGACGGTTGGCGGTAAAAGGAAACAAAGAAATAGAATTTACTTTTACAGAATTTGAAATTCTTTTACTGTTAGCGCAAAATGCTGGAATGGTATTTAGCAAGGAGAAAATATATAATATTGTTTGGAAAGAGCCATATTTTGGTGATTATAATATTGTCATAAGCCATATCCGCAACCTGCGTGGAAAAATAGAAGATAATCCAAGTAAACCGATTTACATACAGACTGTATGGGGAGTAGGGTATCGCTTCAATAAAAATTTAAGCAGTGGTCTGTAAGTTATAGTCCAGATCACTGCTTATTTTTCTTTTTTAACACCCAAGAGATATTCACAAGATACATGAAAAAATTCTGCCAGAGCCACTACTTCATAATCCGGTACAAAGCGTGTCCCTTGTTCAATGCGTAATACAGTCAAATCACTAAATTCATATTCGGCAAGCTGGAGTTGTTCAGCTAATGCTTTTTGTGATATGTGCTTTTCGGTTCGTAATCTTTTATACGTTGTCCAATAAGGTTTTTGGAATTTTTTTCTTTATTCCAGTAAATCTTCATTCAAATACCAACTTTCTAAAGATGAAGTGCTACATAATTGATTTTACGGAATAATGTTGATAATATACTTCTAAAGATGAAGTATAAGAAAATAAATTTATTTGATGTAATCTTGGGATTGATAATACTGACTGCAAAATGCAATACTTATATGGAAAGGTGGATACAAAATGAACGAAGTATTTGAAACAGTAGCAGAGGTATTGGAGGAACTTAGAAGCGAAGCAGAAGAACGAGAGTATTCTGTTCACACAAACGAATCGGAAAATGCAGATAAAGCATTGAAAAAGGCGAATCGGGAATATGAAACGGTGTTGGCTGAGCTTTCTGCAGAGCACAGAGAATTTTTCGAAAATTATTGTAATGGTAAACTAAATTTGTAACACCTTGTTCGAATAATATATTATAATATTATTCAAATAAGGAGGACATTGTTATGTCAATACGTTACAGTGAAGATTTTAAAAAAGAAGTAGTCAAAGCATATATGGCTGGCGATAAATCCACCATCCAAATAGCTGCTGATTATAATATTGCCAAGAGTACTGTTAGCCAGTGGGTTAATCAGTACAAGGAAGAATGCCTTTATACCACCAGCACATCACCTGAATCTAATGAAGCAAAGGAAATCAGAAGATTAAACCAGCTTCTTAACGAAAAGGATAAGGAAATTGCATTCCTAAAAAAAGCAGCGGCATTCTTCGCGAAGGAAATCGATTAGTGGTATATCGGTTCATTGACGATAATAAAAATACATTTGGTTTAAGATGGCTGTGTAAAAAATTTGCAATCAGCCCTAATTGTTACTACAACTACAAAAAAGATGCAAAGCAAAAATATCATGAACATCTGAACCATATCTTCGAGCTTATAAAATACATTTATTATAACAATAATCGTGTTATAGGCTATAGGGCTATGCGTATTTTCATCAAGCGCTATGGATATGATATAAGCAGTACAACTATGCATAAATACATGAATAAGGAACTCAATTTATGTGCTGTAATTATGCATTCCAAGCCTGGATACAAGGCAGGTATAAAGAACAAAATATTTGATAATCTCTTAAACCAGAACTTTACAGTCGGCTGCAAAAATAAAATATGGTGTACAGATTTTACATACATGCGCCAGCCAAATGGAAAATTCAGATACAACTGTTCAATAATTGATTTATATGACAGGTCAGCTGTTGCCTCATTAAACAGTGATTATATCAATACAGCTCTAGCAATAAACACGCTTAAAATGGCGCTAAAAAAGGAAAACTATCCCAAAGTGATTTTACACTCAGATCAGGGAGTACAGTTTACTTCGTGGGAGTTTGTAAAATTCTGCAAAGAGAATAATGTAATTCAGAGCATGAGCAGGTCTGGCTGTCCGTATGATAATGCTCCAATGGAAAGATTTTATAACACTTTTAAAAGCAATTTTTATAACGTAACTGCATTTTCAAGTGTGGAGATGATGGACGAACTTACTATGAAATATATCAACTGGTATAACTATGTCCGTCCTCATTCATACAATGATTATTTAACACCAATGGAAGCTCGTTACATATAGGTATTTATCGAACAGAGTGTTAAAAAAATGCTTGACCAGTACAGGGTGATGCCTTGCTGCAGAAAAGTTATACGGTGGATTTCCTCACCAAGAAACGTACACAGAATAAAGGGGAAATCCAGATGTTTTATGTGGAGGATGACCACGATGCCATCATTTCAAAGCGGATATGGGAATGTGTACAGCTTGAAATAAAACGCAGGAAAAAGTACCTGGAGGAGCATGGGACAAACTCCTATTCCCACCGGCCGGAAAGCAATCCATTTGCATCCAAGATAATTTGTGGAGACTGCAATAAGGTATTTGCACGGAAAGGCTGGCGGAGCAGCACGGGCGTTGATCGTAAGGTATGGCAGTGCAGTGAACGCTACAAGGTCAAAGGAGTCATGGGATGTGCCAACCGCCACGTGGAGGAAGAAACGCTGATAAAGGCTTATCTGATGGCTTGGAATGCATTGGTGGAGAACCGAGAGGATTTCATGGAGCAGTGGACGGAACAGCTGAAGAGCGAGAACCTATTGGAAGGTTATCGGGCAGAGAAGTTCATAGAATACACGGATGGAGCAGAATCTCTGACAGAGATGGATACGGACTTCATGCTGAAAACACTGGACCACATCAAGGTTTTTGAGGATGGAACATTGTTGGTGGTGTTCCTGGACGGAACGGAGATTGAATGTAAAAATGAAGAGGAGTAAGAAAAAATGCCGATTGGGAGTTGCGATTCCTGATCGGCTTTTTTTCTTACTCTTTTTCGGATAGTAAAATGTAGGTGGATGTGGTAAAATATTAGTGCATATTTTAAATGCAAAAGAGGTGAAACAAATGAACCCGTTAGTTTATTTTAGAATATTTAACAATGAAGATTGCCCTTGTGGAAGTGGAAAGAAGTTTAAGGAATGTTGCAAAGGAAAAACCGATCAGGAACCTGTGCAGAGTAAAAAGCCTCCAGAAGTACAAATAATGGAGCAGATGAGAAAGTCTATGGTTAAATGCTGTATGCATCCTGACCAAAGCAATTGTAATGGTAAGATTAAAAATGCTCATGCACTGCAAAATAATAAAATCATATCATTACTTGCAGGGACTGAACGCCATGTGTACACTATGGATAAAAAACGGCAACCACTCATTATACCTATTGAGGGCGAAGAACCAGAAGTGATGGTGGAGTTCTCCAGGGTTAGTGCGAACGATGCTACAACAGAAACTTGTTTTTGCGATAGACATGACAATATCGCCTTTGCTGTTATTGAAAAAGGAGCGCCAGATTTTGATGTAAATAGTGAACCAATGAAATTTGTTTATGCATATAAAGCTTTTATTTTTGAATATTATAAGCAGGAAGTTTCACATAAAATTTTTCAGCAATGTTTTAAGAAAAGACCACCTGTTTTTCAACTACCTCAGATGGTTGGCTTATATAGAGTGTCGCAATTACGCTTGAAAGAGTTTAAACCTGTAAAAAGACATTTCGATTCAGAGATAATGGCTGGTACATACAATGGAATAGAAACGTGTGTAATTACTATCCCGGAAAGAATTAATTTTGCAAATTATACATTTATAGCACCGGATTATGATTTGAATGGAAAAAGGATAAAGCATACTATAAAAGGTGTCATGCACCGGATTGCAATAACTGCTTTTCCTGAGGATACAAAGTCATACATACTTTTGAGTTGTTTATCTAGTGAGAAGTATATTTACGCTAAGTTTTTTGAACAGATAAATAATGCATCTTTAGAGAAAGTTAAATTTTATTTTTCAATGATATTACCTTTATATTCTGAAAATATGGTATTAAGTCCGGTTCTTTGGAATAAGTGGGATGACGAAATAAAAATGGCGTTTACTTTCTACGCAAATCTAAATGGAAAAATATTCAAAAGGTACAGTATTGCAATAGGAATGGGATTGAGAAACGCAGCAAATAGTAAAGTTCCATTTGATTACAGTAAAAGAGGAAAAATAGATTTGTTTATGAAATAAAAGATTTTATTATTAAGAAACTTTGATAGCATGGATTATACATAAAAATACTTGCAGAAAATAATAGTTGGAAAGGAAAACATGGATAGAAATACAATTGGAAATGAAATCGAGGCTGAAATAAATGCAAGCTATAGATATAAAAATTTGAGAGAACTTATAGATATACTGCTTTCAGTAATTATTCTGAAAACAGGAAAAAAGGAATTGGTAGGTATTGAAGAAAGACTGTATGTTTCCTTAGGTAAAATTTTTGATGGGGAGACTACTATAAATGACATAAAACTGTGTTTGTCTAATGTCATCAAGATAGAACCTCTTTTAAAAAAAATGATTTTACTTATTGATGAAGATGAATATGATAAGATAGTACAAGAGAATTTGGGTTTAGCACATGTAATTACTCAATTAGGTCTTAATCCAGATAACAAGAAATTGGATCGAAAGCCGGAGGACTATTTGGGCGATAGTAATTATATGGAACATATAGCAAGATCCTATGCATTAAGAAATAGTGAGTCGCACACATATGTAGGTTGGACACGAAGAGAAATATATACCAATTTGGATAGTGTGCTGATAACTTGTTTAAGAGCAGTAGAAATAAATAAAAAGGCATTGCTCAGTAATCTGAAAAAGAAGAGTATTAATAATGAATTGAATATTGAAAATTACTTAAATGAGATTACACAGCAATTAAAAAAAAGAATGTCTAGATTTATTCATATAAGGGGAGAAGAGAATTTTTCTGTATTGGGTAGCTATGTCATCGAATATCAGGATGATACATCTGATTCTAGGAGAAGAAAAGGCACTGTTGAATATTTAAGAGATAATAGTATACCAGAACGAAGGATGATGATATGGGGCGAAGCTGGTATGGGGAAGACTACAACATTAGAATATTTAACATATATGGATGCAAAAAAAAGATTGAAAGATTCAAACTATAATATTCCTGTATTAGTTTTATTGGGAGTTATGACAAAAGCCACGTATACTATAAAACAGTATATATGTGACAAACTTGATATTGGGGTAGATATATGTGAATCTCTTTTAGAAGAAGGAAAAATCAATCTATTTTTGGATGGTTTAAATGAAATACCAGCTGATGCAGGCGGCAATTTAAAAACTTTAAGAATGCGCGAAATAAAGCAATTACTTAGAGATTATCCCAAAACATTTATTATAATTACTAATCGTCCACAAGATACTAGGGATTTTAATAATGTGCCAATTTTTAATTTGATAAAATTATCTAAAGAAGAAATGAGAGATTTTATTAAAAAAAATGTAGATGAAGAAGACGTGAAAGAACTTTTGTTTACCTCAATTAATGGAAATGAGAGATTTGTGCAAATAATAAATACGCCATTGATCTTATCGAGATTAATAGAGATTGTGCGATATAAGAAGGAAATTCCACATAGTGAAGGTGAAATTATCGCTGAATTTTTAAATTGCTTATTGGTAAGAGAAAAAGAAGAAAAACAGGATGCACGATTGGATATAAAGCGAATAATATACCTTTTGAGAATGATTGCATTTGAGAGCCTCGAAAAGAAAGAAGCAAATTCAGGAATGACAGAGTCAGAGGTATTGAAGTATTGTTCTAAAAGTATGGATACATATAGGTTTCAGTATGATGCATTATATGCATTAGATATAGTTTTGCAATTAGGTATATTAGAAAAAAGAGAAGATTTATATGTATTTTCGCATCAGGCATACCAGGATTACTATTATGCTATGGAAGAATTGGCGGTGATACAGTCTTGAAAATAAGAAAAAATCAAATTAGAGATAAGTGTCAATCAGATAAGTATTATGCTTCAATAAAATATATGGCACACAGTTTACGTGGTAAAGATAGAGAAAATTTTATTATTACAGTTTGTGACCTTAATATTTATTTGGGGTGTATATGTGCTTTAACATGTGAAAAAAATGCAACGGTTGAGGAATATATCTGGAAAACTTTAAATAATTATTTTCAGCCAAGAAAAATAAAATTTTATGATAAATCTAGTGGGATATGGAAAGAAAATATAAAAAAACTGAATAGTAAAGATATTACATATTACCTTCTTGCCTGCAATGTGATGGGCAATATGAAAGCAATAAAATGGTATATTTACAATCATGAAGTTGATAAAGCTATTATAATTCAGTTAGCAAAAAATATGAATGAAGAGCAACTGGTAGATTTAATATATACACTTTATAGATCTTCTCAAAATTGGGATAAAATAAGAGGCATTGGTTCTACTAAAAGTTTGTTTTTGTATAAAAATGATTCGAGAATAAAAAAGATTCTTAGTAGGTTATGGTATAAGGATAGAGATGCATTTATACAATTAGCATACGATACAGGTTGGTTGGGAGATTTGGGGAAAAAGGCTCGCAAAGGAAACCGTATTTTTATCGAGTGTTTGGTTGGGGCAAATAAATTGCTGTTAACTATTGAGTTAATAGAAGAAGTCTTATGTGATTTGGAAAGTGATGAGAGTTCATATGATACTTTATTAAAATTAGTTTTAAAGGAAAAAGGTGAGAGAAAACAATTTGCATATATATTGTATATTCAAAAAATAAATAATGGATATATAATGAAGGCTAAAGATTATGTGATTTTGAAAGGTTTAGGAAAGCCATCGCAAAAAATAGTCAATTATTTTATACCTTTTTTCTTAGATTTAGTAAATGGAGATTTTAGAACTAATATCAATCTTTTTGAATTAGGAGATGCATTATCAAATGTTATTGTAAAACCAAATAAGATAACACCCAAAGTTGGATATGCACGTAATAAAAATTTGAATCTAGCATTAAAGACTACTAAAAATATAGATTTGAAAAAAGTGCTATTCTTTTACTTTAATACTACAATGTCCGTCAAAGCAAGTTTGGATGAGTTGTTTAGACTTTTGAATATGTATCATGATGTTCAACCAGGTGAGTTAATTCGAGAACTAAAATCATTTCCAATATGGGTAAAGGCAACTGGAATAGAACAAGGTAAAAGTAATAATATAACTACGGAGAACTATCTTAAAATCGAGCCACAAATTGAAGTCGGAAATGTTATTTTAATGTCAATTGTTGACTATGATTATGTTTTAAAAGAATTTGTTGCCAAGCCATATACCGGCTCTATTTTTTAGGAATTAAGATAGTCACAGGAAAGACAGAGGTATGGAAGAAATAGTAGTTATATGTATAAATAGGGGCGATTACTATGATACGTTTATCTCTTTGTCACTTTGTTGAAAAAATATACTAGAATGTGGGGTAAACGCTATCCCCCCTAAGTGGGGTATGAACCTTTTCGCAAAAGGTGACAGTTTCGCTATTTAGTATAAGAAGAAACTTTCACCGCATGTGGAGACAGTGGTAGGACTACACAGAAAGGATATGTAGAAATCCTTGAATTTACACACTTTGCAGAGTTTTTTAGCTTCAACAGGATTGCTGAAAATCACAAGGAAAAAGAGTTTGTGAGGAAGGTGACGGTTGTTGTAGCGTTAGACCTCGGCTGTGGGAATACAAAGAATTCTGAATATGAAAGTAAATAGAGAACTATCAGATATGTTGATAGAACGTAGGGATACTTGAAAGAGTGTCCCTATTTTTTATATTAGGGCATTCCATTAGGAGTGCCTTTTTCAATTCAATTTAAAAGGAGGTTCACTATGAACAACACAGCGTTAGGAGCAGAAAACAAAAAGGAACAGACAATCAATTTTATCAGCGAAGCACATGAAAAATTCTACTATGAAAAATTAAAAGAGGTACGCTATCAGGATGTGTACCACAAGGCACTTTGCTATTGCCTTGGTATCAGCGATGATACGAGAAGAAATGTTGATAGCATCTATGATTTTAAGACGGGATGTGTAAAAACTGAGTGTCTGCATGAAGGCTGGCAGACCAGTGGCAGTATGAAGGTGGTGCGAATAGCATTTAACCTGTATTGCAATGGCACACCGAGTGTAGATGATTACACAAAAACAGAGGAACAGGTAAACGAGTGCAGGCAGTATACAGTGGAGGATTTGTTCTGCTGTGCCTATGCACCTTTCTTTTGGCAGGCGATACAGATCCGCTATCCGGAGTATGCGACTTATAACCGGGAACTGTATGCCTTATTTGGAGGAGCAGACTAATGTTAAAAGTCAGATTGATGGGAACGAAGAATGACATTGTGTGGTTTCAGAAAATCTTACAGCGTCATCCAAAAGTAGAAGTTCTGGAGATATCAGAGCTTTATAGCAATAAAGGGACAAACAAATATTACAGAGCTTATGCGGAAGTGCAGAAAAGCAATGTAAAGAGCAGCAGATAAAAGCAAAATAGTAGAGAATAGGAGAATTTATCATGTGTAAAGTAATAGCAATCGCAAATCAGAAGGGTGGAGTTGGAAAGACCACCACAACAAGCAATTTAGGAATCGGACTGGTAAAACAGGGAAAGAAAGTTTTACTGATAGATGCAGATGCACAGGGCAGTCTTACGGCAAGTCTTGGTATTCGGGAGCCGGACAGACTGGAAATTACACTTGCAACCATTATGGCATCCATTATCAATGATGAGGAAATAAAACCGGAGTACGGCATTTTAAGACATGAGGAGGGGGTGGATTTCATGCCGGGAAATATCGAGCTTTCTGGTTTGGAAACCTCACTTGTGAATGTTATGAGCAGGGAGACGGTGCTTCGTACCTACATAGAACAGCAGAAAGACCGCTATGATTACATTCTGATTGACTGTATGCCATCACTCGGCATGATTACGATAAATGCTTTTACCAGTGCGGACAGTATCTTGATTCCAGTACAAGCAGCGTATCTGCCGGTAAAAGGTCTGGAACAGCTGATTAAAACTATTGGAAAAGTAAAGAGACAGATCAATCCGAAACTGGAGATTGAGGGAATTTTGCTTACAATAGTTGATAATCGTACCAATTATGCCAGAGACATCAGCAATCTGCTGATTGAAAATTATGGAAGCAGAGTGCGGATATTTGAAAACAGTATTCCAATGTCAGTAAGAGTTGCGGAAATTTCTGCGGAAGGTGTAAGCATTTATAAGCACGATCCGAATGGCAAGGTAGCAAGTGCCTACCAATCACTGACGGAGGAGGTGCTTGGCAATGAGTAAGACAGGAAGTGCTGCAAAGGTAAAGTTAAACAGCTTTGATGATTTATTTGGAACGGAGCAGCCACAGACAGGAACAGAGCAGGTACAGGAAATCGCATTGTCAGAACTGCATGAGTTCAAAGGACACCCGTTTAAGGTACTGGATGATGAAAAGATGCAGGAAACGATGGAAAGCATCAGGGAGCATGGAGTATTGATGCCAGGCATTGCCAGACCAATGAAAGATGGCGGCTATGAGATTATTGCCGGACATCGCAGGAGACATGCCTGTGAGCTTGTCGGACTTACTACAATGCCGATGTTCATCCGTGATTATACGGATGATGAAGCTACAATTATCATGGTGGACAGCAATATTCAGAGGGAAGATATTCTTCCGAGTGAAAAGGCAAAAGCTTATTTTATGAAATATGAAGCTGTAAAACATCAGGGTAAAAAAGGAAAAGGCAACAGTCTGGATGAGGTTGGGGAAACTGCAGGAGAGAGTGCAAAAACAGTACAAAGATATATTTACCTTGCCCACTTATCGGATGCACTTTTAGATATGGTCGATAAAAAGAAAATTGGAATCGTGCAGGGTGTAGAGCTGTCATTTCTGACAGAACAGCAACAGGAGTGGGTGCAAGTTGTTCTTGAAGAAACAGGGGTGATCATTTCAACAGTACAGGTATCAAGGCTGAAGGAGTATGGAAAAAGTGATGAACTGACATTACCGATGGTAAGGCTGATCTTGACAGAACCGAAACCGATAGAGCGAAAAGTAACCATCAAGGCAGACAAGATCAGCAGATATTTTCCAGCAGATTATTCCAATGAGCAGATTGAAAATGTTATCTATCAGCTATTGGATGAGTGGAATAGTTCAAACAGTGAGAAATAAGCAGCAAAGGAGGCATGAAAAAGTGAACGAGAATACAAAATTTGATTACTACTATGGAATTGAAGCAGACCAGTTCTCTTTTTATCGTGTCCCCCGGTTGCTGATTAAGGATGAGCGGTTCAAGGGGCTTAGCAGCGATGCCAAGCTCCTGTATGGCTTGATGCTCGATCGGATGTCACTGTCTATGAAAAATGGATGGCTAGACGAGGAAAACAGGGCGTATATCATTTATACGGTGGATGCGATTATGGAAGATTTGGGATGTGCGAAAGCAACCTGTGTCAAGATTATGAAAGAGCTGGATTCCGAAAAAGGGATTGGGTTGATTGAAAAAAAGCGCAGAGGTCTTGGCAAACCGGATATTATCTATGTGAAAAACTTTGCCACAATGTCAGCGGAACAGGAGGTAAAAGAGCCTGAGAATACTGGAAAATCCACAGAAGTTCAAAAATTGAACTTCAAGAAGTCTAATATTGATACTTCAAGAAGTTCAGAAATTGAACTTCAGGAGGTACAGAATCTGAACCACCAGAAGTATAAAAAGCAGACTTCAAGAGGTTCAGAAACTGAACTTGCAGAGGTTCAAGATTTAGCCCCTATTTATACTAACTATAATAAGACTGATATAAATTATACTGATATGAGTTATACCAATCCAATCTATCCATCCGGTGAAGAAAATCAGACCGATGATAGGATGGATGGAGCAGATGCATACATAGAGATTATCAAAGAAAATATTGAGTACGATCATCACATGAAATATGATGAAATAAATGACAGGGAACTGTATGATGAATTATTTGAATTGATCTGTGAGGTTGTATGTGTAAAGCGGACTATGATACGGATTGCGGGGGAGGAGTATCCCTATGAGCTTGTAAAGTCAAAATTCTTAAAGCTGAGGAGCAGTCATCTGGAGTATGTGATGGGGTGTATGAAAGACACGACAACAAAAATTTCAAACATTAAGGCATACATGGTTACGGCACTGTATAATGCGCCATCAACAATAAATCATTATTATCAGCAGGAAGTGCAGCATGATATGTATGGGGGAGGCTGGCATGAAAAGGGTATTGTTTAAGATTATCGTTCCGGTACTGATACTTGTTTTATGGATACTGATGTGTTATCCGGTATGCCAACAGGAAAACGGATTTGATTACTTCCTTTTCTGGATTATGGTAGGTTTTCCCTATGGGATTCGGAAAATGTGTATGTTCTTCATCCCTAAAAATTTTGGAATTGCCGGAAGCATTGGGGTGTTGGCATTCAATGGCGTCATTGGTGGTCTGATAGGTGGTATCATCGTAATTGCAAGGATGATCGCAGTATTTGTGGAGATAATAAAGATGATTGCAGGCACTTTTGGTCACGATGTCCAAAAGTGTGATCGTAGAGATATAATGTAAAAAACGAAGGGACATATTTTTAAAGGTGGCTGAAATGGAATAATAAAGATTAACAGCGGTAGGGCGGTTATGGGAGAAATCTTATAGCTGTCCTTTTTTACTTTTGGACATTGTGACCAGAAGTGGGAAGGAGAGAGTATGGAATCAATGAGAGATATCAATAGAGTAATGGAACGAGAAATTGCAAAGGGGAGCAGTCCTTTAAAGCTGGATCATATTGAATTTGGAGATTATTCGTATCAGGAGATAACCTCAGAGAAAAAATTGGAAGATGTGTTATCCTATTTGTTAAGAATAAGGGATTTCAGACAATATGCCGGAAAAACTATTTTGAATAATGTGTATATGGATTTGCGTGGAAGAAAACCTGTATTCAAGAGAACCCGAACGGCAATCGAAAGAAATAATATATTCGCAAGAATTAAAAGGTATGCAAAGAAGTTAAATCTGCAGTATAATGGAGATGTATATTTGGAAACGGTCAGATGCTATTTTAATATGTCACAAGAAAATCTGGAGAAGTGCCGATATACATATCAAGGGAATGAAACATATGCCTTTCTGTTATCAGATAAATATATTATGGCATTGTATACGCATTGTCTGGTGGCAAGAAAGGAAGCTGCTTTGCAGAAGAAGCAGATTGAAGGCTATACGGAAAAAGAGTATGGAATGGTAAGCTTAGTGAAGGTGTGGGATGTTTTGTTTCAGGCGTTATTACTTGATGATATAAGGTTGGAAGATGATAAGATGTATGCAGAGTTTTGCACTTGTTCTCTAGTTAGTATGGTACGTTAAATTATTGATTTATTAGATAAAAAGATATGAAAAAGCCTGTTGATTTTAAATTATTGAGACTTTAGTTTGCAGGGGATACTTAAATTAAGTTAAGATTAAAGAAAAAATTGGATCTAGATATAATAGCAAGAAAATAGACAGATGACGTAAAAAGAAGTAGATGAGACAAAGAGCAGGGGAATAGCTGAAAAAGGAGAAGTGAAAGATGAATTATACAGAAAAAACCAAGCCAGGAATGGGAGATCCATATTGGTATGAGTGGTCTGTGGGTGAGCAACAGATTATCAATATGTTAAATGAAGATAATAATATAGAATATGTTGAATTGCAAGCAAATGTAGGATTGGGATTAGATGATGTTGTAGTAACATATAGCGATGGAAGAGTACTATGTATACAGGTTAAACACACGAGAGCAAATGATACGTTGACATTTGCAGATTTAGTCTATTCTGCGAAAAAGACAAGTAAATCATTATTAGCTGAATTGGCAGATTCATGGCAAGAAGAGAGCCGTAAATATACGGAAGTTGTTCCACAAGTCTTTACGAACAGAAGAAAAGGTCAAGTAAGTTCTTCGACAAAGGGTGAGGAAAAATTTGTAAGACCAGCACTTGACGTATTTTGGAAAAAATTAAGTGAAAAGATTAAATTTGCGAAAAACTTTGAAGATATTATATTTGAAGAATATCCTGAAGCATGGAATGAATGGAAAACACAGCTCAGTGGAATTCAAAGTAATGATGATAAATTAAAATTTTTAAGATTATTACAGCTTGAAACAGAGCAGAAGGATTTACAAGAAATAGAGAATGAAGTATTAAGCCACTTATCTATAGCATTTAGGATTACTTTGGATGATGCAGACAAATTATTAGGAAAACTTGATCATGCATTAAGGAAGTGGACAACCTCTGTGAGAAATACTTCTCGAATTTATGTGGAAGATGTATATGAAGCATTATCCATTGATGATTATATTTCTCCGTATAATCATGAACTAATACCTGCTGAACCATTTTTTGATAGCCGTAAAGATTTTGTAGAAGAGATTGAAAAAGAATTATTGTTTGGAAATGAAAAAGTTCTTTTCCTTTCAGGTATACCGGGAACTGGAAAAACGAATATAGTCAGTAAGCTATGTAATAAGAGAGACAGTATTATAAAAATTCGGTATTACGCTTATGAACCTATTCAACCGGATAAAGAATACTTGCCGATGGATGTATCAGAAAGGGTAAAAAAGGAACATTTCTGGAACGAGATGTTTAGCCAACTAAAACAGTGTTTAAAAGGTTCTTTGCATAAATACAATGTGCCATTGCAAAACTGTTTTATGTCATTGGAAGAGATGAAAAAGCGTTTTTTTGAAATAGCATCTGCGTATGCAAGAGATACCGGATGTACATTTGTTGTTGCAATAGACGGAATTGATCATGCTGCACGTGCAGGAATTGTATCAGAAACATTTTTGGTTACATTACCTAGACCAGAATATATTCCAGATAATGTAAAATTGTTGATATCCGGACAACCTCAAGAGTCTTATCCGAATTATCCATTATGGTTAAAGAGAAAAGATGATAATGTAAAACGTTTAGATGTGCCAGGAATTGAGAGAGGGGATATATTATCACTTGTGACTCAAAAGATATCTGACACTAGACGTAGTGAATATAATGCGATTACGGATATTGTTGAAAAATACTCTGAAAAGAATACTTTGGCTGCCATTTTTGCTGTATATGAGGCAAGTCAATGTGCAGATGCAATGGAGTTAGAAAGAAAATTATCAGACAGAAAACTAAGCGGAAATATTGAAGAATATTATTCCAACATATGGAATGATGCTGTTGGCACATTAAAACAGTATGATTTTGTGGATTACAAATTGGCAGGTGTTTTTGCGTTCTTGAATGAGCGTGTTGATGGACAGATGTTAGCAGAAATATTTAATGAACTTGATATACCTGTCGTTGCTTGGAATAATGTGTTGAAAACATTAAAACCTTTGATTGTGGAGGAATCGGGTAAATATCATGTTTTACATAATGACGTGAAAGTTTTCTTGTCAAATATTGTAAATATCGATGATGAGCATACGCGGGAAATAGGCAACTCGTTGACTGATTACTATTTGTATAAAGAGGATAAAAGTCAAGCCTATTATTTTGATATTGTAAGATTAATGTCTATGGCTAAAAGAGAAGCAGAAATAGTTGATGTGTTTTCAGGTAAGTTTGTTATCGAGGCTTATGTTAATGGTGTTGAGCTTTTTGAATTAACCTCTATATCGAACAACATAATGAAAAGACTGTTTTTGCAAAAAGTAATTGATTATGATAAGTTGCAATCTTTGTCTACAGCCATTCTCACAATCGATAAGCTTGAAGATACTAAATATGAAATAGAGAATTCTGAATTTAGGGATGCAAGGCAGTATGTAGGTGTGGCTCCATATGAGTGTTATGTGGAACCAATAAATCAATGGGATGTACATTTGATTTCAGATGTATTATCGTATGCCAGAGTTTTGTATTATTCAGGAAAAAAGGAAAGAGCTGTTGATTTATTTAATCGTTGGTTTGAAGGATTAACTGTATTGAATCTTTGGGCTGTCTTAAAAGACAAAGGAATGTTGGATACAAGAAATCAGGACTATATTATGATATCAACAGAGGCAAAAGAAATTTCAGATGATTTAGGTAAATTGATCTGTTGGTCAAAGCAATATAGTATGCTTGAAAAGGAATCTGAGTGGAATGATGAAATAACTGTTTTTATGCGTGGGTTATGTGAATCATTCTGGCATGAATCCGTTTTAAATTATAAAGATAAAGAATTAGAAACAGCCCTTATCAGTATTAGCCATATTGCTGTTAGACCGAATGTTTTAATTGATATTTTAATAGAGTTAATTGAAGAGCTGAAATTTTCCTCAATTAGTATTATTGAAAAGGTAAACAGGGATGTACTTGTACATAGCAAATTAGGATTGATTTTCGATCTTTTTATGAGAATAGTTTCTGGAAATATAGAAAAATATGATAAATATGAGCGAGAAGAAGTATATAATAAAATTCAAGGCATTGAATTACCACATGGAGATTTTGAGCATGAAATATATTATTACAGTATATATGCTGTTGTAGTGAGTTATTTACAGCCTGCAGTGGATCGACTCATAGTATCCCAAAGGGTATTAGATAAATTTTTGACAAAGAACTCGCATAGGGACAGAGGTTATTATGGTGTATGGTTTAATTGTCTTTGCTATCTTGGATATTGGTTGCATGCAAAACATAATGGGCAGAAGTTTGCAGAACATTTATGTGAGATGGAACGGATCTTATCATTAGTGATGATTAAAGAGTGGTTCCCACGAGTGACGGATTTGCAGATAAGAAATATATCATCATTGATTTTAAAAGCGTATATTATATTGGCAACACAGGAAAGCGAGGCGTATAAATCAGCTATCTCAAATATATGTGAAAAAATATTTGAAAATAATCCAATCCATCAAGTTATGGATGCAGGGTGGTATTTCTATAGAGATAATGTAGAAAGACTAACTGCTTGGTATCAGGATTGGCTCGGAGAAAAAGGCAGAGTTTGGGACAATCCCATAGGTGAAAGAAATAGAATTATCAAAGATATTCTTAATTTGGTTGAAAAATATCAATTAGAAAATTATATCGACACTACAGCTGTTCGGGAAAAGGCAAAATGGTCTGTTATAGGATATGCTTCTCATAAGGAATATAGTTTAAGCGATATCTTGGAATGGTATGACAGTTTAATTGAGACGGGGTATGATAATACTCATAGATATACTGAACAGATAAAGAGTCTTTCTGGAAAGATGGAAGAATTGGGTGATAACAGACTTGATTATCAGGCAAATTGTAATTGAGATTTCATGTATTCCAAGGGATTTAATAATTGTTATATTTTATTATCAA
>ENA-OROM01001888-OROM01001888.1-human-gut-metagenome-genome-assembly--contig:-NODE-1888-length-17040-cov-2.456226_pt1 | contig 17040 bp, 9 predicted proteins | sample MGYA00242129_ERZ509050 | MGnify/ENA primary metagenome ERZ509050 (study PRJEB26280, sample SAMEA2338701) | human gut metagenome | biome: human gut; feature: human-associated habitat; material: faeces...
ACACCCGGACGTGTTGTTGTGATAAATTTGAAGGGTGAGTGTCTGAAAGGTAACTGTCTGGTTGATGTTGCTGCAAAAGGTTACAGGGAAAAGAGTAATTTTGTATTGGATGCGAAAGATTCTACTCGTATCGAACTTTTATTACCTTCAGAACTTCCTGTGGGGAAAAAAGCGGAAGTTGCTTTTACATTTACTTATGCGGGTGAAAAGTACAAGAGAAAATTAACCATTGATCCTATGTGATATTGGTTATACGAATACGCATAAAAATGCAGAACGGCTTCATAAAAATAACATAATAGAAGGGATCAAGTTGGCAGAAAAAACAAAGGATTTTCTATCGGGAGCACGGTTTGTGTGGAATCCGGAAGTTAGTTGGCCACTTGAACGTTTATGGGAATCTAATCCGGAAAAGAGGGAAGGTCTTATTGATGCAATTAAAAAAGGACAACTAAGTATAGATGCCAGTTATCTGAATTTAAATACAAGTATTTGCTCAGATGAAGAATTGTTCAGAAGGGTTGGACGACCGGACGACCTTGGTTTGGACAGCGTGATCCGGAGAAGGTACCTTTGACTATTAAGACAGGAAATGCCAATGTTGATTTTACGAATAAGTTGGTTGAACTTGAAAATAGTGACTATCCTTATGACTTTACTGTACTTTCCTGGACTTTGTGGGATAATAGTCCACTGGATGCTGATGTGCCTTTTGTTGTAAAAGCTTGGAATGAAAAATATGCTTATCCTAAAGTAATTATTAGTGGTGGGCATGAAATTATGTCGATGATAGAAGAAAAATATGGGAAACAATTACCGGTAGTGACCGGAGATTATACGGAGTATTGGACAGACGGCATCAGGACGGCTGCCGGACTAACATCAAAGAATAGGACAGCAAAAGAACGACTGGTGCAAGCAGAAACTGTTTGGTCGTTGTTGGCGGATGGCAAGAAGGCTTCTCGATTTGACGAAGGTTGGAGATATATACTTTTAGGTTCTGAACATACATGGTGTTTTGAGAATCCTACTGAACCCTATTTTCAAGATGCGATCTGGAAGGTCAAACAATCCTATTTTCACGAAGCCGAGAACAGGTCTCAGGATATGATGGCAGAGTCATTGGCCCCCATTACTGATAAATCGGATGGTGCATTGGGGCCTAAAGAGGGTCTTTCTAATGGCGGCATTGCAGTTATTAATACGCATACTTGGATGCATGATGGAATTATCGCTTTGTCGAAGGCAGAGAACCTGAAAGGAAATAAAGTGTTGGATTCCAATGGTGAAGAGGTACTTTCCCAACGCTTGTCGACAGGTGAGTTGCTATTTCTTGCAACAGGTGTTCCGGCTCTAAGTTCTTGTCATTACCGGGTGGTTGAAGGTGATTGTTTACTTACAGGAGATTGCAAAGTAGATAGTGGGAGTTTAGAGAATGAATTTTTAAAGCTTCACATTGATTCAAAGACAGGTAAAATTGGTTTCGTTGATAAAAAAACGGTTATGATTATGTGGGCAATGATGGAGCTGATACTTTCACTTGGCTTCCTGCGAATGAAAACCAACCCTTGGCAGATATGGTAACAAATATTTCAGTAATAGAAAAAGGACCGTTAGCCGTAGAATTACGTGTGGTCTCCAAGGCTAAAGGATGCCGTAACATCTCTCGTTCTGTTCGATTATTGGCTAACCAGCCATGGGCAGAGATAACAAATGTAGTGGATAAACTACCTTTGACCGAAAAAGACGGTATACATTTTGGTTTTAACTTTAATATTCCCGGTTCTAAAACCCGTGTCGACATTCCTTGGGGAATTATGGAAGTGGAAAAAGATCAATGAGTACAAGGAAACAGAAATTGGCTTGTGCTACAACGATGGTTGGATATTTCCAATGAAACACACGGTGTTACTTGGTGTGCTTTGGATGCCCCTCTGTTTGAATATGGTGACAGGCATGCCAATATTTCGATGGGGTGGGGTGGACAAGGTAATTGGGTAACTAAGTTGGAACCCAGTTCTACGATCTATTCGTGGGTGACGAACAACCATTGGCATACGAATTTTCCATTAACTCAAGATGGTCCTGTAACGTTTAGATATCGTATTTTACCTCATGAAGAATATGATGTAGCAAAAGCAAACCGTTTTGGCTTAGAACAATCTCAACCTTTAGTTTATGTAACAGCGGATAAAGATCCATGTGTGCAACCTCTGCTTGCAATTGATAATCCGAAGGTTTATCCGACAATACTTAAATCTTTGGACAAAGATCGTGTATTGATTGTTCGTCTGACGGAGAAGAAAATGTGAAATTATTATTTCCACATAAGAATTCTAAGAGAATCTCTCTTTGTAGACCGGGAGAGGTTAATAGTGAAAAGATTGATGAAGAGTTGGTAATGAAACCTTATGGACAGGTTACGTTGAAATTGGAGTTTAAAAAAATAAAGGAGGGGAGAAATTTTGAATGTTGAGTTAATTTGGGTTTCAACGTATATTGGGCAATTGAGTATTAGGGTGATGCTGTTTTACAATATCTTTCTTGATTCTTTGAAACTGTGAATTGTTAACGCGAGGTTTATGTGTTAGGGTTAGTTTGTTAGAATCTGAAGAAGGAATAATTGAATGTATATTTCTCAGTTAGAAAACCGGGATATTTGAGGTCATTTTTATTATATTTCTTTGAATTCCTATGTTTGGTTTACGTTTTAAAATGAGTTTATACACTTTGCTATGATAGAAAGATAAAAGATTTGTATGCCCCTCCTTTCCTTTAATATGAAATCATAAAAATCAATTTTTGTATCAATTCAGCCAAAATTTATATGGCCCCGTGTTCGATAACTGCGTATTTTTGCATCATAATCAATTTAACTAATAAATAACTGTTGTTAAACTAATAATTTAAAAACTATGAGAAAGAATACTTTTCTTAGTGTAGCGCTTTTAGCAGCGTCTGTGTCTGTAGTTAATGCCCAAGAAGCCCCGAAGGAGTTGTTCTGGCAGAATAGTAGTAATACTGGAATTTGGAGTATAATGGACTCTGAATGGGGAGAAGATTTAGGTGGGTTTTACTTGCCTACAGGTTGGCAAGAAGGCTGTATGGCAGTTTTCAATGGTGGTGGTGCGTTTGCTGATGCTGATGGTAATGCTAAAACGGTAGAATCAATCAAAGTGAGCGGTGAAATGCAAGTAGGCGGTATTAAATTTGATAGTGATAAGAATTATTCCATTTCATATAGTTCAGATAAAGCTACGGATAAAATAGTAGGAGACGGAACTTTGATAAAGGAAGGTACAGGTACGTTAACATTAAATGTTCTCAATCAACTGAAAGGTGGTACAATTGTAAGGGGTGGTCAAGTAAATTCTGATAAAAAAGATTCTCCCAATGTTTTTGGAGATACAATTGTGCTCGATAACGGGTCTATTGGTGTAGCTATGAGTGAAATCTCTACTCCTGCATGCCAATTTACTGTTCCTGTTGGTATCCCTGAAGGAAAAGTGGGCTCTATTTGGGCAGGTCGCTATCTTCAGTTCACTAATAAATTTTATGGAAAAGGAACATTAGTTATTTATGCCGGTGGTGAACGTACATATATTACTGATGACAAGGCCGGTAAGAAAGACATGACTTGTTGGGATGATTTTGAAGGGGATCTTGTAGTTGCTGCTAATAAGACTGTTGAGTATGCAGAAGGTAAAGCTCCGGCTTTTTTCGGATTACAATTCAATACTACAAAAACATTTACTGGAGTAGCAGATATGGAAGGGATAGACTCTACTTTGGTTAATACAAAAGTAACGTTGAAAGAAGATGCCGGTTTAACAGGGGTTAGTGGTACGCGTTGTTTTGCTATAGGTGAGTTAAATGCAGAAGAGGGTGGTTTCCTCTCTGGTTATGGTTCCGGAAGTTCTAATCCGGTAATTTGGTGGTCAATAGGTAATTCAAATACAGATGTAACAAATCTTCCTCTCTGGTTGAGAGATAATACGAAAGCAAATAAAAATGCATTTGGAGTAATAAAAGAAGGTACAGGTACTTATATTTTCACAGGTACTAAAAACTCTGATACGGGTAAGGTATTCTTGGGCTTACATGTAAAAAAAGGTCGTGCTTATATCAATACTCCGGTTGATGATCCGACAATTACTGCATTGTGTAGAAGTGAAAAAACTGCAATGGCTATTTATGAAGGTGCTATTGGCGGTGGTAATGGACGTATAACAAGTGAAGTTATCGTAGATGGTGGAACATTGGAAGTTGGTTGTCAAGGTATCGGTCAATTAATTTTGGATGATATTGAGGGACAGAGCTTAAAATCACCGTTAACTGTAAAAAATGGTGGTACGGTGGAATTTGAACTTGCAAATGCTACAAGTTATGATAAGTTGACTTCTAATAATACTGCTACGTTTAATGGCAATAAGATTATTGTAAAGGCTGCTGAAACATTTGACATTAAAGATGGTGACTCTTTTACTATTTTGGATGCTGCTATTAAGCCGGAAGGTGATACTTATGAGGTTGAGTTCCAAGGGTTCCCTGTTAGTTTGACATTGGCTGCTACAGAGGAGAGTTATCAATCAGGAACTAAAACCGAGGGTGAAGGAGAAACTGCTACAGAAGTTCCGGTGATGGGATATAAGATAGTAATTACAGCTAAAGGTAGTGGCTCCGGTACGGGTCTTGAAGATTTTAATGTTGCTGATGAATTGGCTGTCTATGCACAGAATGGAAGCATTGTAGTAAAAGGTGCTGGTGTAGAAAATGTGATAGTAATGAATACTCAGGGACAGGTAGTGGCTAACACTAATGCTTCGATAATTCCAATGAATACAGTACAGGGTATGTATATTGTAAAAGTAAAAACAATAGCTGGTATTGTAACGAAGAAAGTGATTTTGTAAGACAACTAATAAAAAAGGAGAGGCGGTATCTATTCAGTCCGCCTTTCTTTTGATTCGTATATTTGTTTTCCTTTTTAATTCTTATATTACGTACTGATGAGAAACTACATCTTCTTCTCTTTCCTGCGTATCACAAAATTATGATTAAATTTATGTATAAGAGATTTGTTACCGCATTGCTCTTTCCGCTTTGTATGGGAGGAGGATTGTATGCACAACAGTTGGCTTTTCCTGGCGCTGAAGGTTATGGACGTTTTGCAAAAGGTGCAAGAGCCAGTGAATCTCCGGAAATTTACCATGTGACTAATCTGAATGATTCCGGAGAAGGTTCCTTACGTGATGCAATCAGTAAGCCCAACCGTGTTATTATATTTGATGTTTCGGGAATTATTAATATTAAATCCCGCCTTGTGTTTTCTAAAAATCTAACGATTGCCGGACAAACAGCACCGGGTGATGGTATTACGATATATGGAAACGGGGTCTCTTTTTCTGCGTCTGATAATATCATTGTTCGTCATTTACGTATGCGTATGGGATTGAAAGGTGATTCCGGAAAAGATGCAGCAGGTATTGCTAATGGTAGTAATATGATATTTGATCATATTTCGGCAGCATGGGGATTGGATGAGAATTTCTCTATAAACTGGGACGACAAAGGGTATGAACCTTATAATATAACGATTCAAAACTCTATAATCGGCCAAGGAATTATGCCACATGCTTGCGGTGGATTGATACAGTCTAATGGTGGAATCAGTTTGTATAGAAATCTATATATTGACAATAAAACTCGCAATCCGAAGGTAAAGGGATTAAACCAGTTTGTTAATAATGTAGTGTATAACTGGGGTGATGGAGGATGTTATATCCTGGGTGATACAGATGCTTCTTCTTGGGGAGTAATTACTAATAATTATTTTATAAAAGGTCCGGTAGCCGGAACAAAAGCTTTTGTAAGGGCTAAACCTGCTTTTCAAGTTTATCAGAAAGGCAATATGATTGATTATAATGTTGACGGAGTCTTAAATGGTTATGAGGCAACGGAGGAGGATTTTCTCAGAGATGGGAGTGATCCTACGAGTTTGAATGTTACTTTCGTAAAATCTCCTGAAGATTTTGATTTTTCTAATTATTCCAGACGAAAGCTGGAAGGAGATCAGAAAATAGTGGTGTCGACTGATGCGGAGAAGCATCCGGTTATTATGGGAGAAACTACTGCCGTAGAAGCTTATAATTGGATTGTGGAAAATGCAGGAGCTTCTTTGCCGACACGCGACGAAGTAGATGGCTATATGGTCGATGAACTACTTTCTTTAGGAACTAAAGGAGCTTTGTTAAATTCGGAATCGGAAGTTGGATTGACAAATGGTGTAGGGAATATTTTTGCAGGAAACCGTCCTCTGGATACTGATAATGATGGAATACCTGATGCTTGGGAAGAAGCTAACGGGTTGGATAAAAATGATCCTACTGATGCGTTAAAAATGGCCGCTAATGGATATTTGAATATTGAAAATTACATAAATAGTATTGATGGTCCGGTAATGGATTATGTAAAATATCCTACAAATGTACAATTATCCAGTTTAGGAACTGATAATGTTTCTATTAAATGGCAGAATAACGCATCGGAATCAACTGCTCTTATCTTGGAATATTCTGCAGATAATAAAACCTTTACTCCGGTTGTGCTGAATACAGATGTAACTACTTATAAATTAGAATCACTAACTCCTAATACGACTTATTATATTCGTCTCAAAACTGTTAATGGAGAATTAGAGTCATTATACTCTTCCGTATTGGAAGTAACTACACGTGGAGTTCCTATTCCGCCGGTCGCTTCTATCAATCCTGTTCCGGAAAATGCTTCTACCATTTCAGATTACAGTACGGTACGTCTTTCGTGGGAAAATAAAACGGGAGTATGGGCTGGTACGGTATCTTATTCTGTTTATCTTGGAAAATCGGCTACTACAATGGAGAAGGTGGTAGACGCTACTACCCAGATGGTAGCGACTGTAAATGTAGAGCCTGCGACTACCTATTATTGGCGCATTGATGCCAAAAATGCATTAGGAGCGAATGAAGGAGATGTATGGAGTTTTACTACGGGTACAAAACCTAAACGTGGAAAGGTAGCTTATTATTCGTTTGATGAAACGGAAGGTGCCTCTTTGAATAACGAATTCGGAACAGCAGCAGTTGCCAAGAACTTTACTCCGGAATGGGTGACAGGTGTTCGGAATAATGCTGTGAACTTTAATACTGTGAATGCATCGTTTGTGCAAGAGCATTATGATGCATTGGAGTTAGGAAACGAATCTTTTAGTATTGAATGCTGGTTTAAGTCGGCAGGTGGTTCTGTCGATTGGTATTTGTTACACAAAGGTAGTCATGCGGATAATAGTTATGAAGGTGCAACAGCCAGATGGTTCGGTATACAGTATCAAAAGAATTCAAAAAATGACCGTTTGACTTGGGCTATCGATGATAATGTAACTAAGACGGATGTAAATGTAACTGGGGCTACAGCTAAATTCTTCAATGACGAATGGGTACATCTGGTTTGTGTACGCGATGTTGATGCCAAGGAGTTGAGAATGTATGCAAATGGTTCCTTAGTTGCATCCGGCGCAGATAAAACCGGTAATATCGGTACGGTAGAAAGAATGGCGATTGGAAACTGTAATACAGCTTACGAAAATGGTTTCCAAGGATTGATGGATGAGCTTTCTATCTATAATGAAGTATTGACTGCAGAGGAAATTGCAGATCACTATAACACGGGTACGGGCATACACTCTAATAGAATGGATACTCCTGCAGCGGGATTGGCTTATCCGATGCCGTTTGCTGACGAGTTTTATATTCCTGTGATTAATGTAGAAGATATGCCTGCTCAAATAACGATAATGAATGCTTCCGGGCAGGTTGTTCACCAAGTAGAGGTAATGGTTCAGGGCGGAATGGCTCACGTGAAGGATGTGGGTAAACTCCCGGCTGGATACTATATCTACATGTTGCAACTGGATGGTAAGACATGGGTTGGTAAAATTGTGAAATAAATAAATAGCGATAAGATGAAGAAATATTTTCTAATGGGTCTTTTCTTTTTCTCTCTGGTCTCTTGCCAGAGAGAAATCGATAAGTATTATGAGATTCCGGATTGGTTGAAAGGAAATGCTTATGAAGTGATGGAAGATAGAGGTAATTTCTCTATTTTCATGAAAGCGGTGGATCGGAGTAGTTATGCAAGCCTGGTAAAAGGGAAAGGTATTGTTACCGTAATGGCGCCTACCGATGATGCTTTTAGTGCTTATTTGACTAAACATAATTATGGTTCAGTAGAGGATATTTCTCAAACAGAACTGGATAAGTTGATAGGGTATCATTTGATTTACTATTCATATACGAAACAAAACTTTATGTTTTATAATCCGAATGGGATAGATGCCGAATTGGAAAATCCGGGGACTTATTTTAAGTTTAGAACTAAAAGTCGCGATGCTATCTCTACAGTGAAGGATTATGCGAACGGCGGTGTTATTCGTAAGATTATGCATAAGGATCGCTTTATTCCTGTCATTTCAAATTATTCATTGTCCGGTTGGAGTAGCTCGCCTAAAGATGAGTATGAGAAAATGTTCCCGGGATCGACTTATGGCGGTGGAACGAATAATTTTAATATTTCTAATGCCGGCATTGTCGGTGATGAAATAGTAACGGATAACGGTTATTTATATGTAGTCGATCAGGTACTTGAACCTCTTGAAACTTTGTATACGGAAATGAGCCACGAAGGTTCGGAATACACCAAGTTCGCTGCTATGTATGATCGCTTTGTGAAATATGAATACGATGAAGATGCTACAGCTGATTATGGTAATGGTGATTCTTTATTTGTACATTCTCATTATTCTTTACCTTCCATAGCATGTGAATGGACGAATTTGTCAGAATATTCTATTCCTGATTATGCTCAGCTAAATTATTTGTCTTCTATTTCTTTTACAGTGTTGGCCCCTGATAATGCAGCAATTGATGAATTCTATCGAAAATATTGGGCAAATTCTTTTTCTTCATTGGAGGAGGTTAATTATGTTCCTTTATATTATTTTATGAGTGCGCATGCCGGAGAGTATAGGGGTAAAATGATGACATCGACTGCTCTGTCTGCGATTATTAATATGAATGATCTTTACGACGGTGTCACAATAGCAGAACCTGACTATGTGAAAGTTTGTACAAATGGTATTTTGGGGGGAATGAAGGGCAATGTGATCACTCCTGAGCCTTTTGAATCTCCGATGGCTCCGGCTCTTTGTAATAAGGATTATAATATTTTTGCTTTAATAGCTCATAGGGGTGGTCTTATAAGTAAGATCCAATCGATAAACGAGACTCAATTTAATATATTTTTTCCGAGTGACGACATGTTGAAAAGAACCGAGTATAATGGTGACTTCATCCAATACTTGAAAGGAAATCCTTATATAATTAATGATGAACAAATACAAGTTGCTAATGCTGAAGACGGGACATTGGGTAATCTGAATACTACTCAGGCACAGGAAATAGCAGGTGCACATGTAATGGATAATGTGCTTTCTACTCGTAATGGTGGTACAGAGATAATTTATGGCTCTTATAATGATTTCGAATATCTGTATAGAGTTAATGATGAAATCTATTCTTCGGCTACATGGAATTCAAAAGCATTAGGTAATGAAGTATCTGTACCCACTGCGAAGCTGATAAAAGATTACGGAGAATTCGGGGCATCCTATGCTTTGGAAGGAGATAATACGACGGTTGCCTTATTGCCGGAACAGGCGAACTTTAAAGATCGTGTCATGCAAGACAAAAACATGAATGATTATAAAGGGATCAATGTGTATTTGAATGCATCAAACGTTGGAAAAGGAGATAATGCGTTTAGTTTTATACAAGGTAACCGCTTTATCATTTTTATCCCAACCAATGAAGCAGTAATGGCAGATATGACTACCGGTCCCAAACGATTTCCTGTAACTGGCTCTATGGATCAAAGAAATATGTATGTGACCAGCCTTTTTATTGATGTTTCTTCCAGTGGATTAGTAGATTATCCTTTCCCTGTTACAGGTAAGCGGACAGAAAAAGTACTTACGACATTTGGAACCAAAACTGTAAATGGGAAGAAAGAAAGCATTACAGTTACACTAATCAATGAAGCAGATGGCAGTATGAAGTTGAGGGATGCGAAAGGCAATGAAGTGAATGTAACTTCCTATTTCCCTTATATCTATGCTGACGGTGCAGCTTACGTGATAGATGGTGTATTGGATTTATTGAATTAATATAGAATAGAGAAAAATGAAAAGGAATCGAAATATAATCTTGACATTGCTACTGTTGGCTTGCGTACAATCGATATGGGCGCAACAAGTGTTGACGGGTACAGTAATGGATAAAGTTTTTAATGAACCGTTGATGGGGGCCAATGTATATGTCACGAATGCTTCGAACCGTTCTTTGGGTGGTTGCATCGTCGATATCAATGGTAAATACAGATTGTCTATCCCTGATCAGAAAGGGTTGTCTATTGTATTCTCTTTTATAGGATATAAAACACAAACGATTAAATATACCGGGCAAAAAGAGCTTAATGTAACTTTGGATGAAGAAGGTATGTCTTTGGATGCTGTAGAAATTACAGCAAAGAAGATAGAACGAAATTCAATGGGACAGTCTGCCCGTGAAATGATATCGGCTACGCAAAAACTAAGTTTGGGTAGTTTGGATACGGCTCCGGTAACTTCTGTAACCGAAGCTTTACAAGGAGCAATGGCGAATGTGGATATTTTGACTGGTGCTGATCCGGGTTCCGGTAGTTCAATCCGTATTCGCGGTACTTCTTCATTGAATGCTTCCAGTCAACCTTTGTTTGTGGTAGATGGTGTACCTTTGCCTGTAGATGTAGACGATGATTTTAGTTTTGCTTCGGCCAACTCCGAAGATTACGGTTCGTTACTGAATATATCTCCGGCAGATATAGAGTCTATTGAGGTGTTGAAAGATGCTGCTGCAACTGCGGTATGGGGGTCTAAAGGTGCTAATGGTGTTTTACTGATTAAAACGAAGAGAGGTAGTAAAGGACGTTTGCAGTTTAACTTCAATACAAAATATGAATTTAGCAAGGAGCGTACCGGAGTGAAGATGCTGAATGCAAATCAGTACATTTCGATGATTCAGGATGCTATTTATAATACAGTATCCGATTTAGGAGCTCAGTCTTCTAAGTCACAAGAGTATCTGAAACTTTTATACAATACAAAAGAAATTGGTTTTGATCCTGCATGGCAATATTTTAATGAATACAATCAAGATGTTAACTGGTTGGATGAAATAACTCAAAACGGTTATACTACAGATAATACTTTTTCTGTATCCGGTGGTGGTGATAAAGCAAATTATCGTCTTTCATTGGGATATTTAAATCAGGAAGGTACGACAATCGGTACTGCTTTCGAGCGTTTTAGTACGTCATTCAATACGGATTACCGTTTTTCTGACAAGTTGGATATTTCTTTGCAATATAGCTTCTCACGCGGAGTGACAGATGCAGCTTATACAGATGACACCGATCAATTGAAAAAAGCATCTGTACGTGGACATGCTTTGACGAAAATGCCCAATATGAGTCCTTATGTGATTGGTGCAGACGGACAGCGTACCGGTGAATATTTCACTCCTTATGAATCATTCGGTATGACTTTTGCTAATGATAAAGTATATAATCCGGTAGCGATGGTTAATGAGGCCACTAATCGTACAATTGCAACAAACAGTCGTATGACTTTCGTTTTGCATGCAAAATTATTTAAAGATCTGGATTATTTTGGGACGGTAGGTTTCAATGGACAGTTTTCGAAAATTAATCGTTTCTTACCTCAAAGTGTAACGGGAGTTGCGTTTGAGCACAGTTCTTCTGCACTGAATTATGATATCGGTAAAGATGTTTTATACTTAACTACTGAAAACCGTTTAGTGTATAATAAGACAGTAAGCGATGATCATAAATTCTTGGTGAGTGCTATTTTCCAGACAGGAGATAAAACGACCAGTACTTATAGTAGTAAGGCTGCCAATACAGCTTCTTCGGGGATAACATCGCCCATTGCAGGTAGTACTATCTTGAAAGGTGGTTCCGGACGTACGGTAAATCGCGATATGGGAGGTACGCTGAATGCACAATATATTCTGCAAGGGAAGTATATGTTTAACGGTGGTTATCGTATGGAAGCCAGTTCTGCTATGGATGCAAGTAGCCGTTGGAAAGGATTTCCGACATTCGGTGTAGCTTGGCATTTGGGTGAAGAAGAGTTTATCAAGCGTTTAGGATTTATTTCTTTAATCAAAATACGTTATAGTTGGGGACAGTCTGGTAATGCACCTTCCGGAACATCTCCGTATATCGGAACATTCGAAGCGGTGACTCCCGGTTATGGCGATATGAATGCTGTAAAACCTGCAAGTCCGGATTTAACTCATCTGAAGTATGAGACGATTACTTCTAACAATATCGGTGTGGACTTTGGCTTATTTTCTGATAAAGTGAACTTTACATTTGAATTATATAAGAAAGTCACGGATGATTTGTTGCAGAAAAAAATGAAAGTGCCCAGCTCAACAGGACTTTCCACTGTTGCTTGGTATAACTCCGGTAAGATTCAGAATAAAGGTTGGGAGTTTAATATTGACATTGCAGCTGTTAAAACGAAAGATTGGAGTTTTAATTTTGGATTTAATATATCACAAAATAAGAATGAAATTCTGGAACTACCCGAAAATAAAAATGATGAACTATATACATTCGGAAATAAAAACTATGCATACAGTGTAATGATGGGTGACCCGCTGGGTTCTTTCTATGGATATAGATATAAAGGTGTATACCAGAATGTAGAAGAAACCTATGCTGTAAATACCAGTGGACAGCGTATTTTGGATATTGATGGTAATCCGGTGGTAATGAAGAATGGTGACCAGAAAGTTTATCCGGGTGATGCACGATATGAAGATGTGAATGGTGACGGTGTGATCGATGAAAACGATATTGTGTATTTGGGTAATAGTAATCCGACGTTGACCGGCGGTCTTAATTTTACTCTTCGTTATAAAAAAGTCAGCTTAGTAGCTGCTTTCCATGGGCGTGCCGGGCAGAAGGTTATCAACCAGGCCCGTATGGATATGGAAAATATGCGTGGAAAGAATAATCAGAGTGTAGCTGTATTGAGACGTTGGAGAAGTGAGGGGGATGATACAGATATTCCAAGAGCTTTGTATGACAAAGGCTATAACTATTTAGGTTCAGACCGTTTTGTTGAAGACGCTTCTTTTTTACGTTTGAAGACTGTGACTTTGAAATACCAAATGCCGGCCAAATGGATGAAAGCGATAGGAGTGAATAAGTTGGAACTCTATGCAACCGGTTATGATATGTTTGTTTGGACAAAATATAAAGGACAGGACCCGGAGGTTAACTTAAAGGCTGCCAATGACGGTACAGTAGCGCAGGTGGCTATTGACTCAAATAATACACCAAAACCATTTAAGATTGCGTTCGGCTTAAATTTGAATTTCTAAATAGGGAAGAAGTGATGAAAAAGATTAAATATTATATTTTAGGACTTTTAGTTACATGTTCCGTTTCATCGTGCGAGGATTATCTGACGGTGCTTCCGGAAAACAATCAAAGTAGCTTTGAGTATTGGGAAACAAAAGAAGACGTGGAGGCGGTACTTGCTGCCGGGTATGTGAATCTTAGAAGTTGTGTCGAAACGTTTTTATTGTGGGGCGAAGCCCGTGGCAATGGTTTGGATTATCTGTCAACATCCGGTTCAGATTTGCAAAAAGCAGGTCGTAAACTCCGTGACTTCGATATTTTGCCTGATAACAAATTATGTGATTATAGTAAACCGTATGCTGCAATTGCAATGGCGAATGCCGTTATTAAATATGCATCGGACGTTGTAGAGAAAGACCCTTCTTTTGATAGGAATATGTGTCGCTCATTTATGGCGGAAGCTTTCTTCCAACGTTCATTGGCATACTTTTATTTGGTACGCACCTTTAAGGATACTCCGTTTGTTGTTGAACCTTATGTAGATGACAGTGCACCGTATGTGATGGGTAAGACCGATGGCACTACCATTCTGAAATCATGTATCAGTGATTTGGAAACGTACTTGCCTAATGCAAAAGAATTTTTTCCGGAAGTGGATAATGATGATCCGATTAATACCAAAGGACGTGCTACGCAGTGGGGTATTCATGCATTGCTGGCCGATATGTATTTGTGGATGGGTGATTATGATAATTGTATTTCACATTGTAATTCTGTCATTAGTTCCGGTAGAGTCGGTTTGATTAATAACGGATTTATGAACTTTTTCCCGGGCAATAGTAATGAAGGTATTTTTGAGATACAATACAGCAATCCGAAAAGCCAGACCAATAGTTTTCAAACTTGGTTTAAAAGTTCAAGTGACGGCTATTATAAAATAACAGAGTATGTGAACGGACTGTTCGATATGGAGTCCAATGATATTCGTGGATTAAATTACACTTATAATGCGGACGGATATATCTGGAAATATCTGGGTGTGGATAAAACGACTGCACGGGCAGCTTCCGAAAATGATCAGAATTATATCATCTATCGTTTGGCGGATGTGTTGTTGATGAAAGCGGAAGCACTTATCATGCAAGGACACAACGAAGATGCTGCCGATTTGATAGATCGTACTCGCGAACGTGCAGGTTTGGGAGAGACAACCCTAAGTGATGATCGTATGGTAATGCTGGAGACTTTATTAGTAGAACGTCAGAAAGAGTTTTTTGGTGAAGGTAAAAACTGGTTTGACTTATTGCGTATCGGATTAAGAAGTGAACAATTGAATGATACCCAATATAAGACGCTTTTTGTCGAACAAGCTTTAAAGGCAGTGGGTGCTTCTCGACAGTCGTTAGGACGTGCTACTTTAGCAAACTCGGGCTCTTGGTATTTACCTTATTCGGAGGATGAGTTGAGCAAAAATCCTTTATTGGAGCAGAGTGATTATTATCAGAGTATTAGTAACTAATATAATATAAAATAGCGATATGAAACGCATAATGATTTTATTTGCTGCAGTATTCTCGTTGATATGGGGGGGATGTTCCGATCCATTCGAGAACCAGGCCTTCCGAGAAACAGATAAGATGCCGGCAGCCAGTTATATGGAAGCTAACAGTTCGACTTATTCTTTGTGGGTCGATCTATTGAACTATACAGGACTGTTTAATACAGTCAATTTGAAAATGGATTATACTTGTTTTGTTCCCGACAATGACGCAATGAGCGCTTTTCTACAAAAGAAAGGAATTTCATCGGTTCAGGGATTGAACAAGGAAGAGGCTGCAAATTTGGTGCGCTATCATACTATCGCATCTCATCAGTATACCTCTTCAGACTTCTCTGACGGGATGTTTCCTGATTCTACAGCCAGTGGTGATTATCTAAGCTTGGATATGCGCGACGGTGGACTTGAAGCGATGTATATTAACAACGAAGCCCGGATTAAGAGATTAAATACGATGACGACCAACGCGGTAATCCATACGTTAGAGTCGGTGCTGACCCCTGTTACAGGTATGATTGTGGATAATTTGGGAGGAGAGTTTTCGTTTATGAAGAATTTGTTGGAAGTGACCGGATATAAGGATATGCTGTCAACTCTTTATGTGAATGACGTGAAAAGACGTTATACGCTTTTTGCTGTCCCCAATGCTGTATTTACCGAAGCTGGAATTGAATTAAATATTGCTTCGTTAGCTGCATATTTAGGAGAGACCGATACAAATTACGATGAGGAACAAAACCTTGTGTCCCGTTATGTCGCTTATCACATTGCTACTACGGCTTATTCATATGCTGACTTGAATGCGGATATTGATAACAATACCTCTAAAAATATCACAATGGCTGCTTCGAATTCATTGATGAGCTGTAATTTGGTGAATGATGCTTTTTATTTGAACTATGATAAAGGGACGCAGAAAGGGATTACTGTTACAGAGAAGAATATCAATTGTAAGAATGGTGTAATTCATGTAGTAGACGGGCTGTTGGAAGAAGTTGTTCCGAAAGCTACTACCGTGAAATGGGATTTGACGGACTATGAAGAGTTAGGAGCCATCTGTGAGAAGTTCCAGTTGGCCAATTTATCTGCGACTTACCTTTACAATTATTTGGGATTTGACTATCCTTCATGTTATGCATACTCCTCTTCCAATTTTGACTATTATCTGGCCAATAAGAATGAGGTAGCTTATAAATGTGTAAATCATGATTGCCTGCGCTTCCGTTTCTCCAAATATGGATGGATACAAATGCGTACTCCGATGATTATTGCAGGCAAATACACTGTTTCTTTAGCGCATTATAATGTCGCTGCCAAAGAGAAAGGTGGAAAATGGGCTGTTATCATTGATGGTGAATATGTGGGCGGACAGGTAACTACTACCGGTGAGTCTACCTCTAAAAGTTCCTATTCTACTGTAAAGGTCGGTGAAGTGGAATTCGCAGAATCTGTGACGCATACAGTACGTTTCCTTTCGGGAAGTACCGAAACGTCTTATTTGGATTGTTTAATCTTCGAACCTGTTAAAGAATAAAAGTTATGAATAAGTCAATCATATATTTATGTATGCTGTTTGCAATGGTATTCATTTCCTGCGGAGATAAATGGGATGAATATTATAATGGCAATGACGGATCCAAGGAAGAAGAATTGGATCAGACCCTTCAGGAGTTTTTTGCAGAACACAATGAGTATAATGCATTTTACAAAGAACTGGAGTTGTGCGGTCTTGATGAAGAGCTGACAAAAGATCAGCAATTAACCCTTTGGGTAGTAAATGACGATGCTATGGCGGCTTCGGGTATAGAAAAGGATGATACTTTACGTATGAAATACCACATGAATTATCTGCCTTTTCTGCAAAGTGATTTAAAGGACGGGCTTCGCATTCCTACTTTGAACAATATTTATCTGCAAATAACCAGACAAGGAGAAGAAGTGTACGTAAACCGTTC
>ENA-OROM01001891-OROM01001891.1-human-gut-metagenome-genome-assembly--contig:-NODE-1891-length-17007-cov-3.536515_pt1 | contig 17007 bp, 15 predicted proteins | sample MGYA00242129_ERZ509050 | MGnify/ENA primary metagenome ERZ509050 (study PRJEB26280, sample SAMEA2338701) | human gut metagenome | biome: human gut; feature: human-associated habitat; material: faeces...
AACAGCAAGAAAACGGTGACGCTCGAAGATATTCTTACGTTCCATGTGCGATTTGAGCGCATCCATCCATTCCAAGACGGCAACGGGCGTGTCGGGCGGCTGATCATGTTAAAAGAATGCCTGAAACACAATATCGTGCCGTTTATTATTGAGGACAGCAGAAAAATGTTCTATTACCGCGGACTGCAAGAGTGGGACCAGGAAAAAGGCTACCTGATCGACACCTGCCTCTCGGCGCAGGAGACCTTCAAGAAATACCAGGATTATTTCAGAATACCGTATGAAAACTGAAAACCTCACGCACGGCTTTGAATGAACCGTGCGTGAGGTTTTTTGTAAACGCCCGAATTGCTAAAGCAAGTTTCAGTGTGGGTATATTTACTCCGCCATATTGTCTGTCCAAAGCTCACACTGACTCATAACAGTTTCAATGGCATCTTCGCGCTTTTCCGGAGGATACTTGTATTTCTTGAGAAGCCGTTTGACCATCTTTCGCATTCCCGCGCGGGCGGTTTCTTTCTTCTGCCAGTCAATCGTGCGATTTTTGCGAAGCATTTCGGTCAGCTCCCGCGTCAAAGCAATCAAGGTTTCATTTTCGTAGAAATCCTTGATGTGTTCCGGTTTTGTCAGTGCGTCATAGAAGGCCAGTTCCTCTTCCGTGAGGCCCAGTTTCTCGCCCTCTTTGCGCAGGGCGTTGATCTCTTCCGCCGTTTTCAGAAGCTCTTTGATGACTTCCTCATTGGTAATCAGTCCGTTGTAGTATGTGTTCATCAACAGCGTTATTTTTTCCGAAAAGGTAGTCGCCTGTACGACATTTGTACATTTATAAATCGCAATTTGCTCAGCCATCAATTTCCGCAGGATTTCAACTACGATGTTTTTCTCCTTCATGCGGGCGATTTCTTCCAACACCGACGGGTCAAACAGAGAAAATTTCTCTCCCATCTTCGCGCTTTCAAACAGATTGATTACACCCTCGGATTGGATACTTGCTTTAAGCAGATCGCTGATCTGGGAATTGATTTCTTTCAGTGACAGCGGCTTGCCGTTCCCGCCGCCCATGGTGATCTTCATCACCGTGGAGCGCACCGCTTCAAAATATGCCGCCGTATGCCGCTCCTCTTCGGTGGTCATACTGGAGCAAAGCGACTGCGCCTGCCGCAGGAGAAGCGCCTCTTTCGCAAACAATTCTTTGCGTTTCGGCACTTTCGCATCAAGAACGAAGTTTACACCACCGGTAATCGCCTGCGCCTTTTCCAACGGCGTTCCCGTGTAGAATTTACTGAAATCGTACCCGTGGAACAAATCGCGGCAGACCTGCAATTTTTCTTGAAATTTCGGATATGCGGTTTTTCCGATGTCCATATCACCATACTTTTGACGGTCACGGGCGGAATACTCTTTCATCGCCTCTTTAAGAGCCGAAGCGATGCCGACATAATCGACGATCAGCCCGCCCTCCTTGTCCTTGAACACGCGGTTCACGCGGGCAACCGCCTGCATCAGATTGTAGCCGTGCATGGGCTTGTACACATACATGGTGGCAAGCGACGGTACGTCAAAACCGGTCAGCCACATATCAACGACAATGGCAATCTTGAGCGGATCATCGTTGTCTTTGAATCGGCGTGCCAACTCCTCCTTGTGTGCTTTCGTGCCGATAATGTCTTTCCAATCCTCGGGATCTTTGTTGCTGCCGGTCATTACAACGGCAACTTTTTCTTTCCATGTGGGGCGCAACTCGAGAATCTTACGGTAAATTTTGATGGCAATCGGGCGGGAATACGCCACTATCATGGCTTTTCCGGTCAGAAGATTTGCACGGTTCTGCTCGTAGTGCGTGACAATATCCTCGCACAGTGACTGAATGGTGGCATCCGCGCCGAGCACGCTTTCCATCTGACCGAGCATTTTCTTGCTTTTCTCAATGGTTGCGCTGTCGGACATCTGCTCCAGCGCGTCATAGGTCGCGTCAATCAGGCGGAGCGTGTTCTGATCGAGTTTCAGATGGATCACGCGGCTTTCGTAGTAGACCGGTCGTGTCGCGCCGTCCTCTACCGCCTGCGTCATATCGTAAATGTCGATGTAATCGCCGAATACCTCGCGGGTGTTGCGGTCTTTGATGGAAACAGGCGTTCCCGTAAAGCCGATAAAGGTGGCGTTCGGGAGTGCGTCATGCAGAATCCGCGCATTGCCGACCGTCACACGGGCTTCTTTGTTTCCGTCGGCATCCTCGGACATCACAACCCGCTCGTCAAAACCGTATTGCCCGCGGTGGGCTTCGTCTGCCATGACCACAATGTTGCGGCGTTCGGAAAGCGGCTTCTCTCCCTTTTTAAATTTGAACAGTGTAGTAAAGATAATGCCGTTTGCCTCGCGCCCGGCAAGCAGGACTTTCAGATGTTCTTTGCTTTCGGCTTGCACAGGTGTCTGATGCAAAAAATCAGCGCACTTGCAGAATTGCGCATACAGCTGGTCGTCAAGGTCAATGCGGTCGGTCATGACGACAATGGTCGGGCTATGTAAGACTTCCTGCAAGAGGTGGGCATAAAAGACCATCGAAAGCGATTTTCCGCTGCCTTGGGTGTGCCAAAAAACGCCGCCTTTGCCGTCGGTGCTCGTTGCGACAACCGCTTTTTCCACGGCTTTGCGCACAGCGAAGTATTGGTGATAACCCGCAAGAATTTTAATCGGCTTCTGTGCATCGCCTGAAAAGCAGATGAAATTTTTCAGAATATCAAGCAGCCGCTCCTTCGGAAACATTCCCTCATAGAATGTATCAAACTGCGCATATGCGGTATTTTCGTATCTGCCATCCTTAGTCTTCCAGTCCATAAAACGGTCAAGTCCCGATGTGATAGTTCCTGCGCGGTTGGCAGAAAGATCGCTGATAACACAGATAGCATTGTAAATGAACATAGACGGGATGTCCTGAATATAGTTGCGTAGTTGATTGTAGGCATCCTCGACGCCCGCATCCTCTTTGGCAGGACTTTTCAGCTCCATCAGAACAAGCGGCAGACCGTTGACAAACAGAATGATGTCAGGGCGGCGATTGTTACCGTTTTCGATGTAGGTATACTGATTCACTACCGCAAACTTGTTATTTTCGACCTTTTCAAAATCCACAAGACGGACAAGAGCCGAACGCGTCTCGCCGTCTGCGGCATAGTTGACTTCCACTCCATTTTGCAGATATTCTGTAAAGGTGCGGTTCTTTTCAATCAAACTGCCGCCGTCGAAATTGCGGATTTTGGAGAGTGCCTCACCGATAGCCTCCAACGGCAAGCCGCGATTGATGCGAACCAAAGCGTCACGCAAAACGCCATCCATAAGCGGATCGGAAAAGTCCTCCCGCCCCATCTCTGGCGCGTAGATATGCGTGTAGCCCATGCCTTCAAACAGTTGTATTACGGCATTTTCATATGTAGATTCGGTGAACATACTATGCCTCCTGTTCAATATCGAATATCGACGATATTTTTTCAAATAGTCGTGGTGAATTTACAATAACTAATGCGATTTTTTCGCGGACACGCGTAATTCCTTGATAAAAAAGATTGGGGTATAAGTAATCAGGATTGGGATGTGGTAGCGTTCCTGCAATTCGCTCAGTAACTGTTCCAGCGTAAAATCGCCGTATATCTCCCGGTTTGCCAAATAGGAAAGGGTTCTCACCTCAAGATCATCATATCCCTTACAATAATCGCGCTTGTATGATACGATTCCATCTGTAGGTTGCGACAACTCCGGGCCATTTTCGGTTTCCTTCACTTCTTGATTTGACTGACAAGCAAAATATAATGCAACTAATGGGTTCTGCGTTACATCCAGCAGTCGCGTAGGAAGGCTATAATGCTGAAGTTTCGTTAAACGCTCAAAATCTGTGGTCAAAACACGAAAATCCGCAGGGTTACGCACAAAAGCCGATCTAATCAATTCTGCTTCGTGAGGAAGCATATTATTACGAAAGATCCCGGGAGTTACATCCCACTCATTACTGGCTTGTCCTCGAAAGAAAAAGTGTTTATTGTCTGCATCGTCCCCTTCATCGCGCTTGATTGTTTGGCGCAAAGCAGAGATGGCCAATAAGTAGTCGTTCAGTTCAGATACGACGGTTTCATTATCTTTATACATGGTATCTGTAACTTGATTTTCTACAGTATTCATGGGTTCTCCTTTCATAGGCGTTATATCTATAAATGATAATTTAGCGGCTTAAAGCTGAATGGCAGAGACATCCAACTCACCGGACATTAGTTTGGGTAAAAGGATATCACGAATTTTAGCAAGTCTTTTGTTTTCTATTCGGTTTGTGATAATTAAATCATAAATTGGCTGAAGCAAGGTTCTGATTCGCTTGTAATCAGCTTCGTTAGGTATGAGAACTTCTGCTTTTGCAAGTTCATCACGCTTGATATGTCCCATTGTTGTGGCTTTGTCGGCTGCAACGGCTACAAAGCGGTCGAGATGGTGTTTTGTCCAAGAATAATAAAACCATTTGTCATAATTGCTTGAGGTTACCTTGAACAAATGTTGATTTAAGCCGCAAATACCACCACACCAAAAATCAACTAACAAACTACCTGACCAAGAGAATATAACATCACCATCGTGAATAATGTATTCGCTTTTAATGTTTGGAGAGCAAAGCTCGCTGTTATCATCACAACACCCTTGACGGAGTTCCTTGATTTTAAGAACTGGAATGCCCGTTTCGTCAGCGGTTGGACGATATTTTTGCATAGCAAGACCGTTTAGATAGTCGGCAATATCTATTAAGCTGGCTCGCTCCCAACCAATAGGCAGCGTTTCAAGCGTTAAAAACTCTTTTGAAAAAATAGCTTTTGCTTGCTGCTGTAAATTATCATTTATCGCCCGATTTATTGCAATTTTTTCGTCCAGTGCGGAAAGAATGGCGGCGATTTTCTTTTGTACATCAATAGGTGGCAAATCCACTTCAACATCATAAATACGCGATGGTGATGTATGCTTAACGGTTGACCCTGAAGATGTAGCAACAATTGTCTTTTGATATTTCTGCGTTCGCATAAGCCAATAAATAAACATCTTATCCGCTTTTGGATTATACACATCAACAAGCCCGATTCTTTGATTATGTAAATATACTCGATTCGTTTTTGGAACTAACGCACTATATCCTAATGTATCTCCTTGTTTGCTCAAATCGGTCATCGTTACGATTAAATCATATGGGGATAATACATAAAACAGTAGTTTATTTATCTTCTTTTAGGTCCAATAACATCCCCTAATGTCAATATTCACGTTCTAAAATGGTTTAAATGCCTTATCGTTGATTTCTAGTTTATGATACTCGTTTGCATCTAATTTATCAATAATACCAACGAGTTCGTGACTATTAAGTGTTATGGCCATAATTATCTGGCTTTGGGAACTAACTTCAGATACTGACTGAATAAAGCTGTTCATATCTTCTGAAACTATGCTTTGTTGAGCGGGCTCATCAAAAATAATAACTCCGGGATGATTCCCGTCTTTTTCAATCGAGACCTGTAAAAGAGCCAGTGTAAAAGCCCAAATTGTTCTGATTCCATCACTTGCAGATGAATCAACCAGGATTTCCCCGGCTCTTTTGTCTCCGTCCAAGAAATGTCTGCACAGCCAATGATCCTGCAGGTGCAAAAGCTCTGACTTTTTCTCTGCATCGATTTCTCGCAAGATAACATGCAGATGCTCATCCTCAACCAAGATTTGCTCCACCACCTGCGGAAGAAAATCCAAATGTAAATCCACGATGTTGATCTGCCGTGTAAGTTCCTCGGCAATTGTTTTCTGAGTAAGGGTTCGGGCTGTGCATTTGTGGTTGATCTTTTCCACCCGTCCGGCACAACACCAGATGACATCTCCGCCGTGCGTTGTAATGCGCCGATAATGCCGCCCGCACATTCCGCAGACAATTTTACCGGATAGAGTGTTTCCAGAGGAAAAGCGGTTGCTTTTGCGGACGTTTTTGCCCTGGCTGTTTTGTGTCATATTGCTGCGGCGTTTCTTTTCCTGTTGGACGGCCTCAAAAGCAGACAGATCAATGATTCCCGGATGATTATTCTCATAGAAAAACTGTGGGAGCTCACCCGTGTTTTTATCCTGCCGGTGATTCCAGTAATCCGTGATACAAGTCTTTTGCAACAAAACATTTCCAGCGTATTTCTCGTTGGACAATAGCTTGTCAATCGATTTGGGCGTCCAGTGTTCTTTTCCCGTGGGTGAAGAAATGCCGCACGCAGACAGTTCTTTGGATATTCCAGATAGGCTGTGGCCGTCCAGATAGAGACGAAATATCTTCTGCACGACGGCTGCATGCTCCGGATGGATACACAACTCACCATGTTCGTTTTTTTGATACCCATAACAAACTCGATCAGCAAGTTTGGAGGTTCCCAACCGAAATCCTGCATGAATACCCCACTTGATGTTCTCGCTTCGAATGACACTTTCCTCCTGTGCAACTGCGGCAAAAAGGGAAAGAGAAAACATGCTGGTTTGCTGCTGAAGCCAGAGATTTTCCACTTCAAAATAGACGTCAACGTCGAGCAGTTTGAGGGTGTTCAGCGCTTCCAGAGCATCTACCGTGTTGCGGGCAAACCGACTGACTGATTTGGTAAGGATTAAATTAATTTCACCTCTTTTGCAAGCTTCCATCATGGCATTGAACTGAGGTCGTTTATACCTGTTGGTGCCGCTGGCTACATCCGTATAGGTTCTAACATACAGCCAGTTCGAATGATGGGAGATGAGTTCCTTATAGCGTCCGGTCTGTGTGTCCAAGCTCAGCTGCTGATCATCTGCAGGCGTACTGACTCTGCAATAAATAGCGACTCATACTGGCTCTGATGGTTCTTTAGAAGGAATTGTGGTAATATTTTTTTCCATAAGAAACAGCATAAACGCCTTTGACTTATTTTTCAAATGCAAAGGCGCATGTCGGCGCTTTGTTTGAAAGATGGAGAGAAGCTTTCGCCTGTTCCCACCGTGATCTTGTCGAACTGCCCCCGAATGTCTCGAGCCGTATAGCCCTCCCCAAGGAGCTCCAGCAAATATTCCTGCATTCTTTCTTCCGAAAGGGTAACGGAATGCTTGCAGATCGTTTTTCCATGTTCCACACGGTTCGCACATCTCCAGACGATGCTGCCGTCGTGCTTGGTAATTCGACGGTAACTGCGGCCGCATTCTCCACAGACAAAAAGCCCACTCAGTACATTCTGTGAATGATACCGGGTGGGCTTTCTCATGTGGCCTTCTTCTGTTTGCATTTGATTGCTGCGGCGCTGCCTTTCTATTTGCACTTGTGTGAACTGTTCTGTTGTAATGATACCTTTGCAGTAGGTCTCGTTGGAAAGTAGCTTGTCGATGGCTTTCGGTGTCCAAAGTTCCTTGCCGCTGGGAGAGGGAATTTGATTTTCTTCAAGCCAGTTGACGATGGATCGCAGGCTATGTCCTGACAAATATAGTGAGAAGATTTGTCTGACAATAGAAGCGCTGTTGTTTTCAACAAACTGTCCCAGTGCATTCCGGGAATACCCGTAGCACACGCGTGATTGCGTATTAGTAATGTTCATCTCGATATTCTCCTTTTCTTATGATTTTATGATTTGGGAAATAGAAAAGGCACGGCAGTTTTTCCGCCGTGCCGATATGGGGTTATTCACTTGTTACGAGGGTTCAATCCCGTCTGTTTGGGATTGGCTTGTAAATCTCAGCCTTAAACCCTCTCATAAATAGCAACAAACCCATGTTTTAAGCCTTTCCTTAAAGCACAGGTTTGTATACTTATTATGTCTTCCGCACATGGAAAAGATATTTCAGCGTTTTCGAGGGTGGGAGGTGTACCATGGCAATCTGTTCCCTGATTTGAGGCATCAGTATTCCACCTCCGCTTCCACTTCAAGTCCACCGATAAAGACTACCCGGATTTTCTCCTTGGATTCCACCACTACACACCGCAGGATTTGCCGGATCACCTGATCGCCATAGGTCAGCGGATGGTTCTTCATCCCATCGAGGATGGTAAAAATCTGATCCAATCGGGAGGCGGTATTTTTGCGGTGCTGTTCCGCGGCGGCATATTCCGCCAGCCTGCTTTCGAGCTTCCGTTTCTCTGTCATCAGTTCTGTAATCCGTGAATCGGTGAGAAGCTGTTGTTGATTCTCGGCAGTTACGCTGCTGAGTATTTCCTTGAACTCCCGATCGATTTCTGCAATGCGGATTTGTATCTCGACGCTCTCGTCTTCTCCGTCTTCCGCACCAATCCCCATCTGGATATGCAGCTTCAAGGTTTGGAGAACATCCGGATTGACCTGCGCGGTTTTCAGCACCGCGTCCATAATGGCTTCCTGCAGCGGCGCTTCTTCCATAGTCGGAGAGTGGTGGCAGTATTTCTTGCCGAAGTCAAGGCGGCTGATGCAGCGCCACACAATTTTCTTCTTTCCTCCTACCGTCCATGTGCATCGGCGGTAGGGCGTCCCGCATTCGCCGCAAACCAGCAGTTCGGTCAGCGCATACTTGCTGGAGTATTTGCCTTGCTCCGTTTTGGTTCCAACCTGCTTGACCTTGCGTTTAGATGCCCGCCTTGCCAGTTCTTCCTGTACTCTGGCGAAGGTGGCTGCATCGATGATTGCCGGATGATTGTTCTCCACATAGTATTGCGGGCGCTCCCCGGCGTTGACGCGCACTTTCTTGCTGATGCAGTCCTCTGTGTAGGTTTTGCCCAGCAGAGCATCCCCCTTGTACTTTTCGTTGGAGAGGATGGATTGGATGACGCCGGGCTGCCATACGGTTTTTCCCATCGGCGTGGGGATGCCACTTCCGGTCAGCTCGTCTGCAATCTGCTGGAGGCTCCTGCCGGAGAGAAACCGTTCGTAAATCTGCCGTACTGTTACCGCCTGTTCGGGAACGATCTCCGGCTTTCCATCAGCCCCCTTGCGGTAGCCGAGGAAGGATTTGTAGGAGAAGGACACATTCCCTTCCTTTGCGCTCCGTGCTTTTCCCCAAGCCACATTGTGGCTGATGTTTTCCGATTCGCTCTGTGCGATGGAGCCGTGGATGGAGATGTAAAATTCCGATGCAGGATCGATGCTGTGCAGGTTCTGTTCCTCAAAGTACACATCCACTTTGATTTCCCGCAGCATCCGGGTGATTTTGATGCAGTCAAGGGTGTTTCTCGCAAACCGGCTGATGGATTTCACAATAATCATGTCCACCTTGCCGCGCCTGCACTGGCGAATCAGCTTGTTGAACTCATCGCGCTTTTTCATACTGGTGCCGGTGATGCCCTTGTCGGCATAAATCCCCGCCAGTTTCCATCCAGCTTCCCGACGGATACGTTCTGTATAGTAGTTCACCTGATTTTCATAGCTGTTAAGCTGTTCATCCTGCTTGGTGGATACTCGGCAGTATGCCGCTACCCGTTTGATTGCATACTGTGAGCTGTACACATTCACCGGTTCTATGGTCGGTGCGATGGTGCGCACCCGCTTCTCCAGTACCTGCTGCATTTGCGTTCTCCTTTCCGGTCTCCTGACCGTTTTTTAATGTGAGGCTGACGGTTCTGTCACCGTGGAGGGTAATGGCGGATACCGTTTTCTCCATCAGCTCTTTGTCATAAACAGAGAGCTGCCCTGTATGTTCCAGAGCTGCCCTGATCCGTTCTGTCATGCGCTTTCCGTTATCCAACTCATCGTATCTCCGGGAAGCGCATTCGAATATGCGGTTTTTCAGCGGTTCTTTGTCAATGATTGTGCTGTCGAGCATCCGCCCGACCTCGTTCTTCAGCCGGAGCGTTTCCGCAGGCGGCTCTATCGGTGCAGGTATATAGCGTATGACGCTTGGATCGGTTATGAGCCTGTTCATGCATTTCACGATTGCCGTGAACAAAGTCGCGTCGGGGATTTTTACAACCGTATTGCAGCTCCGGCATATCCATTTTTCCTGATGGGAAGTCCGGCTGTCATGTATCCGGCGCATCGGTTCACCGCAGTTTTCGCAGCAGACCGGAACAGCCAGCTTGAAAATATCGGCTGTGCGGTCAACATTTTTCTGTGTGTTCCGGGCAGTCTTGATTTCTTGCGCTTTATAAAAATCCGTTTCTTTGACGATGGCGGGATAGGTTTCGTTTCCAAGATACCGGACGTCCTCGATGATGCGTTTCAGCCTTGCCTTGTTCCAGGCGGCAGCCCCCGGCATATATTCCACCCCACGCTCATTGAGAGAGGCTGCGATTTGCAGCAAGGACTGTCCGTCCAGATAGGCGGCATGGATTTCTCTGACCACTTGGCTCTCGGTTGGATGTAAATGGATTGTGCCGTTTTCAATCCTGTACCCGAAGGGGATATTTCGTATTTTCATGGGAATCGCTTCTCCTTTCCTCATATTTTTTCCGTGAGCGCAAGCCCTCCGGCCAGACAGAAGCGCAGGACGTTTCCACTGATTACCGTAACGCTCTCTACAATCTGTCCGAACAGTTCCTCATCGAATCTGCCAGTTGGGGTGTAATCGGCAATGGTATCGTTTAAGGCTTTCAGCGATTCGATGACCTCATTGTCTTCGTCCTCCATTAAAATGCGGCGGCGCTCCGACCGAAGCTCGCTGGCCCTGCGGTTCAGTTCTCCGGATTGTACCGCGTATTCGGCGTTGTTCAGAATGCCGCTGCCGTGAAGCTGTGCTACTACTAGACTCTGTGCGTTTATATCCGCAATCTGCCGATTAAGTTCGTACACCTTTTCGCCGCTGCCGCTGGTGCGGCTCTGCAGCTTTTCGAGCTGGCGGATCAGATCTCCCAGCAGTTCTTCCCGGTTATCCGTGAGCTTGTCGCTCATCCGGGTAAAGGCTTCCATAACGGCTTTCTCCGAAATCCTTTCACAGCCGCATTCTGTCCGACCGGAGGCTTTGTAGGAGCAGAGCCAATAGGCTGTGCCGTTAGCGGCCTGCCTGCGGTAGTTGTGGCCGCAGACCGGGCATTTCAGCATCCCGCTGAATGGATATTGGTTCTTCGGTACATGGCGGTCTGTAAATCTGCGCTTTTGAAGTTCCTGCGTCGCCTGATAGGTTTCACGGCTGATAATGGCAGGGTTGCTGTTTTCCACATAATACTGCGCCTTTTCTCCGTGATTCCGTTTTTTACGAAACGGCAGGGTTTCGGTAGTATAGCTCTTTTGGAGTAGGCTGTCGCCCATGTACCTCTCGTTGTTGAGGACGTAATCAATGGCGGAGAGGTACCACGTCTTTTGACCATACCGTTTCGGTACGCCCTCCGTGTTTAGCTGATTAGCGATGGCCTGTTTGCCGCAGCCCTGCAGGTAGAGATGAAAAATCCGGCGAACAACCTTTGCCTCCGCTTCATTGATTTGAAGCTCTCCGTCTATAAGGCTGTACCCATAGGCGGCTCGGCAGCAGTTGAATTCACCGGTTTCCATTCTCTTTCGGTAACTCCAGCGCATATTCTCGGAAATGGTTTCCGATTCTTTCTGCGCCGCCATGCCGGGGAAGGTGAGAATCATCTCCAGGTCGAGGGTTTCGGTATCGATGCCCTGTTCCTCGAAGTAGACGCTGACGCCAAGCTCTTTCAGCGCCCGGACCACCGTTAACAGTTCGGCGGTGTTTCGGGCAAACCGGGAGACCGTCTTGGTGATGACGCGGTCGATTTTCCTTTTCCGGCAATCCCGGAGCAATCGGTTGAAATCATCCCGCTTTTTCATTTCGGTTCCCGTGATACCCTCATCCGCATAGATGTCAACCAGCTCGTATTCGGGATGCGCCGCTGTATATTCGGTGTAATACTTCACCTGTGCCGCGAAGGAATGGCGCTGGTCTTCGGAATCGCTGGATACCCGGCAGTAGGGCGCCAGACGGAGGATGGCAGCCGCTGGCTGCTTTGTAGTGATTTCCGTAATGGTTTTCATGATTTTTTCCTTTCCGCAGTATTGCCTGCTGTATTTACCGGGCAGGTTCCCGGCAGCACCAACACTACCACATGAGTTCGCATACATCCAGCGACTATGGCGAAAGTTATCAGTTCAGACATATATTTTTTCAGCGCCGTAATGCTCGGCGCTGATTTGCAGTATTTTTCTGTATTCGTCTTCGGTAATGAGCTTCATATCCATCAGCGTCCGAAGCATATTTGCGCTGTAGGCAAAAGAAGCGTTCTTTCTGTCGGTCTGCTTATTCATCCAAGCAGCACCGCCATATATTTCAGCCCGAAGCTGGCGATGAGGGCATAATCGATTTTTCCCATTGTATCCTTATCCGTCCTGCCGACATATTGTCCGAGACGGGATTTGTCAATTGTCCTGATCTGTTCCAGCAGGACGGTGGAGGCTGTCTTCAAACCGTCCGCGTCGATTTTTACATGAGTGGGCAGGTCGGATTTGGTTTCCCGGCTGGTAATGGCCGCCACGATGGTGGTGGGACTATATCTGTTTCCCATATCGTTCTGCAGGACGAGAACAGGACGCAGGCCGCCCTGTTCGCTGCCGACGATGGGTGATAAATCGGCGTAATAGATTTCGCCGCGCTTTATCTGTTTCATTTCGGTGTTCCTCCGTGTATTTTATAAGTAAAAGCACAAGGGCAGCGGCGGTCAAAAAGGCACACCACGCCCCTGTGCTGTTTTGTCGTTTTGCGTGTTCTGCCGATATTTGAACCACGCCATCCCTCGGCAAACGGGAACACACCCACCGGTCTGCGCAGACGAAAGGCTTTGCCTTTCAGACCTCATTGGAATCTCACCACCCCCAGGATCGCTGCGGGGCGCCCTCCTTTGCTGCGACGGTTTTATCACGCTCGGCTTTAGGACTGGACGCAAGTATCTTTAATGCCTCTGCCTGTCATCGCCGTCGGTGCGGATGCGCCGTTCATGTGGCTTGTCGGTTTCCCGGCAGCAGAGGGAAGGTAATGGGTGTGCTGTGCTATTCGGTTGTCAAAGAACGCTGAGAGTTTTTTTCTCCCTCACTATCCCTCCACAACACGAAGAGCCTAAAACGAAATACCTTCAAAAAATTTTCTTATAAATTCTTCAAACTGCCGCTTGTATTTGCGGATGACCTGCTCGGAAACACCGTACTTTTCCGCCATATCTGCTGAGCAGGATCTTTTCCTCCCGGCGAGATACTGTTCCAGCATATCCGCAGCCCAAGGCTTCCAATTGGAAAGCTGTTTTTTCAGCTCATCCATGAGGATATCATCAATCACGGCGGCCTCCATATTCTCTGTCCCACTCAGGCATTCCAAAAGCGTAATTTCATCGGCTTCACTCAAAACAGCATCCAGCGACAGGTGCTGATACTGTTTCCCGGCTTTACGGCTGCGCTCCATTATGGTGTGACGGCTGTTCCAGCGCCGGTACTCGTCATAACCGACCTCAATAATCATCCGGTCGATTTCCTTGCCGTCCTCGATGCAGTCGGATATAAAGTACCGGCGTTGTTCTGTCGGAAGATTGCGGTTGGTGTTTACGGCGGCGAGCCATTCTTCTGCGGTGGCTGTGCAGAGAACCGCCCTGCCGTCCTTTTGCGGTTTGTAGATTAAAAATGTGTTTTTCAAAACGAAGTCCTTTCCCGAACAAGCCGGGGAAGGACTCCGTTATACCGTGCAAGTTTTCCGAGCAAACAAAAAAGCGCCGTGGAAATCAGAATGATACCAATATGACTGTATCATTCTGACTCGCACGGCGCCTGGCAGCCTGACCGTTTCCGGTCTTCTCCGCTTGCTCGAATAGAGTTTATTGATTTTTATTCAGTTGTTTTTTTCGTATCTTCTGCGGCGGTGCCTGCGGAAGTACGCAAGATTTAACACGGATACCGTTTTACATTTTCGGCACCGAATGGTCAGATGTCCTGTACAGTCTGAAAAAACCGTACCGGCCTTATAGCCGCATTCAGGACATTTGAGTTCCCGTTCAACGAGGCTTTCCGCCTCCCGGCGGGACAGCTCTGCTTTTCGGCGTGTTTCCTCGCTGATTTGATAAGTCAATCGCAATCACCCCCTACAACTGCAGCTCTTTTCCGATATACTCGGAGATATCGTGGTAACTGAGCATTCCGAGCCCGCGCAGCCGGATCACAAGGGCCGTAAAGGACACTTCCAGAGAATCCGCCATCTTTTGCAGGATGACCTTTTCTCTCGGATGAAAGACAGATTCTCCGTAAACCGGCAGCCGTCTTCCGCCGTTGAACCTTTGCAGCGTTTCATGCATGAGCGGCCTCGGCATCAGCAGAGAGCCTGAGAAGGTGTTTGCCTGCCATTCATGGATGCTGTACATCTCCTGCATTTCCTGCAGCGAGTATGTCCGTTCTCTGTCGTGGGTGCGGTGAAAACAGGCAGCACTCTCCGGATTGATGCGCATGGAGATCAGATGCCCGGCTTCGTGACCGAGTGTAAACCGCCGATGCGTGTGTTCCTCCGGACGGAGCAGATACCGGTCAAGCACAATCGTTTTGAACGGGAATACCACAGAAACGGCTTGTCCGTTCCGCTTTATTTTCAGCGCCGATCTACCGTCGCCTGCAAATCCGATTTTATTGGGATCGTCCTCGGCAAAGGCTTCATACCGGATTGTGCATTTCAGATAATCCTGCACAAAGCCGTCTATATCCACCCTTTGCGGCGTCGGGGCGTCCCTGCCGCGGTATTGGCTGAGCATTGCTTCGCACAGTTCTTCAATTTCTGCCTGTGATATAAAGTTGATCAACGGTTTGTCCTCCTTCCGTTTTTGCTATGCAAGGGCTTTGATGACATTCTGCGCAACGCCCTGTATGTAACAGTCCCGGACGAAAATATCCTTCATCCTGCTGTTTTCGGGATGAAGGCGGATGCATTTCCGTTTCTTGTCCCTGTAAAAGCGTTTGAGCGTCGTTTCATTGTCCACCAGCGCAACAATGATATCTCCCTCATCGGCGGTATTCTGCTTTCTCACCACGACCAAATCGCCGGGGTCGATCCCCGCCTCTATCATAGAGTATCCGCTGGCGCGAAGGATAAAGAAATCCCCCTCCCCAAAAAGCGCTACCGGCAGAGGGACATATTCCTCAAAATCTTCTTCGGCATATTCCGGCTGCCCGCAGGAGATAGAACCCAATACCGGAGAGAGCGTAAAATCCGCATCTGCCTTTTGTGTGACGGAAGTCTCCAGCGTTTTCCCATCATAATGCAATCTGCCAAGCTGGTTCATCTCCCGCAAATATGCATGGATAGTGCTTCTGGAACAGCTAATGTCATTAGCAATCTCTGTAATGGATGGAGAACGGTGATGGATAAAAAAGAATTCCTCGATAGACTTCACAATCCGATCCATCGTTTCTTCGCTTTTCGATCTCACAGTGCATCCCTCCAAGTCTTAACCCGAACAAATTGTTCGGGTTAGGTACATTATATCAGTTCTTCTTTTTAGATTCAATGTATTTGCGGCAAAAGAAAATGAGGTGTTAAAAATCGTTAACACCTCATCTGTTTTCTGCAAATATTCGGGCGATCTGGTTCATTTCCTCAACACAATTTTTCGGCGAAAGGATCTGTATTTTCCCCATAAACTGAAACACCCATCCATAAAACGTGCCGCTGGGATTGACCTCAATCGTCACCACAAAGTGGCTATCATCGGCACGGCGAACAAGGGCATCCTCTCCATAGTTATCAATGATAATCCGCATCATGTCATTTTCACACAGCAGTTCCACAAGCATGGGCCGCTCACCGGCAAACATATCCACCATTTTGTTGGTGTAAGCTGCTATATCGAAATCCTCCGGCGCAGAAAAGCCCGTATTCAAAATCTCGGCGCCAGCCAAACGATCCACCCGGAAGTGGGCGATACTCTGGTGTTTATGGGAGAACCCTATCAGGTAATAGTGATCGTTCTTCCATTCCAGTGCATAAGGGTCCACAATGTAGCGGTAGCTGTCATGCTTCAAAACTTTCTTTTTTTCTGCGGTATATTCATAATATTGGAACTGAATCTGCCGGCTCTCTAAAATGGCGGTTTGAATGCTGTCGATGATGTAATAGACCTTTTCATTCTGTGGTTTTACCCGGCTGGACAAGGCTGCTAATCTGCGCAGCTGTTCGGCCTGCGGTCTGCTGGTCAGGCGGCACAGTTTCTGAACCAGCTGCTCCGACTTCCCGGCAGAGATGATTTTGGAGGACGCCACCGCATCCGTCAGCATCTTCAGTTCTGGATATTCAAAAATGCGGCTTCCAATGAAATACTGATTTTGAGTACTTTTGACCACCACAATATCTATGCCGGCTGCAATCAATACATCCAAATCAGCATACACCGTTTGACGGACAGCGGAAATGTTTCTTTCTTTCAAATAGGCAAGAATGTCCGACACCGTAGCCGGATGAGCTTCATCGGTCTGCTGATACAGAAATCGGAGCAGCTCGATAATGCGGATATTCGTTTGATTCTGCATGGCTTTCACCCCCCTTTTTTTGCAGAAACAAATGTGTCAGCGTCTTCCGGAAGCATATTCTCCCATATAAACATCCAGCACCTCTCTGGGTGGTTGGATCAGGGCATCCTCATACTGGCACTTCCACTGGATTTTCCGGCTCATCTGGCCGTTTTCTACACCATCTATGGTTTCACCATCCTGAATGGGGTTATCGTGCTCCAATATGTACGATGCCACATTGTAGGCGTGGTTTACCACCCAGTTTGGGTCCATGCCGTGGAAGTGGTACTGGAGATCCGGCAGAAACAGAGTGCTCATGCCCACAGTGTCCACAATCATATCCTCGGTGTCTTGGATATTGAAAAAACGGACATTGACACCGAAACGGATAAAGCGATCAGCACCCTCGATCTGGTGGGAGCGCACATCTTCAGCCAGAAAGAGCTTGCCGCAGTTCTGGAAGTAAAATGCCTCACAGGTAGGGTACAGCTCCGCCAGAGCCTCTACAAAGTCGGCATTCAGGTTGGCCCGCTCCAGAGCCGGAAGCGCCGCCGCCAGCATATCGGTGGCTATG
>ENA-OROM01001897-OROM01001897.1-human-gut-metagenome-genome-assembly--contig:-NODE-1897-length-16894-cov-4.430251_pt1 | contig 16894 bp, 17 predicted proteins | sample MGYA00242129_ERZ509050 | MGnify/ENA primary metagenome ERZ509050 (study PRJEB26280, sample SAMEA2338701) | human gut metagenome | biome: human gut; feature: human-associated habitat; material: faeces...
TATTGAAGACCCTGCACGCCCTTATCGCCGGACGACATCTTATTATGCCTCACATCTCTACAGAACATATAATCATATCTGTAATAAATGTGCCAACGACCGCACAGGTTGCTATAGAAAAACCGCTTTGATTATATTCTAACATATATGGGTAAAAAAACAACAAAAAAATACGCAACAGAAAATAGAAAAAGTCTGTTACGTATTTTGACTTTTTTATTAAAAACATAGTAATCTGATGAAAGCAGCTACTATAAGTATCAATGAAAAATTGCCGGTGTCACACAAGCGCTTACACCTTTTGGTAAGTTACGCCATCCGTTTTTATTAAATTTTTAGAGTGGGCCTGCCCCTTCTATCCAATGCAAATTCGAACAAACCCTCGAACACCTAGCTTAATGGCATTGCCAATGTGGTCCGGTTGAGAGGATGGCATCTTTATAATCTCCATTTGTTTGATAGCATTATATAAATATAGAAACAAGCTGTAACTTTTAGCTGTTTTATGATTTTTAGGGGTTTCAGCTACTTTTTTGGGGATTTTTCCGGCTGTTTGGCTGAGTTTAGGGTGCTGTTTTGGGGATTTCAGCGGTTTCAGCTACTTTTTTATGGATTTTTCCGGCTGTTTGGCTGGGTTTAGGGTGCTGTTTTAGAAGTTTTAGGGATTACAGCTACCCCTGTGTGTTAGGATAGTTGTCAGCGAAAGAAAAAAGGGGTTGTGGTAGAAGGATTACTATCACAGGATACGGCTACACTGACGATTAATAGCCCACTTACTTCTGTTCAATAATTTTGTCTGAAAATTCATTAAGTTTTGTGCCTGACCCTTTTTATTGTGCCTGACCCTTTCTACTCGTACTACGTTAATTATGAGCGACAGGGAACCCTCTGCCGCCATGGCACGAATTTGGCTGAAGGCAGCGTTATAAAAGAGTAGTTTGCGCCATCGTATATGTTTGTATCTAAAAACAGTTTATAGTACATCCTCATGGGGTCCTTTCTGATTAGATGTATCTTCTTCTCTTGTTTCGATTTTTGTGTATAGCAAAATTATATATTGCGCTCACTTGTTGCATAGTGCAAACAATCGTTTCGGATAAGCACAAAAAAACGAACACAGAATGAGGGATTTAAACATTATTCCTACCGAATATTCACTAATCACCTTCATAGTAAACTTTATCGGATGTGTCAATGTATTCCTATTACAAAAGCGCTCAGCGTTATATCTTACAACATATAATTCTAAGCGGAATTTACTTTTTAAATCCATTTTTAGAGCATCAATACTCACTGCCACTTCTCCAAAAAGATTATCAAAAGAATAGTCATAATTCTTCTGTTTGATTACAGTATTTTTGATTGGAAATCTAGTAACATGGACTCCATCTCCGCGTAACAAATTAAATCCTAAAAAGAAAATCTGAGGGTATACTGAAACAATTTTCGCAGCAGTATATGCCTCAATCACATCTTCCTTTTTAAATGTTAATCCAGACATTTGATGAGCTTTTACAACATAATTAATGTCATATAATTTATGCAAAATTTTATCATCACAGATTTTATCTCGGCAATGGTTTATTGCATTCTTATCAGTATCAACTGCATAGCAATTAGGAATTATACAAACATACTTCCCTGACTCTATTAATTCTATTACATGGAGAAAATAATCTGATGATATATAATCATCGTCTCCTAAAAGCATGACAAACTTTCCAAATGCTTTTTTCATCAGAAAAACACAATTTTTTTCAAAGCCTAAGTTTTCTTCTTGACAAAAAAGCCTTACAACACTAGACTCATTAAATGCGATTTCAATCAATTCTCTATGCTCTTTGCTACTACCATTATCTGATATAACAATTTCAACTTTATCAGAAAGATCATACATCCCTATGGTTCCAACTATAGTATTAACATTCTCTATTAATTCTTTCGACCTATTGAATGTGGGTATAAGTACAGACAACTCAAACATAGTTAATTCCTCTCTCAACTTCTCTCTATTACCTATTAAACAATTTCAAAAGAACTCTATACCGTTTGCTTATCAGCAAATAACATATATATATAACTCCCGTCATTACACATTTTATAATTGCAGAAAATAATAGTCCTTCTATTTTGAAATAATTACTTGCACACATCCCTAGGCATAACATAATAGAAAGAGCAATAATATCTGGTAAAAGCTCTTTCAGAAAATCAATAAATTCGAAGCCAAGCACTTTTTTGATTAACAAGTAATACATAAACACAAACTGCAGATTATATGAAATTGCAATATTACGTGCAACAGCCACAGTGCTTCCTTCAATCAGACCTAGCAAAATAGCCGACACTGTCATAATTGATGTTATAATACCAGATTTAAACATTGTATCCGTTCTACCAGCACTCTGAAAAACACTTCCTGTTGAAGATAATAACATTTGTGCCCATATTGCCAATGACATATAGCGAAAACACGGAATTGCATTAGCCCATTGTGAGCCAAAAACTATTAATATAATTTCATCAGAGGCATTATAACAAAATGGTGTAATAAAAATGCCTAATAACGAAAGTATTTTCAGTACACTAATATATTTTTTATATATAACCACTTTATCGTCTTGATAATCTGAAAGTATAGGATGCATTACAGGCGTAATAACATTTGTCAAGTAATTAATTGGATAAAGCATCAATTTATATGCCTTATCATAATATCCCAATGCTGCCTCATCCATAAATTTACTTATCAACAAATTATCTGAATTTCGTGCAAAATAATTAATAAAATTAAATCCAAATTGAAAAGACGAGAATCTTCTCACTTTATTTAAACTTTCTTTTCCATACCTCCACTTGAATTTTGGTTTAGTGCTGCAATAATTCCACACAAACAGGACGATTCCGCTTAACAACGATTGCAGAACTAACGCATAATAACCCAATCCAATGTATGCAAGAAATACGGCAAATCCTCCACTTAATATAGCAGCAACTATCGTCCTTAGTCCGACATTAATGAATTTCTTTTCTTTCATTAAAATGGCATTTGGAACCATATTCACAGTTCCAAAAAAAAGTGAACCAGCAAGAAGTATACCAATTGGTATATATACTGAATTTTCATAAAATGCCGACAAAGGAATTGAAAAGCCAGCAAAGCAAAACATGAGGACAACGCCTTGTCTTATCGTAAATGAAAATATATTGTTTATATCATCTTTCGTCAATTCCTTGTTCTGGATAATAGCAGTGCCTATACCCATGTCAGCAAACACGCCAAAAAAATTAGTAAAAACAGTAGTTACTGCAACAATCCCATAATCCTCTGGTGTAAGAATACGTGCGAGAATCGCAGTCAAAATAAGATTAATAATGACTGTGGCGTATTTTGACACTGCATTTATAATAGCTGCTTGTTTAATGGATGAACTGTCACTTTTTATATGTATAGGTTTCATTTTTCACTCCAATGAAATTAATATATTTTAGGCTTTATAAAAATTCTTTTTATTATTTTCAACGCTTCAAGAATATTACGTTTAAATTTCAAAGGGTTATTTATTACACTTTTATAATAATACTGCACAGCTTTAAACGGTTCATTGTTTAAACTATAAAAATAGCAACCCTTAATAAAAAAATCCGATGCCGTCTTTCTTTCTTTTTCCAAATCGTCTTGCAATTCAATTCTTATTTTCTCATATGCTTCTGTCCGTTTTGATGTATTTCCGGAAATTCTTTCGCCTTCATAGAAATGATACACCGCAAGAGGTTCGTGGACATACCTCGCCTCATGATATTTTAGTAATCTCAAGTACAATTCCCAGTCTTGTAATGCTGGCATATCTTCTCTGAAGCCACCAATCTCTCGGAGGCATGACATTCTAAACAGCGGATATGAACACGATCCAATAATATTTTCTGCCATCAAATTCTTATATATATATCCCATTGGCATCATATCATTAAACATTTTTTCTTTTTTTTCTTTTCCTTCAAAGTATAAAATCGAATTGCAATAAACCAATGCGCATTTCGGATTATCTTCCAATTCTTTTACTTGAAGTTCTATTTTTTTCGGCAGCCATTCATCATCATCATCAAGAAAAGCGATGCAGTCACCACAAGCAAATTCAATGGCCTTATTTCTTGCTGCGCACGCCCCACTATTTTTTTTCATAACCACATATTTTATATTTTTCTTGGTGTTTAGTTCTGAACAAAGTTCTCGTAATTCTTCAACCAATTTGTGCTCTTCTGGGGCATCATTAACTACAATTATTTCAAGAGAATTGTAAGTTTGATTTACAATGCTATTCAGCGCACGCCTTACAATCTCTGGTCTCCTTCTATAAGTTGTTATAACTGTTGTGACTAGAAAACTCATTTTTTCCTCCTTGGCTTTATTAATTTTGTTATTATTATTCCCCTATTGCACGAGAAATACGCCTTACTTTTTGCTTAAAGCCTATTGTTTTGCATTACGAAGAAAAGTCTTAATGCCATCTTATTAATTTTTTAACTTGCTTTTTTAACGGCATATGTTTTATCATCATCCTTAATATTTTTCTTCCTTCAGCCTTGAGGCACAGCAAAGTATACTTGAAATAAGTTTTTCCTTTGGAGCTGTTTATCTCAAAATATTGCATTCCATTCTTCTCTAAAAAACTTTTTAAATCTCCATCAGGAATCATCCAATAAGGACCTTCACCCAAGTTTGAAGGAATCCCCTTAAATGGTTCAAAAAATGCGTCAATATATTTAGGCATAATATTTACTGCTCGGCAAGCCATTTTTAAATTATTATGAGGTAAAGATGTCTTGTTGATTACAATAAGTTCCAAAGCATTCGATCCTTTGAACAACACATTCAGAGGTATAGTACCATTTATACATGCCACGCTATCGCAAGTACTGAATATTGAAATTTGCTCGTCTAATGACAACAATTCCGGATACATAACATCATATCCATTCGAAACAAACTGCATTTCAATATCTTGTTCTCCGAATTCTTTGTTTTTTGCGGTTCCAAATTTCTGTCTTGACAGATAAACTTTTAAAGGAACTTTGGTTATTATGGCATTTGCTACAATCCTATTCCACATCTCAACCCAACTATTATCAAAATTATATTCACTATCTGTGGCCATACAGGGTATCACGACTTCATCAAATCTAGTCGGCCTTTTCACAATACATATTTGTTCTTGATTAACCCCTAACAATTCCAATAATCTCAGATAGTTACCCGTAATCTTGTCAGAATCCTTAGATAGAAAAACGACACGATAATCTTTATACTTTTGATTATTTAAATACCATGCTCTTCCTAGACAATCAATTAGATAGTGCCCCCAATGCTCTATAAAAAAACCCAAATAGATACATTTTTCATGCTTCTCCACGATTATGTCGGAGCCCAAATCATACTGATTACCCAGCTTTAACCAATCGCCATTATATTGGGATGCTTCAATGTATCTATTAGTCTTATCCAGAACGCCACCCATATTTGTGCTATCTTTCCATGGTAGAATCAATCCATTTTTTATTCTAACAGAATGTGTCTCTTCCATTCATACAAACCTCTCATATTATAAATAATTTACACCTTACTGCCAATAAAACAAATACGGCACAGTTTCGCCATAACCTCTGTATACGATTTCATAATACCAAACGCCAAAAACAAACACAGTTATAATAGCATACATTATTGGTCTATTTTGTTTTCTATAGGATTTGCAAATCATTAATAACATTATCAAAACCAATGGCAAAAAATAATATGAAAACCTCGAAATATATGTAGATATACCCGATCCAAAAGCTGCAAAAAAATAAATTAGAGCAGCCATCAAAAAAAACAATGAATCGATTGACATTTTCTTTATCCGATTATATCCCGATAATGATATGGCTAAATATATTGCTGGAGCGACTAATGTGGATAAGGCAACTCTTGCTGTTGCATAATCACCTCCTGATAAGTAATTCAGATAATTTCGTCTTAATATTCTTTGCTCAACTAAAAATCTAATCACATAGTCGCCCATCATAAGTACAACCACAAGTGCTGCAATAAAAAACAGAGCTCTTACTAATTGCTTCACATCAGACTTGTTATTATTCATCTTCAAAAATTTATACATTCCTAGAATTGCAAAACATATAATTCCTGAGGAGTGGAATAATGTTGCTACTATACTCAGAAATATAAAGATTTTATTTTTCCCTTCCAACAGAAAGCCAATGGAAAAAAAAGCAATTGAAACGGCTATCATCTGTCTTATTATATTCAAAGACGGATTGAACATAGTCAAAAAAAACAAAAGCATCCCAAGCGTTGCTGAAATATTGTACTTCTTTTTGAAATAAACTAACCCCTTGTAATATAAGCCCACAGTCAATATCGCATATACAAAGAATCCAAAATGATAATCTGAACTTATTTTGGCGCAAATTAGAGTTAACACAAAATATAATGGGTCTGAAAGTAATTGATAATTAAAAATTTCATAATAGTCACTAAAACTACTGGCATTTACCGCTGATTTGTAAAAAGATATGCCGTATACCTCAACATCTGTGCCTACAGTATCTGCCCGTAATGCAGCAAGCATAACTGGAAGCAAAAGTCCAATGAAACATAATATATTTCTAACTGCTTTATATTGTATCCTGCCATATTCAACGATAGCAAACAATATGGTGGAAATTGAAAATGTTACTATATAAATCATCTCTGTGACCTCATCAAACACGTATTCAGATTGTTCAAATAATACTTCCTTAAATTTTCAGACTCCGCTTTAATATCAAATCCTTTTTCCCTTATCCTATCATGAGCAAGTTCACGATTATTTGAACCCCGTTTCACGCAATTTTCTATGGCCACAACCCAATCTCTTATATCAGCTTCAAGAGATAAAAACACCGTAGAGTCCAAGAGATTAACTTCTTGTGTAATTGTGTCTGAAAAAATACAACTCAAACCATTTGCTTGAGCTTCAACACCTACAACCGGAAGACCTTCATAAAGCGAAGGAAATAAAAACAGGTCAAATGCACTCATAAGTTCTGGAACATCCCCACGAACACCCAATAGTTCAACACAATTCTCTAATTGCAAATCCGAAATACTTTTTCTTATATCTTCTTCTAGTTCCCCTTGTCCAACCAATGCTAACAAACTGTTTGGATACATATCATGAAAGTGTCTAAAGACTTGAATCAAGTATTTGTGATTTTTTTGTTCATTAAATCTGCCAACATGACCAATTACAAATTTATCATTCCAATTCATCCTGTTCCGAATATTTTCTCTATCATTTTCACAAAATTGGAATCTGTCAAGGTTAACCGCATTTTTCATTATATATACCTTGCCACTATTAACTAAATCCCACCCCCACATATATGCTCCAGCCTCTTTTCCACAGGCAAAATAACCGGTCGCAATTTTTTTTAATGCGGGTGTAAATAAATTTAGAATTGCAATTTTGATTCTATCATTGTTTTGTGTTGTTAAATGTGAATGAGCTATTCTCACTGGTACATTATTCTTTTTTGCCAATTTTAAATAAAAATATGACCAATTCTGATCATGACAATGCACAACATCATAATGCTTTTTCTTCATGATCTCATCAATCTCTTTAAAGTGCTGCAGAAGTTTCTTGTTTTTTTGTGTTACATAAAAGATGTTTATACCACAAGCAGTAAAATTATCATGCATAAACTGTTTGTACCCATAATCTCTTGCCACAACATCTATATTAAAACCTTTTCTATCCATATTTGATAGGTAATTAAAAACAACAGCACCCACACCACCTCCGTCAATATCTGGAACTATGTGAAGTATATTAACCATAAACTCTACCTCTCTACATAATCTTATTTATTATCGGTACCTTTTTCAAAATCCATGTTGTGCAGAATGACAACAAAAAACAGAAACAAACAATACCACGATTCCAACACCGATTGGCATTGAAAGCGGTGTGATATCAAACACTTTATAAATCAAATTTATCCAAAACGGATGTATTAGATATATCCCAAACGAACATGCAGACACTGTCTTAGCAATTCGTAATATTTCTATGTTTTCAAACAGGATTCTCACAATCATGAAAACCGATACCGACTGAATCAACGTCAGTATTTCACCGGACATATGATTAACCACGGCGGTATTTCCGTAAACCGTCAACGAATAGGATTCAAGTCCAATCATCGCTAAAGTCGCAATGCCCCCCGATATCCAAATGCTCTTTTTATATATCGAGGATTCCTTTGATATTGTAGAAATATAATAACCAATCAGAAAATATGTAATGTATTCCCCTATAGGCATTAATGTCTTAATATTTGTACCGAATATTGTATTGATCGTTGGAATAATAAAATTTCCGGCTATCAGTACAATAATAAAAATTCTTATTGTGTTGCGGCTTTGTGCTCTTATAAAATCCTTAAGCGGCATCATAATGATATAAATTGAAATCAAGACATAAATATACCACATATGATCCCATGTCTTTCCTTCCAAGGTGTTCAGGATTGCTTTCAAAAACATATACGCATTTATAGTTTTCTCAGAGAAAACCAACTCCATAAGTGCGTACACCACGCCAAAGGTCAACAAGACCTCCAACATCCTGAGTATGTACTTCCAAGTTTTCTTTACGGTAATCTCTTTTTGAGGGTTTAGCAGCAACGCTCCCGACACCATAATAAAACACGGAACTGCCCACTTTACGAGCATATAGCAATCACTGAATACGGTATAATTAAACACGCCGAGTTCAGCAACCGAGTAATTGTTTGGCAGCGTCATAACAATATGTAAAAACACCACTGCAACGGCTGCAAACACACGAATGTATTCTATATAAGTTATCTTCTCTTTTCCCACGAAACTGATTCCTCCCTCAGCTTTATTTCTTTACTTTTTTATCTTCACAAACAAGCACAATACCTTTCGTGTCAGTTCATATCCAACCACTCTTCTCATTTGATTCACTTTCTTTACTTTATCGCAAAGGTCATAAAGCAATAACGGCTGAAGATTCTTCATTTCCCGAAGAGTATTCTTGTTTTTTATCCCTGTAGAAACACCCATGCAGACTGCGTACTCATAAGCATAGTATGAGGCAAGAAGGGTTCCTCGTTTTTGATCTAAACACTCTTTCGCCTGACTAAAACCTTTTTTACACATATATAACTTGTCCGCCACTAATTTTTCAGACTTCCCGCTTGTAATTGAACCGGCCCGCTGTTGACGATAACAATAGAATGGATTGGGATAAAAATCAAATCTATTCGCATAAAGGAGCAAATCGCCGCACCAGTCCATATCTTCACTAAGGACTCCTTCTTTAAATCGCATTTTATATTTCTCAATGAGACTTCTGAGAATAACCTTGTTCCAAGCAGCGGCACGATAGATATTGTGTTTGAGCAAATACTCAATTGCGATATTTATATTCTTTTCAATAATTCGTGTTCTATCGACTTCTCCGGGCAGAATATAAGTCACTTTCCCGCTTTCTTCATAATATCTTTTCGCAGGGAAAATCAACACATCCGCTTTACTCTCTGATAAATTCCTGTTAATACCACTTAATGCCTCTGCATCATCCCAAAAGTCATCGCTATCCAAAAAAATCACATATTCGCCTTTGGCAATATCCAAGCCTGCGTTTCTTGCACTCGAAAGGCCACCGTTCTTCTTATGGACTACCCTGATTCGATTGTCCTTTTCTGCATATTGATCACAAATCTGACCACAATTATCTGGCGAACCATCGTCTACGAGTATAAGCTCGTAATTTTTATATGTTTGAATCAGTAGGCTCTGTACGCATTGATCTATATATTTCTCTACCCCATATACTGGTACAATTACAGAAAACTTGATATTATCCATTTCTAATCATCCAATTCCATTATGCTTCTTCATTTTTGCTGCGTTTTTCGTAGGAACGATTACTCCATGCATGAACGAAGCGCTTTCCAGCACTAGCCTCTTTGGCAAATGTTTCACCATCCATGAACACAGCTTTCTTTTAGCATTTCTTGTGTCATCCTGCAACGGCACATCCTTCCACGGCGACATTTCTTTGTATCTCAGAAATTCCTGTAAATATGGATGCTTATTTCCCTTGATCCAGGGGCGAAGTCCATCCAAATAACAGGTTGTAAAATGAACCAAACCTGGCTTTTTTACGCCGTCCTCATACTCTTTCTTGGAGTAGAAAGATCGAGAACGCCGCATCGTCAGCATCTGCTCATAATTCACATAGAAGTACGGTGAAAGCATATTGTAACGGATCGGGAGCTTTACTTTCTTATCCTGCAGAACAGTTCCATTGATCACGTCCTGATCAAGATAAGCAAGGCTGTCTCCGTATTTAACTATGTAATCCGTAAATTTTCTTTCATAATCGTGTTTTCTTACCTCATCCAAATTGAGGAATATGATACCTCCATTCAGATAAAACTCCCCGTCCTTCATGCCAACATTGCGACGATATCTATCGTTGATACACTCCAGCATTCCGCCGACCACTTTGCCAGTGAGGTCAGTTTCCCACAGCTCTTCAAGCGAATCCACGATAATCGTGTCGCAATCTATATTAAGAACCTTGTGAACAGTTTCCGGCAGGACACCTGCCATATATAAACGGCCAAAGGTACTGATGTTCCATCTTCTTGTATTAATATCAAGCCCCGTCTTTGCCTTCATATCAGGCATGGGGACATAGTGTATTCTTCTACCATATTTCTCAACCACCTCACGAAGCTTACCTTTATTTTCATCCGTGATGTGGTTTTCCATTATGTAGATGTTAATCTCTTCCGCAGCTTTATTGTTCTCCAACAATGACAGGATGGATATTCCCGTCAGGAAGGCGTAACTGTCACTGCTTGAATATAGAATATCCATCAAATCACGCTTTTACCTTTCAACTATTTTCCCTAATCCACTCCGCCGTTCTTTCAATCCCTTCTTCAAACGATACCTTGGGCTCAAACCCGGTATCCTCTTTCAGCGACCGAACATCAAATGTTTCTATAGGGAGGCTTACGACATTAGCTTTGATTTTTCCAAAGCCCAGCAGAATCTCATTATCGTCTCCCCTCATCCGGTTAGCCACCTTTCCAACTTCGACAAGAAACTCTTTTAATGGCTTTGCATTTCCAGAGCCAATCACATAATTTCTGCCATCGATTCCTTTCTCCGCTATAAGATACAGGGCGTGCGCCACATCGCTGACATGGACGAAATCATAGTATTGAGTGCCAGCCGACAGATCAGGTGACTCCCCTTTTAACACCTTTCTGATAATAGTGTTGACCAGTCGGGCCGAACGTTCTTCCTCGCCATATGTGTTTATCAAAGGCCAGAAGAAACGTATGCCATAGCTGCCGGCCTTTGCCTTGCCCATCCAGTGAGCTGCCATTTTAGACGCCTTATACATATACCCCATATTGGATATGACTTTATCCTCTGCCATCTCCACAAGGCTTTCCGCCTCATGCAGACTGCCAGCCCCGACAAAGGTTCCAACCTTCATCTCATTGATGGCGTCAATTAAGTCCAGTGTTCCCAGTAAATTGCCCATCTGAATGCTCTGGTTTTTCGCATCCGCATCAGAAACACCCTGCCATGCAATATGGAACACCGCATCAATATCCCTGTCGGGTATAAGATTAGGAAGTTCGGACAATCCCGTAATATCACACTCCACAATCTGCACCGGCAGGCTTTCCAGCTCTGCTTTATTCCTACTGTTTTTACGAACAACAGCAAATACCTGAACACCTTGTGAAACCAGCTCCCTCACAAGAAATCTCCCAATGAATCCTGTTGCTCCTGTAACGATTGCTTTCTTCATTTCCATCTCCTACTGTGACATCAAATCATATTCTTCAAACGTTGGCCAGTTGCGATCCTTATCAGTCGCAATCACTTCTTCTATGCCATATTCTTTTAATGGCCATGGAATACACAACTTAGGATCATCAAATCGAATTCCACCACAAGCTTCCGGTACATATCTTCCTGAACATTGATAGGAGAAAATGGTGTCCTCTTCCAAAGCAATAAACCCGTGTGCAAAACCTTCCGGAATAAACACAACTTTGTGTTCCTCCGCTTTCATCAGCTCACCGTGATATTGACCGTATGTTGGAGAGCCCTTTCTCAAATCAAGCGCAACATCGTATAACGTCCCGGAAATCACATGAATAAGCTTTGCCTGTGATTCTTTCGTCTGGTAATGCAGTCCTCTCAGCGCTCCTTTTTTTGAGTACAAATCACTGGTTTCGGTAAACTCACAAACAATGCCATTCTCGGCAAATATGTTTTTCTCGTAACACTTTTTATATAAGCCCCGGTGATCCGGATACATATGTGGTATAATCACCACCAAACCGGGTATCTCTGTTTTCTTAAATTCAAATGCCATCTTAATTACCCTTTTTCAGAAACACGTCAATCTGTCTATCCATACAAGCCCGGACATCCTCACCGTTCATCCAGCACTTGCTCCACTCCACCACCATCTCAATGGCAGTATCGAGGTTCCATCTCGGTTTCCAGCCAAAGGTGGCTTTCAACTTGGAGCAGTCCAGTTTGAGGAAGTTGGCCTCGTGAGGACCTCCGTCATAGTGGTTGATCCACTTCATACCCTCGCCCCACTTGCTGACGAACAGATCTACCAACGCACCTGTCTGGAAGCAGTCCACATCATCAGGACCTACATTATAATAACCGGCAAATTGGCCGTTCTCATACTGCTTGGCTGCGATCATCAGATACGCATACAACGGCTCTAGAACGTGCTGGTAAGGACGTGTGGAGAACGGATTTCTCACCACAATATCCTCATGTTTCATTGCGGCGCGGATGCAGTCCGGAATGATGCGGTCATTGGCAAAATCTCCGCCACCGATGACATTACCTGCTCTTGCAGTGGAAATTGCCACACTACCGTCCGAGAAAAAGCTGTTTTTATAACTGTGGGTCACAAGCTCCGAGCAAGACTTTGAGTTAGAATACGGATCATATCCATCCAGCTCCTCATTTTCGCGATATCCCCAATTCCATTCCTTATTCAAATACACCTTATCAGTGGTGACATTCAAAAAAGACTTCACGCAACTACTGTTACGAACACATTCCAAAATATTAACCGTGCCCATGACATTGGTTTCGTATGTATAAGCCGGGTCTTTATAGCTATCTCGAACGATGGGCTGTGCAGCAAGATGAAGCACGATTTCCGGCTGCGCCGCATCAAATGCAGCTTTCAGCGCTGCATAGTCACAGACATCTCCATAAACGGATGTAATGTCCTTTTCAATCTCAGCAATTTTAAAGAGGCTGTATTCTTTCTTTGTTCCTCTTGAATAACCAGTCACGATTGCGCCTGCATTGACAAGCATTTTGCAAAGCCACGAACCTTTGAATCCGGTGTGACCAGTGACAAATACTTTCTTGCCTTTATAAAAGTTCATATCAAATTCCATTAGTCTGCCCACACTTTCCAAGGTGCTTTGCCAGTAGCCAAAAGCTCCTCCAGTTTTTCCATTTCACGTTTCGTGTCCATGCACTGCCAGAAACCATCATGCTTAAATGCCTTAAGCTGACCGTCAGCCGCCAACTGCTCCATCGGTGCTTTTTCAAAGACGGTGGCATCATCCTTTAAATAATTAAAGATTTCCGGGTTCAGAACCATATATCCGCCGTTAATGCGGGCACCATCCAAGTCGCTTTTTTCTCTAAATGACTGAATCGTATCATCATCGGTAATATCCAGAACGCCTTTGAGCTGCTCAAACACAACCGAGGTAATGGTCGCAACCTTGCCATGAGATTCATGGAATTTTACCAATTCAGCGATATTGACATCCGAAACGCCGTCACCATAAGTGAGCATAAACGGCTCATTGCCAACATATTCCTTGATTCTCTTTACACGCCCACCAGTCATGGTGTTGAGGCCGGTATCAATCACGGTAACTTTCCACGGCTCACAGTGCTGATTATGAATCACCATGTCTTTCTTACCCTGAGTAAAATCAAAGGTAATGTCACTGTTGTGCAGGAAATAGTCTGCAAACCATTCTTTGATCACATGCTGTTTATATCCAGCACAGATGATAAACTCGTTATACCCGTAATAGGAGTATTCCTTCATAATGTGCCATAGGATCGGTTTTCCGCCGATTTCGATCATGGGCTTCGGTTTCAAATACGATTCCTCAGAAATACGTGTTCCGAAACCACCCGCTAAAATTACCACTTTCATCATTTTTTCTTCCTTTCATTTCGATATTTTATTTAAGATGTAATCCACAATATCCTTATCAACCACTTCGTCAAATTTTCTTCCAATCAAATTATTTGAATCAGTTACTTTACATTTATCTTCCATTCGCCATATATGTGGCGATCCGTAGCCATTTCCTCTTTTCCAATCTATTAATCTTAAACTTGCATCCATATCATCTGTTGGAACATATATGCTGTTCTTAAAAGGAGAGTTCATAATAACTGTTTGTGGAACAAATTCATCTGCAGCAAATGTCATCATGGCAAATTGAACTTTAATCCATTCAAACTTACCGAGCAAATATTCTGCAAATTCATCTGAAACACTCCACCATGAAGAACCATGGTATAATCTCATCTCAACTTTTCTCCATCGATTAATTCCCAAATTCTTTTGGATACATCCTAATATCGAATTTGATAAGGTGGCGATTTTACGAATAATTGAGTTTGGATTTCTCCAAAAAGAAATAAAAAAATTATAATAGTAAATTCTGGATGCCAATTTTTTATTGGGTAAACCAACTTTTATATAATTAGTTTTTTTATTCTTGTCTTTATTGCAATACAGATTTTTTTCAAAAAACGAATCAAAGTCATCTATATTTTTCAAAAGCAAGTCGCTACCAGTTAAAAGGTGGTAGTAATCATACCCCCCCCCGCTACTGATAGCCGCCCTCAACATAACCAACGAAGCTTCACATATTCCAAAATCTCCCCATGTTATAGGAACACGTTCTGAAAAGATGACTTTCGACTTTTGAGCCGACATTTTCACTTTATCTGCGGTATCTTTCTTAAAATCAATTTTACTGTTAACATGAATAAAAAAATCGCATTTTTCAGAATCAACCGCCTTGATTAATTGACAAAGTTGATTCCAATTATTATGCGCAATTATCAAAAAAGCGTGTTTCATCTGTACCTCCAAGATTTATTATGCCTATCATTTTCGTAATACCTCCTATTCTTAATCCCGTCTAAAAATATCTCGTGTGTAAACTCTCTTCTGCACATCATCTAGACAACTGTCATATCTGTTTGCGATGATGGCATCACACATTTTCTTAAATTTCTCCAAATCGTTAACAACCAGACTACCGAAAAACGTCTCGCCTTCCTCAAGCGTTGGCTCATACACAACCACTTTTGCACCTTTAGCTTTGACACGCTTCATAACGCCCTGAATAGAACTCTGACGGAAATTATCACTGTTACTCTTCATTGTTAGGCGATAAACTCCGATAGTCACAGATTTCTCTCTATCCTCATCAAACTCATTTTCCGCATCGTAGCCATAGTAACCTGCCAGTTTCAGAACACGGTCTGCAATAAAGTCTTTACGTGTTCTATTACTCTCAACAATTGCTTCAATCAGGTTTTCCGGCACATCAGCGTAGTTTGCCAACAACTGCTTTGTATCTTTCGGTAAGCAGTAACCGCCATAGCCAAATGACGGATTGTTGTAGTGGCTGGCCTGCCGATACGCGGATCAAGGCAAACACCATCAATTATCTGCTGAGTGTTTAGTCCCTTGCTCTCTGCGTAGGTATCCAACTCATTAAAATAAGCAACACGTAATGCAAGATATGTATTGGCAAACAGTTTGACAGCCTCTGCTTCGGTGAAACCCATGAACAAAGTGTCGATATTCTCTTTAATTGCGCCTTCCTGAAGTAGACCAGCAAACTCGTGAGCGGCCTCGACCAAACGTGCATCGTTCGGATCAGTGCCAACAATAATACGGCTCGGATAGAGGTTGTCGTACAGGGCCTTGGACTCACGCAGAAACTCTGGGCTAAAGATGATGTTCTTGCTGTTAAACTTCTCACGCACGGAAGCGGTGTAACCCACAGGAATTGTAGACTTGATGACCATGACTGCGTTCGGATTATATTCCATAACCAACTTAATCACAGTTTCGACCGCAGATGTGTCAAAGTGCTGCGTTTTACTGTCATAGTTCGTGGGAGCAGCTATTACAACAAAATCCGCATCCAAATATGCTGACTTTGCATCCAGCGTTGCGGTCAGGTTCAACTCTTTCTCTGCAAGATACTTCTCGATATAATCATCCTGAATCGGAGATTTATGATTGTTAATCATATCCACTTTCGCTTGCACAATATCAACAGCCGTCACTTGGTTATGCTGCGCTAACAGAACGCTAAGGGAGAGGCCGACATATCCGGTTCCAGCCACAGCGATTTTATAATTTTTCATAGTTTCATTTTCCTTACATTGCTCCATCATTTCTTAATACTCCTACAGCAGTCTGCCAAATAATTTTAATATCCCCTTTTACACTCCACTCCCCAATATACTGGGTATCCAGCTTCACCACTTCCTCAAAGTCCGTGATATTGCTCCTGCCACTCACCTGCCACAGCCCGGTCAGTCCCGGTCTGAATGACATTCTTGCTCTGTGGTGTGGTTCATATTTCTCCCACTCATCGAGTGTTGGTGGCCTGGTTCCCACCAAGCTCATATCTCCTTTGAGGATGTTCCAAAACTGCGGCAGCTCATCTATTGATGTCT
>ENA-OROM01001923-OROM01001923.1-human-gut-metagenome-genome-assembly--contig:-NODE-1923-length-16734-cov-14.778224_pt1 | contig 16734 bp, 9 predicted proteins | sample MGYA00242129_ERZ509050 | MGnify/ENA primary metagenome ERZ509050 (study PRJEB26280, sample SAMEA2338701) | human gut metagenome | biome: human gut; feature: human-associated habitat; material: faeces...
ATGCGAAGAAAGCTCGTCGAATTTCGCTTTCATCGTCGGGTTGTTTTTCGTAAGGCGCTTGATGCTCAGATCTTCCGCCTTGTTGTTTGCGAGCCGCAGGTTGTTTTCAGAAGAAAGCAGGGCCTCCTTTGTCTTCTGAAGATGGTCGATCGTTTTGTCGATTTCATCGATCGCGCGGTGGAACCGTTCACTCGCCAGACGGAAATTCCGATTGAATTTCTCTTTAAAATCATTCATATCTTCCTCAAAATGGGAAATGTCAATATTCTGATTTTTGATGACAGCAAGCTCCTGCTTATACCGCAGCGCATTCAGAGAAGCATTGCGCAGCAGCGTGATCATCGGGATAAAAAACTGCGGACGGATCACATACATCTTCGGATATCGATAGGAAACGTCCACGATGCCGGTGTTATACAGCTCGCTGTCTGGCTCCAGCATGGACACTAAAACGGCGTATTCGCAGTCTTTCTCGCGCCGGTCCTTATCCAGCTCCTTGAAAAAATCTTCATTTTTCTTTTTCGTTGCGGTTTCATCCATCTCGTTTTTCATTTCAAACATGATGGAAATAAATTCGATTCCGTCCGGATCCGTTTCTTTATAAATATAATCGCCCTTGCTGCCGGTTCTGGCATCGTTGTCCTTTTCAAAGTATGCATTCTGGAAACCGGTTGCGCGCAGCTTGTTGAATTCTGTCTCACAGTGTTGCTCTAAGCTTTCTCCGATCATTTTGGTGGACTGGCGCGCCTTGAAATCCTTATAATAGGCGATTTCCTCGTCCTTCATGCGGAGACGCTCTTCGTACTGCTCCTTAATATTTTGCTCTCGGAGTCGAGTTTCCTGCTTTGCATGTTCTATTCTACCGGTCAGGTCATAAATCTGCCGGTCCATTTCGTTGATCTGCTTTTCTTTCTGGGCAGCTGCTTTGGAAACCGCCAGGGCGATATCCTTGTCCGCAGTTTCCTGTACAGATGTGATTTTGGCATTTAAAAGGCTGATCTGAGCGTCCTTTTGGGACAGAGCCTTTTCCTGTTCGGATAAAAGCTTTTCCTGCCGGGAACGGGCGTCTGCCTCTGCCAGCTGCCGTGCGCTCTCTGCTGCCGCAAGCTTTGCCTGCAGCCGGGAAATTTCCTCCGCCAGCTCCTGTCTCGTCTGGGTCTGCGCCAGAAGGACAGCGTTTTCTTTTTCAGAAAGATATTGCGCTTTACGCTCGGAAAGCTCTTTCTCAAATTCTTTATCACGGACCTGTCTGACGATCGCCGCATAGCCGGATTCGTCTACCTGAAAGACTTCGCCGCATTTGGGACATTTGATTTCCTGCATGCACCTGCTCCTTTATCATGATTGGATATTCTATTAGTTTACTCTGTCGAGCACTTTTTTTCAAGGCGAATCCCGATAGAAACCTCGGATCGATCCAAATCCGGTATGAATCACTGCGGTCTCTTTGCAAAAAGAAAGAAAAAATAGTATACTGTCAAAAGGAAAATCAGGATGAGAAAACCATTCCGGCGTGCAGACGCCGGTAACTATGAAACGAGGAAACAGCATGACGTTACAACAGGTATTGAGCCAGGTGCGGCGAGCCGCCGACGATTATGAAATGATTCAGGACGGAGACAAAATCGCAGTCGGGATTTCCGGTGGAAAGGATTCCCTGACGCTTCTTTATGCGCTGAGCACGCTCAGACGCTTTTATCCGCATCCCTTTGAACTGCATGCGGTAACTGTCGACCTTGGCTTTGAAAACTTAAATTTGGGCAAAATAGAGGCACTCTGTAAAGAGCTGGATGTCCCGTATACAATTGTGCCGACGCAGATCGCTTCGATCGTATTTGACCAACGGAAAGAAAAAAATCCCTGCGCACTGTGCGCAAAAATGCGGAAAGGCGCATTAAATGAAGCGATCCGTGGGGCAGGCTGCAACAAAATTGCTTATGCACACCACAAGGACGATGTCGTGGAGACGCTGATGCTGTCTTTGATTTATGAAGGGCGCTTCCATACGTTTGCCCCTGTCACTTTTCTGGATCGGATGAATCTGACGGTGATCCGTCCGCTCGTTTATATGAAGGAAGCGGATGTGATCGGATTTGTCCATAAGCACGATGTTCCGGTTGTCAAAAGTCCCTGCCCTGCAGACGGACATACTCGCAGAGAATATGTCAAGCAGCTGCTGCGTCAGCTGAACCTGGAAAATCCGGGGGTGAAGGATCGGATGTTCACTGCGGTTCAGAGTGGTCTTGCGGAATGGAGGGTACATGAAAAACAGTAACAATTACCATGATGAAACTGCAAAGGAAAATATCCTCCAGCTGCGAAAGCTGCAGGAAGAGCTGCCGCGCTTCTGTCGCCAGTATTTCCGTGGAATCGAACAGACGACCGCGCCCCGCACGCGGCTTGCCTATGCGTATGACCTCGGTGTCTTTTTTGAGTTTCTGCACAAAAATAACAGCGTGCTTTCGAAGATGGATATCACGGAGTTTCCGCTGTCAGTTCTGGATCAGATCACAAAGGCGGATATCGAGGAATATCTGGAATATCTTTCGTATTATGTCAAAGACGACGGCACGGAATATACCAACGATGAACGCGGGAAACGCCGTAAGCTCGCTTCCCTGCGCTCGTTTTATAATTATTTTTTCCGGGACGAACAGATTAAAAGCAATCCTGCGTCCTTAGTGCCGATGCCGAAGCTCCATGACAAGGAAATCGTGCGTCTGGACCCCAACGAGGTCGCAATTCTGCTTGACCAGGTGGAGGACGGCACCAAAATGACCAAAAGTCAGATGAAGTTCCACGATAAGACGAAGGTGCGCGATCTTGCGCTTCTGACACTTTTGCTGGGAACCGGTATTCGTGTGTCGGAGTGTGTCGGTCTGGATATCAGCGACGTAGATTTTGATAATCTCGCAATCAAGGTGCGACGCAAGGGTGGATACGAGGACGTCGTCTATTTTGGGGAAGAGGTGGAGGATGCGCTTCTCTCCTACCTGGATCAACGCAAACATATAATTCCAATGAGTGGCCACGAGGATGCATTATTTTTATCCCTGCAGAACCGGCGCATGGCGGTGCGCAGCGTGGAAAATCTGGTCAAAAAATACGCTTCTCTCGTCACAACGACAAAAAAGATCACGCCTCATAAGCTCCGTTCCACCTACGGCACGACGTTGTATCAGGAAACCGGGGATATTTACCTCGTTGCAGACGTTCTGGGACATAAGGATGTCAATACCACACGGAAGCATTACGCTGCGATGAAGGACGATCATAAACGGAAAGCTGCCAAAACAGTAAAATTACGGGAGTTATGATTTTTCGTTGACTTGTAACGCGTGCAATCTATTGTGCGGAATCGAAAACGGTCACTCTTCCAGTGTTGGACTGAGTGACCGTTTTTTCGTTCTCTTGTTACTTTTTCTGCCCGTGCTTGCGAAGGTTTTTATCGCTTCTCCATCGGCTTGGGCGATAAATCGGAGGTGGTTCGATACCCTCTGCAGGATTGTCTGCAGCGCCGGGGCAATTTAAATTGCCAGATAAATTGGCGTTTGCAGAATGTGCGGTATCCAGGTGTTCCGATCGGTTATCGTTCGGTTCAGCGCCCGGCTTGCGGAAGGTCAGAATCGCCTTGAACAGATCGCCATCGAGAAGAATCTGCATTGTGCCGTGCTGCAGCTCAGTAAAGCTTCTTGCGATGGCGAGACCAAGTCCGCTTCCCTCTGTGTTGCGGGAGCCGTCTCCGCGGACGAAACGTTCGGTCAGCTCTTCTCCGGAGACGGTCAGCTCCATCTGGGAAATGTTTCGGATCGCAATCTGCGTTTCGGATGCGTTGTCGGTCACGGTAACATAGACGCGCGTGGATGGCATGGCATATTTGCTGATGTTGGTATAAAGGTTATCAAAAATACGAAACGTCTTTTGCGGGTCAAGCCGCAAAATTACTTTTTCTTCCGGCAGCTGAAATTTGAACGTCAGATTCTTTTCCTGCATGCGGTCTTCATATTCCAGATAGCACTGCCGAAGCAGGTTGCAGATATCGACATTGTCGTAATGCAGGGTAACGTTATTGGTAGTTGCCTTGCTGATTTCGAACAGATCTTCGATCAGTACCTTTAAGCGGAGAGCCTTTTTGTCCAGCGTATCGAGATATTCCTGCTGCTGTTTTTGGGTAAGCCCCGGCTCCTTTAACAGGTTGATATAGGTAATGATTGCAGTCAGCGGCGTCTTTAGATCATGAGATACGTTGGTGATCAGCTCGGACTTCATCCGTTGGCTCTTGACCTCTTCTTCTACCGCTTTCTTGAAATCAGTCTGAATCTGTAAAAGTTCTTTTTTATAGCTTTCGAAAACGCCGAAGTCTTCTGAAAAAGCGGTATCGAAATCCCCTCTTGCGATCGAGCTGGTCGCGCGCAGGAGGTTCTGATATTTGGTTTGTATGTCATAGACGTATTTTTTGAGCAGGAAATAGATAATCAGGGAGTAAATCAACAGTGGAACAAAGCCCCATACCCAGAAAAACGTAATGACAAACAGGATGATAAAATTGACGATGACTAATTTGGAAATCATTTTCTTGGCGTCTGTGCCGATATCGAAGCTGACAAGCTCCTGATAGAACCGGTTCCAGGCATTCATAATCCTGCGCCAGTAGCGGATTATCAGGCTGTGCTCGCGAAACTCCTGTTTGCTGCGCAGGCAGCCTGCTGCAATCGTGCCGAGAAGAAAGGCGACGAAAAAGCAAAGGAAAAAAACAATCGCCAAAAACAGATACAGCGTCCCGGACAAATGCAGCGGCGAAAGAACATGCTTTGTCAGGTTCGGAAAGAGCTGTCCTTGCTGAACGCCGCAGATCAGATGAGTCAGGAAATAGGGTCCCTGAAAAAACAGACAGAGAAGCACTGCTGCTATCTCGATCGGAAGCTGGCAGATGGAAAAGCTGCGGATACAGTAACCTCTTTTTTCAAACAAGAGAACCATAAAACCACCGAACAGGAATGCTGCAGCAAAAAAACCGATCAGCACGTGGGGAACCCCGGCGGCACAATAGCTCTGATACTGGAGGCTATCGTAATTGGTATCGCTCATGAACAGATCCCGGGAAGAAAGAATCTTCTGATACTGCTGTTGGGTGATGGCATAAATGATCCGCATATTCGAAGGACCGGAAAGCGAAACACGGTAACGGTAAGTCTGGCCAGAGTCTGAATCGAAATCTAACAAAAGGCTGTCGGAGTCATCAGAAAACTGCTGAAAATACTGTTCTCTTCCGGCAGTTTCCAGCTTTTTTAAAAAACTGTCGGACTCGTCGCCAAAATAAGTGCGGCAGCTGCTGACATGTCCGGCGGCATCATATTCGATAACTGCATAATAAATATAGGACGGATGCTCTGTCGAGGTTTGTCCGTTTAAAAGCGCAGTCAGTTCAGAAACACTGCTGTTTCCGATTTGCGTACCGGAAGCAGTATCCTGTGCACAGTAATCGACATATTGCGTCAGTTTCTCTGCACCCGCCTTCATTTCATCAATCTGTGACAGAAATACATTATACAGGGCTTCTTCCAGATCACCGTCAGAAACAGGGGTGTCAGATGAATCGTCGGAAGAGATTCTGTCAGCGATCTGATAAGTTGCTGAAGAGGCAGAAAATGCAGGATCACCTGATTCACGGTTCCCCAGATAGTCGATCGTCAGATACAGATCGGAATAAGACCAGTTTTTCTGATCGGTCTTTTCTTTCAGGTATTTATATTGAATATAGTTGCTCTGATAAAGCTGTTCGATAAAGGACATTTCCGTCAGCGGAGTGGAAAATTCGCTGGCAGCGCGCGTTTGAAAGAACGGCAGAAACGCCATCAGACAGAGTGTCAAAGACAGGAGGATGACAAGCATCACTGTAACGCTTTTTGCCTTTGGACTACTGTTTTTCCATTTTGTAACCAACACCCCACACCACCTTTAAATATTTCGGATTCTTCGGATCGATTTCTATTTTTTCTCGGATTTTACGGACATGAACCATAATCGTGTCAGTATTGACCGCTTTTTCATTCCAGATGCGTTCGTAAATTTCGTCTGCGGAAAAAACACGTCCGGGATTACGCATCAAAAGCAACAGAATTTTAAACTCAATGGGCGTCAGGCGCACCGGTGCACCATCAACAAAGACTTCTACAGTCTCTTCGTTCAATTCGATTCCGCCCAGCACATGATAAGTATCCTTGACCGGTTCAGCCGATGCGATCGCTTCCCGGTAACGGTTATAGCGCCGCAGTTGGGAATTGACACGTGCCAAAAGCTCCAAGGGCGTAAACGGCTTTGTGATGTAGTCGTCAGCACCCATATTTAAGCCCATGATCTTATCGACCTCTTCTGATTTGGCGGAAAGCATAATCACCGGGAAATCATAGCCCTTTTCCCGCACCTTCATCATCATTGTAATGCCGTCCATGCGTGGCATCATGATATCTACGATTGCAAGATCAATTTCTTCTTTTTCAATGACCGCCAGACCCTCGATTCCATCGCCTGCCTGAGATACGTCATATCCCTGGTTTTTTAAATAAATCTCGATTCCGGAACGGATATCGGCGTCATCTTCTACGATCAGAATATGATTCTTATCCATTGCAGCTTTAAACTCCCCTCTTTTGTATGGCGCCTGATAGTAAAAATAGTGTTCAGATCGCCTGCCTGACATATGTCCTATCAGTATAGCATCCGTGTCCCGGGAAAGCAAACCTTCGGACAAACTTTACGATACGCAAAAGAGCTTAGAAAAAAGCGGCATAAAAACGAAAGAAAATCTAAAGTTTTGAAAATATGTGCCCTAATAGCAGGTATCAGCAGAATGATTTCCGAAAAATGTGACGGAACCGTTCAGTGAAAATCCGTGCTGTAGTATGGAATGATCAGATAATCTCCGGCGTGGATATCGTCTGCATCCTGTAAGTGATTCATTTCGCAGACCTCGTCGATATAATCCTGGACGGATGTATAATGATTATCCATATAGCGGCTGGAAATAGCGGAAAGCGAATCTCCCGAATATACCATAATGCTGCGGAAATACTTATAATGGACAGGTTCGGAGGATGCCTGCGCTCTGGATAAAAATCCGGTTGTCAAAATACCGATAAAGACCGCGATAAGGGTCGCTGCAAGACTGAAAAAGATCCGTTTGGTCAGTTGTCTGGTCCTGCGCAGGTGGTTGCGATAGGAACGCTCCTGATATGCTGCTACTGCTCTGGCGGTCTGAAAATAGGTGCTGTATGTTGTGTTCATAGAAATCCCCTCCTGAGTACAATCGAACATACGGTTTCGAACATATGTTTCTATACATGGATTATATCGAACGTACTTTCGAATGTCAACAGGAAACGGTAAAAATCGAACACTTCTTCGGAATGTATGTTTGCTTTTTTATCAGGGGTATGTTATACTGAATTTACATTAAAATGCAGAAAGGAATTTTTCTATGGCACAGAGAAAGATCACTGCAAAACAGCAGGAAATTCTTGATTATATAAAAGAAGAAATTTTAAAAAAGGGATATCCGCCGGCAGTTCGTGAGATCTGCGAGGCAGTTCATTTAAAATCCACGTCTTCCGTTCATTCTCATTTGGAGACGCTGGAGAAGAACGGATATATCCGCAGGGACCCGACTAAGCCGCGCGCGATTGAGATCACAGACGACAGCTTTCAGGCTGTTCGCACAGAGATGACGAGCCTTCCGGTTGTCGGCAATGTTGCAGCCGGACAGCCAATCCTTGCCGAAGAAAATATCGAAAGCTATCTTCCGATTCCGGCAGAATCCGTGCCGACCGGTGAGCCGTGCTTTGTGTTGAATGTCCGCGGCGATTCTATGATAAATGCCGGGATTCTGGATGGCGACCAGATTTTTGTACAGTGTTGTCAGGAAGCCTATAACGGACAGATCGTGGTTGCGCTGATCGATGACTCTGCTACAGTAAAACGTTTCTATAAAGAAAAGGATCACATCCGTCTGCAGCCGGAAAACGATACGATGGACCCGATCATCGTAGACGACTGCCAGGTGATCGGACGTGTGTTCGGAATGATGCGGATCTTCCATTGAACAGATTCGGTGAAGGGCACAAAAATTGCAGAACATATAACTAAAGCTTAGTACATAAGCTTTAGGGATACACCTTTTCACATTGGGAAGCTGGCAGTTTAATTGACGCCAGCTTCCTATTTTTTCATCACTTCAAGAGAAAAAATAAACGCGGTGGGGTTTCTTGATACCCGACCGCGTTTATCTTTGTCCGCTGATATACGGGCAAATTGTTTTTTATTGTAGGTTACTTTCTTGCACCATCCGAGCCGATGGTATATCCGTCAATGGTGGTATTCACCGCCATCGTCCCGTCTGTGTAGAAGTAGTACCACTTTCCGTCAATCTGCTTCCAGCCGCCGGCAAACATCATTCCGGTAGCTTTGTCCAGCCAGTACCACTTCTGGTCGTCGGAGAGCCGGCCCTTCACTGGCTTCCCATTTCTGTAATAGCTCCACTGGCCGCTGTCATTCTGCTGCCAGCCGTTTGCGGTCTGCGGGTCAATGACGATCTCCACAAACCGCCGCAGTACAGTGGCAACCTCGGCGCGGGTAGCGGTTCCCTTGGGGTCAAACTTATTTCCATTCTTCCCGGACAGGATGCCCGCCTGCTGCATGGTCCTGACCGCATTCTTCGCCCAGCTGCTGATCTGTGCGTTGTCCGCAAAAGTCACAGCCTGGAGGGTTTTCGGAAGGTCGTAACCCAGCTTTTTGGCGTAATTTGCCATGATGACCGCCATCTGTTCCCGGTTGATGTTGGTATCCGGCGCAAAGGTGGTGGCAGTAACGCCCTCCACAATGCCGTTCTGCGCCGCCCAGTTCACATAGGGGGCATAGTAGGCGTCAGCTTTCACATCAGTAAATTTCCCGGTCTTGTAACTGTCCGGGTTGATGCCCGCCAACCGCCCCAGAGCTGTCACAAACATTCCTCTGGTCATGCCGGTGTTGGGGCTGAAGGTGGTGTCGCTGGTGCCGGAGAGCAGTCCCCGGCTGGCTGCAAAGAGGATATTGTCCGCAGCCCAATGGTTATGAATGTCGGTAAAGGCAGGGGCAGGGTTCTTGTAGCCCACGCCGTAAACGCTGAAATGACCGGTTTCAAAAACCACCGCTTTCAGGCTGGCATCGTAGCTGGATTTGGTGATCCATTCCACCTTGCCCGCATCGTCTACATAGACTGCATAGAGATTACCGGTCTGCTCACCCTTTGCCGGTGTGTAGGACAAACGCACCGAGATGGTATGTCCATTCAGGCTGGTAATCGGCGTCTCTTTGCCGCCGGAGAGATACACCAGCGACAGGTCATAGACCAGTCTTGTTTCTATGGCGGCTTTGGCCTCGGTAGAACGCAGCGCATCCACCTTATTTGCCCGGAGAATGATGTCCCCTCCAGCGGAGGCGGCATCCAGCTGCTTCAGAGTATCCAGCCCGATATTAACCGAAACCAGATGGTCTATTGCTACGGTAAACTGCCGGACGTTTTCTTTAACCAGCAGATCCAATGTCTGCGCCTTGATGGTCACGTTAAAAGAGGTCTGGCCTGCCGCCGAGGTGATGGGAACGGTAACGGCAATCCCATTCTCTGTGGTGCCGTTCTTTTTCGCATCCTGTTTGGCCTTGTCGATGGCGGACTGGACAGAGCTATTATCCACTGCCGCATTGCCGTTTTTATCCGGCTGTATGGGTTTGCTTTCACCGGTGACAGGGGCTTGAAGCTTTTCCTTCGGCTGGTTGGTGTTATCATTGTTGCCGGAACCGCCGGAGGATGAGCCTCCACCGCCGCCCGAACCACCAGAGGAGGAACCGCCGTCGCTGGAAGATTGCCTGGAAACGGTCAACGTTCCAGAAACATAGGTGATCTCATAGTTGTCATTTGACAGCGTATCAGTGATGTTGATTGCGATTTCTCCGGCTTTGCTCATATCCGGTGTCTGCTCGTAAGTCAATGTTACAGTGCCGCTCAGGGTGTCTGCACCAACCAGACCTTCCACCTTGTAATCCTTATCTGCTTTAGGGCTGCTCAGATCGGGCGCGGTGCTGCCAGTGTAGGCGCTCTTATCAAGTGCCGTAACGGTAACTGATTTTTTTGCCACGGTCACGGTCACGTTCTGTTCTGCCACATTTGCGTACTCTGCATTTCCCTGAACCTTGTACCAAACGGTGTATTCTCCGGCATTTTTCGCTGTGGGGAGCTGCTCACTCCACTCAGAATCGTCAAGCCGGTAGAGCATCGTGCCGCCAGTGGTCTTGCCCGCCGCAACCAGAGCCTGTTCTGTACCGTTGTAGGTCAGGGCGTTGACCGTAGGTGCAGTCACGGTGGGGATGCGCTTATTCTTTGCGCTGATGTTGACGGTCAGCGTGATGTCCTCATAGTTTGTGCTCTTGATTACTACGGTCGCAGTACCCACAGAGCCGGTGGTTGCCACATCATTTTTCTGAATGGGCAGGGTCAGCTTGCCGTTTTCCACCTTCGCGCCGCTGGTGTAGTAGCCGTCATTTAGTTTGATTTCGCCGATCTCATAGGTGAGTGCACCGTACTCTTTGGGAGTTTTCAGCGTGGGCAGGGCGGGGAGCGTCACAGTGTAGGTCTTTTCGCAGTCATTTACAATGGTAAGCGCAGTTTCCTTGGTGAAGTCAGGCGCAGCGGCCTTGATGATGCTGCCGGTAGTAGGGAAGCTGCTCTGCTCCAGGGCGTAATTCTTCGCGGTCTGCCCCATCAGGGTCACTGTGGCAGTGATGTTCTTGCCGTTGCCCACACTGGCATCGTCAAAGCTGGCGGTCACGGTGTAGTCTGTGCCTCGGTTCAAGTTCACGCCGTCGAAGGTCACGCTGGTAATGCCCGCGTTTGTCGTGCCATCATAGGGCTTGGACGCAGCCGTTACCCCGGTGATCGTCAGCGGCTTCTTTCCAATGCGGACCGCCACGCTGGCGGGTGCGGTATCGTTGTGGTTTTCATCGCCAATCACCCGATACCACACGGTATATGCTCCGGCATCGGTGCCGGTGGGGATGTCCTGGCTGTATGTACCGTTCTCGGTCAGGCTGTATTGCATAGTGCCATAGTCCGTCACGCTGCCCGCAGTAATGAGCGCCTGCTCCTGGCCGGTATAGGTCAGGTTTTCCTGCGCTGTGGGAGGCGTGATGAGGCTTGCGCTGATGTTGGCCGTTTGTACCGTTACAACAATATCCTTGCTCATCTTCTCGTAACCGTTGCAAGTGGCGGAAAATCGGAAGGTGTGCCGGCCTGCGGACAGCTTTTGCGCAGAAAGATCAAATTGATTCTTTGTTGTCGCGCTGCCAACTGCTGTGGTCTTACCGTCCTCCACCTTGTACCACTGAAAGCTTACAGCGCCGGTGCCGGTTTCCTTCTCTACCTTGACAAGAAGCGTCCCCGCACCGCCATAAGTCATGCTCATCTCGGTCGGATAGTTCATGCTCTTGATGGGGATCTTGGCCATAGAAACATTGGTCAGTTCCGTACTGCTAAGGTCGCTGATCCAGGTGCTGCCGCTCTTAAAAGCGTAGCCCTTCGGCAGCAGGGATGCCAGCGTGATATCTCCGGTAACGGTCAGTTTTGCCGCCGTCTTACCGTTCAGATCCAGCTTGAGCGGGCTGCTGATGGTGATCGCGCCTGCATTTGCCAGCAGCTTCACCGTACCGCCGCCGGCTGCCGCGATGGCCGCGTCTACCGTCAGATGGTAGGAAGTGCTGCCGTCCGTCTTTGTTACCTCAGCGGCATAGCCGCAGTAGGGGCAAACATTCCCGCCGGAAGGGTCATCCGGGTGGCTGCACTCCACAACGGTGACGGCAGTATTCGCATTCATCTCTGACAGCTTGACCCATGCGCCGTCTTGCTTCTGATAGGCATAGCCCGCTGCCAGCAGGGACTGGTAATCTGCGCCATTCTCGATTTTGATGCTGTCAAAGGAGCCGCCGGACAGGATCACACGAATACCGCTATTATATCCCAATTTCAGCAGATCCGCGCTACCGCCGGACATGGTCAGCGTTCCATCCGTGTAGATGCCGCCGGTGAACGTGCCGCTCGTTACCACGGCTTCGTTCCCGGTAAGGAAGAAAAGCCCAAATCCACGGACGCCAGTTCCGCCGCCTACGCTTCCCTCCAGGGTGACATTGTCCAGCGTCAGCTTTGCGCCTGTGTGGTCAAATTTTCCAACTTCCACCGCATTAGCGGACTTGGAGACACAGGTGCTTTGCACCTTGCCGTTTGTTATGGCTACATTGGAGCCGAGGATGCAAAGAAGCGCCTCCTCACGGGATTTGCTCAGGGTGAATCCATTTAAGTTCAGTATAATGTTTTTGCTGATCTCGATAGGCTCTACGTTCTCGATGGTCAAAGGCCCCCGCAGCGTGATAGTGTCACCGTCCTGCGCGGCATTCAGCGCATTTTCCAGACTGGTGTATCGTGTGCCGCCGGTTTCAAATGCCTCCACCAGCGCTTTGCAGAAGGTGCAGTAACCGGCGCTGTCCACCTTGCCCGCATGGTCGCAGCTTCTGCCGCAGACACATTTACCGTTCTGATATTGGCAGGTATGCTCGACCACTTTGACGCTTCTACTCTGGATGCTTACTTCGGAAACATTCAAAATTTCACTGTCATCAGTGTCTGCAAAGGCATATCCCTCCGCCAGCAGAGCCAGAGCCTCTGCACCAGGTTCTACATTGATTCCACGTTTGAACGTGCCGCCCTGGAGCTGGGTTTTCCCGGAGAACGCCACCTGTTGCTCAAACACGCAGTTGCCCTTTACCGTCAGGGTAAACTGGTCAGAAAAGACCTTCTGGTTTGTTGTAACGCTGTCTAATATCAATACTGCGGGGTCTTCGGTGTCAATGCCATCTATCGTGCCGTTTTTGATGGTAACGCTGTTGTACGGGAAATTTTGCAGATCCAGCGCCTTGACCCTGTGGCCCTGCAGGTCCAGCGTAACGTCCCTTTTGTCCGCCGTATCGCCGTTCCCCGCTTTCAAGGTTGCGTCAGTATCCCGCACAAAATAAGCGGTTCCGCCGGAGAACAGAATGAACCCAACCTCAGGGTTATCGCCTTCAAACGTATAGGGGATACCGTTGCGAATAAAGAGCACATCCTTGCTGCACGGTTCGCCGCACTGTTGGCATTTGCCGTCGTTGGCGTATTTTTCATGGGGGCAGGTGTTAAAGGTAACAGTGACCGTGTCTGTCTTTGCGGTATAGCTCTGATAGGACAGCTTGCAGTAGACCTGGCCGCTGTACTCCCAGTCCTTGCTCTCCGTTGTGGCCAGGTCGGATGGGGTCAGGGTGATTCTATTGCTGCCGCTGCCTGTGCCTGTAAATTCCTTTCCGTTCACATACCACTGATAGGTGATATTACCATTCGTACCGCGTTCCAGTTGGGCCCTTACCCAGACATCCGCCTTAAATTGCCCTTCGCCTTTCTTATATGTGACCTGCGGCTGCGTTCTTATGATAATGGGGTTTTTGGGCGCGGCGGCGACGGTGACCGTTGCGGTGGCGGTCGCCTTGTTCGGAGTGTATCCTGCTTCGCTGTCTGCGGTCAGCTTCAGCTTATAGCGGCCCTCCTTGACGGTGCTGTCGGCGGTAACGGTGACGGTCCGGTTGTCAGCGGATTTTTCCGCCGTCAGACCGGTGTGGTCGCCCTCCCAGTCCACTTTCAGAGTATTTATCTTGACCTTGCTGCCGGTAACGGAGAAGGTCGCCGTCTGACGGCCTAAGCTTTCCTGCAGGGTTCCCTGCTGCGCGCCGACGATCAATCCTGCGCGGGGCGCCATCTTGGCGATATAGATGGTCTTGACTTCCCCTTCTCTTGTCGTATCGGCCGCTGTGCCGACCGACATATCGTCTGTTTTTGCATTCTGTTTGTCCGAATACAGAATGGTCAGGCTGTTGTTGATGTTTCGGGCGTTTCCATACCTACTATTCGAAATCGCACCATATTTTCCGGTGGCGTAAAGGGTTCCTCCGTTCATGGTCAGGGATGCAGTGCCAATACCCCAACCGGAATTTAGATTCAGCGTTCCATTCTCAATCACGATGGCTTTAGCGCTCAAGCCTCTCTGACCGCCGTTGGTGGTTATCTTTGCCCCGTCTTTTATGGTAAGCGTCCCGCCGGCGGTGTCGCTCCAATTGCCGTCCGCAATACCATATTTCCTGTCAGGAACAGTGACCGTCAGACTGCCGCTTCCCTGAATGGTCAGATTGGCGGAATACATATCCAGAGCGGCGTCATATGCGGTCTCGGTAATCGTAATGGTATTCTCGCCTTTCAGCGTGATTGTTGTGTCGCCCTTTACCGTCACCGGGGTAGTTATGTTTCTGTTCTCCCAGGTAACATTGCCGGAGATGGTTTCATGGTCTGCCGCAGCTGCCATCAGGGATATTGCCTGCTCTGTTCCCTTGCAGGCAGAGAGGTCTGCATTTTCCGCAGCGCAGACCGGACAGTCGGGATTGACCGCCCCATGCTCACAACGGGTTTCGCAGATGCACTCCGCCGGAGCATTCCCGGACACGCCGGGAACAAGCCCACTGTCCTTGGAATTACACTGCTTACAGGTATACCCGCAAGGCGTCCCCTCTGTGGCCGGGATGTAGCCGCAGGTATCGTCATGTTCGCCGCGTTCATGAGGGCAGCTTAATTCTTTTGTGATACAGCCGCTTTCCTCACTGCATTCATGGGTACACGCAGTCGGCTGGGCCTCTTCTGCTTCAGATGGGGTCGCCGTATTTTCTGGTACGCTGCCTTCCAAAACAGGGTAACAGCTTTCGTCATGCTCATGGACGCACTTCTTCACAAGGGTGTAGCAATCCTCAGTATGTTCATGTTCACAGGCTGCCCCTTCGGTTCCTTCCGTATATCCGCAGTCCTCTGTATGTTCCGGGTGATGCTCACACAAACCAGTATGGACAGCGGACGCACCCGCTTCCACCGCAAATGCCGGAACGTCCGGCATCGTAAAAATCATTGCCGCCGCCAGTAAAAATGCGGCCGGCCGTTTCCATCTCCACCTCATTTTATTCATCCTCCTCACGCTGTTCGTTTCTTCTCGTTGTTTTCTGAAGCAGCTGGGATACTGCCTCCCGCAGCTGATATTCCGTCACAGGCTTTACCAAAAAGGTGTCCGCCTGCATCCTGCGGCTTTGGGGTTCAAACTCTGCCTGGTCGCTGATCCACAGGAGAGGGACATCCTTGCTGTACCCTCGTACGCTCATGCAGAAATTCATCCCCCTGGCTCCGTCCTCCATGACCACCACAGCATCATAAGACCCATCCCGCTGCATGGCATAGGTACAAAATACGCCGTTATCAAAGCGGTCTACTTTGCCCAGCTTCATCAGCAAAGCGGTTTCTTTTTCTTTCTGGCTATAACTGCATAGCGCAATTCGCATTTTCGCACCTCCATTTCGTGATGGATTTTATCGCCTCATATAGCTCCTGATCGGAGCAGTCTGCCGAAAGGAACGCAGGGATACGCAGGTGATACGCAATCAGGGCGAAGTTTTTATCATCGCTCCACCAGACAAGCGGTATTTCCGGTGCCAGCCGCTTCGCCTGTATGGCCGCCTCCAGTCCCTTTGCTCCGGTCATGGCGATGACAACCGCATGGTACCGGCTTCGCCGGAGTGCCTGGGCAAGCTGGTTCTCATTCCATAATTCATCAATTGCAAGCTGCCCATCCTCATCAAAAAGGGAGCGCAGCCTGCTTTCAAACCGTTCCACATTTCTCAGCTCCGTACAAAGTGCGATTTTCATGCTGAGCCTCCTTTCCTGAAAAAAAATAAAAAAGAATCCTGCTCGCAGGATTCTCCGCCTGCGGCGGGTCGCTTCTGCGACATACTTCCTAACCGCCGCAGTGCGATCCTCGCGGAGCGTTTTATGTGATAGGAATTTCCTATCACATAAAAAACCAGACCTTCTCATCGGAAAGTCTGGTAGTATAATTAGGGTAGCATCTTGCCAAGGGAAATGCAACCGACTTTGTTTAAGACGCAGGTTTCCTGTTTAAGACGCAAGTTTTTCCTGCGGTTTTATGTTATACTAATATTGGATTATTGTGCAAAGGAGATGGCACGATGCAGATTGCGATTGTGGATGACAGGGAAGAGGACAGAGCAGAACTGTCTACCTGCCTGGAAAATTATATGAAACGGCATCAGCTGGACTATACGCTGACAGAATTTGAGGACGGAGAGAATTTTCTGAAAGCTGCCGCCCAGGTCAATTTTCAGCTTGTCTTTATGGACATCTATATGGAGAACATGGATGGAATAGAAGCCGCCAGAAGGCTGCGCCAGAAAAACAGGCTCTGTAAGATCGTTTTTCTGACCATTACAGAAGATTATGCCCGGATGGGGTACAGCCTGTCCGCCAGCTATTATCTGCTGAAGCCGCTTTCGCTCCATCAGGCAGATTTTGAAGAAGCGATGGAGCTGTGCCAGCTAAAACCGCCCTATGAAGTGATGACACTTTCGGTTATGGCTGGCCGTCAAAAGCTGGAACTTCCCACAGAGAAAATTCTATACATAGATTATCAAAACCGTATGACACGGATTCATACGGCGGAACGCGTGATACCGGTAAGCGGAGGTTTTCAGGAGGTCACTGCCGCATTGCAGAAGGACAAGCGTTTTTTGCCCTGCTACCGGGGC
>ENA-OROM01001934-OROM01001934.1-human-gut-metagenome-genome-assembly--contig:-NODE-1934-length-16655-cov-9.750361_pt1 | contig 16655 bp, 18 predicted proteins | sample MGYA00242129_ERZ509050 | MGnify/ENA primary metagenome ERZ509050 (study PRJEB26280, sample SAMEA2338701) | human gut metagenome | biome: human gut; feature: human-associated habitat; material: faeces...
CGCGGGCGTCATCTTCATCGCCCTGGGATACAGCCTCGGCGGCCCGGCGCTGATCATCTCGGTGCTGACGCTGGTGCTGAACCTGATCCTCACGGGCGGCTTCGTCGTCTGGGTCAAGAAACTGGCCCTGAAAAGCTGCACACCCGAAGCATAATTTCATCGACCTCCATGAAAAGATACGCATTCATCCTGCTCGTCCTGCTGTCGGCGGGAGCCGTCCGGGCGCAGCGGTATGAGAAGAACATCCTGGGCGTCCGCGCCGGCGTCAACGTGTCGACCTGCGACATCTCGATCGAAGACGTGCGGATAAACACCGGTTCGCGCGCGGGATTCCACTTCGCCGTGACGGACCAGATCCTGCTCCACCGCAGTGGCGTCCTTGTTATTCCAGATCTCCAGGATCTTGCGCTTTACCGCCTCCAGGCCGGCACAGCAATACTCCGCATCAGAGGCCTTGGCCCGGATGGAGAAAAAGGTAGCATAGAAGGCCCGCCGCTGAAATCTACGGCGACATCTACAACATGACCATGCGTCCGTTCTACATGCAGGCCCCCCTGCTCGTCAACTACCATTTCCACATCCGGGATCTCCTCACGATCCAGCCCTTCGCGGGCATATACGGCGGCGTGGGCATCCGGGGCGCGATGAAGACCGAATACGGCAACGAGGATATGTTCAGCGCCCCGGGCTTCCTCTCCCGCATGGATTTCGGCGTGCGCGCGGGCGCCGGGTTCGTCATCAGACGCATCTACCTGGGCATAAGCTACGACATCGGCTGCCGCGACCTGTTCCGGGGCGGCGAATTCTTCGGCTACGCACTCCAGCCCGAAAGCGCCGAAATACGCAACAACTGCCTGACCGTAAACATCGGTTACAATTTCTGACATCCGACAGCTATCCAGCTAAAGCAAAAGCATTTACGGATATTTTTTTCATTATCCGTAAAAAATTTCGGGGGGGGGGGATTTTTCGAAAAAATTATCCTATATTTGCCACGTATACAAACCCAAACCCATTCATTATGAAAAAAGTATTGCTTATCATGGCCGCCATCCTGCTGGCAAATGCCGTTTCGGCGCAAAACTACGAAAAGAACATCCTGGGCGTCCGCGCCGGACTGAACCTGTCGAGCTACTCGATTTCGGCCGGAGGTGCGTCCATCAGCACCGACTCGCGGGCCTCGTTCCACGTCGCCGTGACCGATCAGATCCTGCTTTGCAACAAACTGCCCTTCTACCTCGAAACCGGGCTTGCCTTCTCGAGCCGCGGCGGCAAGGTCGACGGCGTGAGCTTCCGCCCCTCCTACCTGCAAATCCCCGTGCTGGTGAACTACCACTTCAACATCAAGGACATCGTTACGATCCAACCCTTCGCAGGTCTTTACTACGGGCTCGGCATCGGCGGCAAAGTGAAGGTCGGCGACGAGAAGGGCGACATCTTCGGAGACGAAGGCGGGTTGAAACGTTCCGACCTGGGCGTGCGTCTGGGCGCCGGCGTCGTCTGGAAACGCATTTACTTCGGGCTGGGCTACGACATCGGCTGCCTGAATCTGGTCAAGGAGAGCGACGGCGAGGGCACGATGCGCAACAACTGCTTCACGATCAGCGTCGGATACAATTTCTAATCCGCCCCTGCGCCAATAAAAAAGGGACGTCCTCGTCGGCACACCCTTTTTTCGGACACAACTTTTGTGATTAGGGAAAATAGTTGATTGATAACGAGTTAGTAAATGACACAAGTACGGATTTATCCGTATAAACATTATTTCGCTAAGGAAACTACTCTTTTCATGTAGGTTTCTATGTAGGTTAATTAATACCAATTGATTCCTACTAATGCGAATTAATAATAAGTCATTAACTAACTCGTTATCAGTCTATGTACACGATTAACATCAGGGGTAAGCAGAACCCGAAAGACACCAAGATGGTCAAGCTGGAGATAATTTTCTTCAAGACCGGTTACGCCCGTGTGCCGAAGGTTATAAACATCACAGGGCTATTAAAAGACTGGGATGTCAAGTCTCAGAGTTTCCGTGTAGGGCGGAGGCCACTACCAAGAACAAACTGCTTTTCGATTTGCGAACCAAATATCTGCATGTCGCCGATACCTGGGAGATGGAAGGCAGGAACTGGTCGCCCGTCCAGCTATCACATTGCTTCGATGAAATCAAGGCGGCCAAACCCGAGGTCAAAGTAAAGAGTGTCCAGCAGATGATCGATTATCTTGAAGAGACATTCAAAAACAAGAAACGCATCAAGAACGGTCAGATTGTCGACAGCACGACCAATGCTAAACGGTATGTCTATCTCAAGCGTGAACTGCAGGCGTTTACAAAGGAAAAATATGAAAAAGCCTTTTCCTCTTATTTCTTTACGGATATTACAGAAGAGTTTCTTCTTGACTTTGCGTTTTGGCTTAAAGAAAGAGGTATCAGAAATGGCAACAAGGCCGGACTTACACACAAACTAAGGTTGCTCCGTGCCGTATGCAGGCAGGCAGAAAAGAAAGAGATGTACGGGGTGAATATGGATAACTTCCTCTGTCTCGGTGATGATATTAATTGGCCGGAAACCACTTCAAGAGCAGTTCCGGAAACAGTCATAGCTAAAATCGCAAATGTTGACCGTACCTTGTTTACGAAAAAAGAGCAGTTGCATCTTGATTTGTTCCTGTTCAGCTACTATACCGGAGGTATGGCGAATGTCGATGTATGTAACCTGACATGGGATTTGGTCCAGGAAGACCGCATCGTCTATGAACGTATCAAGTTTCCCAAAACAGCCAAACCGGAATTACTCAGTAAAGCAAAAGCCATCATGAATAAATACCGTGGGCAAAGTTATGGAAATTATGTATTTCCTGTTTTTACTCATAAACACACGACCACTTCCAAGAAGACTACACGTGTCAAGCAAATTTCCACACGCCTTTCACAAACCTTGACGAAAGCATGCAAGATGTTGCGCATTAAAGAAAACATCACATGGTATTCCGCCCGTGGCTCTTTCATATCGAAGATGGTAGATGCCGGTAATAATCCGTATGTGGTTGCAGAGATGGCTGGTAACAGCCCATTGACCATCTATAAGCATTACTACAAGAATACAAAGCGGGAAGAAATCAAGCGGCAGATGGAAGAAATGTTCTGACCAGACATATCCATAAAGTTGTAAACACCTTGACAATTTCTCTGATGGATAAATCATACGGTATAATGGCTGTTAAAAGTCATTGATTACCAATGTGATATTTATTATATTGACAGAATCGCTCTTATTCTTGATTATTTTCACTACCTTTGTAGTCAATAACTTAAATAATATTTATATGAAAGAGTTGGTTTCAAAGATACAGGAAGTATATGCTACATTCTCCACGGATGCGGCACTTCAGATTGAAAAAGGCAACAAGGCCGCAGGTACCCGTGCCCGCAAGACTTCGTTGGAATTGGAAAAACTGATGAAAGAGTTTCGTAAGGTTTCCTTGGAAGAATCCAAGAAATAGCCTTTACACGTCCGGTCGTTATCACATAATGCCGGTTCTTCTGCAGATGCGGCATAAAAACCATATTGGCAGAACGACATAATAAAATACGGAAAGCGTTAGCTTTTGTCATGCACCGAAATCTGGTAAATTTCACTTATCCGCAGGACAAACAGTTTTCGCCTATGCTTTTGCGTGGGCTTAACTTGTTTGCGGATAGGTTTACCAGAACCTCGGTGCTACGGGTTATGTCCCACGCTTTTTGGTCTTGGTACATTGAATGCTTGACGGGACTCAAGCCAAATACGGAGATATTATGAACGACATGAATCTGATGGATGAACTTTTGAAAATTCCTGCTGATGCAACTGCCGCCACCGTACAAGGCATAGAAATGCTTCTTATCGATGAAAACAAGGCGGGGGCTTTATTGGAGTCGGATCCTAATGACAACACCATCCACGAATGCCTTTTAAGCAACGGCCGTTTCCTGTTCCAATCGGACAATGCCAACCTCGTTGCCCTGTATAAAGTAACAGGATCATCTGAATAACGCTCCTGTTGCATATAATCACCTTATTTGTCTGATTTCATCCTTCCTGCAAAGGCTTTTGACGGCTTGAATGCCGGGATATTGTGGGCAGGCACTATCACCGTGGTATTCCTGCTTATGTTGCGTGCTGTCTTTTCCGCACGGTGCTTGATGATGAAACTGCCGAAGCCGCGAAGATAAACCTCCTCGCCGTTTATCATGGAAGACTTTACGCTATCCATGAATCCTTCGACAACTTGTAACACGACCTGCTTCTCCAGACCGGTCTGCGTTGCTATTTCCCTGACGATATCCGCTTTTGTCATATTAACTCTTGATTAAATACTGTCAATCCGTTCACAAAGATACATCATTTCCTGAAATATCCTCCTTTTACAAACACATATAATAAACATTAGCCGGCGTCCGTCTCTACTCTTTCGATACAAATAGTATCGAAGTATGAAGCTGACACTCAACCGCAAATTCAAAGGTCAGACCTATACCATAGGTGACCTGTCCATCGACGGCAAATTTTTCTGTAATACCATCGAAGATGCCGTGAGGGAACTTCCGGCAACCTGTCCGGATACTCCTCGCGGCCGTTCCTGTACCTGCAAGGAAAAGGTCTATGCCAAGACTGCCATTCCTGCCGGGACTTATAAAGTCACTCTTCAGTACAGTCCCAGGTACAAGAAGAAAATGCCATATCTGCATGATGTGCCGCATTTCCTCGGCATCCTGATCCATTCCGGCAATACCGAAGTCGATTCCGCCGGCTGTATCATCGTGGGAAAGAATACGGTCAAGGGAAAAGTTTTGGAATCCCGTACTACATTCCAAAAACTGTATGCTATACTCGAGTCCGAAAGGGACATAACCATTCAGATTGTATAAATCTAATGGCGGTCAACAGGCTCAAACCACCCAGAAACCTGCGCATCGAGTTCAAACCGTCCCCACGGCAGTATGAACTCTGGAAACTGTTGCAACCGAACTATTGTCCCCATTGTGGCGGGGAGATCGAGCAAATCCTTATCGGCTATGACCAGCAAGGCAACCCTCAGTACAGGCCCCAATGCAGGCATTGCAAGTCGCAGAACCTGCCGCAGCTGATACTGGGAGGCGGAGCGGCCGGCGGCGGAAAATCGTATATCGGCAGCGTTTGGCTGGTGTCTTCATGTATCCGGTTCGAGAATATCCGTGCGGTGGTGGCCCGTAAGACACTCAAGTCGTTGAAGGAATCGACATGGAATACCATCAAGTCGATTCTGAAGGATTGGGGACTGAAAGAGGATACAAACTACAAGATAAACAACCTCGAAGGCACGCTCACATTCTGGAATGACTCGGTCATCATCATGAAGGAGATGGCGGATATCCCCAGCGACCCCAACTTCGAGCGTTTCGGCTCTTCGGAATACACCATCGCCATGGTGGACGAGGTGTCGGAAATCTCGGAACGGGCCGTCGAAGTGCTGTTCTCCCGTCTCCGCTGGAGAACCCATGAGACATTCAAGACTCCGAGAATGCTGCTCACCACCAATCCGACGATTAACTGGGTGCGTTCCCGCTTCGTGCAGGACGAAAACGGAGACAAGGTCATCTGCCGCGAGGGTGAAGCGTATATACCTTTTTCCGTGTTTGACAACCCGAATATCGCTTTCCGTCAGGTGTACGAGGCGGCCCTGAACAAGATCCGGGATCAGGCGACAAAGGAACGCCTGCTCTATGGCAACTGGGATTTCGTGGAAGCCAACGATATGGCGATTTATAACAGTTTCGACGGCTCCCGGCATCTCGTTACCGGACTGAAAGAAAAAGCATACGATCCGACCAAGCCGCTCATCACGGTGTGGGACTTCAATGTTGCCCCCCAAATGTCGGTGCTCTCCGCACAAATAGACTATGAAAACAGGAAGGTCTATATACTGGAAGAGATACTCGGCAAGCCGGAGGAAAAGGAGAACAACACACCTGCGTTGGCACGGAAAGTACGCTTAAAACTTTACCGGGACAAGCATATCGGCGGAGTGGATGTGACCGGTGACCCTTCCGGGTTACAACGCTCCACCACCAACGAGGACGGCATCAACAACTATACCATCATCACGGACACTTTCGGCAGAGGAATCCTGCGACCGAAGGTAAAGCTATTACGCAAGCAGCCTCCGCAGGCTACACGGTGCGAGTTCGTCAACGAGGTATTCGGGGGCTATGAAGGCTGGGAGATACAAATCGATATCAAATGTCGCAAACTTACCCAGGATCTGATTTACCAGCTTCGTAACGAGGACGGTACCAAGAGCAAACAGAAGACCACCGACCCGAAAACCGGTGTCAAATATGAACGGTACGGGCACTTGTCCGACTGCCTTGACTACCTGCTCTGTTACTACCTGCGTGACAGCTGGTACAAGTTCAAGAGCGGAGGCGACGGGAACGGGTATGTGGTATCCACATCGGTAATTCAGGAAGGATTTTCATACTAATAACGGAACAAGGATATGTACAGACGGTTTCTCAATAATGACGACTATCTTGGGATAATTACTCCGGAAGCCCTGGCACAACTCACGCGGGGCAATGATGCACGATTCATCCAGGCGGAAGAATCGACGGAGATGAGTATCGTGGAATATTTGTCGGAGAACTACGAGATTGAAAAGGAACTTGCAAAAGGAAAATATATCGCCGAATACGACCGTCGGATTACCTATCCCGTGGGTGTGCATGTCTATTTCGAGGGACAAATCCATGAGGTGATACGCTCCGTCAGCGGCTATCGCAAGCCGGCAACGGTTGTCTATTGGGAAGAGAGTTCTGATATCCGTGTCGATGCGGGACAAGTTGTAAATTATTCCCAGTTCAACACCTATTATCCGGGAGATAAAGTGAATTATAACGGCATTGTTTATACTTGTCTTAATGAAAACGGGTACAAGTTCGATGATGTCCGTATCCCGTTGGTCGGCGGTTGGATCGAGGCGGAAGCCTCGTTATGGCAGCCTGTCGAGTATCCTCTGTGGGCAGTCGTCGAGTATGAAGGAGCATTCTATACTTTGATGACGCTTGAAGGTTTCGATTACAATCTTGACCCGATGGTTTCCGACTGCTGGGGAGCCATAGCCGATTACGATTCATCATACAATGCCTATGAGTTGTCGGAACACGAATATGTCGTTTATGACGGACGGGTATTTTACCCGGAAACGGATGTGAACGCGGACACACCGCAAGTCGGGCAGAACCTCTCGTTGCATGACCCCCGCAACTACAATCTCAAGAAGCACATGGTCCGGCTGGCCATCTACGAACTCACGAAACTCATTGCTCCGAATAATGTCAGTGTTGTCCGCATGCGCGATTACGAGGATAGCATGAAATGGCTCAATGATGCCGCCAAACTACGGCTTAATCCGCAGATTCCCCGCAAAGTCGATGACTCGAAGAAACCTGTCACCGACTGGCAACTGGCTACTTTCCAGACGGATTATGATCCGTATAAGAATCCGTGGATGGTGTAAATAGAAAAAGTATTAGGTATCAGAGAAATAATTGTTACATTTTTTCAACTGACTAAATAACAGAAGAATGTCGATGCCTTATACCTTACGAGCAACTAATCAAATCTAGCATCTCGTTACTTATCTAAATTTTTTAATTAGTAATATCTGGTAAATGCCGGAATTCCGGAATGAGGGATAGAAAAGTGAAAGAACTCTTTCGTACAAAAAAACAGATTTTCGGGCATTGAAAGAATAATTGATAATCAGTTATTTGTGCTGTTTTTTGACCAAAAACTTGTTTTTTGGACAGAGCAAAAATTGTCTTCTCAATTAAAAGATGGGAAACTCGCAGTCTTTATATAGCGAGTATTTCTTCCTACACCCTCTTTCTGTATAATCCCCATCTCTTCCATTTTTGAGATAAACACTCGAACCTGTCTGTCAGAACCTTGATATTATCTGATTACAGAATCAGCAGTCTATCAACTTTTCTATCCATTCATTGAAGTGACTGCACCGGGCACGAAGTTCATCCATGCCGACACTTTTGGTAACATCTTTGCCGGTAGCCGGCTTATTGTAGTTGTAATGCTGTTTTTTGTCTCCTTCTATCGCCTTGATAATACGTTTGCTCGGAGCCGTTTCCGGACTATTGTTTATCAGCTCGGGGTTGCTGGTTTTCTCCAGGTCTTTTTTCAGCTGTTCGCAGCGTTTCTCACAACCGGGGTAACGCTTTGCCAGATAGTCAATACCGCAAAAGAGCAGAGCTTCAAATTCATGCAGCTGAATATAGGGAATGAAACGACTATCGTTGATTGCTTCAGCAAACGCCGTTTCCAATGCTGCGACACGGGCGTAAGGCTCACCGATTGCTTTGGCTGCTTCATAACCGGGAAAATCATCCGGCAATGCGTAGAGGTCGAACATCGTTGTGAAAACATGACGTTCGTATTCGCCGTCCATCTTCATTTTCCGCAACAGTTCTAGGTCTGTCACCGCCTGAGCATAGCTCAGCATTCCACCACGGGCATTCTTTTTCTTGTTAGTGGTAATCAGGATGCTTTTTACACCTGCCACACCTTGCGCTTGCAGGTAGGGACGCAACACTTCCTCCACAAATCCCTGTTCCGTCTGTCCCTCACAAAGGACATGAATAATCTTCGCTTTCATACGGGACGTCCTCCTATGATGTTTTTGTCCCAAAGTTCGCTCACCGTATAGTTCTGAAGCCAAAGATGATATTCTTTGGCGTCAAGGTGAGTGACAGAGGTTGCCTGCGTTTCCTTGTTCATTTCCACCACAGAGATATCGCCGATGTCGAAATGATCGACCAAATCCTTGCTCTGCGTGGCAATAATGACCTGTGCGTGTATGGACGCATCCTTAATCATTTCTGCCAGCTGGCTGATGGCATAGGGATGCAAGCCAAGTTCCGGTTCATCCAAAATGATGACGTTGGGCATTGTCTGGGCAGGCTGCAGAAGCAAGGCGGCCAGGGCAATGAAACGGATAGATCCGTCGGAGAACTGGTAGGCATTGAAACGATAGTCCGTGGCAGAATTATCTATCCACCGGAGAGAAATGATACCACCCACGGGCTCCAGATAGAAGTCCTGGAACTGGGGAACTACGTCACGGACATAGTCAACAATCCGGTTGTAGGCATCCTTGTAGTTCTCCCGCAGGAACAGCAGGAAAGAAGGCAGATTGTTTCCGTGCGACTGGAGGTAATTGGCCGTCTCGACGGGACAAGCCTGACGTAGCGGCCCCTCTGTCGATGAATCGTGAAACTGATATACCTTGCAGTAAGAAAGCATCTGGAAAATAGTTTTGGCAACCGGATCCTCACACTCTGCGAGAGCGGACTCCTTGAAATTCGGTTCCAGTGCTATCTCATAGGGCTTTTTCTCCCCCTTGCGATGCCATGTAATCCGCTCTTCCGTGATAATCAGCCTGTCGGGAGTGGCATTGGCCAATGAAAAGCCATAAACATCCATGGAATTGCTGTCGGCAAACTTCAGTTCTCCGGACATGACCGGTGTCCGTTTAATGCCGTAATGCAGCAAGGCATGAGACGTGCCCGATATTTCCACATATCTCCCGAATGACTTGCTCATCATGTAGCTCAGCATCCGGAAAAAACTGATGATATTGCTCTTGCCTGCACCGTTGGCACCCAACAAGATGCTGACATCACCCAGCTTCAAGGTCACAGGTCTGTCATAGGCTATGGATTTATATCCTCTGATCGTGACTTCTTGTAATTTAGTCCTTTGGTATGTCTTTGCCATTATCGTCATATTATTGATTGAATTACAAAAATAACCATAAATCCCAATACGAACGAAGGAATGCTCAAAAAACTATAGAGTTAATTTGTCCGGAGTCTGAAGGCATAAATAAGAAATCTGTTTTTCTTTTTAGCTAGGTCGGATTTTCAGTTCTGCTATGTGTTTCTTCTTCTCCAAGCCCTTTGTGGTAAATCCTTCACATCGAAATGGGAAAAAGACGTGCAGAACAAGCGGAACACTCGGTAAATGCCGGGATTCCTGAATGAGGGATAAAAAGTGAAACGCCTGCCAATGATAACAAAACCAGCAGGCGTCATTTATTATATTTTGTCATTTTACGAATGTGACATCTCCTTCCACAACTTCCCAGTCGTCGATTTCAGCTCCTATTCCCGGTGTGCGAAGCCCGTCCGTACCGAGTATAAGCGAGATTTGACATTCCTGTCCCGCTTTGAAATTCGGAATGGACAGGTAATCATAGACCATTTCATTCAAGTGAACTTGGATGAAAGGCTCTACCGGGCTGTAGTCTAACGGCAAGGTGGCAATGTAATGTCCGTCGCCGGTATGGTCTTCCGCAGCCACAGACAAGAAGTTACCGTTGCCGTCCATACAATTGAGCCAAATGTCTGCCTCTGTTATGCTGCCGATGTCTTTGTCCGCCTGCAATACGACATTCACCTTCGGTACTAACATATTTCTTCTGGTGAATGTGTCAAGAAAATACAAAAGTTACAACCGAACATTAAGTGTTTGCGTTATACGCATACACGCTTTTCCGTCACCGTAAGGATTAATGGCTTTACTCATTTGCTCATAAGCAGATGCATCATCCAATAAAATCGATACCTCGGAGACAATTTTGTTATAATCGGTTCCTACCAATTTTACCGTTCCTGCATCCAACGCCTCCGGACGTTCGGTGGTGTCACGCATCACCAGTACCGGTTTGCCTAACCCCGGAGCCTCTTCCTGAATACCACCGCTGTCGGTAAGGACAAGGGTCACTTTTTCCATCAGGAACACGAAACTCAGATATTCCAATGGTTCGATAAAGAACATATTTCCCAAACTATTCAAATTCTCCCCGAATACTTCATGGATAGGTTTGCGGACATTGGGGTTCAAGTGCATCGGATAGACAAAGTCCACATATGGATATTTTGCCGTCAGATCCTTAATGGCTGTGCACATGCTGATGAATCCGTCTCCGAAATTTTCACGTCGGTGTCCGGTTATCAAAACGAGTTTCTTGCCATCAGCAAGCCGTGAGGTATCGTAACCCGCTTTTTCCAGCACCCCGGCAAGTTCTTGTTGTAGAGCTCCGTCAGTCTTTATTTTATCAACAACGATATGAAGGGCATCGATGACCGTATTCCCTGTTACGGTTATCTTGTCCTCCTGCACACCTTCCGTCAACAGATTTTTCTTGCTTAAAGCGGTCGGAGAAAAGTGATAGGTGGCAATGCGCCCTGTTATTTGTCTGTTCATCTCCTCCGGCCAAGGGCTGTATATGTTGTGGGTACGCAGGCCCGCTTCTACATGACCTACAGGGATCTGCTGATAGAAAGCTGCGAGTGCGGCGGCAGTAGAAGTGGTTGTGTCACCGTGCACCAATACCACATCAGGTTTCGCCTTGTTCAACACATCACGCATCCCGGTCAGCACACGGGCGGTTACATCATACAGATCTTGCCCCTGCTTCATGATGTTCAAGTCATAATTCGGCTTGATATCGAATATCTGCAACACCTGATCGAGCATTTCACGATGCTGCCCCGTCACGCAGACGATTGTTTCAAAGTCTGCTGATTTTTTTTGGAACTCCTTCACCAACGGAGCCATCTTAATGGCCTCCGGACGAGTCCCGAAGACCAGCATTACCTTCTTCATTGTTCTATAATTTTTTAGTTATCAGCCACCAGGCATACTTTATCAAGTGAATTTGCCGTTTTATTCTTTTCGGTTCTTTGAGCAACCGATAGGCAAATTCAAGATTGTGGTTCACCCACCATTTAGGAGCCCTTTCCACATGGCCAGTATATACATCGAAGCTGCCGCCTAATCCTTGAAAGATGGCTTTGTGTCTATGCTGTATTTCTTCCATCAGTAATTCCTGTTTAGGAGACCCCATAGCCACAAATACCACATCAGGTCTTTTTTCGGTTATGTCTTTTATAAGTCTTTCCCGTTCCTCGTTTGCCTTGATATATCCATCCCGATAACCGATAATGTGAATCCCTGCATATTCTTTACGCAGTTTAGACACAGTTTCTTCTATGATTTGAGGTTTACCACCTATCAAATAAAAAGTCTTTTCTCTATAAAATTGAGCTACAATTTTGAGCCACAACTCACAACCGGGAATTTTACACGCATTTTCAAAACCTTTTTGTTTGAGAGCCATTTGTGCGCCGGCTCCATCGCAATACCCTATGTTCCGATTGATAATTCCTCGTGTCTGATCTGTAGCATGTAAAATTTTCTCAGCATTTATGGCTACTAATATGCCCTTATTATCGTTTACAAAAGACAACAAAGACTGTTCGGAATCGAACGGATATATTTCGACTCCGTTTAAAGAAACTTTATTCATTTATGTTGGAAATTTTATATTGCGAGTAAATAATGCGACATTGCATTAAACATAAATGCATTACTCCATCGCATATACGAGATTTTAGAACTGATGCCAGGTTTTAATTGGTAGTAGAAATACCCCTTTTTATCTTGCATATTTCGGATTGTCCATTGCAATACTTTTTTGGCAAGTTCCTCATATTTTTTCATCTTATGTAGGCGGGTCAATGTTATCAATAGCTGCCCTGGACAATGGATGTCAATAGGATACATTCGGTTATCATAATATTTAGGAGTTCCGTCCGCTTCGAAAAAATGATTGACATAGTAGTCGAAACCTTTTTCGATGTAACCATTGAAAGCATGATCCTCTGTCAACTCTTGATAAGCGATCAGCGCATCTAAATTATATCCTGTATGAAAGCTGTCTACCCAATTCTGTACGGGGAGCATTCCATATACCCAAGCCCCGTCTTCCCGTTGCCCGGAACAACAGGCTTTAATGGATAGCTCCGCTAGTCTTTTGTATTCCTCCTGTTGTGTATAATAAAAACAATAACTCAACAATCGAGAACCGAGCAGCGAAGCATTGAACACAGTGTCATTACCCTCTAACGGACTATAAGAAAAGAGAAAGCCACCATTATACGGCGTGCGATGCAAATCTTTTATTACAAAATCCGCTGCACTTAATGCAATCTCCAAATAGTGTTTGTTCCTAGTTATTTCATATGCCTGCATCAGTGCCGTGGCACAGAAATTTGTAGCAACTACTGTGGGCGTGAATTTGGGAAAAAGAAACAGACGGCGTGCCTGCCAATCGAAGTTATACCCCCAGCAAGCACCGCTGTAGCCTTTAGATTGTAAGGATATAAGCAACTCTGCCAATTCTTCAATCCGAGCCTTTATCATCTCCAACGTTCCCATTTTTTCGGATAATTGCGGATGATTTTCCACAACTTTATACAGATTGCAATATCCGGACAAGAACAGCCCGATACCTTTTGCGTTATACTCTTTCGGAACGAAAGCCATCCGTCTCATATTGAAAGGGCAACGCTTGAAACCTTGTATGACCATCAATCTGCACAATACAGACTTTTTCAGCAGCGGAATTGCCTGAAAAATTTTAGAGTTGAGACCATCATACGGATCCCAACCCTTGAAATGTTCAGTCTCACAATAAATTTTTAGCTTATAAAAAGCATCTGCAATATCATTCATTGGTGTTATTCATTTTGTCAAGAATGGCATACGGCCATCTTTATACTTTGGGTTTGTCTCAATCGCATAATCAAGATTCTTTCTCCAGCCAATAATCTTTGCCGGACATCCTGCTACAATAGCACCTTTGGGAACACTTCGGTTGACAAATGAATTTCCAGCGATTACCACATCATCTTCTATTACAACAGGGCCAGCAATAATAACATTAGGTCCCACCCAAACATTATTCTTTAGACAAGGAACTTCTTTATATGGAAACTGCCGTACAGTAGAAAATCGCAATCCTAATACGCAATTTTCTCCGATTTCTGTTCCCGGTATTAAGACAGTGCTAATCCCTTTGCACACACAGTATGACCCTTTTCCTATTTTTGAATCAGCGGTTATTTTTGAATTGAAAATGAGAAAAATCAATAGTTGTACGATTTTGGGCAAAACCGGAATATGGCGTTCAAATAGCCAACGTTCTACCCTATAGAATGATATAATGTCCATATGAATTAATCCTACCGTTTTCTTATAAATTTTGCGGGATTTCCTGCCCAAACTTCATTGGCTGGTATATCTTTGGTCACAACAGAACCTGCTCCAATTATAGCTCGCTCTCCAATTGTTACAGGTTTTACCACCAAAGTATTCATTCCGAGATAGGCGCCTTTGCAGATATGAACCTTCCCCCTGTCGTAACTTCCAGTATTAGGATTCATGAAATGTGTTACTATTTTCACCCCCGATGTCAAACGAACACCTTCTTCGATAAAAATATCTTGTGGATAATTTGTGTCAAATATGACGCCCTCACCGATAAACGTTCTTTTGGGGCTGATTATCTGCACTCCACCCCATTTGCAAACTAATGGTCTCCATGCCCTTGATTTCATGGGTAGATGTTGGAGGTGTAAAAATATTAGCTTCTTGATTCTCAGAATATTCATAGCTCAATATATTTCTTTAGTGTATTTTCAAATTTTCGGACAACAACGGATGCAACAAAATGGGTTTTCGCATATTCGGAATTATATATTGATACACTCCTCATTTTAGCAGGATTCTCGATATATGGTTTCATTGCTTCTGCAAAAACTGCCGGATCTAACGAACTTGATATATATCCCATCTTTCCATTTTCAAAGAAATCTATTAGGCCACCCACTTTTCTGGTAAAAATAGGGAGTCCGAAAATCATTGCTTCCAAAACCACAGTTGGCATACCTTCCGTATAACTTAGAAACAAATACATATCGGCGTTAATGTATTCCTTTTTAAAATCTTCCCCACGTAACTCTCCAGTAAAACGGACATCCTTTATTTTCTTATTCTCAACATATTGTTTCAACATAGGAAGTTCTGAGCCATCACCGACAAAGGTCAATGTCAGATCCTTGTATTGTGACTTAAGTATTGAAAATGTATCGACTGTTTCATATACACCCTTGGCCTTTTCTATTCGCCCGCTATACATAATGTTTTCGGCTTTTCCTTGTCTCATCGAAAGGTCAAAACCTGAAATAAAATAATCGGGTACTTTTGTCGAAGTTAGATGTATATCAGATTTTATCCCCCTCCTTATCAATTCATTCTTGAAATCTTGGGATAACACAAAAATACACAAGGCCTTATTCAAATTGGCACTTATCCATTTCCAATCTGCATTTTTAGCATACTCGAAATTGAAACCATGAATAAATACGGATGTTTTCTTTCTGAAAAATCGGCAAATGTTTAAATATATAAAATCTCGTTTTAAGGCTTTATCTCCAAGCGATGGGTTAAGTAGTACTATATCAGGTTTAAAGCAAATCAATCGGATTATAAAACGGATAATTAAAAATGGATAAAATATATTACGCCAAGGCTTACGACCGAAATAAAAATATTCAATATTTTCTTTCCAATACTCTTTAATCCCTAAATAATAATTAGTTACTCCTCCATATCCGGATTTAGTGGGAACAGTTATTAATACCCTCATTGTTAGTGTTTCAATTGATATGATTAAAATAATTAAGAACATTGAACATCAACGGTTAATCTATTTTCGTTTTCTGATGTTATGCCTTTTTGGTTGTTCGTATTGGTAGCTATCCATAGACCATACATCAGCACGATGAGAAATTCAGATTACAAAATTTTTCATCATGAACATAGATTACTAAACCATAAGTTTAGTTGGAACAACATGTGCCTCTGTTCAACTAATGGTGTAACAATGAAATACAATACCGGTATAATTGTAACCATAGTTATTAGTAGCTGGGACTTAAAACTCAATTTGGATTGAATATCCATAACCCACATATATGTAAAAACATATAAGAATAGCACGGCAAGTTTGAAGAATCTATCATAAAAAGTCAAACTGACATATCCGAAATTGGCAAAAGACAATAGGAGAATACAGAACCCCCAGAATTTGACATTCTGCTCCCAAAATTCTTTCCCTATTTTTTTATATAGTATATAGATCACAGCCAAGACACCGAAAACGGCAATTGTTTCACGAAGCAAATAGAACTGATTACCATACTCGCGTATTTCCTCTGCATACTTTCCAACAGACTGTATGATATTTTGATTCCTAACGCTCTCTTTGACGTAGTTTTCAAATATGCCAAATTGTGCGATATTAGTGACAAACGCGATTTTCGCAAAGCGAACGATGAATGATACGATAAGAATTAAATAGTACACTTTAAACCTATATCGCAAGAGTAGGTTTAATACAGCCGCGACACATAAGGCGAGTAGTGAATAGTGAAAACAAATACATAACGCAGATAACCAAAGGTACTTAACGGCTCCTGAATTAAGGTATCTCAAATAGAAGCCAGTAAAAACAAATGCTCCGCTCCAAAAGCGAAAACCGAGAAACCAATAGTATTCTACAGTAAAAATCACTCCCAGGAAGAGTAGCCATGCAGGAATTGACATTTTCTGCATATATAATGGCTGGAGTGGTTTTACGACTCCAAATATAAATAGAGAAGTATATACCACACACGCACAAGCAGAGAAAAAATTCCGGTTATC
>ENA-OROM01001938-OROM01001938.1-human-gut-metagenome-genome-assembly--contig:-NODE-1938-length-16624-cov-10.655803_pt1 | contig 16624 bp, 15 predicted proteins | sample MGYA00242129_ERZ509050 | MGnify/ENA primary metagenome ERZ509050 (study PRJEB26280, sample SAMEA2338701) | human gut metagenome | biome: human gut; feature: human-associated habitat; material: faeces...
AAAGGAAAGCGGATGCACACGGATCTCATCGCTGCGCCCCCGGAACTCCGTCAGGATGTCCGAGGACAGCATTTTGGAGTTGCTTCCGGTCACATAAATGTCTAAGTTGGACAAGGATTTCAAATCGTTGAGCGCATCGTAGAAAGTGATCTTCTTCCCGTCTGGATTGTAGGGATTCGGAACTGCGTCGGACATCTGGATCTCGTCTACAAAGAGATAATATTGGTCTGCGCTGTGTTCTACGATCTCACGGACATGAGACGCAAGCTCCAACGGATTGCGATAGCGAATATCACGGGTCAAATCCAGCTCAAAGGACAGAATGTGGTCTTCTGCAACGCTCTCACCGAGAAGGTATCTCTTGAACAGATTGCGAAGCAGATAGGACTTGCCGCATCTGCGGATGCCGGTGATCACCTTTACCTGACCATCCCACATAAAGGAGATGATTTTCTTCAAATAGCAATCTCGTTTTATTTCCATAGCCCAACCTCCATTGAAAACTTTCCGATATTATCATGCTACTTTTCAATAGATATTATATTCCAGTACAAGAGAAAAATCAACGTTCTTACTGAAAAGTTCAAAGATAACCCCAGCAACATTTCAATGAAATAGATGAGGAAGTACACGACCATAAGCTATTCAAGTTAAGTACAGCACCGTATTTAGAAGCGAAAACTGTGTATAGTTGCAAAAATCACTTCTAAAATACATTTCTATCTGAGCGTGATTTAACTTGCTGACAATTTGCTTGAGGAAACGGCCTGATATGTTTTGAGCGCAAAAACGCAAGATACGGGACGAAAGCAGGAGCAAAACATCCAAACGACGAAGGAGTTTAACTTGCCTGTAGCTTGCTGTGACCGCCAATAATGAAAACACGCCACAGTATTGACACAACATTGGCACGGTTTTGCTCTTTCGGCGCAAATCCATATATGCTATACTGAAGATGCTCAAAAGCATATAAAACTGAATCTTGTTGCGAGCAGACGCCTGACCTTGGCGTCTGCTTTTTGCATCGGAAAAAGAAAAGGAGGAGCATCTTTGAACACATCCAATAACTTACCGCAGCTTCCGCCGCCGAGGAAAAGTCCGGGGCGCTGGCTCTATGTTGCATGGCTCGGCGTCAGCATTCTGCCGCTTCTGATCCAGCCGGCTTCGGCCACGACAATCTGGGAAAAGGCGACGGAGATCATGAAGGACGTCTACCAGCAAATTCTTCTCATCTCCACCATCGCTGCCATCGTCACCGCGTCCGTTGCGCTTTTAATGATGAACTTCTCGCGCAGCGGCCGGACGGTCGAGGAATCGCGTGCATGGCTCAAACGCATTGCAATCACCTGGGCGATCCTGAACGGTCTCGGCTTCATCATGGCCTACGTCACGCCGTTCTTCTCCGGCGGTCAGTGGACGGCATAAGGCATGGGGATTCTTGACGGCGTTGTCGAATGGATCTCCGAACAGATCATGCACGGTCTGGACCTCATCAACACATCGGTACTCGGTGCACTCGGCTGCGGAATGGAGACGTTTCTGCGTTACTTCCCGGCAGCTGAAACAATGTATGATATTTTTACCGCCATCGGCATTGGCTTGATTTTATTGATGTGGGTCTGGAACCTGTTCAAAAATTACTGGCTGGGCGCCGGCTTTGAAGCAGAGCACCCGGTCAAGCTGACGTTCCGCGCGATCATCTTCATCACGCTTACCTACTGTGCGAAAAGCATTGTCGAGATTGTCCTGAAGATCGGCGGCACGCCGTATGACTGGATCTTATCATCCGAGCTGCCGCCGCTCAGCTTTGCGGATTTCAATTCTGTCATGCTGGTCATCATCGGTGCCTGTGCAAACGGCGCGGTCACGCTGATCGTACTCATCATCGTTGTGCTGCTGGCGTGGAACTATCTGAAGCTGCTCTTTGAAGCCGCCGAGCGGTATATCCTGCTCGGCGTTCTTGTTTACACCGCGCCGGTCGCGTTCTCGATGGGCGGCTCTCAGTCCACAGCAAATATCTTCAAGGCATGGTGCCGGATGCTGGGCGGGCAGGTGTTCCTGCTGCTTATGAACGCATGGTGTCTGCGGCTGTTTACCAGCATGGTCGGCACGTTTATCGCAAATCCGCTTTCTCTTTAGAACGCAGCGCAAAAGCTTGTTACTCACGGAGCAGCCACTCGATGAGGTTTTCGGATTTGATGCCGTCATAAGAGGCATCGAACCCCGGTTCAAGGGACAACACGTTTTTTTCGTAGTTATCGCGGATACTCTGCAGCGGGGCAAGCTCCCGTTTCCGCACGTCCTCGCTCATCATGGACTCCGTTACCTGGATATACTTTTTCTCGTCGGCAGTCGTTGCGATGAAATCCACCTCCGCATTGCCAATCTTGCCAATCGCTACATCATAGCCCCGGCGAAGCAGTTCAAAGTAAACAACATTCTCGATGGCGTGACCGCTGTCCCGATTACGAAAGCCCAGCAGATAATTGCGAAGGCCGATGTCAACGATATAGTATTTTCCGAGTGTACGGAGGTATGCTTTGCCTTTGATGTCAAATCGCTTGATCTCATAGAAAAAGTAGCTCTCCAGAAGCGCGTTCACATATGCCTGCACCGTATGGGCGCTGGGTGCGCCTTTGCGCTTGCCGTCATCCAGGAGTCCTTCGTTTACCAGCGTATTGCCGATGGAGGCAATGGAAACACTGGAGCCGATATTGTCGGCGAGGAACAGGATGATTTTCCGCAGCAGCGTAGGGTCTGTGATTTGCTTTTGCCCCCTGCGCTTATCTCGCTCCAGAATGTCACGAATCACGACTGTGGAATAGATGCCATCGAGGAGCGACAGCGTCTTTTCCTGTTCCAGCCCAACATCAGCAATGCCGGGCATTCCTCCGAAACGCATATAAGCGTCAAAAACCTCGCGCAGCTCGTAGCGTTCACCGTTCTTATCAAATACCTGCTTGCGGAGCCCACCGAGGGCGCTTCGCGTTTCCCGAACCTCGAAGTCGTGGAAAGCAAGGAACTCTCGGAAAGAAAGCGGCAGCATTTTGATTTCCACGCACCGTCCGGATAGATAGGTAGAATACTCCGAAGAAAGAAGGTAAGCGTTTGACCCGGTGACATAGATATCGCAGTCAAAATCTACACGGAAGGCGTTGACCGCATCCTCCCATGCTTCGATCCGCTGAAGCTCATCGAAGAAAAGATACATCCGCTTTCCGGGGACACTGCGCTCTTTCACATACCGATAGATATCGTCGGCGCTCATCCCTCGGAAATCAAAGGATTCAAAATTCATCTCGATGATCTGCTCCGGCAGAACACCGGTATCTTTCAAGTGCTGTACCATCAGTTTCAGCAGACTGGACTTGCCGCAGCGGCGAATGCCAGTTATCACCTTGACCGGCTCGGTATCCTGGAAGCCAATCAGCTTCTTCAGATAAATATCGCGCTTTTTTAGTTCGTGGGAATCTATCATGCCAAACACCTCCTGTGGCATTAGTATAGCACCACCTAAACAAATAATCAAGTTTTTGCACTCAAATGCAAAAACTTATAGCATTCGACAATTTATGCAGTATTGCCGCGTCCGAAATGCCATGTCTCATTTCTCCTTGGTATCTTGTAATGCGGCAGAAAGGAATATCCTTTCCTATGAGAAAACGATTCTTTTTGAACTGCCTGCTGATCCTCACCCTCGTTATAGTTATGTCAACTAACGCATTCGCTATTTCGGAGAGTGATGTAGAATCCGCAGTCAGTGCTTCCGGGAAGGAAGCTGTTTCTGGCAATGTACTGGTGTGGTTTCTGTGCGCCATTGCCTTTTTGAAAGTGTCGCAGAAGATCGACAGTTTCCTGTCCAGTCTCGGTCTGAACGTTGGGCATACCGGCGGCTCCATGCTCTCTGAGGCGATGATCGCCATGCGCGCCATCAACACCGCGACCAGCGCGGTCGGCAGCGCATTGGGAAGCCGCAGCCGTCACGGTTCTGCTCCTGCATCCGGGAAATCCGGCAGTGGAAGCGCGGCTGCGGCAGGCTTTTTCAGCGGCGGACTTGCCGGTATGGCAAGCCGTAAAATCGCAAGCGATGCGGTACGCACGGCGACGACAGAGAAAAACATCGTCCAGCCGCAGCAGGCGGAGTCGACCGTCAGCCGGACACACGCGAGCAGCGATACCCATTCCGGTTCGCAGACGGCTTCTGAGCAGCAGCGGCAGAACACCAGCCAACTTGACCAGAATCAGCAGACGGTTTCTTCCCGCGCCGTAAACTCGGAACAGCGTGAAAAGTCCCAACAAGCGCTCCACGAATCCCAGCATTCTATGGATGCCAGCCATCTCCATCAGGATACACAGACTGCGCAGGAGCAGCAGTTCCACGCGGCGCTGCATACGGAGGATCAGCAGGCATCGCATCTGGCGTTCCAGTCGGAACAGGGCGAATTTGTCGGCTCTGTGGTGCAGTCGGATGAATTTGATGCAAGCAGCGAAGAAGCCAGAACGGAACAGTCGCAGGTCATGCAGTCTGCCTTGCAACAGGAGCAGATCGGTGTTACCCAGCGCGAGGTGCAGTCCGAGGAAAGCCACCATGCACAGCATGATACGATGGATGGTTTCCACACGGAACAGTCTGGAATCACGCAGCATACCCAGCAGGATACGCAGACCGTCACCTTCGGGCAGGTGGAATCGCAATCCCAACAACATACTGCGCAGTCTAACAAGCAGTTCTTCTCTGTCCGCAATGGCCTTTCCAAAACTACCATTGCGGAGCGGACGGTTCAAGCACAGGAGCGCCCCGGCAGATTCCTGCACAGCAGAACACCATCTGCTGCGCCCGCTTCTGCCCCGGCAAATGAAGCGCCTGCCGCCTGGCCTGCGCCGATCCCGTCCGCACCGACGCAGTTCCGCAGCTTCGGTGGAACGCTTTTTGCAAAATCACTTTATCAGGGCGGCGCGTTTGCCAACGACGTGATCGGCACGGTTGCCAAGGGTGATTACCGCACGACCGGCTCCATCACCGGCGAAACTGCGACGCGCTCTCTTCTGTCCTATATGGGCTTCACAGCGCTCGGCGAACACGCAACCAACATTCCGCGCTATCAGGACGTGGAGATCGGCGGCGGCCGCATCACAGGACGCGAGTTCACGCCAGAGCATCCGCGCGGCATTGATTTCTGTATGTACCATGCCGACCAGTACGCCCAACCGAAGGGCGATTACAGCAAGGTCTACTCCGCGGACGACGCCGCATGGTATAAGCAGTACGCAGCGGACACTGTAGAACGAAAGCCCTATCAAACGGAGGACGGCAAGATTGCCTATCACGAAAAGATCGTGCAGAAGCTGCCGAATCCACCGCAAAGAAAAGATCGGATGTGAGAACCTATGAGTCAGGAACAGCGGGACAGCTATGTGATCCCGCCAAACTTTATTGAGGGCGGTTCGTTCTTCGGCGGCTTATTCAAGGCGCGAAACGTGGTCGAGGCGGTCATCCTTGCCGCCGGCACCGGGCTTCCGATCCTGACGCTCTCGCTGACGCTAACCGTCCGGATCATCCTGCTCTGCCTGACCTCGCTGCCGCTGGCGCTTCTGGCGCTCATCGGGATCGCGGGGATGCCGCTCTCATCCTATATCATTCTCTTTTTTCGCTTTCTGCGCAACCGCAGAAACCTGAACAAAAGTGGCGGCAAAAGCAGCCGAAAACAGGCAATCCTCCCGACGTGGGATAAAAAGTCCGGCCCCAGCACGGCTGTGCAGCCCGCCGCCTATAAAAAGGACGGCAGCCGCATCCGCTTTGCAAAGGACACGCGCCGCCTGATGCTGGACACTGCCTATCGGCAGAAGAAGCAGGCGGAACGCCCCGGCAATCCGCTTGCAGCGTATGTGCCGATTCAGAAAATCGAAAACGGCATTGTCTACACGACCGACCACCGATTTATCAAGATCCTGGAGATCGTGCCGATCAACTTCTTACTCCGCAGCGCAAGAGAGCAGCGGAACATCGTGTATTCGTTTATCAGCTATCTCAAAATCGCGCCCGTGAAGCTGCAGATCAAGGTCATTACGAAACGCGCGGATATGAACCGGCATATCGAAACCGTGCGCCGGGAGATGGCGCAGGAGACGAACGAAAGCTGCCGGATGCAGCAGGAGGACTATCTGAAGCTGCTCAAAAAGCTCGGCTCCAGAGAAGCCATTGCGCGAAGATTTTTTCTCATCATGGAGTATGAACCGCTCCCCGGCGCGAAGAAAGACCGCGAGGAAGCGGATGCCATTTCGTCGCTGCAAACAGCGGCGCGGACGGCGGCAAATTATCTCCGGCAATGCGGCAACAGCGTTGTCCAGCATGAGAACGAGGACGAAGCTGCCGCCGAAATGCTCTACACGTTTCTTTGCCGCAGAGAAAGCACGGACGTTCCGTTCCTACAGCGCATCTTTCATATCACATCCAACTATATAAAAGCCGGCTGCTCCATCGACGAAATTCCCGTCGGTGATTTTTTTGCGCCCTCGCAGCTGGATTTCACGCATGGCAGCTATCTTTGCATCGACGGAACGTACTATGCGTATCTGCTGGTGCCGTCGGACGGGTATAAATCCGAGGTTCCTGCGGGGTGGCTGAGTCTGCTGGTCAACGCCGGGGACGGCATTGACCTCGACGTGTTTCTGACGCGCCAGCCAAAGGATCGCATGATCCGCAAGCTCGGCCAGCAGCTTCGCATCAATCGCAGCAAGATCAAGGAGACCAGCGACACCAACACGGACTTTGACGATCTCGACAGCGCTATCCGAAGCGGCTATTTTCTGAAAGATGGTCTGAGCAACCATGAGGATTTCTACTACCTGAATCTGCTTATCACCGTGACCGCAGACAATCCGGATGATCTGGACTGGAAATGCGCCGAAATGAAAAAGCTGCTCATTTCGCAGGACATGAACGTGCAGAGCTGCAATTTCTGTCAGGAACAGGCGCTCCGCTCGTCTTTTCCGCTCGTGAAGCTGGATAAATCGCTCTTTGAACGCAGCAAGCGGAATGTGCTGACGCTGGGCGCAGCAAGCTGCTATCCGTTCACGGCGTATGAGCTGTGTGATGACAACGGCATCCTGCTCGGCGTCAACAAGCACAATAACTCTCTCATCATCGTGGACATCTTTGATTCGCGTATCTACAAAAACGCCAACATTGCCATTCTCGGCACGAGCGGCAGCGGAAAGACCTTTACCATGCAACTCATGGCGCTGCGGATGCGGCGCAAGGGTATCCAGGTGTTTATCGTCGCGCCGCTCAAAGGGCACGAATTTCATCGGGCCTGCTCCAACATCGGCGGCGCGTTCATTCAGATCTCGCCCGCATCCCCCAACTGCATCAACGTCATGGAGATCCGGCAGACAGACCGCTCGGTCGATGAGCAGCTCGACGGCAGCACCGTGGAGCACTCCATGCTGGCCGCCAAGATCCAGCGGCTGCACATCTTTTTCAGCCTGCTGATCCCCGACATGAACCATGAGGAGCGGCAGCTTCTCGATGAAGCCATGATCCGCACCTATGCCAAGAAAGGCATTACACACGACAATGACACGCTCCGCGACCCTAAGCACCCGGAGCGGTACCGCGAAATGCCGATTCTGGGCGATCTTTATGCAGTCCTCAAAGAATCTTCTTCGACGCTGCGGCTGGCAAACATTCTGAACCGGCTCGTCAGCGGCTCTGCCAAAACGTTCAACCAGCAGACGAACGTGTCTCTCGATAACAAATACATCGTTCTGGATATTTCGGAGCTGACCGGCGACCTTCTGACCGTCGGCATGTTTATGGCGTTGGACTTTGTGTGGGATAAGGCGAAGGAGAACCGCACCGAAGAAAAGGCCATCTTCATTGACGAGTGCTGGCAGCTCATCGGCGCCAGCAGCAACCGTCTGGCAGCGGAGTTTGTGCTGGAGATCTTCAAGATCATCCGCGGCTACGGCGGCTCGGCCGTCTGCGCGACGCAGGACCTCAATGACTTTTTCGCGCTGGAGGACGGCAAATACGGCAAGGGCATTATTAACAACTCTAAGACCAAGGTGATCTTGAATCTGGAGGATGAGGAAGCCCAGCGCGTCGGCTCCATTCTGCATCTTTCTGAAGCAGAGCTGATGGAGATCACGCACTTTGAGCGCGGCAGCGCCCTTATCAGCACGAACAACAATAATGTCGCCGTTGAGATTAAATGCAGCGAACTGGAAAAGGAACTCATCACCACCGACCGCAGGGAACTTCAGGAACTGCTGAAGCGGAACGGCAAAATAGAGCGTGTCTGATTGGAGGATTGGAAGATACTGTGATACTCTGCTTTGCGGTGCGGTCTGCCCTCTTTCTTTTGGTTTTGGGTATAAGAAAAGCACCTCCGCAGAGATGCTTTTCTTATACTGCTTGAAATTGTTCAGATTAGATTGCTCGGGATAAAGCAGTTATCCGCGTCGATTGGAATCGGCTCCTGGCACATACAGATGATGCCGCCGTTGCCACGGATCAAAGAAGCCTTGTCAATTACGCTGTACTTTTTGATCTCCCGTCGGTCGGGCGCTGCACTCTTTTTGATTTCCAACGGATGAATGACATTGTTTTCCTCAACGAACACATCAATTTCCTTTGCATTGGAATCCCGGAAGTAAGTGAGGTTCACCTTGGACTTTGCGTAGGCGTAGTTCTTGACCAGCTCCATCACAACATAGTTCTCGTAGTAATGGCCGCTTGCAGCGCCGTTTCGCAGCGTATCCGGCGTTAGCCACATGGAAAGATACGCACATAGTCCTGTGTCGCAGAAATACAGCTTCGGTGTTTTGCTGAGGCGTTTGAGCTCATTGTTGGAATACGGTGCAAGCAGATAGATGATACGCAGTCCGACAAGCACGTTCAGCCATTCTTTTGCCGTGCTCGGAGCAATGTCGGCAGACTCAGCCAATGTGGAATAATTGACCTGCTCCGACACGAGCGAGGCGCATCCAACAAGGAACTTGCGAAAACGCACAGCATCGGTGATGCCGCCGGCTTCGGTTGCATCACGCATCAGGTAGGTATCGATGTAGGAGCTGAAATACTCCTGTCTGAGTTCATCATCCACACCCTGCACCTGCGGCATACCGCCCTCCCAAATGTGCTGGAATACCTGAATCACGTCGTTTTTCGGAACCTTCCGCTGCCTTGCCTGCAGCGTGGCAAACGAGAAATCCAGATCCGTATCGAAAACAAGCCCTGCTTTTTCTCTCGCGGATAGGCTGTATAGCTCCAGAATGCCGATTCTTCCGGCGAGTGTCTCGCGTACTCGTTTCATCATATTGTACTGCTGCGAACCGGTCAGCCAAATGAGACCTTTTTCGTCGCTCTCATCGCAAATAATTTTGATTTGCTCGAACAGCTCCGGCGCTTTCTGCACCTCATCAATAAGGATCGGCGGCTTATAGGTCTGAAAGAACAGCACGGGGTCAGACTGTGCGAGATCTCTCGCCATTGTATTGTCCATCGTGACATAGGTCCTGTCGCTCCCTGCAAGGTGCTTTAACATCGTCGTTTTGCCGACCTGCCTTGCGCCCGTAACAAGGATAACCTTGAAAAAATCATTGAGCTTTAAGAACTTGCGCTCAAGCTCTCGTGTGATATATGCCATAACGCGCCTCCATGTTTTTTAGGATAATCTATGGTCTATCATATTTTATCATAATTTTCTCATTTCATCAAGAGAATATACGCATGATGGCTTTTAACTTTTCTGTAAATGCTCAAAAATCCGAACAGCCCATTCATATACAGAGTTCTCTGCGCAAATCTGCAAAGACTTCAGGCGCAGCGCTGGAATGGTCAGCCTTTGCAGCACTCAGCCCATCTTGCATAAGGGCGTTAAATTCAGCATCCGTCATTTCAGCGCGGACAAGTGGCTCTGAAATGTCGTGTTGTTTCTCAACCCCATCCGTCAAATCCCTCATGGTTTTCTCTGCACGAGCCGTGACATTTGCAGTTCTCATATCCAAAACGAATCGCCCCCTATTTGTCTCCAGCATATATGAACACGCCCAAAAATGCAATCAGTTTTGCAGCTTTGGAAGCAACATCTTTTTAGACTCATCTTTGCGTACACAATACGTCTTTTATGCGTACAGCAGCCATCCTCAAGTTTTATGGCTATAGTTTGTACGTATTCTGTGCGGCAGTTATACGCACAAAAATTAGAGGTGACAACTATGAAAACTCGCGCCCAGATCTACTCGCACGAAGCCAGCGGCATCCTGCGGGATATTTCCACCTATGGTGTCCTGACACAGAAACAGATTTTAGGTTTGTACCCACAGAAAGACGAACAGCTCAAAAACCTTTTGTCCTATCTCTGCAAGCAAAAACGCTTGTTCCTTGTGGACGGCTTCTATTCCCTGACACCGGAGCTGCCGAAAGACCGCGACCGTGGTTTGGAAGCAGCGGTCACAGTACTGGCAGACTTTATGGAGCAGGTCGAGTATCACGCCGCAGGAGAATATCCTGTGAAGATCATCTTTCTTGCCGGCGGCGAGGTCTATGAAATCCTCTACGCCGAACCCGGCAAAGAAGCCATTTTGAATCTGCTGCTTGCACGTCCGGAACAAGAACCGCCCGCGCGGCTGGTCATTCTGGAGGATGCCGCGCAGGTTGATCTGCTTGCCATTCCAAATGTGCGCGCATACTGCCTGTTGGATAGTGACGGCAATATTCAATATCTTCAGGAAGAAACGGAGGGATCGTTTTGAACCGTGCGATTTTATCCAAACGGATATCTTCGCTGCTGGCGGAGGTCTCGCGGCTGAGCAATGCGCTGTGTGCCATGAGCACAATGGACTTGCAGCGGTATCCGGAAAACTATGAGCTGCTTTCCACTGACGCGGCGCTCCGTGCAGAGCAGATCGCCTGCCGGATGCGGCATCTGGTCTACGGATTCACCACCGTGCAGAAGCATGAATACCTGACCTCCGCCGCCAATGTCTTGGGCATCACGATCACTGCGCAGCCGGGGCTGGTGGAAATTACGCTGCCAGGGTTATTGCCCAAGAAAAAGCAGCGCAGCGCTGAATATCTGACCGACCCGCTGGAGCAGGCGCTCGGACAGTTTGTTAAAGATCATCCTCTTTCCCATTTTGAGTCGTGCATCATCTGCTTCTGCCATATCTATGCGGTATCTGGCGGACGCGGCCGCATCCGGGACTATGACAATCTGGAAATGAAGCAGATTTTGGACGTTGTCTGCGCCTATCTTATGATGGATGACAATGGGCTTTTGTGCAACGTCTATAACACCACGGAGTTAGGCGAGGAAGATGTCACAAAACTCTTTGTAATGGATCAAGATTTGTTTCCGGGCTGGCTGGAAGAGCATCAAAATGCGCTGGAAACCATGTCGGATTTTTAAGCATTTTTCGTCCTTCTTTTTCAGATACCGCCGCGCATGGCGTTTTCCCTTGAAACATCAGGCGTTTTCGCTTGACCGACAGCGCAGAAATTACCGAAGTTAAGAGCCGATACGGTAAAAGAGGTCACTTTTATGAATCCGACGCAATTTCCCACTGATGGCACGCTTCCGCTTCTTGTGCTGCAGATCATTGCCGTCTCCGGCGAGTTCCCGGCTGCTTTTTCCGGCCACTTTCCGGGCGGCTGCAGCTATATCGAAAGCGTGATCGGCAAGCTCAAAAAGGACGGGCTGCTCCGTTCGTATACCAAGAACGGTTTGCGTGGACTCAGGCTGACCGCAAACGCCAAACGGCTGCTGCTTCAAAAATATCCATTTGACCTTGCTCCCTATCTTACAGGCACGTCCGAAACAAACTCTTTGAAGTCAGAACCAGAGCGCCGGCTGCGGCTGCACCGGATGGCAGAGACGCTTTTGATCCTGCACAACGCGCAAATCCCGTCGCTGCCGTGGGAAAAGCCATCTATGCAAGACTGGCTCTCAAATCCCACTCTATTTCCGGTCTACTATTCCTCCCGCGAGTTCAAAGCTCTCGGCAGTCTTTGCACCAAAATCCGCAATTCCCGCATGACGGGCGTGCTGTTCACAAAACAAGCCATCTTTCCAATCTACAACATGGCTTCGACCTTTCCAAGATGGGCGTACAATGCCGAGATCCGGCTCAAGGCTGTCTTACAGACCGAATTTTGCCGCAATGCACAGTTCACAATCAGCGGCATTGTATTTGGCAGTTCTCCCATGCAGATACCTACGATCCTGAATGACATGGCGCAGAACCATTTCCTTCTGGATGGCAGCTATCCGCATTTCCGTTTTCTTACACTCGACAACTTTGGTGAGGTCGGCACAATTCAGTTATGTCAACCTGATGTACAGGAGCAGTTGAACGAAATCCTCTCGGAAAACCTCCTGCCACCGTCCCCCGCAATACCAATCGAACATGATGCTCTGGAGCAGGACGGGTCGCCCGTCCTGTTTTCGTATCTCTGCGATCTGCCAAGGCTGCACCGGTTTCGCTGTGCGCTGACGCTGCACAATCAGACCGGCAGCATTCTCTGCTTTGACTATCAGGCAGAAGCGCTGCGGGGAGTGTTCGGCGCACAGGTCAATATCACAAGCATCGACTTTGACGCTTATGAAAGGATGATGCTCCATCAATAAGAAACAGAAGATCACGCTGGCCTGTTTTCTGCCTGTCGCACTGGCCGCGCTTTTCTATGCGGGCGGCTATCTTGCGCAGTTCATCTACAACTATCAGGCATGGACAGCCGAAGGCGGCACGCCGTACAGCGGTACCTCGCCGCCGCTGCCGGACGCCGCGTTCGACGTCTGCCTGCGGTTCGTATTCCGCTTTCCATACGGTCTGTACGGCATGGGCATCTTTCTGGCGGCAATCGTACTTCTTGTCGTGGCGATCATGCACATGGGCGCCGGCGGCGACGGGCAGTACGACAAGACCAGAAACCTGACATATTCCCACAAGGGAACCTACGGAACCGCCGGTTTTCTCAATCCAAAAGAAGCCGGGCAGGTGCTCGACTTTGTACCGGACCTGCGCAAGCACCACGGCACGATTCTCGGCGAAGTGGATGGCCGTGTGGTCTGTATCCCGGAGAAGACGCGCTTCAATGGCAATCTCGCGATCTACGGCGCGAGCGGCTCGAAAAAGACACGCGCGTTCTGCGTCAACATGATTCTTCAATGCGCGGCGCGGAAAAGCTCGCTGGTTATCTGTGATCCGAAGTCGGAATTGTACGAAAAAACCAGCGCGTATCTGCGCGATCAGGGCTATACCGTGCGCGTGTTCAACTTGGTCACGCCTGCGTCGTCAGATTCGTGGAACTGCCTGTCCGAGATCGACGGGCAGGAGCTGATGGCGCAGCTTTTCTGCGACGTTATCATCCGCAACACAGGCAGCGACCGGGGCGACCACTTCTGGGACAGCGCCGAAATGAATCTTCTCAAAGCACTTGTGCTGTTTGTCGAGCGCAGCTATCCACCGGAGCGTCGGAACATTGGCGAGGCGTATCAGCTGCTTGTAAGCTGCTCGGAAAAGGAGCTGAACGAACTGTTTGACGCGCTCCCACTGGGGCATCCGGCCAGAGCGCCGTACAGTATCTTCCGGCAATCGTCGGAGAGCGTGCGCGGCGGCGTCATTATCGGTCTCGGCTCCCGGCTGCAGGTGTTTCAAAATGCGGACATTCGCGCCATCACCAGCCATGATGAGATCGATCTGGAACTACCGGGCAAGCAGCCGTGCGCTTATTACTGCATCACGAGCGATCAGGACAGTACCTTTGATTTCCTGTCCTCGCTGTTTTTATCATTCATCTTTATCAAGTTGGTTCGATACGCCGATCAGAACTGTCCGGGCGGCTGTCTGCCGGTTCCCGTCCATGTGCTTGGAGAGGAGCTTTGCGCCTGCGGCGTTATCCCCGATCTCAGCCGAAAAATCTCCGTGATCCGTTCCCGGAACATCAGTATGTCCTGCGTGTTCCAGAATCTCGCCGGTCTGCAAAACCGCTATCCCAACAACCAATGGCAGGAAATTCTCGGAAACTGCGACGTGCAGCTGTTTCTCGGCTGTACGGACGCACTGACGGCGGAATTCATTTCCTCACGCTCCGGCGAGGCAAGTGTCGCCGTGACCAGTCAGGCCAAACAGCTTGGTACATGGCGCATTTCCAACTACACCCCGGAATACCGCGAAACGAGCGGTGTCGGCCGCAGGCGGCTTCTCACGATGGATGAGGTTTTACGGCTGGACGTGGATAAGGCGCTCGTCATTATCCGAGGGCGCAATATTCTGGAGGTCGATAAATTTGACTACTCCAAGCACTATGAAGCAAAGAAGCTGCGCCCGGACAAAGCGGCGTCGCACATCCCGCGCTGGAGAAGCGAAGCGTCGCCAACACCTGCCACCCCCGTTCCGCGCACTGCCCCAGTGCCCCAAAAGGATACTCCTGCAAAAAAGCAGAAGATCATAACCACCAGCAAGGAATCCATTTTATCCAAACCAAAAAAGGAGGACTGACCCATGCCCAGAAAAAAGGAATTACCTGCCCCGGACAGCGGCGAACAGGACGACCTGCTTTCTACTGAACCGCAGGAGTCTCCCGATGCGCCGCTCACCGAGCCGCAGGAGGAGCCCATCCCCACAGAAAGCCCGCCCGCTGAAGGCGCACCGGAGGATGATGCGCCGTCCGAAGAATACACGGAATTTCTTCAGGCATTGAACGAAGCTCCCGTGCAGGAAGATCCGCAGCCTGTTCCATCTGACGAAGCAGAACCGCTGCCATCGGAGGAAGAACCGGCGCTGACCATTCCCGCAGAAGAACCGTTCAGCGAAGCCGCACCCTCGGAATCTCCATCCGTGCCGCGCAATGACGCAGTTCTGACGATCACGGCCAGAACGCGCATCAAAAGCGAAGCCGCAGCCACCGACGAACTCTGGCATGAGATCCGCAACGCCTACCGGACGCGGCGGATCCTGACCGGCACGTTAGATGGCATTGAGCAGACAGCCGGCGGCAAAACGCTGGCGACAGTCAGTTTCCGTGGCTTCCGCATTGCCATCCCGATCCGTGAGATGCTTGTGCTGGAGGAACGTATGCCGTCCGGCAGAGCATATGCCGACTACATGAATCGCTGAACCGCATTCTTGGCACGATGCTCGGCGCGGAGATTGATTTCATCGTCAAGGGCATTGACTCAACCACGCACAGCGCCGTTGCCAGCCGCCGGGAAGCCATGCTCCGAAAACGACAGACGTTCTATCTCGGCAAAGACGTTTCCGGAAACCCCTACATCTATCCCGGCCGTCTGGTCGAGGCACGCGTGATTGCCGTCGCGGAGAAGGTGCTGCGCGTCGAAGCCTTTGGCATTGAATGTGCCATCTTTGCGCGTGACCTCTCCTGGCAGTGGGTGTCCGACGTCCGCGACCTTTACAGTGTCGGCGACCGGGTTCTGGTCCGCGTGCAGGAGATCAGCGGTGAGGATGCCGAGCATCTTTCCATCCGGGCAGATATCCGCAGCACGTTTTCCGAAACCAGCGTGGACAATTTGAAGAAGTGTCAAGTACAGAGCAAGTACGCCGGCAAGGTAACAGATCTTCGCGGCGGTGTTGTGTATATCCGCCTGAACAACGGCGTCAACGCCATCGCGCACACCTGCTATGATTCCAGAATGCCCGGCAAAAAGGACGATGTCAGCTTTGCGGTCACGCGGCTGGATGAAGAACACGGCATTGCCGTCGGCATTATCACACGGATCATCAAGCGGAACCTGTAACTTGGCAGCGTTCTGCCTATGACCAATTTCACATTCCTTGCAGCGTCCACATTGGAACCGCTGCTGCGCCGTCTGAGGGTGCCTCCCTGACGGTACTAATATACAAAGGAGTTTTCTCTATGAAAGCCAAAGAAGAATACGTTGACGTCCCTCGTGAAACGCGCTCGAAGGACATCACCGTCTACGCGATTATTTTCCTCGTCCTGTTGGTCGGCGCAGGCATTTTCCTCGCGGTCAGACTGCTGCATAAACCCGCAGATGCGGCGCTTGCAAGCAGCAAATCCGGGATCATTTATGATTCGTCCGCCGTCGAGGGCGGCTGGGATAATCTCAGTCCGGAAGAAATCGCGGAGAAGCTGAATGAGAAAGTAGCCGAGGGCATGATCAACATTTCCATGAACACCGCGCCGTACTTCGAGGACGGCAAGGCTGAGGGCAATGTCATGATCGTAAATGAATCGATCAACAACTATCCCCAGCAGGTCGAGTTCATCCGCAACGATACCGGCGAGCAGATCTACCAGAGCAAAGCGATCCCCGTGGGCAGCAAAATCGAACGTGCTGCCCTCGATGTGGAGCTTCCGGCTGGCACATACGAATGCACGGCTATGTTCCACAACCTTGATCCGGTCAGTGGCGAAATCATCGGCACGGCCGGGGCAATCATCAACATTACCATCAAAAACTGAAATTTTATTATGAAAAAGGAGTAAACACCATGAAAAACTTTAAGAAGACTATCTCTCTCATCCTTGCGGTCTGCATGCTCGCGTCCCTCGCCATTTCTGCTTCTGCTGCCAATACCGTTGACGCTTCTGGCGGCACTGGCACTTCGTCTGTTACCCTGTCCAGCACCGCGGACG
>ENA-OROM01001948-OROM01001948.1-human-gut-metagenome-genome-assembly--contig:-NODE-1948-length-16544-cov-4.018558_pt1 | contig 16544 bp, 16 predicted proteins | sample MGYA00242129_ERZ509050 | MGnify/ENA primary metagenome ERZ509050 (study PRJEB26280, sample SAMEA2338701) | human gut metagenome | biome: human gut; feature: human-associated habitat; material: faeces...
TATAAATAGACTCCCATGTTCCTAAAAATTCCAAAGTAATTCTATTTCTTAACCAATTTCTTATAATGTCATCTGCTTTTGATTTTCCTTCCTTATATTTACCAAAATCAGAAATACAAATATAATCATTATCATTTACATTAGCTATATTTACTTTAATATTTTGAACTTCTATAATTTTATTACTCATGCATCTTCACCTCTTTATTCTAATTTTAGTTCAAAAATGTAATGATATTCTTTGAATAAATGTTGATTTTTCAATACTTTTAGCAAGTGTTTTGATAATTCGTACTTGTCCAATTAATTCCAATTTCGATTATTTTTTCTTCTTGATTATTATTTTTTTTCGGCTCTAATTTTTCTTTTTTGATACATGTTCATATTATTCACTTTCATTCTCTATCATTTTTGCTCTATCTTACACTTCTATTATTATCATACAATATTACTCCAATTTTTTATCATAATTTTCACATAACTGATGCCCTTAAATACGTATATCATAAAGGTATTATATCACAATTTTGTAAGTTAATAAAGCCTTTTACAATTAAAAAATCTCCTAGTCATTGAAGATTCAATAACTAGGAATTTATTATACATACTCATATTTTTTCTTTTTTTACAATACATATTATACTAACAACTTCGCCTAAAACTCTATATGTGTTTCTTTATTCATTGATAAACACGCATGATTAATTGTCCCTGTAACAAGATTACTTACCTTTGAAACAATCTCCTCTGGATTTTCATTCATTCCATTATCAATCCAATTTAAAACAATTGAAACAAAAGCATATTTATAAAAATCAGTTATAAATTTTTTATCCTCTTCTCTCAGATTTCTTCCTTTAGATTTTTCAACTATCTCATCATATATAATTGGATATACTAACCTATACAAATTATTTCTTAGTATTTCGCTCGAAACTGAATGATAAATATTTTTTACAAAGACTTTTTCATCTTTCATTATCTCAAATATAAGCAGGAATTTATCTTCCCATCTTTCGCACTCATCTTTCTTCTTTAAAATATTATCAACTTCGTCTAAGCACGTCCATTCAACAAGGTCTCTTATATCTTGAAAATGATAGTAAAATGTCTGTCTATTTATATCACATTCTTTTGCTATATCATTAACAGTTATTTTATTAAATGCTTTTTCTTTTAATAAATCTTTAAATGCGTATGCTATCGCTCTTTTAGTTGTTAAACTACTCATATTATCACCTATAAAGTATTATACATTAAAAAAAATATGAAATAAATATAATTAAATAAATATTTCATATTTTTTTCTATTATTTAAATAATCCACTCTCTTTTAAAAGTATTTCTAAATCAGTTCCTTCAACTTTTTTCTCTAAAAGTTTTACAGCCTGTTTTTCTGGAAATGTTAGAGGAAGTTCATCAAGTGACTTTTTATCTACTGCGTAATAGCATGCTCTTAGCAATTCTCTAACATCATACTTACTACCCCAAACTTCTGGTACAGCTCTATCTATATTTAAAAGAGTATATACCGCTTCCATTCCTGTACGAATAGAATATTCTGTAGTAAATATTGTATCTCTTGGAGTTTCTGCAAACTGTCCAATAAATGCAAAGTTAATTGATTCCTTTGGTACTACAAGAGGTCTATCTTTCTCTTCTCTTGGTTGGAAAAAGGCATTAATATATGGCATATAGCATGTTGTTGTGTTACATTTTTCCGCACATTCCTCAATTTCATTGTTTGGAATTCCAATATGGTATAACCATTCTTCGCATACTTCCTTACCCGTACATAATTTTATTGGTTTATTTATGAAATTACCTGGCTTATTTGTATTTAAAGCATATACCCATACTAATACACTATTTTTCTTTTGAGATTTAAATTGAGGTTGTCTATTAATTGTCCATGACAAATACCAATTATCTGTACTGTCTTTTACTGTTACAATTCCACCAGTAGTAACTTTTCCTTTTCTAGGATCTCTCTTGCATATATCTATGATATGATTGATTATATTTTCATCACTAACTTCAACAGTAGCACTCATCCAGTTAGTTTCATCAACATTTCCACAGAACTTATCTGGATTTCCAAATTCGCCATTTGTAGCTTGTGCAGCTATATTTTTCCATAAATCCCATGATTCACCTTCACCATTCTTTATCTTTGATAAATCAGGTGCATGATCTTGATCACCATAACAAGATGTATCTGTACAACATCCATTTGTAATAAATACTAAATCATCTTCTATTAAATCAATAGTCTTTTCTTCTCCATTGTTTTCATACACAATCTGAGTTGCTACTTTTTTATTTTGTTTAGATTCAAATATAACGTTCTTTACATCTACTCCATATTCTATCTTTACACCATGGCTTTCTAAGTATTTTGTAAGTGGTAAAATCATTGATTCGTATTGATTATATTTTGTAAATCTTAATGCTGAGAAATCAGGTAATCCGTCTATGTGATGAACATATCTGCATAAATATCTCTTCATTTCAAGTGCAGATGACCATCTCTGAAATGCGAACATTGTCTGCCAATATAACCAGAAATTAGTCTCCCAGAATGAATCAGGCAATACTTCTGAAATCTTTTTATTCTCCAATTCTTTCTCTGGAGTAATAAATAATTTAGATAAAGCCATAGCTGATTTTTTATCAAGTTTAAATAATTTATCAGTATGAGCATCTTCTCCACAATTTATTGTTGCCCTACATAGTGAATAATTAGGATCATGTTTATTTAGCCAATAATATTCATCAAGTACAGATACCTCAGGTGTTTCTATTGAAGGAACACTTCTGAATATGTCCCACATACATTCAAAATGGTTATCCATCTCACGTCCACCACGCATATAAAAACCTTTAGTAACATCTTTTCTTCCATCACATGAACCACCTGCTAATTCAAGCTTTTCTAATAAATGAATATGCTCTCCTTTCATTTGTCCATCTCTTACTAGATAAAAAGCTGCAGATAATCCTGCTAATCCTGTTCCAATTATATATGCAGACTTTTTATCAACACCTTCCGGTTTTTCTGGTCTAGCAAATGCTTCATACGTTCCAGCTCCATAATACATAATATTATACCTCCTTATTTTTATTTATTAAATTATATTGTTTTATATTATTACATGCAATACACAATTTTATTTGTATGTATGAAAAATAGACTAATAATTATATTTGATGTAATACTTATATATTAATTGCCAATTGTATTAAATTTATACAAAATTATATGAATGTCAAAAAAACAGCAATACCTGCATCTAGTGCAAATATCGCTGTTTTTGCTTTACAGAGGCTTTAAAAGTTCATCCGCAAAATCATGCAGAATCTCTCCCCAGTACATTCCATTCCGAGAGTTCTTTACTTCCTCTATTAGATAATCGATTTCTTTATTGCCAATTACAGAATCAGCATCATCTCCAATCGCATAGTAAAAGTCATCTCTTGACCCTTTAGGTGGCACAATCAGTAAAACATGAGCTTCATCATCAAACAGCTTATAATACTCATCCACCGCTTTGCCATTAGACATCCATTCATCAGATGTAGTTTCTATAACCAACTGGACATTAGTCTTCTCCTTTAAATATTCTAATCCCTCCTGAAGGTTCTCCACATTTTCAAAAGTTCCATCGTCATGTATATATTGTACTACTTCGAACTCTCCTTTCAGAGGTTCTTTACCGCCAATTATATACTTGCTGTTATTAGCAGTCGTTCGTATATATACTAATGCTGCAAGCAGTAGTCCACATATAACCAATATAACCACTGTTTCCAGCGGACCTTCATTGCCACTCCAATATCCACCATAATAGCTATAATGATGGTAATGTCCACTATAATGCGATCCACCAGAATGACCACCATGTGCCATAATCGGCTCCTTTCAATGTAAAAAACATGTTGTGCTATATACTACAAAGGATAATATATTCCTCCTTACACTTGTAATATGAGATTTCCATCAAACTAGTTACAGATTCATTTTACCACAATTACTTGTTAATGTCAAAATTTGTTTTTATTTTCCATAACACTATTTATATATTCAAACATCTCTTCAGTGCTATCTTTTTGAACTACTTGCTTCTTTTCGCTATCATTTTGAATTGGTTCTTGCTCTATTCCTTTAAAATCAAAGACAATTTTTCTCTATTTTTTTACTCTAACTATTAAATCTTAACAAATACCCATCCGGATCTTGTATAAGAAACTCTACATCTTTTGAAATATGGTCATTTACTCGATATTCATGTATCTCTAATTCTTTGAAAAATGATATATTTTTCTCCTTTAATCTTTCATACATCTTCTCAGGATTAGATACAGTCATGCTTAAATTAATTCCCCTACCATAAGGATATTCTAATCTTCCAACATTCCAATTATCATTTTCTTGTTCTACCATTATCTGATTGTTCTCTAATTGCAAAAAACAAAATTTATTTTCATCTCTTTCATATTGTATTTCAAATCCTAGACTCAAATAAAACTCTTTCGTTTTTTCTATATCAGATACACTTAGTTCTGGAATTAAACTATTGAATTTTATATCACTCATAATTTTCCTCACTATTCAAATTTAATCAAATTATATCCTTTATATAAACATATTTTGACATATCATACTTCAAATTATCATTTATTAAATTTTGTGCTATATCAGAAATTTCTGAAGTTCGCTTTCCACGCACCAATGGATCTATATACTTTATCTTTGCACCATGATGAACATAATATACATCTTTAGGTTCATCACTCGAAGTTAATATCTGAGTCGCATTTTTCCATATTTCAAAAATTTCCCCATATTTTGAGTCTTCTATAATTTTAATAATTTCCGCTTCTTTCATGTAATACAAATCTTTTTTAGATACCATATTATCTTCATTTAATTTTTTCATAATATCTGCTATAAACTGCATCGAATATCGTGTTTCATCATCTCTATAACAAACTGACAATCTGCTAGTCATCTTTACAAAACTGATTGCTATTTCAATATTTTTAAATTCAAGCTCCGCTATTCCACTTTCATTTTTTCCAACAACTATATCATCATAAATTTTTCGCACATCTTCTATATTAGATTTACCAAATACAAATAAATCATTTGACATAGAGTATTCCAATCTATCAGCAGATAACTGTGGAGTATCATTATCAGCAATCGGATATATATGATAATCACAAACCTCATCTATATCAATTCCGTCTCTTTTTAACAATTTCATAATATCCTGCGAATTAGCAATTATAGATTTTGTTAATGACTCTGTCGATTCTTGAGTCATATAATCACCATTTAAAAAATCAACACAGTGTTTAAATACAGGTGTAGATATATCGTGAAAAAGTCCTGATAATGTTTGCTTTCTGTTTTTCGTAAAATGCCATATAATTAAGGCAACTGAAATAGAATGGTCCAGAGTGGAAAAGTCATATTTAAGATCAAATAATTTAGTATATTTCTTACCACATGTCATACTTACATATTTAAGCCTTTGCACCTGCTCAGTATTTATATATTCATTCAGCCATTCTGGAAAATCTGGCTCTAAGATTTCAAAATATTTTTTCTTAAGTTCATCCATTAATCCTTCCTCCTAATTGCATCTTTATTTTAGCATATTTTTTTCACAAACACTAGTATATTTTATAAACTTGTGTTATAATATTTTTCCAAAGTCTGAAACCTTTGAAAAAGAATCAAAGGTACATAATTAGCCTTTGATTTTTTAATAAATTATTGGAGGTCATAATTAATGCAAGAAAAAGACATCATACTTTTCTATTCTGAGAAAGGAATTACATATCAAGGTAGTATCAACCGTGCAGTCTTTCTCGATAAGATGAACAAGTTAATTTCCTGGTATCCTACCTGTAACGAGAACGCGAAAGCCCTTGTAAACATCATCCCGAAGGCAGAGTACTTTAAAATAAACTCTGACTTCAATGAGACTCAGGACATCCCCATCATCGAGTACAAGCTCTCTGGTGCGGCTCCTTCTGACCGGAGGATTATCAAGCTTATGAGACCCTACACCATCATCTGGTCTATGATCGACCAGTATTGCTCTGACACTATGGATCGCGGCATGATTTGTCATAATTCTTAATTAAGATTTCTTGCAACACCCCCGCTACTACAGTGTACACTATGAGTAGCATTACAGTAGCGGGGGCTTTTTATTTTATTCTTTGTATAAAAAACATTCCTTATCATGTGAGTAAATAATTCCAACAGCTTGCAAAAAAGAATATATAATTGTACTTCCTACAAATTTCATTCCTCTTTTTCGCAAATCATTTGATATATTATCTGACAAATCATTAGTAGTCACATCTGTTTCATAAATTACATCTTGATTCATAAATGTTTTTAAATAATTATAAAAAGATCCATATTCATTTTGAATACTTTTGAAAATTTTACTGTTTGTTATACTAGCCTTAATTTTTAGTTTATTTCTTATAATTTTATCATTGTTAAGCAATTCTTGAATCTTAGTATCATCATAATTATATATCTTGTCAATGTCAAAATTATCATAAGCTCTTCTAAAATCATCTCTTTTATTTAATACACATTCCCAGGAAAGCCCTGCTTGAAATGATTCTAGTATAAGCATTTCAAATAAATATTTATCATCAAAATTAGGCTTGCACCATTCATTATCATGATATTCAATGTACTTCGGATTATTTAAATTACACCATTTACATCTTTTCTCTTCTTTCATCACTATTTATATCCTTATAATCAGTCATTATACTTCTTACATCATCAATGCTTTTCTTTGAAAATCCTTTTGACTCTAATATTGGAACTAATACGCAAAAACCATTAACATCTTCTGATATTAGTGGTGTTCTTCTTTCAGGATGTACACTGTATTCATATACTTTTCCATCAGCACCTTTTATAAAAGTTTCTTCTCCACTTTTTTTATTATATGTTGAAACTGTATTTTTCCATGTAAAGATGCCTAAGTCTTCAAGGTTTTCATCACTTACACCAAGTGCAGATTTAATCTTTTCGGTTACACTTTGTATATTTTTTCTACTACAATCGTGTAATACCAAACAGTTTTGTCTATACTCTGATTCTGAATCTGGCAAATGCTCTAATCTCATAAAAAAATCATTATCTTTATAATCTCTCACTTGTTCTGGTGAAATCATAAGACCATAATAAAAGTCTAATATTTTTTCTTTAGGAGGTAATGACATAATTGCAAATTTTCTTAAACATGGATCTTGAGTCTTATCCAGTACTTCAACTATTCCTTTTAAATATTCAACATCATTAAAAGATATGTATTCTTGTAAGTCAATCTCTTCTGGCTTTTTATTCATATTATGCAATAAAAATGTTTTTAATCTATAGTCCTCACTACTTTGCGTTAATTTTTCTGCAAATGTTTTAAAAACATAATCATAACTTATTGCTTCATGAGCATAATAAATATTTTTATAATTTTCAAATCTATTCATAAAAAACGTATCTAAGTTTCCAATTTGATCTTCTGAAAATACTGGTACAGTCATACTTTTCTTGCCATCCATGCAAACTTTTTCTATTGAAACATGACTAAATAGTTCAACTACTGCTCTTGAATTCTCTGAAAAATTGGCATCTGCAAAAAAGCTGTCTCGTGGTAAGAAGTCTCCTCTATCAACATCTGATTGTCCCTCGAATAAACGATTTAGTCCAAGAAAATCTCTTTCTACAACCTCATTCAATAATTCCGGCATATGTGGACATATACCTTCTAAAGCTGCTCTTAGTTCAGGATCTTCATTTATTAATCTTCTTCCAATGTCTTCATGAAATCCTTTTGGCAAATTACATACAGTTTCCATCGTATGTGAAAATGGCCCATGACCAACATCATGTAATAAAGCTCTAGCCAACATTGCTAGTATATATTTCTGATAATTATTGTTTATTATTAAATCTTTTACCTTCTGGTCTTCACATAAATTCATAAGTAATTCCAGTGTTCTGTAATATGTACCCTTGCTATGTTCTAGTCTTGTATGAATTACATTATCGCGAGTATATATTTTAGTACCTAATTGAAATATTCTTGCCATTCTCTTTACTGCTTTAGTTTCAATTACTCTGTTGAAACTTTCTGGATAATGTATTAATCCTCTTCCATTAGTATCATGCATTGCAATGTCTAATTCACAAAGCATCGGCTCTGGTCTTCCTAACATCTCAGTAAAAAAATCGTCTGCTCTTTTAAACATACTGACAGTCCTATTCATTTTGCCTTCTCCTTAAATTTATAATGTCTTATAGTTATTTTTATCAGCTCTATCATCAAATTTTCTATCAAATTCTTTATTATCGTAAAACCATTCTGTTTTTTTATCATCTGGGGCTTTTAATCTATCAGCAAACAAATCCATCATTACGGCAATAGCCAGAATTACAGCAACAACTGCGACCAATACTGTTAAACTATTTCCAGCACTCATAGTTTCACCTGTTAATAAAGACTTTACTGCAAGCCATGCATCTGTTCCAAAATATCCTACATTTGCAACAGTATATAATATTCCACCAAATAATTGTCTTTTGATTACTAATATAATACATGCCAAAGTTATAAATAATAAAACTATCTCAACTGTTGTATCAATAGGCTTTACTAAAAAATCACTTCCGCTAGTTGCCATATACGTTATAAATACTCTAAATCCCCAAAACATTGCCATAAATGTTACTATCATCCAGTTTGCAAAACTTCTCATTTTATTCTCTTCCTTTCAAGTGATAAAAAACCTTTTGTCTTGCAAAAGGTTTTTCTTAAAATCTATTTAATTATTCTTCTACAAAATTGAATTCATCTTTGAATTTATCTTTGAATATATCGAATACTTTGTTAAGAACCTCTTCGTCATCAACACTTACATAAGATTCTTCATCTTCTCCAACGCCTTCAGCATCTTTTTCTTCTTTTAATATTACAACTTCATCAGATTCCTCATCATCTGTTTCCTCTGCTGGTAATAATATTACATAATTTTCTCCTTCAAATTCAATCATATCAAGAAATTCAAAGTTTATGTCATTTCCATCTTCATCCTTAAGTGTTACGATGTTGTTATCTAATTCCTCATTTTCATTGTTTACATTATTTTCATTATCCATATTATTGGTCTCCTTCCTATTATTACGTAATAATTTTATTACTAACATTATGATATACTAATTTAGAATTTTTATCAATACATTTTTTGATTTTATTTTTACAATTTGATTACCTTAAAATTATTCTTCATATAACTTCTGATAGATTTTGTAGTCTTTTAAAATTTTTCTTACATATATGTTCGTTTCTTTAAATGGTATATTCTCAATGTCACTGCCATCTGCCTTTATTGTACCATTTTCAATCCATTTAGTTACATTTCCAATTCCCGCATTATATGCTGCTAAAGCTACCTGCGTATATTTTAGTTGTGATTTAAGATCTGCAAAATATTTTACTCCTAATGCAATGTTTTTTTCTGGATTATACAAAGTATTTCCTGTTTCATATTCAATAGCAGTATTAGTAGCAACCTCACGGGCTGTTGAATCCATCAGTTGCATCAACCCGCACGCTCCTCTATTCGATTCTGCAAGCTCATTAAAATTACTTTCTGCTTTTATTATCGCATATATTAAAAGCGGATCAATATCATTTTCCTGTGCATATTTCTCAACATACTCACTATAATTTGTTTTATATATTAATTTTAAAATATTTCTTGAATTTAGTATTATTATTAAAGCTATTATTGCAACTATAATCACTATTATAGCTTTTTTCATTCTTAGCTCAAATCCTTTCCTTTATCAAATGATTATTTAGCCTCATACCAGCTTTTTGCTTCCGTCATTTCTACTCTTAATGGTATATCTAACTTTGTAGCCTGCTCCATGCATTGTTTTAAAATCTCTTTAGCTTTCTCTTTCTCGCTTTCTTTAACCTCTAAGATAAGCTCATCATGTACCTGCAAAATAATCATCGCATCTAATTTTTCTTCTTGTATTTTAGCATAGACATTATTCATAGCAATTTTCATTATGTCTGCTGCTGTTCCTTGTATAGGAGTATTCATAGCAGCCCTTTTTCCAAATTCTCGAACCATATAATTGCTTGACTTAAGTTCTGGGATGTATCTTCTTCTTCCAAATAAAGTCTGAACATATCCATTTTCCTTTGCATCTGATGTAACCTTTTCCATATATGTTCGTATACCTTCATATTTATCCAAATAATTCTCAATATACTCTTTCGCTTGTTTTCTTGAGCAACCAATCTGTGCTGCCAATCCAAAATCAGTAATTCCATATACTATTCCGAAGTTTACAGCCTTAGCACGTGATCTTTGTTCTTTAGTTACTTCTTCAAATGGTACATTAAATACTTTAGAAGCAACTTCTCTATGGATATCTTCATCATTTCTAAATGCTTTCATCATGTTCTCATCATGAGCCATGTGTGACAACACTCTTAATTCAATCTGAGAATAATCAGCATCGATGTATACATATCCATCCTTTGGTTTAAAAGCCTTCTTTATATTTCTTCCTAATTCTTCACGGCTAGGAATGTTCTGTAAGTTTGGCTCTGCCGAACTTATCCTTCCTGTTGCAGTTATAGTTTGATGAAAATATGAATGTATTCTTCCGGTTACTGGATTTATATATGGAATAAGTCCTTCAACATAAGTCGAATTTAGTTTAGTCAAAGTTCTGTAATTTAATATTTTTTCTATTATAGGGCTTGCCAACCTTAATTTTTCAAGAGTATCAACATCTGTACTGTAACCTTTTTTGTTCTTTTTAGGTGCTGGTAATCCCATTTTTTCAAATAGTATAGTTCCTAATTGTTGAGTTGAGTTTATATTAAATTCTTCTCCTGCTAATTCATAGATTTCCTTTGTTAATTCTGCTAATTGTACTTTTAATTCATTTCCGAAACTTATTAGCTCATTTTTGTCAACTAACATTCCATTATACTGAATCTCTCCAAGCACAGTAATAAGTGGAATCTCAATGTTGCAGAATAATGTATATGCACCTTCTTCTTCAAGTTTCTTTTTTGTTATATCATACAATTTACTTATTGCTGTTACATACACTCCAATTTCTGATTTATTGTCTTCGCTTTTTTCAAATAAATTCATCTGTTTTTCAGGAATTAATTCTTGTATATCTTTATCGAGATATTGAAAGGCTATCTCTTGTAGCTTATGCTTTACATTGCTTGGATTTATATCATATCCAGCTACTTCTACATCATATATGATATTATTCATTTTTATTCCATTTTCACGAAACAATACATAATCTTCACTTAACTTATAGCCAATCTTAGCAATCTCTTTATTTTCGAATATTTCTTTAAGCTCTTCCATGCTAGGATTCTGCACATAAGCTGTTTTGTCATTTTCTAATATACCAATTCCAATTATTTTCTTCTTAATAATTTTATTAGAATCTTTATCCTCTGCTGTTTCAAGATAATATACCATTTTATTGTCAGATATTTTAATGTCTGCAACATTTTCTTTTATAACAACATCCACATTCCATTTATCATCTTCTGGCTCTTCTACTGTTATATCTTCATTTAAATGAAATCTATCAATATATCTATTAAATCTATAATATTTAAATAATCTAAGAATCTCTTTATTATTCCATTCTTTTACTTTTAAATCATCAAGTGTTAGTCCTAATGGAGCATTAATATTTATTGTTCCTATATCTTTTGAAATGAAAGCTAAATCTTTATTTTCAATTAAGTTTAATCGTAACTTTGGTTTAAATTCTTTTGCATTCTCTTCTTTAGATACTTCATTATATAAATTCTCAATTGTTCCATATTTTTTTAACAATTCAGTAGCTGTTTTAGGTCCAACTCCTGGAACTCCTGGTATTTCATCTGATGAATCTCCCATTAAAGCTTTAAGTTCTATTAATCCACTTGGCGACAATCCATATTCTTCAATAATTTTAGATTCATCATAAATCTCAGTTTCTGTTTTTCCCATTTTTGTTCTAGGAATTCTCATTGTTATATTATGATCAACTAATTGAAATAAATCTCTATCTCCTGATAGAAGCACAGCTTGAACATCATAATTAGATAGCTGTTTTGCAGCAGAGCCAAGAATATCATCACCCTCGTAATCAGCCATTTCTAAATATGTTATATTCATTTCTTTCAAGATTTCTTTTATCTCTGGCATCTGCTGAGCTAATTCCTCTGGCATCTTATGTCTGCTTTTCTTATATCCATCATACACTTTTTTTCTAACATCTGCTGCCGTTTTTGAATCAAAAGCGACTAAAATATAATCAGGCTTAACTTCCTCCATATTCTTAAATAAAATTGCTAGAAATCCATAAAGCGCATTAGTATATTTACCATCATCAGTTGTAAGCATTTTATTTCCCATTATTCCATAAAATGCTCTATTCATTATAGAATTTCCATCTATAAGTAATAATTTCTTCATTTAGTAATTTCCTTCTTTCTTTTGCTTTTTTGTTCAAGATATTCTGATGCAATCAGATAAATTCCGCAATACACAACTACGGAGAAAAAGTAGAATCCTCCATATACATACGATTCACCAAAATAATATATAACATAATTAGAAAATTCAATTATAATACTTAGTACAACTAGTCTCTCAATATCTTTTCCTTGTACTTCTGTTATAAGTCCAAATAACCATAAAATATACCAAGCTCTAAAATTTGTGATTGCTAGGACTATAAAAGCCATTAGCAAATACAAATATGTTCTCCCACTTTTGCCATGTTTGCTAAGCACTGCATATCCAAATATAATGCAGAAAATAACCTTTCCAGTTAATGTTACTACATCTATTATGTTCCATGGAACGTCTAATAATACTAATTGTAAATACATTGAATTTGCAAATCTTCCTGTTTGATCCATTACACTTAATATCTTTGTAATATCTCCTGTTACAAGCCAATTTGCTAAAACAAATACCACTGCAAATTCAGCTACATATTTTAATTTTTCTTTAAATTTCTTATCACTAAAAATGTATGGTAGCACTATTATTGGAGTGTATTTTATTAAAGTACCACATGTGATGCATAAGGTTGCTAATCCAATTTTGTCTTTTTTCTTTAAATACACAGCTAATAACACACATAATATTAAAAATATATCATTATGACAATTTATAATTCCTTCGAATAATACTAATGGATTTAATGCATATAGATACATTAATTTCTTATTTTTTGATATTTTATATATTAAATACGCATTAATTAAATGTACAATTATGTTACACATTTTGAATATATATATAAGTACGACTTCCGAATTAGTTGGTATTGCACCTATTGCTCTGCAAATTTCAGCCCAAATTACTCCATATATAAATTTGTGCTTTATTCCTGGTGCATTTTTTATAATATCATCTTCTTGAATACCAGCCTGTACTTTATCGAAATTATTTTCATACATATTATATCCATATATTGAATCTATTCTTCCGGCAGCTATATAATAATATACATCAGAGCTATTATTCGGCAAAATTAAACCTGACAGAATCGCAATTATTGCAATAAATATACATGATTTCTTAATATCTGATTTTGTTTGTGATGTATCTTTAAATGTTATTATTAGATATGACGCTACTGAAATTATTATAAATCCCACAAATAATAACATATTTGCTTTTTGGTGTTCTTGTGCAAATCCTTCTTGGTATAAAAATGATACACCAAAGCATCGTACATTTCCTCTTACTTGAATTGCATATATTACACTGTATATAGCATATATTAGAAATACTAATATCATTACAGCTTTAGCCAATTTGACTGTTATATCTTTTCTCGTCTTAACAAGTGCTTTCACAATATTTGTCCTATTTGTTTATTTAGGTTTTATGGATACCTATAAACCTTTTTTCTTTTACACTATATCATAATTAGATATAAAAAGCTATAAAATTTACAATATTTTCAGACAAAAAATTACAAATTGTTTAAAGTAAAAAGCTTCAACAGAAATTTAATTCTATTAAAGCCTTTTATTTTATATTATTAATAATTATATCTCAGGCCTAATGCCTATTGGTCGTATTTTTTCAAAAAAATTTACACACTATCCTCGACAAGCTCAAAATATTTTTATAAAAAATTTATATAAGTCATATACAAAAATATCCAATATACTGTAAAAGCATATTGGACATTTTATTAAAATTTCTCATAATGAACTTTCTCTTGATAATAGTTGTCGTTTGGCTTTTTATTTTCATTTGGATAGCCTAATGAAATTACGCAGAATACTTTATACTCTTCTGGTATTCCTAATATTTCTTTTTCCTTTGCTGTTTTTTCTAAGTCTGGATATCCTCCTAGCCAACAAGATCCTATACCTAAATGAGTTGCTTCTAGCAGTATATTTTCTGTCACAGCTCCGCAATCAGCTTGCCAATAAGGAGTCTTCTCATCGTCTGCTCTTGAGCAAACGACTATTGCTGCATTTGCTTCATTAAGCATATGTGAATATATACATGTATCAGCTAGTTTCTTTAAAGTTTCCTTATTCTTTACGGCAATTAAATCATAAGGTTTATAATTGTGTGCTGATGGCGCATTCATACCAGCCTTTAATAGTTTCTCCATATCTTCACTTGATATGTCCTTATCAGTATATTTACGTACACTTCTTCTCTCAAAAATTTCTTTCATGATAAAATTCCTCCTTCATCTTTAAATTTTCATTATTACTTTTAAAATTTAAGTGCATAAGTTTTGCTATCTTTAACTTATACACTTTATTTTAATCTGTTTTTTGTTTAATTATTTATTTTTTCCGAAAAAAGCCAATATCTTATCTAAGATATTTTTATACCACTTTTTTTCTTTAACTTCTATTAAAGATACTGGTATTTCTTTGTTTTCTCCTACTTTTTTATTAGAATCTTTAAATAATGTATCCACGCTGTATTTATCGCTAATTTCTTTTTGATACTGTTTATTTATTGCTTCTTCGTTTTTTATCAAATTTTCTCTTTCCTCATCGCTAACTATAAAATCTCTATAGATTAAAGCTAATATAACCTTTGCATCTTCATTTATTTGATTTTTCCATTCTTTATTACTATAATCTATATTCGCTTTATAATCAATTTCTCTATTTTCTCTCAAAAATTCTATAAATTTTTTTGAAATCTTTTCTACAATATTTTTATCAGTATGATTTAATATATCTAATACCTGTGATATTCCTTCTTTTGTTTCCTTATCCAACCTCTTATCCCCTTTCTATCTTTACTCAAGATTTGGTTCAGAATCTTTTACTTTTTCACTATGCTTGCCAAGAGTATGTTCTATGCTTTGTGTCATTTTTCTCATTTTATCTGGTCCATCTTTTCGCTGCATTATTTCATAATATAGTTGAGTATAATCTGAAATTGAAATATCTTGTCCAGCAGTATTTATATTACCTTTTATATCATCTGGTAATTGTTCTATCATCTTAATAGGAAGTTTGCCTTGATTTTTCAAACCTCCTTTTGCTAGTTTTATTCTATGTGCATTTATTTTTTCTTCAGCTTCTGGGGTTCCTAATTTAACTTTTTCTCCTGGTTGCTCTAAAAATCCTCTCATATTGAAATCATCCATTGGTATATACCCACCCGAATATAAAGTAACTTCCGTGCTTTCATTTTTAGTAATTTTACCTTCTATAAGATTAGAATTGCTAAAGGTATATGATACTGTTGCAAAATCCGGATTTAACTTAGAAGTTGTTGAATTACTTTTAAAATCCACCAAATTTCTACCTTCATATATTTGTATAGATGCATCTTGCTGTTGCAATAGTTTTATTCCTGTTGCCCTATCATTCTTAATTACAGATTTTGTTTTTGTGTTTCTTGTAATATTCGATATGTATTCACTTCTACTACTCTCATATGAATGTTCTATATTTCCTTCATCATTAATTTTAATAGTTTCATAGTCATGTTCACTTATTTTTGGGGTATATCCATCAGGATATACGCTTTTATAATCATCTTCAAATGTTAGTGCTCCATTTTTATCTATTCCAATCCAAAATTTTCGTTTTCCTCTCACATTTATTTCGTTTATATCTAAAGCATTTTTATTTATTACGTCAACTGCTATTTTTTCTCCCTCTAATCCTTTAAAATCGGCCCTACAAAAAGATTTATCATATAAACCTAATTCACTTGCTTTAAAGCTAGACATAAAACCTCTTTGTGTTATACATAAGAAGATTTTGTCATCAGTTAAATACTCATAATTAAAATTTGGTAATTTTGCAATTTCTCTCCAAATTTTTTCTGCTACATCTCCATATTCTTTTTTTATGTACTCAAATCTATCTTCTATATTCATTTTTTCCCCTTTCTTTTATTTTTTTTAATTATATATTTTTTTATTTTTTTTGTCAATTTTT
>ENA-OROM01001955-OROM01001955.1-human-gut-metagenome-genome-assembly--contig:-NODE-1955-length-16498-cov-5.626954_pt1 | contig 16498 bp, 17 predicted proteins | sample MGYA00242129_ERZ509050 | MGnify/ENA primary metagenome ERZ509050 (study PRJEB26280, sample SAMEA2338701) | human gut metagenome | biome: human gut; feature: human-associated habitat; material: faeces...
CTGATTTAAACTGCTGTCGTGTGATATTTGGCGAGGCTGATTTCCTGCCGGGTATTACAGTGGACAAATACGCAGATGTGCTTGTGGTGGAGTGTCTTGCACTTGGAATGGAGCAGTTTAAGGTGAAAATCGTTGAACTGTTAAAGGAAGTGCTGGCGGCGGACGGAATAAATATTCGTGGAGTATATGAGCGCAGTGATGCAAATGAGCGCAAAAAAGAAGGTCTTCCTAAGGTAAAAGGCTTTATAGGAGCCGAGTTTGACACAAATGTGGAGATAGTAGAAAACGCAGTTCACTATATGGTCGATGTGGAAAATGGACAGAAAACAGGCTTCTTCTTAGACCAGAAGTATAACAGGCTTGCTATGCAGCGTATCTGCAAGGGGAAAAGAGTGCTCGACTGCTTCACGCACATGGGTACATTTGCCCTCAATGCAGGAATTGCGGGCGCAAGTGAGGTCACAGGACTTGATATATCAGAGTATGCGGTTAAGCAGGCTACAGAAAATGCGAAGAGAAATAATCTCTCAGACACAGTGAAGTTTCGCGTTGCAAATGTGCTGGATGAGCTGCCACGGCTCGCTGCAGATGGTGAAAAATATGATGTAGTCATTCTGGATCCTCCGGCATTTACAAAGTCGCGTGAGGCCACCAAAAATGCGATAAAGGGCTACCGCGAGATTAACATGAAAGGACTTAAGCTTGTTAAGGATGGTGGATTTCTGGCTACCTGCTCATGCTCTCATTTCATGACGCAGGAGCTGCTTGCAAAAACGGTCAAGGAAGCGGCAAAGGCCACTCACAAGAGGCTGCGTCAGGTGGAGTTCCGCACACAGGGACCGGATCATCCGATACTGTGGGCCAACTCAGCTAATGTACCGGAGTCGTATTATCTTAAGTTTTTCATTTTCCAGGTCGTTGATGAGAAGTAGATGACAGAAAGTGGCGGAATTGCTTGATTTACAAGGGCTGGAAGGTCTTTAGTGATTAGCTTGCAAACCTTGTAAAGTATCGCAAAATATCGTATCACAGTGGTATAAAATGGTAAGTCTGAGTGGTAAGCACCTGAAATGTAATGGGGGGGAAATTGGAATGACAATGACACCGGAGAAGGTTATGTGTTCGCTTTTCATAATACGGAAATTTGTAATATAGATGTAGCGTTTTGTGGTATACTATAGAAGAACAAATACCTTTCTGTGAAAGGGAAAGGGGAAAGGATACGCGTATGACAGTTGATAGAAGAGTAAGCAGTATTGAATCCAGCTTCAAAATGGAAAGCATGCCATTTGATGCAGAATGTCGTCAAAGAGTAAGAAATGTCTTAACCAAGAAAGTTTCTGCTACAGATGCAATTTCAGAATTAAATAAGAAATACAGAGTATCCAAGAAGAAGGTTGAAGGATCAAGAGTATGATTATTGGTTTATATGTGGGCTACAAGGGTGCAACCATTGCCCGGTTAGTGGCGGCTTGCCACTAAGTACTGGGTATTACCTGGCGAAATAGCCGCAGGTTTGAAATAGCGGCTTTGCTGAAAAAAGAGAATACAAAGACCTGCCTGGAAGAAACCTCGTAAAGTATCGCAAAATATCGTATCACAGTGTTATAAAGTAGTAAGAAAATAAGAGACGGCAAATCGTCAACAAGTTGTTGGCAATTTGCCGCCTTTAGTTGTATGTTGGAGTTATTCCACTTTTATGCTGTGGTCTATACCTCTGCCTCAGCCATGATAATCTCAGCAGCATCAAGTATGAGCTGTGAAGCTATCATGTGAAGCATATCAGGCTTTCCCTGATAGGATTGCCTAATAAAATGTCCATGTTTGTCCTCATTTCTTCTGTTTTAGTGTAATGTAACAGTAGTATAACCCATAATGGGGATTTATGCCACAGTTGTTTTTTATTGGAAAAGAAACAAATATTGTAAATTAAAAGACCAAAAGTTATACTAAAGATGTTATAGAAATATAGGGGGCAAGTGTAAATGATAGGAATTGCAATATGCGATGACCATAAAAGCATTCATGATGAAGTCGAAAATTTATTGTCAAAGTATCAGGAGAGCCGAAAATTGGAATGTGATATTTATAATTTCTTTTCTGCGCAAGAGTTATTAGCTTCAAGGGAACACTATAACATTATTCTGTTAGATATTGATATGCCTGAAATTGATGGGATTCAGGCAGCCGAGAAGCTTAATCAAAGAGGTATGCAATACAATATAATAATGTTAACGAGTAAAAGAGAACGTTTTAAAGAGGCATTTAAAATTGGTGCTACGAGATTTGTCACGAAGCCTATTGATCAGGAGGAATTATTTGAAGCTCTTGATAACGCATTTGAATCTTGTCTTGGTTTCGAAAAAATTACCGTAAAATATAAAGGTAATGATTGCGTTATGCGCCAAAGAGACATATATATGATTGAGGCTCAAAGAGACTATGTAAAAATATATAGTAAGGATAAAATATTTGAAAGCAGCCAGTCTCTTAAAGTATTTGCTGAGCAACTTGATAAGAGAATATTTATATTGGTTCATAGGAGTTATCTGGTAAATATGATGCATATATATGATATCTGCAATGACTATTTAGAACTTGCTGATGGAAAAAGAGTGCCTGTTTCAAGGCGAAAAAGTGCGGAAGTAAGACAAAAAGTTTTTGATTTTGATGTAAATAAACGATGAGGCAGCAAAGATGAGAGTGTTGTTGTATATATTAATAATAATCGAATATATATCATTTTATTATGTCTTTTTTGGCAAACGACAGTTTGGAAAGGGCAAATGGAGTAAATGGATTTGTCTTGGAATTGATTTATTCTCAATAGTTTTTTTGCTTAATGTTAATCAGATGGGGCTTGTTCTGGTCTTGGCATTAATTGGTGCCATTATTAATGTTTCAGCGTTATTTGACATAACGTTTATGGAAAATTTGAAATTGTTTCTATTATGTTATCCGATGCTTACGATATTAGAAAGCATAATACAGTATGGACTTAACTATTATTTGGAACTAAATAATAGAAGTATAACAATAATATATACGATAATCATTATCGGGATAACATGGATATATTATGCCTTAGCAGGAAGAAAAATTGAAAAGAGTTCATTTGTACTGCCAACGGCTATAAGTCTGTTGCTATCTGCTGTTTTATTTATAATAGTTGCGATGATTACTTATTTTACATATGCATTAACGGAAATTTTGCATACAGCAAACGGAAAGCTTGGACTTGGATTAGTCACCGTAGGTGGAGGTATTATATTTATATTGGTCTTATTGATGATTTATTATTTTAATTCACAGCAAAGATTTCAATTAGATAATAAAATGCTGGAAAAATATAATGAGCAGCAAAGGGAATATTTTGAGCAATTACTGGAGAAAGAGCAGAAAACAAAGCAATTTAGACACGATATAATTGCAGAACTGGTTGAGATAAAAAATTTAAACGATAGTAAAGAATACAATAAGTTAGATGAATTTTTAGAAGATATGTTAAATGAGATTTCAAGTATAAGCAATTCGGACTATGATGTAGGAAATGAAATAATAAACACAATTCTAAATTACTATCTGTCTCCAATAAAGTCTGCTTGTAAAATAACAGTTAAAGGATATATACCTGATGAATTGAGCATTACGCGAAGAGATTTGTGCATAATTGTTTCAAATCTTATCAAAAATGCGGTTGAAGCAGTAGAGACAGTAGAATCTTCACATAGATATATTACTGTTGTCATAAAAAGTGGAAAAATATTTCTGGACATAAAAATAAATAATTCATGCAATAAGGCTGACGGAATTTTTGTTGATGGGAAGATAACGACAAGTAAAAAAGATAAAAATAATCATGGATTTGGTATGAAAAATATTGAGAATGTGGTTAAAAAATATGATGGGGATTATACGTACGGCAAAGAAAATAACGATTTTGGGGCAGAAGTCAGGGTAAAAAACAACCGTTCGTCGAAAAAATGAACCGTTCGCAGAAAATAGTTAGCATATAGGCGGAAGATGGGATAAACTAGAAGCAGAGCAGGAAAGCTTCTAGTTTATTTTTTGGGAGGTGTGAATATGGAGACATATACTTTATGGGACTATCTTTGGAAATATATATGGAAAAAATAGGTAGAAATTTAGTATGTAACAGCTTTTACATAGAGTCAGAAGTGGTTGCAAACATTTCTGGTAGCAATACTATAAAACAGATTAAAAAAGAAAGTGAGGTAAACGTTATGGATATGTGCTATGACGGAACATTGGTGCTTCCAAGCAGCTATGCTGTTATGGATGAAGAGGAAATGAGTTATTTAGAGGGAGGCGGAACAGCGGTAGTATATGGAACAGCGAGTCAAATAAGAAGTAGACTGACTGCTATTATTGGAGCTAGTTTGGTAGGAACAGGGGCATCAGCAGCATTAGGTTTTTTGCTTGGAAATGTTGGAGGTGCAATTATATCAACAATATTAGGCGGTGGATGGTTTGGTTCATATCGATCTTGTGCTTCAAAAGCGCATAATCAAGTAGAAAGTATTATCCGAAAATACGGGAAAAGCAGAAAATGTAAAATGACAACAACATATAGTTTTGCATATATGTGTACAGGAGTGAGTGTTAAGGTTGCATAGAGACAAATAACATAAGGATTAATTTTCTGGAAAGGATTTATATGAGCAGAAATAGTGCTGATAAAGGAACCAGTTCGATTCTGAAAATGGTTATAGGTGCAATTGTTGGTTTGATATTTATTACCGCAGTTATTGGTTTATTGTGGCTGGTTGGAATATTAAATACAGGGATAAGTATAGGTGTAGCAGTAGCAATTGGCGGAATTTTTATAGTGTTAATTGAACTTGTTTTATTTATTACTGGGATAACACAAAAATAAACTTCATTATTCATCTTTGTGCAGGTGACATTAAAATCATCTGCACAAATTAATTAAAAGACAATGGTAGAGGGTATATGAATAGCATAAATATTTATGAAAACAAAACACTGAAACTCCAAAACGTCATAGTCCGCAGACTTGACCTTGAATCAGATGATCAAAATCTTTTTGATTCTGAAATTAACAAAATAAGTACATACATACAGACGCATGGAGCAAACCAGATCGGACCATTAATTCAATATTCAAAGGTTGAGCTGGATGAAAATAATGAGCCTGATATCAACATGCAGTTTATGCTCCAGGCGAACAACTTTATCCACAACGTAGAGCAACCATATAGGATGGAGTCTCTGCTGCGTGTAAGAAACTGTCTGTATGCCAGATATAACGGACCGGAGGACAAGCTGAAATTTGCCTATGACAAGCTTGGGGTGTATGCATTTGAGAATGATATTGAGCTGGATGGCTGCAATTATACGATCTACGTAGACAGAAACGAAGAAGAAGAGACAATGGTTGCAGATGTATTCATGCCTGTAAAGGAATAAAAGCGTTATGAGCAGAAGCGTTAAGAGTTTAGATGAAATAAGGGAATCAAGAATACTGTTTGATAAGAATCCACCGGCATTCGGCTATATACTTATAACAGTTGTAGCCGTTTTTCTTATTGTGGCAGTAGTATGGAGTATAAAAACACCAAAGGTGTATACCATACAGGCACAGGGTACTGTGACGAATGATGAGTCAAATTATGTCATGTGCAGCTATACGGGAGAGATTCTTGACAGCAACATGGAAGAGGGCGCACTTGTGGAAGCCGGGGATGTGCTTTTTACAATTAAAAGCACTGATTATGATCTGCAGCAGACACAGCTTGAAGACAACAGAAAATCATATGAAGAACAGATATCACAGTATAGTCTTCTTATAAAATCAATAAAAGACGATACCAATTATTTTGACGAGACAAAAGCGGATGACGGTCTGTACTGGAGCCTTTTTGAAACCTACAAATCACAGGTGGAACAGAATAAGGTTGATGTGTCAACGTATCAGGCATATGGATATACTGATGAGCAGATACAGGCACAGCTTGAAACTAATCAGGGTAAGATTGATGAAGTATATTATTCTGCCATACAATCTGCCGAGACAAAGATTGAAGAGGCGAATCTGCAAATTGCATCAATAGATGCACAGCTTGCAGCGGTGACAAGTGGGCAGGATGCTTATGAGGTAAAAGCTACCACATCAGGAGTTCTGCATATGCTGGGAAATTATAAGAGTGGAATGGTTGTACAGACAACGACAACTGTGGCAACAATCACACCGGAAAATTCGCAGAGATATCTCGAAGCATATGTTTCCACATCTGATATGGCCAGAATGCATGAGGGAGACAGAGTGCAGGTGGTTATGGACGGTCTGTCACAGAATGTCTATGGGACGATAAGCGGAAGCGTATCACGGATAGACAGCAATGTCACTACACAGGAAGGGCAGGATGGAGCGACAAGCCAGGCATTTAAAGTGATGATAGTGCTAGACCAGGATTATGTGCTGAGCCGTGAGGGAGACAAGGTAGGCGTGACTAACGGTATGACGGCGGCTGCAAGGATACAGTATGATAAAGTCACATATTTTAACTATGTGCTTGAGAAACTCGGAATAAAAACCGGAAAATGACATGGGATAAGGTTATGAAGTTAAGAAACAGAATCAGAATATTTGCAGTTATATTTATACTGGCTTTGGGAATGGAGTACTTACCGATGGCGGTATATGCTGCAGAAGTGACAGCGGAAGAAAGCGATATGGCAAATGATGCAGAACCGGATATGGATGAAACACCGGAACCGGACAATGCATCGGAAACGGACAAGGAAGACAAAACAGACGTACAGGATACGGGACAGAATATACCGGTAACGGATATCGAGATATCAGATCATGAGGAGGAAGTGGAAGTAGGAAAGACAATAAACCTTACAGCCACAGCACTTCCGGCGAATGCCACGGAAAGCACGATAACATTCCGTTCATCTGATATAAATATAGCAACTGTGACTTCAGCAGGTGAAGTAAAGGGTATCTCAAAAGGATATGTTACCATATATGTATCTGCCGGAAGTATAATAAAAGAGGTAAATCTGACAGTAAAAGTAAAAACAACCGGAATAAATATAAACAAAGAATATCTCGTAATGAAGCCGGGAACGGCATTTAAACTGAGCGTATCTGTGTTTCCGGCAGAGGCAGAGCAGACGGTTTCATACAAATCAACCAACACATCAGTTGCAGCAGTATCGGGCAGTGGTGTGGTAACGGCAAAACAGACAGGTTCAGCTACAATAATAGTTTCAAATGGGGATTTGTCGGGCGCTGTTTCGGTAATCGTAAACAGAGATACGGAAAGTTCTGTGGCTGAGCCGGCAGCAGATAGTACAGAAGCAGAAAATACAAGTGAACAGACATTTGATGAAAATACTGGTGTATCCGAAACACCTGTAATAAGTGAGCAGATGCTATATGAACTGTACACAGCAGGCAGATCAATGAAAGTGACCGGAGACGGCTACAGCATCATAATAGACGGAAAAAAGATAGTAAATTATAAAAATGAACTTAATACGGATATAGAACTCGAAAGGGCAGGAGACTGCATAAAATTCAATCTCAACGATGGAGAGTATCTGTGCGGAGAAGTGACACTGCACATAGATGATGTAAAAGGAAAATATCTGTATCTATATAATAACGTAAAGCATAAATACGAACTTGTGAGTACAAAAGACATGAGCGGGCTTAATTTAAGCACACCTGGAAAGTATATGATCACGGCAAAGCCCATCAGAGAGGGCCGCACAGCGGTCAGATATATACTGATTGCAGGTGGAATCGGCATAATTGCAGGAATAGCTATGTATGTGGCGGTAAAGAGAAGATACTGGTTCTGGTAAAGGTGTATGTAATCATGATTTACATAAAGTCATGCCCAGTTGCAAACAGACATGGCAGAAAAATAATGTTTAGAAGAGAAAATTAATATATAGCGAACAGGAAGGGACACAATGCGATACACATTTATAAAGCAGCATGATGCAACAGACTGTGCAGCGGCATGCATGGGTATGGTCTGTCTGCATTACAGAAAAGAAACCACTATAACAAAATTAAGGGATCTTATGGGAACTGACCTGAAAGGGACAAATCTCATAGGTCTGTCAAAATGTGCAGAGCAGCTTGGATTTAACTGCCAGGCGGTTAAGGTTGACAGGGAAGGCTTCCTTAGCAGATATACACTTCCGGCGATTGCAAATGTTATTACTAAAGAGGGAATGTCGCATTTTGTTGTTGTTTTCAGGATAACGAAAAAGTATGTGATAGTGGGAGATCCGGCGAAGGATATAGAGAGAATTTCAATAGATGATTTCTATAAGAAATTTACAGGTGCGATGCTGCTGTTAAAACCAAACAGCGAATTTGAACGTGAGAAGATTAAGGGAACAAAGCTATTTGACAGGTACATAAAGCTGCTTCTTCCACAGAAAAAGCTTTTTATATATGCACTTGTGGCATCACTTCTTGTAACTCTTCTTGGGATTTTATCATCACTTTTCAACAACATAATATATGATGAGATACTGCCTTATCGGCAGAAGGATGTTTTAAAGATCATGCTTGCAGTATTCTTAGGAATTTCACTGACCTCGACATTTGTCAGCTTTGTAAGACAGTGGATACTTATGCACCTGTCAATAAAGATAGATATTCCGCTTATGCTGGGATATTTTGAACACATATACAAGCTGCCGATGAAATTCTTTGCAAGCCGTAAAACAGGTGACATTACGACACGTTTTTCAGATGCATTTACCATAAAGGATATTTTTACAAATATAGCATTATCGCTTATCATGGATATATCAATGGCTCTTATCACCGGTGTGATACTGTTTCAGATGAACCCAAAGCTTTTTGCGATAATTGTAATGATGACAATCATAAGTATAGTGCTGGTATTTATATTTAAACAGCCTTATAAGAAGATAAATGAGGAGCAGATGCAGCAGTCATCAATACTCAATTCAGAGATAATAGAAGGATTGCGCGCGGTTGAGACAATAAAAGGAAATGCGAACGAGGACATCGAACTGGAAAGTATAGAACGCGAATACATAAAGTCACTTAGGATAAGTTATAAAGAGGGAATGCTTTCAAATGTGCAGGGAACCATATCAAGTGTCATATCAGGAGCAGGGAATCTCGTAATGCTGTATGTCGGCATTATGCAGGTGATAAACAATAGCCTGACACTTGGAAGTTATATGGCGTTTATGACTCTGGCGGGATATTTCATGGATCCAATCGGCAATCTTGTAAGTCTGCAGCTTTCAATACAGGAGGCAAACATTTCCATGAAGAGACTGTCTGAGATCATGGATTATGAAAGAGAGCAGCAGAGTGAAAGACAGTATCAGGAAATAACACAGATTGATGGTGATATAAAGCTTAATCATGTCACATTCGGCTATGGAAACCGAAAACCTGCGCTGGATGATGTGAGTTTTACGATAGAAAAAGGGCAGAAAGTTGCACTTGTAGGCGCAAGCGGAAGCGGAAAGTCTACGATAGCTAAGCTGCTGCTTAAATATTATGAGCCACAGTCTGGTGACATAACAATAGATGGCATGGATATCTCGGAATACAGAAATGACGATATCCGGCGTGCTGTATCCTATGTACCGCAGAACATAGAGCTTTTTTCAAAAAGCATATATGATAATATAAGGGTTACAAGACAGAGTGCGACTCTTGATGAGGTCAGGGAGGCAGCAAAAGCGGCCGATGCACATGAATTTATCAAGAGACTTCCGATGCAGTATTACACATATCTCGAAGAAGCCGGAAATGGACTAAGCGGTGGTGAAAAACAGCGAATTGCGCTTGCAAGGGCATTTCTTAAGGAAAACCAGTTTTATATCATGGATGAATCTACCAGCAATCTGGATTTTGCAACAGAAAATATCATTTTTGATATGATATACAATAAATTCAGAAAAAAGACCATGCTTATAATAGCACACAGGCTGGCAACGGTAAAAAACTGTGACAAAATAATAGTTATGGATAAAGGAAAGATAATAGAACAGGGAACACATAAGGAACTGCTGGAAAAGAAAGGGCAGTATTACAGACTGTGGGAGATGCAGCAGGGAAATTTTGTTATCAGGCAGGACGAAAGCGTGGATAAGGAGAATGAAACAGAGCCGGATGATGGCGAAGTGATGAGCTACACTTAGCGATTATAATTTTGTATGTAATGATCATTTACATAAAGTCGTGCCTGGTTGCAAACAGGAATGACAGAAACATTAAAACAAATAGAAAAGGAGGTACACATATATGGATATGTGTTATGATGGAGCACTGGTGCTCCCAAGCAGTTATGCTGTAATGGATGAAGAGGAAATGTGCTATACGGAAGGAGGGTGGAGTGGACGTCAAGTGCTTAAGAATGTATGTGGAATTCTTGCAGTATTTTCATTAGGTTATGCAGGGGCTGCATTTAGACATTTTGTTGAAAAAAATAAGGGATTATCATATGGAAGAATGTTGAGTAAAGCAGGTGGAACTTTATTGAGATTTATCAAAGCGGTTCCATGGCAGGTAAAGGTGGCTATAGGAGTATGCACAGCAGCAACTCTGTATGCATTAGGATCATACGATTTATTTTAAAATATTGTATGTTTATAAGGCAATAAATATTTAAGGATAGACAGAAAATGAAAAGTAGTCTCAATAAATTATTTTATATGAGACTACTTTTGTACAAAACAACAATGAAAAAAATATATAAAGTTACGATAATGGTATATGCCATAATATTTATAATAGGATATCTTGGTGGGTTTAAATACATGAATATTGTATTAAACCATTATATAGAATATAGCGACTATATAATGTATGCTTTAATCTTTTTTTTATCAATAGGTATATTTTACCCATTTTTGAGGGAAGGATTTAAAACCTTTGATAAAGAGATTTTAAATGAAATTAGTACAGTATTTTTAATAATAGCATTTTTGTCAGTATTAATTCAAGTTTTGCTGGGAGAAGGAGAAGAGAAGGCGTTATCGGCTAGTGTTATAATTAAAATTATAATATTTTCACCAGTAATAGAAGAATTATTTAATAGATGTGCAGTTATTACTATTCTAAAAACTATATTAAAGGCAGATAATGTTGCTTATATGTTAATAAGTGCAGTTATATTTGCAATGTTTCACATAAATAGCTTAAAACAGAGTGGATTTATGCCGGAAATAAGCAATTTATTAATATATTTCATACTTGGAATGGGATGTGCATATGTATATTTACGCACTAATAATATCGTATCAGCAATCGTACTGCATATGTTTTGGAATGTGTCTATAGTTGGTGGGATAATAAGTGGCATTGCACATAGATGATGTAAAAGAAAGGAACAAATCTCATAGTTCTGTCAAAATGTGCAGAGCAGCTTGGATTTAACTGCCGGGCGGTTAAGGTTGACAGGGAAGGATTCCTTAGCAGATATACACTTCCGGTGATTTTAAATGTTTACAAATATAGCATTATCGCTTATCATGGATATATCAATGGCTCTTATCACAGGTGTGATACTGTCTGCAGATGGGAATGGCAAAAATAAAACAAAGAGAAAAGGTGGTACACATATATGGATATGTGTTACGATGGAGCACTGGTGCTCCCAAGCAGTTATGCTGTAATGGATGAAGAGGAAATGAGTTATACGGAAGGAGGTGGGTGTGTAAGTACAGACAATATTGCATGGGCAATAGATATAGGATGTGCCTTATGTGGTATATATGCAAGTGCATGCGGAGAATTATTAGGCCGTGGAGTAATAGCTCTTATAAAGCGGACTTGGAAATCTATAAGTGGTAAAGCAGCAACTATATTAGGAACGACTGTATGTTCGGCAATTGAATAGAGTTGCAGGAATGGTAATTTCTTGTTTGAGTTTTGGTGGAATTGTAGGATTGTGTTTAGATACCATTGATGGTAAGCTGGATTCTAAATTTAGATTTTAAAAGAAAATTATTAGTTTGTGATATCTCATAAGAGATATCACAAACTAAATGTAGGGGTGAAGAGTGAAAAAATATATCGTACATTTTATTATATGGGGACTAGGTGTAATTAGTTACTATATATTAGACAAGACAACGACCGGAGATGAGTTTCAGAATATTAGCGTATTATTAATCGGATGTTTGATGTTTTATGCAGTGTATTATATTTCTATGATATCAGAAATCAAGAAAATTGAATGTGAATTGAATGAATCGGGAATATTTGGCGGACGTGGCATGGGAATTTTAATAAACATGTTTAGCTTGCAGTATATATTTGAACTTTATAAGAAACCATTAGTTTGCATTGTTCTTATAGTATTTTCTGCTATTGTGCTGATACTATTACGTAAATATATAAAATCTTTTTGGTCAAAAAATATATGGAGTAGACAATTTTTACTTATTTTTATTGCATTTAATGTATTGGCGAGTTCTATAGGCAGTGTTCTTGGTTATAAGTGGGATGATATTTTGTTGGTTAATGTAGAAAATGTATCAAACGTAACAAAATTGATTCTTATAATATTTTATATTGTGATTTTTAAAAATACAGAGTTGCCAAACAGTTTTTTTATAAGATTTGCTTCTAAAAATGAGGCTTTATTAAACAGAAAAAATTAGAAAATAAGCTTTTAATATATAGCATACGAAGGGATAATAATGGAGCAAGATAAGCGCGTAGAAGATAAAAAAGCTAGATTTATATTATTAATAACACAAGTGGTTTTATGGTTTATGGTGATGGTTATGGAAATGGTTGTTTTGATAGTTAAGCAGATAAATGTATCGGAACATATGCTTTTTCTGGTGTCTATAAATTTGATTACAATAGTGACTATTTTAATAAATGTTCACAATTATAGGAAAAACAAAAAGAGGATGTAATTAAGTAGATATCCATACTATACAAGAGGTAAGTGCTATGGAATGTTAATTGGAATCATTCAAAGTGAATGGTGTTATAGAAAAATCAGTGAAGAAACAAATTGTTGGGACAAAATAGATATATTGTTTAAAAAGGGGAGAATTTTGTTGGGAGCGATATTAATTATTATTGAAATAGTGATTAGAATATTGTATCCGTCAATGTTTATGGGATTGCCATTAATAACACGAATCTTTTCGTATATCATTTTAGCTGTGTTACCTATTGAAATGATAGCTTTTAACAGTTTTCTTGTAAAAAAACAAAATGGTATGGCAATTGAATATTTTTAGAAAGCAAGGTAAAAACATGCCATTCATGACAAGAAAGTGTCGTTCGTGTGACCTACTTTATTAATTTTAAAGTGCATGAAGGGAGTAATGAATTTGAATAAAGAGATTGTTGAAGGAATGTACATAGCTCTTATTTTTATTGCGGGATACTATTTAGTAAAGACGAAAAGAATTAATATTTTGTGGAAGATATTGGCAGCTGTGAATATACTTTCATGGGCGTGTTTATTAGTAATATTAGCACTAGATATAAATGTAAGTGCTGATTTTATATCCTTAAATTTAGCAGCATGTATGTCGTTGGCTATTTTTACACCAATAATATGGTTTTCAGATAGAAAAAATATGGATATCTACAGTTTATTTGGAAATATAGGATTTGTATTAGTACTTAACAAGGAAGTAAATCAAATAAAAAATAGTGCCAGACTAAAAGAAAACCTTCAGAAAATTCTAGGTCTTGATTGTTATCATAAGACATGGATCACAATATCGAAAACAAAAGATGAAGAAATTACATTGACTATGTTATTTTTCAGTAAAAAGGAATTTGCCTGCTTTGAACGAAAAATTGATAAGAAGTATATAGTAGAAAAGGAAAATGGATTTGGAACATTGGTTACTATGCAAATATAAGAGAGCAGCAATGAACAGAGAAAAATGTATTAACAGAAATATAGCAATAGCAAGTGCAATAATAAGTGGTGTGAATATATTAACATTTTATAATGCATTTTATAAGTGTTTTAAATTCAAATATGTAGATGACTTTATATCATTATTATGTTTATTGTTTAGTTTAATGATTTTAATAAATGTAAAACAGCATATTAGAATAATAGAGTTTTGTATGTGGTATAGCATTTTATTTATTATTTTATTATGTAGAATAAATATATTGAATGACTTTTTTGAGATTGATTTTTTGAAAAATATAGCGTCTATTATTATTATTATAAATTTGATAGTCTGGATTTATTTTTTGCATAAAGTAAATATAGAAAATAATCAAATAGATATTAACAATAGAAAAAGTGTTATTGAGTCTGAAACGGATATACGTAATTATATATATAATCGAATCACTATGTTTTTTAATAGAGACAAATCGATTAAGTGTGATGATAATATAAAGAAATATTTGTGGATTACATTATCTGCGTCTTGGACAATACTTCTTTTTGGTGGGAAATTTATTATAGATATAATAAATATATTTACTGATGAATACAAATTTGGGATAAATTTTGTAATGGTTTATGTTATATTGAATCTTATATTTTTATTTTTTAATTTTGCGAGATTAAAAGTAATTAAATCTAATTTTGTTTATGAAATAGTTTGCGATGTGTCATTTGTTATAGGAATAAATATATTTGTTTTTGCTCAAAGGGATACTGCTCGATTTCAAGTTTTAATACTATCCGCATATTTATGTTGTTTATATCTATTAAATATTCGTGATTTGTTAAGAAAAATATAATTACCATGTGACATATGAAATGAACGAAGCTGTGTACACGAAAACTCATGTTTTTAGGATGGCTTAAAAAATAAGTTTGAGAAAATAATGGACTATAACTGGATTTTATTGAGAGGTATGAGGTATTATATGGAAACGATAAAAATACAGCACTTATTTGGTAGATTTTCTATATTTTTCTTGGTGTTAATTGTGGCAGTATTTGCTGAGGAATATTCAATTAATAGGTTGTGCTTGAATATAAATGGATTTCCATTTATTTTTATGAATGCATTTATGATTGTAGGAATAGCATATATTTATCAAAAAGCAACAAGGAAATTATTCATAAAGGAATTTGAGTATGAGATATATGAAGATTTCTTCTATATTGATGGGAATAAATATGAATATCAAGATGTAATAAAATGTGAAATTCATTATTTCGATTATTTTTTTATAAATGTATTGTGTTTGCATATAGACATGAAAAACACCTCTAAAAGCACCATTTTGTTATATTCAGAAGACTTGGATGAAGGAATAGACTGTAAAGACATTCAATTGTTTAAGTTTTATGAATCAGTTAGCAAACATTTGAGAATCAGCTAACTATTGACAGATAGGGTTGAAAGAAAATAATAGGCTTGCTAGGATATAATTAGTGAGCCTATTATTTAATGTGGTGTTTTCGCAGGAGTAATATACAGTGGAACACATAAAAACTGTCTGAGGATTATTTTAGAAATTCCGAATCCGACGGATTATATGAACATTGTTTCGTATTATGCCGGGGATTGTATTCTGAAAATATTGTTCTCATCGTATAGAAATCTCCTTATTATTCAATCAGTTCACCATATCACTTTTATTTTGTGTTATACTGTTTATGGATTTTTCATGGATTACTTAGTTGGGAGTATGTCATATATTTCATTTTGCGTTACTAACTTCTTATTTGAAAAATAGTAAAATATGTAGGAAGTAATAAGATGCTACATAATGGAGAGAAAAATTATGATACGAGAAATTGAGAATAGAAGAAGTATAAGAAAATATAAGCAGGATAAGATTGACAGGAATTGTTGCGGTTGGCTTTGCCGATGAAGCTCCGGCTAAAAGGCCAAGGAAACCATTGGAAGAAATCGTTGAGTACAGATAGGAAAATCGGATTGAACAAAATCTTTAATATAATGTGTTTGTCATTTGAAAATAAGAAAATACTTAAAAATTAGTTATATAAATACTGCACAAGATTTTGGAAAAAGTGTGACAGTGTCTCACCAATTCATAACTAAACCAGATGTATTAGTGAGTAATCTTTCATTTTCACATATTCGAGAAATAATGGTGTTGGAGCTCTTTTATCAGGAAAGGGATAATGAAAAGATATGATATATTTAAGTAGTTTTAGATTAAGTAAAAGAAAAGTGAATAATCCTAATATTTATCCCTACAATGTATTCCGGGATAAGTATATTGAACCATTTGTTTTTAGACCTATCACTGTACTTTATGGCAACAATGGCTCAGGTAAATCAACACTCTTAAATATTATAGCCAATTGCTTACAACTAAAAGGGAAAGAATATGCAACGAGCAATTCATTTGGAAGCGTTGATTACTGTGGTTCGTTTTCCAGAGAATGCTTGTATACTTTGGGGGAAGACGATTATGGAAATACAATAAATAAATTACCGGAAAATAGCCGATATATTAAAAGTGAAGATATATTGTATGAGATTAAGAAGATACAACAAAAGCAGA
>ENA-OROM01001965-OROM01001965.1-human-gut-metagenome-genome-assembly--contig:-NODE-1965-length-16386-cov-4.150634_pt1 | contig 16386 bp, 10 predicted proteins | sample MGYA00242129_ERZ509050 | MGnify/ENA primary metagenome ERZ509050 (study PRJEB26280, sample SAMEA2338701) | human gut metagenome | biome: human gut; feature: human-associated habitat; material: faeces...
TTCCCTCATTTCTGATATTGACAGCCGCATTTACATCTCTGTCGTGATGGGTTCCGCACTGCGGACAATCCCACTCTCTGACCGCAAGTTTTCTTGTCTCTGCGTTCCTGTAACCACAAACTGAACAAATCTGACTGCTGGCGAAAAATTTGTCCACCTTCACAAGTTTTTTACCCTGTTCCTCAAGTTTGTATTTCAAGAACCCTGTGAACATTCCCCACCCGTTATCTGAAACAGATTTTCCAAAGTTCAGCATCTGTGACATTGCTTTCATATCTAAGGATTCTATACATACACAATCATAAGCATCTGCTGTCTGCCTCGACAGCTTATGCAGAAAATCCTTTCGTTGACTGGAAACCTTTTCGTGGAGTTTTGCCACCTTGATTCTCTGCTTGCTACGGTTGTTCGAACCTTTCTGCATTTTGGAAAGTCTGCGCTGCTCCCTCACTAATTTTTCCTCTACATTCCTGTAATACTTCGGATATGCAGGTTCATTCCCGTTGCTGTCACGATATAATTCATGCATGGAAAAATCTAACCCCAGAAAACGCCGCATCTCTTTTTCCTGTACTTGATTTTCGTACTCAAAAAGAATACTTGCATAATATTTTCCGCCTGGTGTCTGGCTTACTGTTACAGATTTTAATTTGTATTCTTTCGGAACAGCTCTGTGTTGTTTTAACCGGACTTGGCCGGCTTTCGGCAATTTCAAATATCCATTCAATATGGCAATGTTTCCGTTGATACAGATCGTTGAATAGCTCTTTTTATTCTGTTTTTTAGATTTAAACTTTGGAAAACCTGTCTTCGGCTGTTTGAAAAAATTCTGAAATGCCGTATCAAGATGCCGAAGCGATTGTTGTAATGCGACACTGTCTACTTCCCTCAAAAATGCGTATGCTTCTGTTTTCTTCATTTCAGCCATTTCTTTTGCACAAACCGTGTAGGTTACCGTGGTTTTGTTCTCCTCATACTGCCTGATTTTTCTGGCAAGCCAATGGTTGTACACCATTCGGACACAGCCGAACGTTCTGGCAAACAAAACTTTCTGCGCATCATCGGGGTATATTCTGAATTTATATGCTTTGTTTGCCATGTTGGTCACTTCCTTTTTCGATCCGTTTGTCCCTGACTTTCAATGTATTTTTTGATTACTTCCATCGGGGCACCGCCCGTTGTGAGCAGGCAAAAACTCTGGCTCCAGAAATGTTCTTTCCATAATTTTTGCTTTATCTGTGGAAATTCTTTTTTCAGAAGTCTGCTGCTTGCACTTTTATATGCGTTTATGAACTTGCTTATTTCTGTATTTGGATGCGCCTTGAAAAGTATATGCACATGGTCTTTATCGTGATTCCATTCTTCAAGGGTGATATTGTAATTTGGAGCAATATACGCAAAGATCTCTTTTGCCCTGCCGGAAATTGCGTCATCAAAAACCTGTCTGCGGTACTTAACCACAAGAACAAGATGATAGTGCAGTAAAAACACTGAATGTGCATTATTATCCAAATCCATTGTATTTCGACCCCTTTCTGCCATTCGACTGATTCTATTATACCATGATTAGAACCCACTATCAAGAAGGTAACGAACGCAATTCATCTCCCACCTTAGAGGTCGGAGTCTTCTTGCTGAAAGAGGATAAAAGTCCGTTTTCTGCTGACTTTTCTTCTTATTATTAGTCAAGCGGATATTCGCAATCCGTTTCGCTACTTGCTCATAACCAAATAACTGCTTCGCAGCTTATCAGGAGTGACTTGTACCACTCCTGATACAAACAAGTCCCAACCCACTGCTTATTGCTCCACGCAATGGAAGCAGGGGACTTGCTTGATTCGATTAAATCACTTTCGTCGTCCACTCCGAGCAGTCCCATACGCTGGTTGCCAGGCCATCATAAAATTCCGGCTCATGGCAGACCATAAGAACAGTTCCTTTGTACTCTTTCAGTGCGTTTTTCAGCTCCTCTTTCGCGTCCACGTCAAGATGGTTCGTCGGCTCGTCGAGGACAAGGAGGTTAGTTTCGCGGTTGATGAGTTTACAGAGGCGAACTTTTGCCTGTTCTCCTCCTGAGAGTACACGCACCAGGCTTTCAATGTGCTGTGTGGTAAGACCGCATTTGGCGAGCGCTGCGCGGACTTCATACTGGGTATAGGATGGAAATTCTTCCCAGATTTCCTGGATACAGCTGTTGGTGTTGCCTTTTGGCATTTCCTGCTCGAAATATCCGATTTCCAGATAATCGCCAAGCTCCACGTCTCCGCCAAGGGACGGGATCAAACCGAGGATACTCTTTAAGAGTGTTGTTTTTCCGATTCCGTTGGCACCGGTGAGCACGATCTTTTCGCCACGCTCAATCGCAAAGGTCAGCGGTCTGGAGAGCGGTTCTTCATAGCCGATCACAAGTTCTTTTGCAGTCACAACGAAACGACCCGAAGTGCGCGCAGTGCGGAAATGAAATTCCGGCTTTGGTTTTTCTTTCGCAAGCTCGATCACATCCATCTTATCCAGCTTCTTCTGCCGTGACATAGCCATGTTTCTGGTTGCCACACGGGCTTTGTTTCGTGCCACGAAATCCTTCAGTTCACTGATCTCCTGCTGCTGACGGTTATAGGCAGCTTCCTTCTGCGCTTTTTTGACCGCATAAACCTCCTGGAAGTGATCGTAATCACCCACATAACGATTCAGCTCTTTGTTTTCCATATGATAGATCAGATTGACAACACTGTTCAGGAATGGAATATCGTGAGAGATCAGAATGAAGGCATTTTCATACTCTTCAAGGTATCGTTTCAGCCAGGTGATATGTTCCACATCCAGGTAGTTGGTCGGCTCATCCAAAAGAAGGATGTCCGGTTTTTCCAAAAGTAATTTTGCCAGAAGGACCTTCGTTCTCTGTCCGCCGGAAAGTTCGGTGACATCGCGTTCGAGACCGATCTCTTCAAGACCAAGCGCGCGGCCGATCTCTTCTATTCTGGAATCCAGAATATAGAAGTCATGTGCATCCATCATTTCCTGGATCACGCCAAGTTCCTCCATCATCTGATTCAGCTCGTCCTCGGAGGCATCGCCCATGGAATCGCAGATCGTGTTCATCCGCTCTTCCAACTCGTACAGCCAGGAAAAAGCGCTTTTTAACACATCACGGATCGTCATACCTTTTTCCAGAACGGTATGCTGGTCCAGATAGCCGACACGGACATTTTTTGCCCACTCAACCTTTCCCTCATCCGGCATCAGCTTTCCGGTGATGATGTTCATAAAGGTTGATTTTCCCTCTCCATTTGCGCCTACCAGACCGATGTGTTCCCCCTTTAACAGGCGGAACGATACATCTTCAAAAATCGCACGGTCGCCGAAGCCGTGGGACAGATGTTCTACATTTAAAATACTCATGCATAAATTCTCCTTCTTCTGTTGTATTGGAATTTTCCGATCTCCTGATCGTTTTCTTTTTCATATTATAGTCTGAATCATTATATAGGGAAATTCCCTCTTTTGGCAAGCTTTTTCTATACCTTCCCAGGCTTTTATCCCGTATCCGGAAAGTATCCTTTTCCGCAACAAAAAAGAAGAACTCCTTCGGAAAAAGGTTCTCCTCTCAGAATTCTTCTTTCTGTTTTTTGGTTCCAAAACCATAACCGTTTCGGAATTTTAAGAACATTTCTTTTTTTGTCCGTACACCCACTCCGAATACATTTCTTTTACGGATGGATACACATACTCCACAAGATACTGCGAGTTCTGCATTTCTTCACGCGTAGATTCGCCGGAAAGCACAAGGGCTGCAGAAACGCCCGCCATGTTGGCGCACGCAATGTCCGTATAGAGACGGTCTCCTACAAGAACAGCCTCATCGCGCGTTCTGCCTGTCATATCAAGTGCCATCTCAACCATCCGTATGCCTGGTTTTCCGATATAAGTCGGCATACGATAGATCGCATGACCGATCATCTCGCAGATGGAACCGCAATCCGGCACGTAGCCGAATTCAATCGGGCAAACATAGTCCGGATTCGTTGCAGCGTAATCGAGCTCCGGGCGCTCGGTCAACAGCCGACAGATATCCGTCAGTTTTTGATACGTCAGTTCATTGTCATAGCTCGCAAGCACACACGCAATTTCTTTTTTCTCCGGATCACGGGTGGTACACACACCGAAGCTCTCCAATTCCCGGATCAGAGAGTCCGTTCCCATCACATAGACGGGACGGGATCCATATTTCTGTTTCAGGTAATGAGCTGTCGCAACGGATGCTGTCAGAAAGTTCCCGCTTGTTGTCGGAATGCCCAGCTTTGCAAATTTTTTCCGGTAATCTGCTACGCTCATCGTCGTATTATTTGTGATAAACACATAATCTCCACCGTACTCGGACAGTCCGTTTAAAAACCGGTCTGCTCCCGGAATCAGACGGTTCCCCACGCAGATGGTTCCGTCGATATCCAAAAGGAACAGCTTTTTTTCTCCAATCGGTATCACTTCGCGTTGCGGCAGAAAACGGCCACATCCGGATAATTGGTGATGACTGCGTCAACACCGGCCTCCATCAGACGCTCGATCTCCGCCTTATCATTGACTGTCCACACATGCACCGCAAGATCGCTTTCCACATACTGCTGAAGAAAATCTGCCATCTGCACATGAAAGGTTGCCGGATGAAGAGCTCCTGTTCCGATTTTTTTCGCATAATTCACGACATCATAAATAATATCTGCGTAGAGGATGCCGGTGCTGGCTTTCGGATCCAGTTCCAGAATTTTTGCAATGCTGTAATGGTTAAAGGAAGAATAAATCACGCGATCCTCCATCTCCATCTCTTTTGTCAGCTCGAGTACCTTTTTTTCCAGGTCTTTATACCAGAAAATACCGGTTTTCAGCTCGACATTGATCGTCATTCCCGTTGGCTTTAATGCTTCATATACTTCGTGAAGCGTCGGAATTTTTACATCCTGATACTCCGGATGTGTCTTATTAAAGTTCAGGGTCTTTAATTCCGCAAGTGTATAATCTTTGACAAATCCGCTTCCGTCACTGACCCGGTCGATTTCTTCATCGTGGACAACAACCATCTCGCCATCTTTCGTCAGCTGTACATCCAGCTCCACACCGTCAGCTCCCTGCTCTGCCGCAAGAAGAAACGCTTCCAGTGTATTTTCCGGTGCATATGCGCTGGCTCCTCTGTGTGCCCATACTTTTGTTTTCATCTCGTATCTGTCCTCCATTTTCCGTTCCCATTTCCAAGCCTGTACTCTTTTCTATCTTTTGTCCCGGCTGCAGCTTTTTTCTTTTATCATAAACCCTGAAAATAAGTCAAGCGGATATTCGCAATCCGCTTTGCTACTTGCTCATAACCGAATAACTGCTCCGCAGTTTATCAGAAGGAGCTTGCACTCCTCCTGATACAAGCAAGTCCCCACCCACTGCTTATTGCTTCACGCAATGGAAGCAGGGGACTTACTTGATTCGGTTAAAAAAGCGGTACTGACTCTTTTGCATTATTTGGAGGCTTACTATAAATCCGGAAACACGCCGGATTTTTGTCTCCGACACATTTCCAGTCATATCTGAAAAATCATTTCCGTAACTCGGATCTTCCCCTTCATAGAAACCGTTCAAACACGCTTTGGGAACTCGTTTTTCTTCACTATAGGACGAAATCTTATTTTTGTAAAGCCTGTCTCTTATTCATTTACCAGATTATAGTCCTCGATGGAGCTGTTGATCTGGGAAGCCATCGATTCTACTGCTTTCTCCGGAGTCTCGTTTCCGTTGATCATATTCTCGATTTCTGTTTCCACAATCTGTCTTGCCTCCGGGAATACAGAGAGAAGTGCGCCGGCGTACTGCGGCTTGGAATCGTGCAGCTGGTCGATTGCTGTCTGGAACTGCGGATACTGTGCTACATTATCTTTAAAGGTCTGCTCCTCATCAGCAGCTGTTGTTACCGGGAAGTAACCCGTCTCGGCATTCCAGTATGCCTGAGACTCCGGGGAAATCAGGAATTTGATAAATTTCCAGGTAGCTGCTGCTTTCACATCATCGTTGTTGTTCAATGCCCAGAGAGATGCTCCTCCGATGGAAACACCGCCCTCATCGCCGTCCTTGATTGTCGGGAAATATGCGGTTCCAACTTCAAAGCTTCCGTTGATATCCTGTAAAATCTGTTTCAGGGATGCGGTAGAGCCAAGGGTGATCGCTGCTTTTCCGGAAGTAAAGTCTGTTGTTGCGGTATCACTTCCGGCACGGCCTACGTTTGGTGCAACGTCGGCATCATTCAGGGCTTTCCACTCATTTAAGATATTGAGTGCTCCGCCGTTAGAATCAAATTCAACTGCAATAGCAGCTGCATCACGGCCGTTTCCATTATCCGCATAGGAAAGTCCCTGTTTGCAGAGCCACTGTTCGAAATACCATCCATAGATGGAGAGTGCCAGCGGTTCACCGGCGCCACCCTTTGTTTTCAGATCATCACCGATAGCGAGAATCCCTTCCAGGCTTGTCGGAACTTCGGTGATACCTGCTTTTTCAAACATATCTTTGTTGTAATACAGAATCGGTGTGGACGAATTGAATGGCATGGAGTACAGCTCATTGTTTACCGTATAATAAGCAGCGATATTCGGCTCGATCTGGGAAATGTCATAGCCATCTGCATCAATCAGCTCCTGCATCGGGATGACCCAGCCGGAATCAATCATAAAACGGGTTCCGATATCATAAATCTGTACCAGGTCCGCTCCCATATTTCCGATCTGTGCACTTTTCAGTTTGTTAATCGTATCATCATATTCTCCCTGGTAAACCGCCTCAACGGTAATGCCATCGGTATTTTCTTCATTGAATTTATTGACAAGATAATCCATTGCCTCGCCATTGACACCGCCCATGGAATGCCAGAAGGTAATCGTGGTTCCCTTCGTATCCTGGTTTAAATCCGGTGCTTCTGCGCCATCTGCCGTACTTCCTGCCTCTGCGCTGGCTGTGGTTTCATCCGTTGTTGCACTCTGTGCCTCACTCGTTGTTTTTCCGCCTCCACATCCGGTAAGCGCCATAGCTGCCATAGAAGCCGCAAGAATCGATGCAATCACTTTTTTCTTCATTTTTTTCTCCTCGTTTTTCATACAGTTTTCTATTCTTTTTTCTGTCACAGGAATCAGCCCTTGACTGCTCCTGAAAACATTCCTTTGATTAAGGCCTTCTGGCCTACGATAAAGATGGAAATGGATGGAATGATAATCATTACCACACCCGCCAGCATCAGGGTAATCGACTGTGCATCGACGCTGTTCAGCATACTGATACCAATCTGTACGGTACGCTTGCTGTCCGAACCGGTGACCAGCAGCGGCCACATGTACATATTCCATGCATTGATAAAGGTGTAAACCGCCATTGCTCCCATTGCTGACTTTGTCAGCGGCATCAGGATTTTTACGATAAACCGCAGATTACCGCAGCCGTCCAGCTTCGCCGATTCATAAAGCGAAATCGGAAAGGTCATGTAGAACTGGCGGAACAGGAAAATTCCCATTGCAGAGGTAAGAGAAGGCAGGATCAGAACAATATAGGTATCGAGCAATCCGAGACTTCCTACTGTCAGATAATTGGAAATAATGGTTGCCTCACCCGGCACCATCATGGTCGCCATGACCAGCATAAACAGAACATTTTTTCCTTTGAAGTTCAGGAAAGAGAAGGCAAATGCCGCAAGAGAACACGTTACAATCTGACCCAGCGTAATGCTGCCCGCAACCAAAAATGAATTCAGGACAAAGCGTACCAGCGGAATTTTATGAAATGCTTCCACAAAATTTTCCAGTGTCGGATGTTTGGGAACGATATTCATTGCCATTGTGTATAACTCACCTGACGGCATAAATGCTACGCTGATGGTATAAAGCAGCGGAAACAGCATAAACAGGCAGACGATCAGGTTCATGGTAACCAACGCTGTTTTCTGAAGCATTTTCTTTCTTTTTGCTTTTGCATTCATTGCCAGATGCAGTGCCTGCAGCTCCTCTGCAGAATAAGTTTTTGGTCCGGCAATCGTAGTTGCTATCGTAGACATCAGTATTTTACTCCTCTCTTTTCCATGTGGAACATAACCAGGGTAAGCGCCATGACAATCAGAAACAAAACAACGGACTGTGCGGCTGCGCTTCCAAACCGGTAATTAAAAAACGCATCACGGTATATCGAATATACAATCAGGTTCGTGGATTCTCCCGGTCCTCCCTGTGTCAGGATTTTCACCTGTCCGAATGACTGGAATGCCTGAATAATGTTAACAACCAGTGTGTAGAACATGATCGGAGAAAGTCCCGGCAGTGTCAGCTTAAAAAATTTCTGTACTGCATTCGCTCCATCTACAGAAGCACGCTCATAAATCGAATCATCAATGTTTCCAAGTCCCGCCGAAAAATACAGGAAATTGATGCCACTGTTCAGCCATGCCGTGAGGACAGCCACACAGATCAGCGCATATTTCGGATCACTGACCCAGTTAATGCTCACATGCAGCAATTTGTTTACGATACCGATCGTGGGATTTAAGATAATCTTGAAAATCATGGCACCTGAGCTCGATGCTACTGCCATTGGGAGTGCATAGGAAGTACTGAATACCCGGATTCCCGGAAAAGCCTTGCTGCAAAGAACTGCTCCCAGAAGGCCAAGCGCCATACTTCCGACTACAACAATCGCCACAAATTCCAGTGTAACCCAGAGACTGTTGTAAAAGGATGGATTCGATAATAAGCTTTTATAGTTGTCCAGTCCCACATACAATTTCGCTTCTCCAAGCTTATTTGTCTTATACAGGCTCAGATAAATGGTTTTAAAAAACGGATAAAACAGAAAGATGCTAAAGATCACCATACTCGGGATCAGATACATATAAACTTCTGCTCTTTTACACTTTTCGATTACTTTTTTCACTTTCTGCTCCTTCTTATGCTGTTGCACGTTCTTCTTTTTCAACCGGCCGAGATAAAATATTTTCTTCTGTAAACGGATCAAAGATCTGTGCTTTTTCCATATCTGCATACAATGTAATGCTTTCCTTTGCAGTAACCGGCACCTCGGAAGGCACTCTTGCTGTAATCAGATTTTTTCCGGTATTCATATGCAGATACGCTTCTGCACCTATCATCTCCCGCAGGTCAACAAATGCCTTCAACTGATTCTCTTTATAACAGATCCGATGTGCGGAAGCGGTTATTTCGTCCTGTAAATCCTCCGGTCTCAGGCCTAAGATCACCATTTTTCCGAGATAAGTGCGACGAAGCACCATTTCGTTCTCTCCTCTGGCACGAAGGGTAACTCCTCCGTCTCCTTCCAGATAAACCGCTCCGTTTCTTTCCGTCACCATCGTTTCCATAAAATTCATACTCGGAGCTCCGATAAAACCGGCCACAAATTTGTTTGCCGGATGGCGGTAAATCTGCTCCGGTGTATCCGCCTGCTGCACAACACCGTCTTTCATGACAATAATTTTTGTACCAAGCGTCATTGCCTCCGTCTGATCATGTGTAACATAAATCACCGTCGTTTTCAGTTCCTTATGTAATTTTGCCAGCTCCACCCGCATCTGTGCCCGCAGCTTCGCATCCAGATTCGAAAGCGGCTCATCCATTAAAAATGCTTTCGGCCGTCTCATAATTGCGCTTCCAATCGCAACTCTTTGTTTCTGACCGCCGGAAAGGGCTGCCGGTCTCCGGTCAAGTAAATGCTCAATTCCAAGCATTTTAGCTGCCTCATGTACCTTTTTATCAACTTCATCCTTGGGCTGTTTCCGGATTTTCAGAGAAAACGCCATGTTTTCATATACCGTCATATTCGGATAAAGCGCGTAGTTCTGAAATACCATCGAAAGATCGCGATCCTTTGCTTCTACATAATTACAAAGCTGTCCATCAATCCAGAGCTCCCCGCTCGTAATCCCCTCAAGACCGGCAATCATCCGAAGCGTCGTCGATTTTCCGCAGCCGGAAGGTCCAACAAAAATCACAAACTCCCGATCCGGTATTTCAAGCGAAAAATCCTGAACCGCATAATGTTCCTTATCATAAGATTTACAGACATTCTTCAACACAATATTTGACATTCGTTTTTCTTCCTCCTCGTCTTGTCGAGACTCATTATACCTTTCCTTCCGTAAAGCCCACTACCACCGCTTTGTAAAATACCCGTTAATAAAATAACCGGTTACTTTACAAAAAATGTCCACATTTTCCCTTATCTCCGTCTCCATCTCCTTCTTTTCCAGCCACTCTTCCAGATCACTCTTTGTAAAATCCCCGAAAATCACCCGCAAAACCAATTTTCAAAACAAATTCTGAATAGCCATTCCTTTTCCCAATACCCAACAGATTATTTTTGACACAAAAAAACGCCGCAACTCTCAAAGCTGCAGCTCTTTCTCATCACAACATACCATATTCTTCTTTCATGTCAACGCAGTGGGCGCTCCCGCTCCCACATCCGTGTCCATCCTTCGCACAGCCCCGTAACGCACACAAGGGTGGTGCGCATTTGCAGGGAGCGTGTAATTCTTAGGTTCTGGTATTTTGCGTTATGCGCCAAAAATCAACTGTCTGAGCGACAGCGAGTTTTGATTTTTGGCGCATGGTTTTAGCAAAATGACAGAGCCTTAGAATTACTAGCTCCCGAAACCGCGCATCACCCTTGTGTGCGTTACGGGGCGTCCATCCCCACCTCAGAACCTATTCCACCGGTTCTGCCGGCACAAACACCCTGCTGTTTTCCTGTTCTTTCGGTTTTTCCGCTCTTTCCGTTGCCTCCCTGCAGAAATACTCCTGTGAATTCACCAGCGTCTTTCCACGCTTATCCGGCTTTGTATACGTTCCGTCTGCCTGTAAAATACTGGCTTTCACATTATCCTTCATCTGGATATCAAGAATATGCATTACTTCTTTCTTGATCTGCTCATCCTCAACCGGGAACACAATCTCCACCCGTTTTTCCAGATTTCGCGGCATCCAGTCCGCGCTTCCCATAAACACCTCTTCATTTCCACCACTGTAGAAGTAGAAAATCCGCGCATGTTCCAGGAAATTGCCGACAATCGAGCGAACGGTAATATTCTCGCTGACACCTGGGATTCCAACCTTCAGGCAACAGATTCCCCGGATAATCAGGTCAATCTTTACTCCGGCTGCCGAAGCACTGTAAAGCGCCGCAATAATATCGCGGTCGCATAACGAGTTCATCTTCGCAATAATATGCGCTTTCTGTCCCTTCTTTGCGTGCTCCTCTTCCATCGCAATCAGATGCAGGAACCGGTCCTTCATCCAGAGCGGTGCAACAATCAGTTTGTTCCAGCGATCCGGCTCCGAATAGCCCGAAAGCATGTTAAATACTGCTGTTGCGTCCTCACCGATCTTTGCATTGCATGTCAGCAGGCCACAGTCCGTATACAGCTTTGCCGTAGAATCGTTATAGTTTCCCGTGCCAAGATGTACATATCTGCGAATGCCTGTCTCCTCGCGCCGAACCACCAGTGTGATCTTACTGTGTGTTTTCAGTCCCAGAAGACCATAAATTACATGGCATCCCGCCTTTTCCAGCATCTTCGCCCAGACAATATTGTTTTCTTCGTCAAACCGTGCCTTTAATTCCACCAGTACGGAAACCTGTTTGCCATTTTCCGCCGCCTGAGCCAGTGCTGCAATAATCGGAGAATTGCCGCTCACACGGTACAGCGTCTGTTTGATTGCCAGTACATCCGGATCCTTTGCTGCTTGTTGTACAAATTGCACGACCGGATCAAACGTCATATAAGGATGATGCAGTAAGATGTCTCCTTTTCGGATGTTTGTAAAAATGTCATCCTCATTCATCAGCGCCGGAACTGCTGCTGGAATGTATTTTGGAATTTTATACTCATCAAAGCCGTCGAGCCCATACATTTTCATTAAAAACGTCAGATCGAGCGGTCCCGGAATCCGGAACAGGTCGTCTTCATCGATGTCAAACTCTTTTTCCAGCATCTTCAGGAGCCGCTTATCCATCTTATCTTCCACTTCCAGACGGATCACTTCGCCCCACTGACGTTTTTTAAGCTGCTTCTGGATCTCTTTTAACAGGTCCGAAGCCTCATCCTCATCGATCGAAAGATCTGCATTTCGCATAACACGGTACGGATGCGCACAGACCACATCGTAGCTTAAGAACAGCTTTCCAATGTTCCGCTCGATGATCTCCTCCAGAAGAATCACATACCGCTGTCCCGTCTTTTCATCCTGCGGAAGCAGAATAAAACGCGGCAGTACCGAAGGAACCTGAACCGTCGCAAATTCCAGTTCTTTCTCTTTTTCCTTCTCCTTGCCTTTCTTCTCTTTCTTATCCTCTGCACGGCTCAGAAGCGAATCCTCTTTCTTCTGCACCAGTGCACCGATATTCAATGTTTTGTTCCGGATCAATGGGAACGGGCGGGCCGAATCCATGGCCATCGGGGTCAGAACCGGGTAAATGTTTTCCTCAAAATAGGAATCCACATACTCCGCCTGCTCCTTCGTCAGCTTCTCGTGCTCACTGATAATCGTAAGGCCAACGTGCTCCAGAGACGGAACCGCCGAGCGATTGTACGTATTGTACTGCAGCTGCACTAGCTCATGCGTCCGTTTGCTGATCTCGGTAAGCTGCTCCTTCGCATCCATGCCGGACAGATCCTTTTTCGTATAGTTTGCATGCACCTGGTCTTTTAGTGAAGCCACACGGACCATATAAAACTCATCCAGATTGGAGGAGGTAATGCTGATAAATTTCAGACGTTCAAACAGCGGAATACTCTTATCCCGCGCCTCGTTTAAAACACGCTCGTCGAAGCTGATCCAGCTCAACTCCCGGTTGCGGAAATATTCCGGTTTCTTATATGGTGCAATATCCATCTTTCTTCGCCTCCTTTTACATCTGCCGTTTCAGTTTGATGACCGGCTGTATGCTGAATACCTCATTGAAGAAATCTAATTTTTCCTGGCACAAACCTTGTTCAAGGGTAAAATCGCGGTTGACCGTGAGCGAAAGCTGCAGCTCGCGCTCCTTTAATGTGGCGCGGATCGCCTGAATCTTCTGCAAATGACTCCGGTCGAGCGCATTCGCCAGACGGACGATTGCGGTCAGTTCGGATACTGTCAGATACTGCTCGGCACTCAAGGACGATTCCATCACCAGCTCATCGTAGGACGGGAGCGTAACCGTGTTGTATCTTGCAATCAATGCCACCATCTCACGCTCAATGTGCGACAATCCGATGATTTCATTTGACATGATAATATTATAGGAAGAATCCGCCACATTATTGAAACTGATGTATTTTCCAACGTCATGCAGCATCACTGCCATCTGGAGAAGCAGCCGTTCGCGCTCTTTCATACCGTGCATCTTTTTCGTCGCATCAAACATGGCAAGCGCTGTCATCTCCAGGTTCTGGACATGCGGACGGTTCACTGCGTACCGTTTTCCGATATTTTTTGCCGCCATCAGAATATCATTTTCGAAATTATGACCGCCTTTCAGCAGTTTCATCTGCTCCGCATACTCGTATGCAATACCACGTGTCATATGCACGCCCGGAATCCAGATATGCTCCGCACCCATCATATCAATCAGACATTTATAAATCACAGCAGACGGATACATCAGTGAAGCGTTTTCCAGCGGAATACCAAGTTTTACGGCGAGCTCCATCGGTGACTGGCGGATAATTTTCTCATACCAGGTATTAAAGTTTTCGCGGGAAATGATTTTTGTCGTTTTTTCTTCAATGTTCTGATAAACACTGTCGGTGAAAACATCGCCGATCAGCATAATGTTTTCAATTTTGCGGTCTTTCAGATACATCTTTTTAAAGCTTGATACTTCGTTCCAGATCAGCTCCTCGACCATCTCTTCGTAATGTTCCGTCTCACTCTGAATTCCGGCAAGACGCTCGCGGATGCGAAGACTTCCCATGCGGATGTTCTGTGTTGTGACAAGTGCATCCTTGTCGAACAGGGAAATCTGAAAACTGCCACCGTCAAGATCGAGAATCGCAGTTCCCTTTTCAATGATCTTGTTAAAATTGTCCTCCATCGCCGCGAGCGCTTTATAGCTAAGAAAACGCTGCTCCGAGTTGGAGAGAACCGTGACAGAAAGACCGGTCAACTGATGAATTTTTCCAAGGACATAGAGACTGTTCGACGCCTCACTGATCGCACTGGATGCCGTTGCACGGTAATCGTCCACGCGATAGCCTTCCATAATCCGCACAAAATCTGCGAGTACACGGCACAGCTCTTCTTCCATTTCCGGGCGAATTTTTCCCAGCGTGTACGTATCTTTTCCAAGCTCCATCCGATGGCAGATCTTATCCACGCTTCGGATACCCTGCTTTTTGGAGATCTCGAAAATCTCCAGAATGACGTCGTAGCTGCCGATATCAATGGCAGCAAATGTGGAATACTGCATATATGCTTTTCCTCCTTCTTTTTCAAAGGATATCCCAAAAAGCCCGCTCCCAATACCAAGCGGACTTTTTGACCTTTTTCTTTTTACTGTTTTCCGAGCAGATAATCGATAAACTGCTGTGCGGTACGGCCGGAAAGACCGCCGTGGGACAGTTCCCATTTGTTCGCTTCTGCCAAAAGCTCTTCCTCACTCAGCGTCACGCCGTATCGTTCGGCCAGTGTGGAAACAATCTTCTGGAATTCTTTCTTATCCGGTGCACCAAAATAAATGCTGACGCCGAAACGGTATACCAGGGACAGCTTCTCCTGTACGGTGTCGGAAGTATGCATATCCTGTCTTGTTCCTTCTTTATCACTGTAATCCTCTTTAATCAGATGGCGACGATTGGAGGTTGCATAAATAAGAATATTGTCCGGACGTTTTTCCAGGCCTCCCTCAATGACAGCTTTCAGGTATTTGTACTCAATCTCAAACTCTTCAAAGGAAAGGTCATCCATGTAAATAATGAATTTATAATTTCTGTTTTTGATCTGTGCAATCAGCTCATTCAGATCCTGAAACTGATGCTTGTAAACCTCGATCATACGAAGTCCCTGATCGTAATATTCATTCAGGATGCCCTTGATGCTGGAGGATTTTCCGGTTCCGGCATCGCCAAAAAGCAGACAGTTGTTTGCTTTCTTGCCCTCGACAAACGCTTTCGTGTTGTCGATCAGCTTCTGCTTTGGAATTTCGTAGCCGACAAGATCAGAAAGGCGCACATCCGGAATGTTGGTAATCGGGATAATCTCAACGTTCTCTCCTGTATGCGCAATACGAAATGCCTTGTGAAGTCCCAGTTTTCCCACTCCGAAATCTTTGTAAAACTGAACCATATCAGCCATAAATTCATCTGCGGATGCAGCCTTTGCCAGACGGATGGCCAGCTCACAGATACGATCCCGGACTTCTTTGTTGAACAGTTTATTCGGACTGTCCGTGTTCTCATAGGAACTGATGACAGAGGCATCGCCGGACTCAAAAATTTCATCAAAAACACAGATATCAAAATCAAACAGTTCTTTGAAACGGACAAAGTCGTGTTTTGCCATCTGGTTGATGCTTCCCTCTACTTTTCCGACAATCTCGCACGAGGTAGAGAATGCATTTTCTTTGTTTACCAGCAGATACGTCAGATAATCATGCCAGAGATTTCCGGAGAAGCCGTAGCGGTTTGCCATCTCGACAAGGCGGTTCAGTGCCTCATAAAACTGCGGCTCATATGCGCTCATATTCTCACGGAACCGGCGGTCCTTCAGGGAAATCTGAGCATTGACCAGTTTTTTGTAGGTCTCCACCAGTATCGTCATATCGCGCAGTACCTCCCCCTCTGCGAAATCGCGGTAGAGGATACATTCTTCTATTCTAATCATCTTTTGTCTCTTCCTTCCTGTCATTTTTCATTTTATTTATGCGAAAAGGCCGCTTGGTACGGCCCTCTCTTCTGGATTAATAATTTCCGAAAATCCGGAATTTCGCGGATTCTGCCTGCAATCCGCGCAGTGCGTTTTTGACTGCCGGATCGCTTAAGTTCCCCTCGAAATCCACGAAGAAACGGTACTCCCATTTCCGCTGCGGAATCGGGCGGGACTCGATTTTGGTCATGTTCAGATCGTTGTAAATAAAATGTGCCAGTGCATTGTAAAGAGAACCGCTTTGATGCGGCAGTTCCATGCATACGCTGATTTTCTGTGCATCCTTTACAAAGCGTTTCTGACCGGAAATAATAACAAAGCGTGTCGTATTGCCCCGGGCGTCAAAAATGCCTTCTTTTAAGATCTGCAGTCCGAAGTGTTCTGCTGCATATGGGCTTCCGACGGCTGCCATCGTCAAATCACCGCTCTCAGATACTTCTTTTGCAGCGGCGGCCGTATT
>ENA-OROM01001974-OROM01001974.1-human-gut-metagenome-genome-assembly--contig:-NODE-1974-length-16300-cov-5.950631_pt1 | contig 16300 bp, 16 predicted proteins | sample MGYA00242129_ERZ509050 | MGnify/ENA primary metagenome ERZ509050 (study PRJEB26280, sample SAMEA2338701) | human gut metagenome | biome: human gut; feature: human-associated habitat; material: faeces...
ATTTTTTCATCCCTGCACTTTCGTAAATAGATAAGATTGATTATTACCGGGAACAGATACAACGCAAATCCGAAGAGAGATTTTGTGGTACTAGCTTCGTATTTATTTCCATTCAGGTACTTATTGTCATATTTAGACAGAGCATCAATCGAATCAAGAGTAGAACCCAATACGTTAAGGATAATATCCTTAGCAAAGAAGAACATAAGAAAGAGACCTATGAAGCCAAAGGTTACAATGGTCTTATGCTTTGTAAAATTAAGATACAGCAGCAAGATAAACGGAACGCATATCATTGCAGAACTATGAATGCCTGAAGCCAAAACCAGCAATACCAAAGGATAAATATATTTCTTCTCTAATATACTTAATACAGCGATGATGACGAGTGACATTGCCAAGGTCTGACGCAACATAGATAGCTGAATCGGTAAAAATGAGTTTGTAAAGAAGTAGATAAAGAGACCAAATACCCAAAGATCCTTAGGTAGTGTTCGAACTAGTTTATAGTAAGCAGTACTGCCCACAATAGTCAAAAACATCACCATTGTCTGAAATCCGAATGGATAGAACAGCCTATTCAAAAGATACCAAAATGGATCACTGATGGTTCCATCAGTCAGGTCTGAAAACTTGAACCTCTCAAGCCCGTAAGCTAAAAACTTCTGTGAATAGGAAATATAATCATTTCCGTACTCAAATCTTAAGCCGAGGATTGCTGACAAAATTACAAATCCCAACAGCATTCCATTCCTTAGTTTACCTTTAGATTCAAAATAAGTACATAGAATTGCTATTAAACTAAGTATGATTAATACAACCATTTGTTGCTATTTTACAATATTATTCAAATATGATCGTCCCTCACGCTGTAGTTTGGATAGCTCTTCGTCAACTTGTCCCCAGACAATAGAGTCATTCATAAGATAAGGAATTGACTCACATTCCGTTTTGCATACTATCCTCTCTTCAAATCCCATTCCACCAAGTAGTGTGTAAAACCTATCATTCATGTCTATATTACCCTCTTTCTCCGTAACGACTACAAAAGGCTTGCATAGCTTCAAACACATCACTACGCAATGGAATGAGTCGGTCACCACAAACTCAGAATGCTTAATCTTGCTAAGCCAGCCTTGCACAGTGTAATCGTCGTCCTCGTTATTCCAGAGGACTCTCTTCCCCTCCAGAACTTTGTTGATAACGTTTTTCCTGTCTGCAATGTAGCGGATGAAGAAACTATATATGTATGGTTCCTGTTTGTGAGGCTTACATTCACCGGCTAAAGAATGATAGAACTGAGGTTCCATCAGAAGCGTTGGATCTGGCACCACCTCAGCATCATCTCGTCCCATCGACTTGACGATATCAATACCAGAAGCCTCACGAACGCTAATTCTATCAAATGCGCCTATATACTTAGAAGCAACCTTTCTTGCTTCGTCCGGATAGGTGACACATCCAAAGCTGAGAGCATATCCTATACGTTTTCCTTCAAACGGGAAACCCAAGAAATATGTTGGGGATACAATACTCTTACCTTCTCCAGACATAAGGAAAGAAGGATTTGTAACCTGATCGCTACCGGAAATAATCACATCAAACTGTGATACCATCCCTGAGACTGAGGCACAAGTATACGCTCTGTCCGTTTGATTCAGATGGCTATCACGAAATGGAATTAATGACTTTTCTTTATTCCTAGCATCTCTATATTCCTCAAAACGCAAAAACTTACGGTACCGTAAGAACTTATAAAGCGACTCATCATACTGGCGAGGCTTATAATTAATGACCTTTACATTATGACCAATTGAAGTCAGATAACTTTGCAATGCATAGCACTGTAAAACGGCTCCATAATTCGTAGCCCAATGAAATGTCAAAATTCCTATATTCATTGTTTTTTGTCTTTTATCTTTATCTTTATACTATAACTCTTCCAACCAGTTTCTTTATTCCGAAAGGTAATAGATGATATTTCAGGATTTGTATAATAGTGATTTACCCCCCCTATTTGCTTTTTTTTTAACATTTTTCTAGCAAACGATTTAATGGACCTTACACATGTATCTAAAAAAGGAGGTGCGAGAGTTTTATCAATAAGTTTTATCACACTTTTTGTCGCATGCAATTGTACGAAAAATTGCTTTCGCTTAGGATTTGGAACGACCGAAACAGCACATGCTTTATTATACTTAAGTGCAACGGCATAATCAGATTCACTATACTTTACCAATTCCTTTGAAGGTAAGACTTGACGACCCTTATCCGTATTAATAAAGAGCATACCTGTTCCTTTGTCGTCATACATATCTAGATTAACATTCCAAATACCCCAAAAGTCTGCAATGGTGATATCACTATTACTGCTGCCTGATTTCGCAGAGCAAGATGAACAAGAAGGACGCAAGGTTAAGTCTGCAAGAAAAGCTTTCATATACTGGTTCTGATATGCAGAACTTAATAGTGAAGTTGCATTCGTTACCGGATCATACTCTACACTAAAATGAAGATGCTTCCAGCCATTGATCTTATTTCGGAAAGATATAGATTTTACAAATTTGCAACTATCGGTGACTTCATCAAGATACATTCCCCATACTCTCGGACTTGGAGTACCATGACAAATAAAATCTACAGTCAGGAGATTATCGTACTCTTTCCTCAAGAACTGTTTCAACCCTGCAACTTGACAAGGCGTATCTGAAAAGAGAACCTTGCGACCTTCTATAAGGAAACGTTTAGCATTTTTATACGCATTCTCAATGCGAGCCTGTACATACTTCGAACCCATAAAGTCTTCCACTCCAATCATTGTTTCAGCATAATCGATAACAACCTGCCAGTTTTCATCAAAGCGAGCTCCGAATACAACACCACCATCATCAATCGTCATCTTTGCAAGGATATGGAAGATTCCACCGGATGAACTCTTCAAGCGGATCTCTTCATCTTTATTAATGGCTGCCCAAACTTGAAGGGGACTTCTCTGAGGAAATGGATGAAGCTCATTGCATACCTTCTCACAGAGACCGCAATCGATGCAGGTATCCTTATCTAAATGAGGATACAGAAAACCTTCATTATCAGACTTCATTGTAATACATCGCTTTGGACAGGCTGATGCACAAGCACTACATCCACAGCAGTTTACCTTATCAATTATATTGATCATCTTCCATTTTTTAGAATTCGGAGCCCCTTATCCAAAAAGAACTCTCTTTCATTTTTTGTAAAACCAATGAAGAATGCACTTAGACTTACTGATAATACACAAGTAAATCCTACTACTATAAACCTCAGCCAACCTTCTTCAAACTGCATGTGTACGAATATCGGAAGTATAATTGAGACAAATACTGTTCCAACAATAGGGATATAAATATTATTTAAATATTGCCTAATAGGAAGATTGATTAGTTTTCTCAGCATATACATTCGCGAAAACTGTGCTACTAATTCCACACAGAAATGTACAATAAATACTGAATATGCAGGAGCCCCCAATTTGAGTACCGTGTAAGAGATTGGGAGAATTGTAAGGAGGACTCCACCTACTACCGCCTGATAAACTTTTACCTTACCTGTAGCTTGGTTTGCGATGACACACGGATTTGCTGTTGTGTAAATTAGTGATATGCAAATCATTATATGAATAAAGACGACAGTGTCATCAGGTACTGTTTTCAGCCAAATTGTTAAAAGAAAATCTGTTTCCAAAAGAACAGGAAGCGTGATAAAAAAAAGTAATATGAAAGAGAATCTTGCACTACGGAACATGAGGCTATGCATCTGTTCCAAATTACCAGCGGCAAAAGTCTTCGTAATTTGTGGATTAATTGCCATTTGGAAGTTAGTGACAAACTGCTGGACAGCAGACTGAGCCTGAACGGCAATCCCACGTGCAGCATTCACCACCGGACCGAAAAATACATTCAGCAGCATATTCAAACCCTGTGTGTACAAGACACCTGCAAGACTCCCCCAAAAGCTCCATCCTGCAAACCCTGACATCTCTTTTAGAAGTGCAACATCAAATGAATGTACATAAGAAGATTCTTCAAAATGCTTCTTGCAATATCTCGTATATACTAATCTTACTGACAACTGGACGATTAAAAGCAATACCGCATATACAACCAGCTTGTCAAAAGGAGATAGCATTAGCAGATAAACTATCAAGAGTTTTAATACAACGTCAACAATAGAAATATATGCAAAAGCTGACATCTTTTCGTGGGCAACGATGTCTGCATTATATGGAATAGACATTATGTTCACAACACAAGCAAGAATTGAGCATTGATACACCCACAATGCTGACTCCATTCTACCATTCGGAATCACCATTTTTTCTGACAAAAACCATAAACCAACGGTTTCACCTAATATTATGACCAAAATCGAAATTACGGCGTGGATTTGAAGAGAAGTACTAAATACTCGTTTTAATTTTTCTTTATTGCCGGAACCTATTTCAAAAGTGATATATCTTTGCGTGGCAGCTACCATTCCACCATTAATAAAAGCAAACATGGAAATGATGCCTCCGACCACATTATAAACTCCAAAATCCTCAACGCCTAAGACTTGAAGAATGACTCTTGACGTATAAAGCGATACTGTCATCGTCAAAAGCATCCTTGCATAAAGGAGAAGTGTGTTCTTCGCTATTCGTTTATTATTAGTTGTATTGTCTGACATGATTGGTTGTTTAAAACAATAACTTCTTACCCATTACCTGCCCTATTTCTGTAAGCGTATCTCCTGCCCCATAACTCAATATTAAATTTTGTAGTGAGGAGGGTATCAAACCATAGACCGGTGACTCACCTATGCACGCATTAACCGTAAAGCGTTTAGCGTAAAATGCCCGCTAGTTAGTTTTTTCTCCAAACCATCTTATTGATAATTCCAACGTATGACTGAATCAATTTAATCACCTTAGTACTAACATTATTATCCATATATGCAGGTACTGCACAAGCATCATCGCCATTAGCGCACATCGTAGTAGCAAGCTCTACAGCCTGACATACAGCCTCTGAAGTGATACTACCGATGGTGAATACACCTTTATCCATAGCTTCCGGACGCTCTGTTGAAGTACGGACAGATACTGTAGGGAAGTGAAAGAAAGCTCCCTCTTCTGGCACTGTTCCGGAGTCGGATACTACACAAAAGGCGTTCTGCTGAAGTTTGTTGTAGTCAAAAAAACCGAGTGGCTTGTGCTGGATGACGCGCTCGTCATGTTCGACGATGACCGCCTGCGTCTGGCCCTGCGCCTTTTGCAGCGCGAGGCTGAAAACCGGCAGATCCTCCTGTTCACCTGCCAGCACCGGGAGCAGAAAGCGCTGACCACAGATCTTTAAACACGACGCAAAACGCCCGGAGCCTTGCGGCTCCGGGCGATTGTGTATCAGAACAGATTGTCCGCTGCTTACATCAGCGGCTCGAGGGACAGGACCGGGTGGTTCTTTTCCTGCAGGAACTCGAGCAGTGCGTCGCAGTCGGTGCAGATCGTCTCGTCGGCGATCATGTCGGTAAAGTTGTCGATGCCGTAAAGCTCCTTGGCGGTCTTGTTCAGGCGTTCGCCGACATCATCCTTCAGCTCCTTCGGCATCCAGACGATGCGCTCAATGCCGCCCTCGGCGTGGATGAACTTCTTGGAGGAGATGAAGTGGCGGCCATGGCCCATGTAGCCCGGCGTCTGCACGCCGCCGCCGGTGCAGGAGGCCAGTTCGCCGAAGGTCATACCGGCGGGGGTCATGCCGGCGTACTCACGGTTGACGACGATAAAGCCGTTGGACATCGGCTCGATGCCGGAGATGCACTCGAAGCAGCCGCAGGAGGTCATCGGGTCCTCCATGATGGAGTACAGCGTGACTTCCTCAACTGCGCCGTGGGTCGCGTCCTTGATTGCGTCGTTGACGGTGGTGTAGCGGCCCGTGCGCTCGTCGAGGCAGCCCTCCTTCATGATGGGCTGGGACGGGCCGTTCGGGTTCAGCTCATAGGTCGCCTTCGCGTCGAGCCACGAGACAGCGCCGCACAGGCCAAGACGCTCCGGCGTGACCACGCAGCAGTGCGCCGGTGCGAAGGACTGACAGAGGATGCAGGTGAAGAAGCGGTCGACGGATTCGTCGGTCATGGAGGCCAGACGGTCGTCACGCATATTGTAGCGCGGGATGGCGACATCGTTCAGGAACGCGGTGGCCTTGACCGGATCGGTAATCAGGTGTACCTCGCACTTGTCGACGACTGCGTCGAATTCGTCCGTGATCATGTGGTACAGAACCTCGGCAAAGTGCGTCAGGCGCAGGCCCTTGTCATAGGCGTCCTTGGAGATACGGATACGGAACTGGTTGCGCTGGCCGGTGTGCATGACGCCTTCCATGTAGTTGAACCAGGCGTGGATCTTGCGCTCGATCACAGACTCGAAATCGGCCTGCATCTTCTTGCCCGCGACATAGACGCAGGTGGCAAGCGCGTATTCCAGATCGCCGGAGTCGATATCCGGGCCGTCGATGACGAGCTTGTGATCCTCGACCTCGTCCATGTTCTTCATGAGGACAAGTTCGCAGGTGGTGTTCTTTGCGGACCAGAACTCGACCTTCATGTCGGCCTTGCGGATGATCTCGCCCTCGAATGCAGCTGCGAACGCGACGGGGATGGGCAGTTCCTTGGACTTGATCTTGATGCCGCGCAGCTCCAGAGACTTCTTGACCGTCTCATTATGGTCGGTGCAGGACTCCAGTGCGCCCGGAACCTGATTTTCGCCGAGGTCGATATCGACCACGACCGGGAAGCCCAGCGCGATTGCGCCTGCGCCCGCGGAAACGACGACATTGTCGATCGCACCGAAGGTATTGACGAACGCGGGAACGCGCTCCTTGGTGTACTTGAGCAGGCCCGCCAGATCGCCCGGCTGCACGTTGCCGAAGATCAGCGCGGCACGGATGGCGACGGTGACGACATGGATGACGGCGGTCACATCATGGCCCAGCGGGATGACACGGAGCTCAAGGCCCATCTTGACGCCCGCTTCCGCGCACTGTTCAATGACTTCGCCGACCATGAAGGTCATGATGCCCTTGGACTGATAGTCCTTGACGACCTTTGCAACGTCCTCGCCGTTTTCGGCCTTGCCCAGCACGACGGCCACACCGGGGATATCGCCCGTGACCAGCGGCACGCCGAGGGAACGGATGATGGGATCGGGCACGAAGCCGATGCCGGGAACCGCGGCCTGCTCATAGGCGTCCTTCGGCTCGGCGAACTTCAGGCCCTCAAGGATCTCGGCGCCGACGGCAGTGGCCAGACCGGCGTTGAGTGCCTGTCCCAGATCCTCCTGATCGGTGATGAGGCTCTTGAGCACGCCCACGCAGGCGGGCAGATCGCCCAGGGTCTTGACCTTGACGCCGGTGGCGGCGTAGATGGTGGGGAAGAAATACGCGGTGTCAGGGAAGGCAATGGGATGGTCTGCGCCATATTTTGCAATGGCGTCGTTGACTGCACCCTCGGTCAGGCCAGCCACGGCGTGCGAGCCGCCATAGATGAGATCGGTTAATACGCTCATAAATACCTCCTGCAAATTCTGTTGAATTTTGAATTATATAGGGGAAATGCGGCGGTTCCCTGCCGGTGTTTCGCAGCAGGGAACCGTGGAAAGACAAATTACGCGTCCAGATAGGAGTCGGAGTACAGCTCGTTGTTCTTGAAGATGTCGCAGGACTTGATCGTCTCCATCAGGCGCAGGTCGTTCGGGTTGACGATGGCGGAGGTCAGACCCTGCATCATGGCCATGGCGACGAGCGCAGAGTCCATGATCGGGCGGACGTTCTTCGGCGCGCCGTTGGAGTTGTTGGACAGACCGCCGGTGGACTTCAGGCCTTCGTCAGAGAACAGCTTGATGGCGTTCAGAACGTCCATCTGCTTGTCCTGCATGCCCTTGACGACGAGGAACAGCGGGTCGAACCACAGGTCGGTCGCTTCCATGCCGAGGGACAGACCGCGCTCGAGCATATGATGGCAGTGCATCATGCGCTCTTCGTTGTCCTTTGCGATGCCGTCGGCAGAGCACAGCGCGATGCAGATGGCGTCGTTGGCCGCAGCCAGATCGATATAGGAGATACGGGAGCCAGCGTCAGCGGAGTTGACGATGGGCTTGCCGTTCGTGCGGTTGTAGACCTTGATGCCGGCCTCGATGGCGCGCTTGTTGGCGGTATCGAGTGCCAGAGGCACGTTGTTGAAGTTCTCCTGCAGCAGCTTGACTGCCCAGGTCATAAGCTCGGGGCCGTTGGACTCGGCCGGGCCGATGTTGACGTCCAGATACGTTGCGCCGGCCTTGATCTGCTCGGCAGCACGCTTCAGGATGGGCTCGGGGTTCATGGTGTTCATGGCCTCGCGGATGACCGGGGAGATGCAGTGGATACGTTCGCCGATGGTGACGAACTTCGGGGACTCCGGATCACGCTGCTTGTAGCTCACACCCATGTCGACGACCTCGATGGCCGGGATGGACGCAGCGATCTTCTCGAAATCGAGCGGCGCGTTGGCGTCGGCAGCTTCCTTCTTCTCCGCGGCGGGAGCCTTGGAGGCAGCGGCAGCCTCGGCGGCCTTGATGTGTTCGCCGTCGCGCAGGTACTTGACCAGCTCGACCGCCTCACGGGTGCCGACGACGACGTTCCACTCAGGCAGCTTGTCCTGAATTTCGCCCTTCATGACGGCGACCTTGCCCGGAATGATGAGGGTGCGGTTGTTGATCTTGGAGGCGATATCGAATTCGTCAAAGAACTTCTTGACGGACGTGGAGGAGAACTTGCCCGCGGCCCATGCCGTCAGAACGGACATGCCGGATGCGTCGGTGATGAGCAGGTTCACGGGAATCTTGGAGCGCTCGAGTTCGCCGGAGACCAGGAAGTAGGTCAGCGCGAAGTCGACCGTCAGCGCGCAGGGATCGTCGGGACCGGCGCCGTTGATGGGGTAGATGCCGGGGGCGACCTTCATCGGCTTCTGCGGGTCGGTGAAGATGTTCTGGCGCAGGCCGTAGAGCGGCAGCGCCTCAGCGTAGCCGACCTTGTCCATGACGATGATGGAGCCGTACTTGACGACGAACATGGCGGCCAGAGCCGTCTCAAGATGCTCGTCATGGTTGCACAGAACGCCCAGATTGACAATGGAGGGATAGCCGAACGTGCGGTCGCCGTCCTTGATGGCGGTGCGGCGGACGAGCACAGCGTTTGCGAACGTCTCCTTGATGGTGGGAGCGGTCACGTCGAGAATGAGGTTCTTGTTGCCGGCCTTTTCGAGTGCGGCAACGGTATCGTGCAGCTCGGACAGATCCGTGCCGCTGACGCCCAGAACGAGGCCCGCCGCCTTGGCGATCTCGTTCATGTCGTTGAAGTTGTCCTTGTTTGCGCCGTTCAGGATGGGCTTGCTGTCCTTGATGGCCTCGACGGCAGCCTTCGCCGTCTCGACGTCCTTGGTGTCGATGATGACGGTGCGGTCGGGCAGAGCGGCTGCCTTTTTGCACAGTTCGACAAACTTCGCGCAGTCGCCTGCGTCGTGAACGAAGACGCACTCGACCATTTCGCGCTCGCCGATACGCTCGTAATCGACCTTCCTGATGCCCTCAAGACGAGCCTCAACGGCAGCGTCGTCCATGCAGGTGCACAGCGTCGCTGCGAACAGGTTGCGGTTGACGAGGGTCTTCTCATGACGCATCATAACGGTCTCGCCGCCGAGCTTGTGCGCGCCGACCGTGATGGTCTGCATGGGAGGCGCGGTGGCCTCGGACAGAAGGGCGATCGCCTCTTCGGACATATACGGGCACTTGGTGATGGGAACAGCGCCCTGTGCGACCTTCATGCAGAATGCCATGCAGGTGGGGCTGCCGCATTCCTTACAGTTTTTCTTCGGAGATAATTTGAAAATGTCAAGACCTTTAACTGCCATAGTATGGTTCCCCCTCTCTGCTTACATCAGCGCGTCGATCATCTTGGCGATGGTCTTTACTGCTTCCGGATGGCGCAGAATGACTGCGTCGGAGCCGCCTGCCAGAACGGCGGCAGCGGTCGTGATCTCCATCTCGATGCCGCGCTCTTCCTGGCTGCCCCATTCGGGCATGTCTTCCTCGGACATAACGGCTTCCTTGACGCCCCAGGTATCTGCGGAGACAGGGGTCATGATGGGCATTTCGAGCATGGCGTCCGCCTGCTTGAGCGCAGCGTCCTTCACGCGGTCGAGCGTGGAGGCGACGTACTCATAGCCGTAGCCTGCGGCGGCTGAGCCGACGTTCATGACGATGGACTGCGCGTTGAAGCCCATCTGGGTGATGACGGTGTTGAGCTGCTTGGCGAGGTTGATGTCGACGGCAGATTCCGCGCCGACCTTCTGGCCGTAGGCCATACCGGCGGAGGCGACGACGGTCTTGTAGTCCTCGTCACGCGCGGACAGAACCAGAATGTTCTTCCCGGCCAGCGCTTCGGAGATCTTATTGAACAGCTCGGTGTCCTTTTCGATGTTCTTGCAGCCCATGATAACGAGCGGCAGGGTCGTCGCGTCGGCGACGTCCTTGGCAAGCTGGACACACTCTTCCACGGACTTGTTCAGACCGTTGGGATCTGCGCCCTCGAGGTGCAGGCAGATGAAAGAAGCGCCCTCGAGCGTTTCTGCACGCTTGGCCATTTCGGCCACGGTGGTGCAGCCGGCGTAGAAGGCCTTCTCGCCGGGCATGGTGTATTCCGCCATGCCGAGGTCGGTCAGCTCAACGCCGATCTTCGGTGCGTTCTTGATCTCAGCGTCAAACGTGTGGAACGGAAGCACGTTCTGACCGCCGATGGCCGTGGCCTTGTCGCCAACGCCCAGCACAACTTCGTTGATGTGCGCATTGAACGCCTGTTTTTTGGGAACGAAAGGCATAGTTGTGAATCCCCCTATAAAAATATTGTCTTTTGCTTACAGATTTAAGTCCCGCATGACGGCGGCGAGCGCAGTCTTGACGGGCGTGTCGTCCGGCACCTGCGAGCTGGGCTTTCCTTCGCAGTCGTACTCGTAAACAGTCTCATCCTGCGGAAGAACGCCTGCCAGCTGGAGGCCGTACTTGTTTATCTCTTCCATGACGCCGGGGTTCAGAACCCCGTTCGGCGCACGGTTGACGATCAGCTTCGTTTCGCCGGGTTTCAGGTCCATCTCTCGGATCATCTCGGCGATGCGGCCCACGGCCTGAATGCCGCGGCGGGAGCAGTCGGAAATGAGGAGCATGGTGTCGACGTGCGGAAGCGTCCCGCGGCTGATATGCTCCAGACCAGCCTCGTTGTCTACCACCATGTAGCGGTAATTGCCGACGTATTTGTCGATCTGTGTTTTTAAAACGCCGTTGACGAAGCAGTAGCAGCCCTTGCCCTGCGTCCGGCCCATGACGAGCATATCATAGTCGTCCTCCTCAATGAGCGCGGAGTTGAACTTCATCTCGGCATAGTCGGCCTTGGTCATGTTGGCGGGCACGGTGCCCGTCTGCTCGGCGTGGGCCATTTCCTCGCGGATATCGCCCAGTGTCGTCTCGACCTCGACGCCCAGAACCTCGTTGAGGTTGGAGTTCGCGTCGGCGTCCACGACCAAAATGGGGCCTTTTTTCTGCTTGCACAGATAGTCAATGATCATGCCGCAGGTCGTCGTCTTGCCGACGCCGCCCTTTCCGGCAACTGCAATGATATGGGTTTTGGCCATAGAAAATCGCTCCTTGGAACGTGTTTCCGGCAGGCGGACATATGCCCGCCTGCCGAATCGGGATGCAATTAAACGAGGTCGATCAGACCGGCTTCCTTTGCGATGTAGGCGACGTCATCGTACTTGTTGAGCGCGTACAGATGGATGCCGTCAACGCCGCAGGCGCGGTACTCGTCGATCTGGTTGATGGTGTATTCGATACCGGCCTTGCGGAAGCTTTCCTTCTTGCCGGCGACGTCTGCGTCGAACGGCTCCTTGTCGAACGGGTTCGGGAAGATCCAGTTCTTGGAGATGATCTCGCAGAGCTTGCGGTCCATGACGCAGCCGTTGCGGCTGAGGGCCATGTTGATGGTTGCCGCCTGATCGAGGATCGGCATGATGCCCACGTCGACGGGCAGCCAGATCCCGGCGTTGCGGATGGCCTCAAGCCAGTAGCGGAACGCGTCCATATCCCAACAGAGCTGGGAGATGATGAAGTCCGCGCCGTTGTCCTGCTTCTGCTTCAGGAAGGCGATGTCGGCTTCGAGGCTGCGGCACTGGATATGGCCCTCGGGAGAGCCTGCGACCGCGATGGTGAACTTGTCGCCGAACTCCTTGCGGACGAACTTGACAAGCTCGGTTGCGTAGTGCAGATCGCCGTTCGTGCCGGTCCAGCCGAAGGGCAGGTCGCCGCGCAGGGCGAGCATATGGTCGATGCCGTGGTCAAGGTAGGTCTGCAGCTTTTCCCTGATATCTTCCTTGGTGTTGCCGATGCAGGTGAAGTGCGTCACAGGGGTGCACTTGCCGTCCTTCTGGATCTTGTCCAGAACTTCCAGGTTCTTGCCGACGTTGGTGCCGCCGGCGCCGTAGGTACAGGAAATATAGTCGGGCTCAAGGGTGTAGAGCTTGTCCAGAACTCCGTCCTTGCCGCACAGCTTTTCCATGCCCACGTCCGTCTTGGGCGGGAAAACTTCGAAGGAGAATGTCGCTCTCTTTTCATAAATGTCCGCTACGCTCATAATTGCCTCCATATCCAAAATAGATTGCCTGAGTGGCTGCATACCGGCGCAGAGCCGGTATGGATTCGATACAAAATTATCGTATCACACTTGACCGGCAATTACAAGACCTGCGGCGCGCAAATATATGAAAAAAAGCATTTCTTTTTACATTCTTAGCATGGCTGGCGCGGGAAACTCAGATCCTCGTCATGAGAAATTTCTGGCTGACGCCGCCGGAGACGGCATAGACGGTCAGATCGCCGTTTTCTTTTTCGTCGACGGTCAGCTCCACGTCCTTCCCCTTGAGAAAGCCGCGCACCCATGAAACCGGGTCGTTCGTCTCGATCTCCGCAAAGAACACGTCGCGCATCTGGTTGTTGCCGCAGAGGTTCTGCACCTCGCGCACGACTTCGTACTCGGCCATATCAGTCTTTGACGATGACGGCGGTGTTGCCGACCAGATCGATGGTCGCAAGCCGGCCCTCGACGCGGGTTTCGCGCTCGAACAGGTCGTAGAGCACAACGAAGCCGTCCTTGCAGTCGATGCGCTGCACATTGGACAGGATCAGGTTTTTCTGCTCGACGCTGTTTTCATAGACATTGGAAAGGCACATAACGTTTTCGCTCCTTATGCGTTCGGGGCCTGCATGGACGCCAGCACGGTGGACAGGCGCAGGTTGCCCTTTTCAAAATCGCTCACGGCCAGCATGATCTGGTCGTAGGCCGCCGTTTCGCCCATCTCCTGCAGCTGCTTTGCGAGATTCGCAAGCTCGTTGGCGTGGGAAGCGTTGTGGCCGACCATATATTTCATAAGAGCCATCAGTTCTTCCTTCGGGCTGTGCTCACAGCCGCCGCAGGCGTCGCAGTGGGTGTGCGCGCAGTCCTCGTGGGCATGCGTATGCTCGTTTTCATGGTCGTGCGCGTGGGCGTGCGTATGGGTGTGGGTCGTGCCGTCCGCATGGGTATGCGTATGGCTGTGGACGGTTTCGTCGTGGTCGTGGTCAAGGTGCATGGATGCTTCCTCCAGACTTTTTTTCTTGCTTGTATTATAGCTTTTCCGTTTGATTTTGTAAAGCAGTCGGGCGCACGTCTGTCTGTTTTTCCAAAAACTTTTTCAGGCATTTCCCGATTTTAAGTGGAATTTCCATGTGAAATATGATACATTACAAGTAATTTATGATATAAGGAGCGTTCCCCCATGGAACACGAGCATTCTCACGACCATGCGTACCTGCATGAGCACAACATTCCCCACCTGCACCACGAAACGGATACCCACGACGAAGCGCACAATCATACCCACAGCCACGACGCCGCGAACGGCCACGGCCATGTGCACGAAAACACGCAGGCCGTCCTGAACCGGCTGTCCCGTGCCATCGGCCATCTGGAGTCCGTGCGGAAGATGGTTGCCGACGGCCGGGACTGCAGCGAGGTCCTCATCCAGATCGCCGCCGTGCGCGCAGCGATCACGAACATCGGCAAGGTGATCCTGCAGGACCACATCCAGCACTGCATCGTCGACGCTGTCGAGCACGACGACGAGCAGGCCCTCGACGCGCTGTGTCAGGCGATCGACAAGTTTGTGAAATAACAAAAGCACCGCCGGGGCTGTCCCACGAAGCGGCGTCCCCAAAACACAAAGGGGCTGCCTCCCGAAGAGACAGCCCCGCTCTTATTTTTATGGGGCTGCTTTGCGGCAGCCCCGCTCGGGTTTATAATCAGCGGCTCGAACGCCGGATCAGACGGAGCTTTGCGAACTGCTGCCCTTAGCCGTTCACGTTGTAGTCTGCGGAAAGCCGGTTCATGGCCGTCAGCAGCTTGTGGGTGTAGATAAACGGGCCTACGAGGATCAAAGAGCCCAGAATGCCCCAACCCCAGAAGGTGCCTGCGCCAAATTGATAATCGATGCCGCGGCGCGTCAGCTCAGCGCCGATTCGGTCGGAAATCTTATGGTTCCAGACAAGGGGCACAATGCCCAGCGTCAGCCAGGAGAAGATGAACAGAACCAGGCAGTAGTGCATGGTTTTCTTGCCGTCGTATCTGCTTGCGATCGTATTGATATCCGTGCTGATGTTTGACATCACCACGATGCCGTAAATGCCAAAGGTGATCAGGGACAACAGGATGAATTTGACCAGACTGCGGGTCGTCGACAGCTGTCCGACAGGCCCTTTCTGCGTATCATCCAGCTTGCATCCGCAGTTCGGACAGACGAACGCATCGTCATGGACTTCAGTTCCACATTTTGAACAGTACTTCATAATTTTTCTCCTCTCTTATTCGTTCTTCTGGTTGCTTGCGGCGGCCGCTACTTGTTGTCGTCCATGCAGAGCAGGCAGATCCCGGCGACCAGACTGACAAACAGCAGCGTGCATACTTTCATTCCGGTGCTGATCGGCGTTCCGGTTTTCAGACAATTGAAGATCTTCACTGTCATCGGAATGCACCATGCCAATGGAATGAGCAGCCAGCCCTCAGCGATGCAGCCCAGGATCAAAAACACCTTTATGACCGTGACCATCGTATCGTCGCGTTGGGCGTTGGCTTGTGCGGCAGGCAGCTTCTGATCGACCCTGCACCCGCATTTCACACAGACAAAGGCGTCGTCATTGATCTCCGCGCCGCAATGTGTGCAAAACATACTTCTCCCTCCTCTCCGGCAGCAAGCAGGTGTATCTTCCGTTGAAGCGCCGCTTTTACCTGCATTATATAAATTTTATCATATTTCCCACTGCTTTTCAAGTCATGAACTGTATATATTTGTCGACTTTTCGGTCAATCTGTCAAAAAAATTCGGCAATGCTCCTGAGAACATCGCCGAATTCACCAAATTTCTTTTCCCAACTGAAGCATCAGCTGCTTAATAGCTGCTGATGGGGAGCGTTTCGTCGTCCGAACCCTTCTGCACGTCGCGGATGACGATGTCATAGCTGTAAGTCTCGTTCACATGGACAGTCACGCGGTCGCCCTTTTTGTGACCCATGACGGCCTTGCCGACGGGCGATTCCTTGCTGATGAGGCCCTTGAGCGCGTTCTGGCGGAGCGTGGTGACCAGCTCGATGGTCTGCTCCTCGTCGTCCTCCTCGATATAGATCGTCACCTTGTCAAACAGGCCGATCTCGTCCGGGTTCGAGCTGGCGTCGATGACCTTCGCGGTCTTGATCATGCGCTCAAGATAGCGGATGCGGCTGTCGTTGCGGCTTTTTTCCCGCTTGGCTGCCTTGTATTCAAAGTTTTCGCTGAGATCGCCGAACTCGCGCGCGGTCTTCACGTCCTCAAGCAGCTGCGGCCGCAGCTGCAGGCGGCGGTACTCGACCTCCTGCTCCATTTTTTTGATATCGACGGCTGTCAATTCGTCATTCATATCGTTTGCACCTCCTGTGCAGCTTGTATTTTACGCGCTTTGCGTGAAAAAGTAAAACGGATTTTGCATTTTTCTGTTTCTGTGATACAATTTGACCATGACTTGCAGGAGGCCCGCCATGAACATCGAACCCATCGCCCGTATTCACACCGATTTTCCGACCAAGTTCGGCGTCCCGCGTCAGTCGGGGCTGGCGTCCGGGCTTGTCTCGACGATCGTGTTC
>ENA-OROM01002008-OROM01002008.1-human-gut-metagenome-genome-assembly--contig:-NODE-2008-length-15961-cov-2.831447_pt1 | contig 15961 bp, 10 predicted proteins | sample MGYA00242129_ERZ509050 | MGnify/ENA primary metagenome ERZ509050 (study PRJEB26280, sample SAMEA2338701) | human gut metagenome | biome: human gut; feature: human-associated habitat; material: faeces...
ACTCCGTCAATGGAACCCCAGTGGCTTGCCGCTGGGTTAAGTCAGTGTGACTGTGAAGTGTTGGGTAATTGCTACGAGGAGTATGATATTTAAATGTATAAAAAAGGTGCGCCGAGGAAAGTAATTGGCGCACCTTTTTAATAACGTTTTATAAATTTTCAAGAGCAATCTTCATCATGTTAGTGAAGCAAGTCTGACGTTCTTCGGCAGTAGTGATCTCCGGGCTTATAAAGCTGTCAGAGATTGTTAAAAGGCAGGCTGCTTCTTTGCCTAGTACCGAAGCATTTGCAAACAGTGCAAAGCTTTCCATTTCAACAGCCAGACAGCCGCGCTCGTCGCGAAGCTTTTCCCAATAGGTTGGCTTTTCATCAGACGGCTGGCGGTAGAAGACGTCACTAGAGTGAATTGCACCCTCAATCATATTAATTCCAAGACGCTTTGCAGCAGCGCGAAGGGAATCATTGAGTGCTTTGGATGGATAGCTCTCATCCTTGTCGTAGCCAGACTGAACCTTTGCATAGGTGGACTCACTGACTGCGGAAGTAGCAAGAACGACATCATAAATCTTTGCGTCAGAGCTGTAGCTTCCAGCGCTTCCGATACGAATGATACGGTCTACATCATATTCCTTAAATAACTCGTAGGAGTAGATACCGATACTTGGCATACCCATTCCGCTGCCCATAACGGTAACTGGTTTTCCATTATAAGTTCCGGTATAAGCAAGCATACCACGTACTTCATTTACAAGAACGGCATCCTGTAAAAAGGTATCAGCGATAAATTTTGCGCGCAGCGGATCGCCAGGCATTAAAACAGTTTTTGCGATCTGACCTTTTTGTGCATTATTATGTGGTGTTGGCATAAAAAAACCTCCTGTCTTTTCTGAAAAAGTGTTATACTAGATTTAGTATAACATAAATTTAATGGTATGCCAATATAAATTTGTGCAGATGAGAAGGGAGAATATCAATGTTTGAACGAAAAAAGGCATTAAAGGAAATCGAAGAAAAATTAAATACAGTTCAAATGTATTTGGAAAATAATTATAAGGATCTTACGCTGCAGTCATATAAGGATGCAAAAGAAGTGGTTGAGCGGTATGAGAAAAGCAGTCTGTTAAAACAAAAAGATAAGGATATGATTCAGAAAAAGATGGCAGAGTTTGATGCCAAGCTTGTGCACTATGGACATACGAATGTGTCAGAGTTTTTAAAAGAGCGCTATTAGTTTTCGTAAGGAATTTGTAAAAAATAACGTGTTTTATTAAGGTGACATTGCAGAGAACGGCTGTTATACTGAAAGTAAAGAAAAGGTGAGGGAGAATGACCCTGACCGGACAGGAGGTCCGATATGATGAAGATGAAACGACAAAAAGCAAAATGGAGTGCAGTGTTGACATCAGCCGCTATGCTCATGATTAATATTCCAGTATCGGCAGAGGAACAAAGCCAATATATAAATGGAGTTACTCAGATAAATGGATATACAGAATTTGAGCAGCCGCAGGTGATCGAAAATCAGGATATGGCACAGCTTGGCTACAGCGATATCCGTGCATATGAGATTGAGAATGCAGGAGAACTGGCATGGTTTGTTCAGCATTTTTATGCAGGAGATTTAGAGACACAGAATGTAAGCTTAGCCGATAATATTGACATGAGCGCGTTAGCAGCGTATTCATGGACACCGCTTGGATATTATAATGTCGAGACACAGACAGGAAAAAGCTATGACGGTGTATTTGATGGAAATGGTTACAGTATCAGTAATATCATTCTGAACCAGATAAACGGTGTGGACTTAGTCAGCAAGGTATCAGAAGAACAGGCAGCAGTGCTTGGAACACAGCCTATTGAAAATATTGCGCAAAATGCGCTTGCAGGTGTATTTGGCTATATTGGAAGTGCAGGTCATGTTACAGAGCTTAAACTGGAAAACACATCTATCACGTCAAATGCAGATGCAGGTGTGTTAACAGGACGAAATGAAGGAAGCATTAGTGCCTGCGTCACATCAGGCGCATCAGTGACTTCTTCAAAAAGTGATGCGTTTGTAAGTGAGTTTGCTGCTGATAATGAAAACAGGATTGAATCTGTTTACTCAAGTAATTTCAGCATTACAAATATGTTGGGAGAAGATGCAGTTACGCCGATTCTGTTAAATTATGCACCAGGATATTCAAGCACAACAGGAAATGGAAGCGTATCAGCTGCATTTACAGAGCATAAGGAAAGTGTAGAAAACAGTCTTTTTGTGACAGAAGCGCCTGCAGGTGTAACAGTACTTGACACATCACAGTTTGCAGATGGAGCGGCAGCATGGTCATTAAATTCAGGTTTTACAGATCCAAAGTTTTCACAGCTTATGGGAACGGATCAGATGCCTGTATTGATTAAAAAGACAGACGAGAGTTACTCACGTGTCTATAAGTGGATACTTGATTATGAAGATGATGCAAGAGAGGATTCTGTTGTCTATACAAATGGTATTGTGCCAGACAGCATTTTTAAAGATGGATGTCAGTGGCAGATGGCAGGAGCAGATGGCACGCTGACTGATGTTGTATCAGGTATGGCAATTGAAAATGATGTAACGTTAATTGAAAAGTCAGTCGAATCAACGCCAGAACCAACTCCGGAGCCGACACCAGAACCAACGCCAGAGCCAACGCCTGAACCTACACCGGAACCAACCCCAGAACCAGTTCAGAAGATGGATCCAGTTTATACACCTCCAGTTGGACTGGAAGGATATGTGACAAGACCATTGTCAGAGATTGAGCTTCCGAGTGATTCTAATGGTCATTTTGAGTGGCAGACTGATCCGGCAACGACACTTCCAGCACAAGAGGAAGCACCAGCAGCAGTTCGTTATGTTCCAAATGACACTGAAAACTACAATATAGTAGAAAATATTGTCATTACAATCAAGATCAATAAATTAGATCCGACACCGCAGACGCAGTGTCCGGACAGTATCAGTATTGATGAGGGACAGTCACTTGAAAATGTTGAATTGCCTGAAGGATGGAGCTGGCTTGAAGCAAGCATTATCCCGGAAAATGGTGCTTATACGGCAGTTTATACACCAGAAGACACGTCTATCTATAATACAATTACTGCATTAGTAAATGTGACTGTAAATCCGACAAAGCCAGCCGATACAGAACCGCCTGTTATCGAAGGAATTGAAGATGGAAAAACATATTGTGAGGCACAGACAGTAACGGTGACAGATGAAAATGCTGTTACAGTTACAGTAAACGGACAGCCAGTTTCACTTGATGAAAATGGAAGTTTTACGTTAGAGCCGGGAGAGAATCAGTTAAGTGTTTCAGCAGTAGATGAGGCAGGAAACATGACTACTGTAAATGTAATCGTGAATAATGGTCATACATTCTCAGAGGGAAAATGTCTCATCTGTGATGCAAGTGATCCTGATTATGTGCCAGAACCTACAGAAGATACAAATATTCCTGATATCACGCTCACAGCATTAAATGAGGATGGTACTGCGGCAGACGGACAGGGTACAGATGACTGGTATCGCACAAAAAATATTACTCTCACTGCACCAGAAGGCTATAACATTATTGAAAATCTGTATGACAGATCAGGAAGAATGCCAACTCTTGATATTGAATTAGAGGAAGGCGAGAACCATATCGTATATTATCTGATAAAAGAAGATAATACAACAGTCAGTGAGCAGCGTACAAAGATTTTATATCTTGATACAAAAGCCCCACAGATCAATGGTCTTGAAGAAGGAAAGGTTTATTGTGAAGCAGTAACCTTTAGTGTTGTGGAAGAAAACCTTGATCTTGAATCAAGCAGCATTCCAGAGTCAGTAAGTCAAAATTCAGATGGAAGCTTTACTGCATCACCGGCGGCAGGTGTTCAGGAAATTGTATTACGTGATAAGGCAGGAAATGAGACATCAGTTCATATCACAGTAAATGGAACGCATACATTTGAAAATGGTGTTTGTGTTCACTGTGGAGCATCTGATCCTAATTATAAGGCACCGGCAGTACAGTCAAATGATGTACCAGATGCAGTGCCGACAACACCAGATGCAGCAGGAAACTGGTACCGCAAAAATACCATTAAACTGACAGCACCTACAGGCTACTATATCAGCCAGACAAGTGATGAGTCATCATTTGGCACAGCAACTAGTCTTGACCTTACATTGAATGAAGGCGAAAACAAGATTACCTATTATCTGCTAAGCACAGACGGCAAGGTTATCAGTACAGAGAAGACATTAACAGCGAATTTCGATCAGACAGCGCCTGTAATTAGCGGCGTAGAAGGCAAAAAGACATATTGTGAGGCTCCGACACTTACAATTAGTGATGCAAATCTTGTACAGGTTACAGTAAATGGTACTCCAGTATCGCTGACTGCAGAAGGAACGCTTACAGTTTCTCTAGCAGAGACAGAACAGACTATTAAGGCAGTTGATGCAGCAGGAAATGAAGCAAGCATTACCATTACAGTGCACAACGGTCACAGCTATGCAAATGGTATCTGTACTGTATGTGGACAATATGATCCGCAGTACACTGTAAATGTAGATGCACAATTCTTAACGCAGGGTCTTGGAAGTAATGGCTGGTATCGTGCAAATGCTACGCTGAAAGCACCAGATGGATTCTATATTGCATTTACGAATGACAGAGGATCATTTGGAACAAACAAACAAATCGTAATCACCGAAGAGGGAAGCTACACAATGAAATATTATCTTATGAATATTTCAAGTGGAGCAATTAGTCAGGAAAAGCAGATAAGCATTAAGCTTGACAAGACACCACCAGTGATTAGCGGAGCTGAATCTAATAAGATATATTGTTTAGATCAAAAGATTACACTTACGGTAAAAGATGAAAATCTATATTCTGTTAAGTTAAATAATCAGGAGATTGCATCAGAAAGCAGCTTAAATACAAATGATACCTTTACCCATGAAATTACAAAGGCAGGCACGTATGTATTTACAGCAGCCGATGCCGCCGGCAATTTGGCAAGTGTAAGATTTACTGTGAATGAGAATCATACATGGAATGATGGTGTTGTACAGAAAGAAGCAACAACAACTGCAGTTGGAGAAAAGCTTTATACTTGTACAGTATGTGGTGCAACAAAGACAGAAGAGATTCCGATGGTAACGACACCAGAGGCAACAACGCAGACACAGGAGACTACAACGCCAGAGGCAACTACGCAGGCACAGGCGACTACGACACCAGAGGTAACTACGCAGGCACAGGCGACTACAGCGCCAAGCACAGCACCGAGTACAGCGCCAAGTACAGCACCAAGCACAGCACCGAGTACAGCACCGAGTACAGCGCCAAGTACGGCACCAAGCACAGCACCGAGTACAGCGCCGAGCACAGCACCGTCATCAGCTGCATCAGAAGCCAGCACAACACTTCAAATGCCAACCACACAGTCTGGTCAAATCAACCAGATTCTTGGTATTGAGGATGCCAGCGGAATAGTCGGAATTATTCTGGTTGTGATTGGAATTATTCTTGCGGCAGCAGTAGTGGCAATGATCATTCTTACAAAGCGTAGCAAAAAGTAAATAAAAATGATTAGCCCAAAATAAACGAGGCGGTATCCGTAAGGGTACCGCCTTAATTTGCCTAAGAGAGCTGAACACTTATTTGTGAGCTGCATTTTGAAAAGCAGCAAATTCATGATAAAGACGAGAAACAGGAAGGCCAACAACGTTAAAATAGTTGCCTTCAATGCCTGAGACATAGATTGAAAAAGTACCCTGAATTCCGTAGGCTCCAGCCTTATCAAGTGGTTCTCCTGTTGCAACGTAAGAGGCAATTTCATCCTTTGTCATTTGACAGACATGTACATTTGTCTCCTCGTAGAAGCTTTTTTCGCGAAGACTGCCATCAGCGCAGACTTCAATTAGTGTCACACCGGTATAGACCTGATGTGTGTTGCCCTGAAGCATGGAAACCATTCGCACGGCATCTGCGCTGTCCTTTGGTTTTCCCAATATGCGATTTTCAAATGCAACGATAGTATCAGCACCAATTACATAGCAAGGAGCTTTTTGTGCCTTTGCAATTTCAAATGCCTTTTGATGAGCCAGTTCACATACAATATCACATGGAAGCGTTTTTGTGGTGACTTCCTCGCCCTTTGCCGGGCAGACAGTAAAATTGAAGCCGGCAAGAGCTAACAATTCTTTTCGGCGTGGGGAGCCAGATGCTAAAATAACAGGTTTTGTAAGATTCACGATAAATACCATGCCTTTCCATATTCGTTTACTTCGCTGATACTATACCTTTTTTTAAAGTAAAAGTAAACAGGAAAAGAAAAAAAACATTACCATTCACCTTCGGGCATGTTATTATGCTGATCTGTCAAATTTCTATGTAAGCATGAAATTTATCGTCTCAGTTTACTGAGACATCTAGCAGGACGCGTGAATTGAAAAATCAAGTTGTTTAAAGAAAAGAATTATGATACAATAAACAAAAGAAATAAAGGGAAAGGAATTTCTGAACATGAGTCAACAAAGGAAAAACATGCAGGATTATCTGCTGATTTGGATTGATGCGGTTTGTCTCGTGATAAGCTATATTGCAGCTTGTTTTCTTGCATCCGTTTTTCGGAAGTTTATATTTGATTTTTCTTCCGTATTATCATCTCTTTGGATGATTTTGATCAGCTATTTTTTGGTATTTCTGTCGTTCAACATGAATCGTTATTTCATGAAGCGAAACAAATATGAAGAAATTACATATACGATCAAGTTAAATATTATTATGGGAGCTGTGCTTATTGCTGTATTTTATGTTACTAAAAATACAGAGCTGATCAGCAGAAGTGTATGGGCATTAACAGTACTGATCAATATAGTGCTGATGGCTGTGACACATTTAATCTGTAAGAGAATGCTTCGTACTATTTTTAAAAATAAAAAAGCAGATCATCTCCTTGTATTGACGACATCTGATCGTGTAAAAACGCTTGCAGAGGACTTAAGACGATATAATACTTACGAGAATTATCTGATTACGCTTGCGATTACAGATGGTGATTATGTTGGAGAAGATATCGAAGGCTATCGTGTTGTGGCAAATGGCGACAATGTGATTGAGGTAGCAAGCAGGGAAATTGTTGATGAAGTATTTTTAGTGCTTGATGATCAAAGAAAAAACGAAATCATTGAGTATGCTGAGCAGTTTGCTCAGATGGGTGTAATTGTTCATGTAAATATTGACCTTCTTGATCATCTTGGCGCAGGTTATCAAAGAGAAGTTACTCAGATTGGAAATCACTATGCGCTCAGCGTGGCACCAAGATTTTTTGATTTTAACAAGCTTGTAATGAAGCGTATAATAGACATTGTAGGAGCGATAGTAGGACTGATGATTACAGCAGTTGTGATGCTTTTTATCGCACCAGCTGTAAAGCTAGAGTCTCCTGGACCACTCATATTTAAGCAAAAGCGTGTGGGAAAAAATGGCCGTTATTTCTATATTTATAAGGTGCGCTCTATGTATCAGGATGCAGAGGCGCGCAAGGCTGAGCTTATGGAAAAGAATGAAATGAAGGGCTTTATGTTTAAGATGACGGATGATCCGAGAATCACAAAGGTCGGCAAATTTATTCGTTCAACTAGTATTGATGAGCTTCCACAGTTTTGGAATGTACTAAAGGGTGATATGAGTCTTGTTGGAACAAGACCACCTACAGTAGATGAGTTTAAACAATATGAGGCGCGTCATAAGAGACGTCTTAGCATGAAGCCTGGTCTGACAGGATTGTGGCAGGTCAGTGGACGAAGCAACATTGAAGACTTTGAGGAGGTTGTTCGTCTGGACTGTGAATATATTGATAACTGGAGCATTCAGCTTGATATTCAAATTATCTTAAAAACTGTTGTTGTAATCTTTAAGAAAGTTGGATCAAAATAAAAGATAACAAAAAAGGACCGGTGTGTGGGAGCCGGTCTTTTTTTGTACAAAGAAAGTGTGTAAAATAAGAAACTAACCAACTAATGTGTGTGAAGCAATGTTGATGTAGTACAAAAAATTTAACGCTTTTATGCAAAAAAGTCAATATAGTATGAACGAAAAGCAAAATTTATGAATGAAAAGCAAAAATCAAATTTCCAAAGTTTGATCTCGTGTCTTTGAAAAACAGTAGTCACGCCAGGTTTGTTCAAGACGCTTGGCATTGCGCAGTGTAACTGGAAGAGTCTGTCCGTTTGAAAGAAGACAGCTGCCAGAAGAAAAGCATTTAATATCATCCATGTTGCACAGGACACCTCTGCTGACAAGAAGAAAATGACGGTCAGATAAAAGCTGTTTTGAGAATGTACCAAAGGCAGCACAAGGATGGTATTTCTGACCGTTTCGGTCGGTGATCCATGTATAGTGAGAGTCAGCCACGATGCATACAATTTGTGAAGCAAAAATACGAACCTCAATTGCATTTACTGAGAATGAAATGAAGGTTTCAGAAGCTGGAAGGTGCAAAGAGGCATCATTCAGACATGCAAAAATCGCATCTTTCTGATATGGTTTTAGAATATAGTGGAATGCATGGACACGAAAGGCATCTGGCATGTAATCAGCAGAGGCAGTCAGAAAAATTAAAATAACATGGCTGTCAATCTGACGCATTTTGCTTGCCGTCTCAACACCGCTCATACCATTCATAAAAATGTCCATAAAAACAATATCGTATTTATCAGACGAAAAGGAAGACAAAAAAGCATCTCCGCTGTCAAAACAATCAGATTCAAATAAAATCTGCTTTTCGCATCCATAGTCAGTAATCAAAGACAGAAGTATCCCACGTTCAATTTCAGAATCATCTACCAGTGCAATGCGCATAACGATTTATCCACACCTTTCTGTATTATATTTAGCAAAGCTTTTTATGCTTAAAGAAAGCTCCGCATATGTGTCAAACAACGCGAAGCTTTCTTTTTATGTACTATTTAAGTACGATTCATCAGATAAATTACTGTGGCTGCTTTCCAATGTAAGCTAAGATACCACCATCTACGTACAGAACATGTCCGTTTACGAAGTTGGAAGCATCAGAAGCAAGGAATACTGCCGGGCCTGCCAGGTCCTCAGCCTCTCCCCAGCGAGCTGCCGGAGTCTTGGCAATGATGAACTGGTCAAACGGATGACGGGAACCGTCTGGCTGAATCTCACGAAGCGGAGCGGTCTGTGGAGTAGCAATGTAGCCAGGTCCAATACCGTTACACTGAATGTTGTACTCACCGTACTCAGAGCAGATGTTTCTGGTCAGCATCTTTAAGCCACCCTTAGCTGCTGCATAAGCAGATACGGTCTCACGTCCAAGTTCAGACATCATGGAGCAGATGTTGATGATCTTTCCATGACCCTTCTTGATCATGCTCGGAATAACAGCCTTTGCTACGATAAACGGAGCATTTAAGTCAACATCGATAACCTGTCTGAACTGAGCAGCGGTCATCTCGCACATCGGGATTCTTTTAATGATTCCGGCATTATTTACGAGAATGTCGATTACACCAACCTCAGCCTCGATCTTTGCAACAAGCTCGTTTACAGCGTCCTCATTAGTAACGTCACAAACATAGCCATGAGCCTTGATTCCAGCTTCTTCGTATGCAGCAAGACCCTTATCAACTAACTCCTGCTTAATATCGTTAAATACGATTGTAGCACCGGCAGCAGCCATACCCTTAGCGATAGCCATACCGATACCATAGGAAGCGCCAGTAATCAGCGCAATCTTACCTTCCAGAGAAAAAGAAGACATATCCATGGTAAAAAAACCTCCTTAAATTTTTTGACGGAACATAAAAAAATATGTCCATCTAGTTGTGTATAGTATACCATATCAAAAGAAACCAGTCAACAGTAACGCTTGTTGTAAAATGTAAGATATTTGTAAGCGTAATATCTTTGCAAAAAAGGGCGTAGTATGGTAGTATGAGTATGATAAAGCTGTGTAATGCAGGAGAGTAATGTTGGAAATGGAAGTGGCAACATATAGTGTATGGAGGGAACGTTTCATGAGAAAAAGAATGATGCTGTTTGCGGCAGGGACAGTGATTTTTGTCAGCGCGGCACAGAATACTTTTGCAGAAGAGGAAACGGGTGGAATAAGAAAGATTGCAGATATGGTCACAGAAGCACGGCGGATAAAAGAGGGAACTGAAATGTTTTCAGTCTCAATGACGCTTGGTGATATGGAAGTATCGGCCGGAATGACGATCCGTATGACGCCAGACAGTGCATCTGTGGACATGCTGTATTTAAGTGCACCAAATGGTGATGGAACTTTTTTTGATTTTGTATCAGAGGATGTACTTCGTGTATTTGGTACTAAGGCATATTTAAATACAGAATCGGTTAAAGAGATGATATCGGAATTGACAGAGGAGAACCGCATTGACGAGGAAGAGAATGAGAATGTGCTGCAGGCAGCAGATTCAATTACAGAAGACTGGATTGGTCTGGTAGGTTCTTCAATAGGTCTGGATGAGTTTAAATATGATGATTTTATAGGGGTGTTTTCAGGTCTTGCGGCGGCACATGATGCAGGCTCTTACACGATTAATCTGAAAAATGATCAGATAGGGCAGCTTTTGGAGCGCATCGATATGCAGATTGAGCAGGGGCAGTTAGATAAAACATTTGTCATTGACTGGGAGCCACTTTTTACACCATATGTGGATGCAGTAATAGAAGGAATGAAAGAAGCTGATCCAGAAAATGCTTTTGATCAGGATAAAAAGAAAAAGCAGATATTTGATACTCTTCAGACTACATTTTGTCCGCATGAAGATGATGAGAAAGAACCATTAGCTGTGCAGTTTGAGAAAGCAGTTTCAAAAGGTCTTGAAGTTAATGCATCAATCTGTGCGGGAAAAGATGGCGCAGCAGGCACATATGCATTTGAAGTGACAATTGAAGCAGAGATTTCAGACAAACTTCAAGAGAAATGGGGAATTGAAGAGCTTTCTCCAGTTGTCGGTGAGACTGAAGGGCTTTTGACACAGACAGATGAGCCAGATATAAAGAATGCATTATTTAGTTTTGTAGTAAGCATTGAGCCAGCAGAAGAACCGATTGAAATAGAGGAACCAGGGGATGGTATTTTGTGGATGACAGACTTACTGAGAGAATGGGCAGCACAGGGTTTGATTTTGCAGTAAAAATGGGGATAGGAAAAATTTTCCTATCCCCGATTATTTTTATAAAGTTACGCCGTTTTTCTCAAGAAGTTTTCTTGCAGATTCAACAGAGTCTACACCAGTCGGATTTTTAACAGGTGCAAATGCTTTCTCACGCTCAACCTCAAATGGACAGCAGCTGTCCATCATATGGATCATGTCGAGAATTAAGGATTCAAACTTATAGCCATTTGGTGTAGTTGGCTTAATCAGATTGCCATCACCATCAATGTAAGGAATCTTCTTCTCAACGATATGTAACGGAAGACGTTTGCTTTTGATCTCAGTTAAACGATCCAAATTAAACATGTAGTTTAAGATAACACCAAAGTTGTAGAGCAGATTTCCATTCTCATCCTTTAAGTGAATCATATCTTCAGTCATCTCATAATATTCAACGATGGAAGGCTTGCCATCCTCAGTACAAAGAACGCCGACACGCTCATTTGGGTCAGCCTTTCTTACAACCATACCGCCGCAGTCACAGCCAGAATCAATGACAGCGCCGACAAATGCCGGATCATTAATTCTTTGAAGAACATTGTCAACAGCAAATGCAGTCAACCATTCAACACCAGCTTCCTTCATCTGCTTGTCATATCCGTAGCGGCAAAGAGATGAGAACCATCCGCCATTTCCATTTGGAGACAGTGACAGGCGATCAGGTGCTTCCATAAGAAGCTTTCCATTGTAATCTACGCTTGGTGCCATCTCCTGCTTGAAGAAATGAATATATTTGGCATTGTAGCCAAAATAATTTTTCTCCTTCAAAAAAGCAGTAGTATCATCATAATTTTTGTCACTTGTCATGATATAAAATGGAATCCAGGCACCGGCCTTTTTTACAATCTCCATTACATTATTGATCAGACACTCAAAAATGTAAAGCTCTCTTGTGACACCGATATTGTACATACCCTTTGGCTTATCAAAACCAAGACGGGTACCCTGACCTCCTGCAAGCAAAACGGCAGCAACCTTGCCCTCGCGGATTGCCTGTAATCCAACTTCTTCAAGATGTGCGCGGTTTGCGTCAATCTGGGACAGCTCCATGGCAGACAGCGGTGCAAATGTGCCGCGTGCATTTACTGTTTCATGTGTCTTTAATACATCAAGCAAGGACCAATCAATTCCTTCAATCTGAGCAAGGAGATTTTCTTGTTGCTCTGGTGTAAGAGTGTCATAAAATGAAAGCAGCTGCAGCTGATCTTTCTGTGTTAATAAGTTAATAGCGTCCTGTTTAGTCATAATAAGAACCTTTCTTCAAATATTGAATTTTGGCAATTTACAGAATGCCGATGCCTGCGGCATATGTGGGATTAAATTGACATCCCTATATTTGTAACTTTACGATAACACAGAGCCAGAAAAAAGTAAAGGTCATAATCGTCCGAAAAATGTAAGAAATTTGAAATTTGAAAAACTTTGAAAGTATGGTATGATAAAAAAAACACTGTTAATTTATGTGCTCAGATGTATAAAGAAAGTTTGAAAAGGTATTGCAAAAACACCATATTATTATGTATAATAAGAATCTGGGCGCATGAATAGAAATAGAAAGGAAAAAGGCGGATGTTTTACTACAAAAACAAGAATGATAAGAAAAAACGCATCCTAGCAGGTGCAGTTGCAGTGATTATCGTATTAGCCATGATTGCCTCTATGGTCGTCTCTGCTTTTGCAGAAGAGACGCAAGGCCAGGTTCAGGCAAAGTCCTACGATCTGACGTTCAATAAAAAAACAACAGGCGTGTTTGGACGCGGCGTCAGCTACGAGGGAATCAGTCTCGAGGGAAAGACGTATGATGAGGCTGTATCAGAGATTAACGAATATGCTAATGATCGTCTGACAAGATACATGCAGTGGGATGTGCTTGGATATAAATATGATTATGACGGAAGCTCCTTTTCAACTACATGGGCAAATCCAGACGTAGTCAGCCAGCTTTCTAATATGACATTAGAGGGAAATCTTATAGAACAGTACAAGAAGCAAAAGGATCTTGATCAAAGCCCGATTGATCTTGATTTACAGTTTACAGTAGATGAAGATGCAGTAAGAAGTACTGTTGCAGAGTACACAAGTCATTTTTATAAGGATCCTCAGAATGCAACTGTAACGCGTGAAAACGGACAATTTGTTGTAACTGAAGGTGTGACTGGAGTTTCTTTTGATACAGATGCTATTGCAGCGGAGCTGTTGGCAAAGATTGAGGATTTCTCTACTGCTGATTCTATTCAGTATAGTTTCCCATTTACAGAGACACCACCGACATATGATAGCTCATACTTTAATTTTTCACCGACCCCACTCGGAAGCTACACAACCACTCGTCTAGGTGATGAACCGAGAACCAATAATATCCGGGTATCCGCACAGAACCTGAATGGCAATGTAATTTATCCGGGAGAGACTGCTTCAACGCTCAAGATGTTCCATGATGTAACAGAGGAAAATGGCTACCAGATGGGTCTTGGCTATGAACTTGGAAAGGTTGTGCCGAGTATGGGCGGCGGTATCTGCCAGACGACGACCACATTATACAATGCCGTCATTCGAGCAGAACTTACCGTTGTAAGCAGAAAATCTCATTCCATGATCGTCAGCTACGTAGAGCCAGCGCTTGATGCTACCGTGGATTACAAGTCAGGTCTGGATTTTACTTTCACAAACACACTCAATTATCCGATTTACATTGAATCTTATGTAGACGGAGACAGCGTAACCGTCAACATCTGGGGCGTGGAGGAACGTGCGGCAAACCGTACTATTGCATTCACAAGTACGAGAACAACAGATTTTGTATGGAAGGATCCGCTGTACGTTCAGAGAGTGGATGATGTAAACTGTAAGGTTGGTAATGTAAATGTAGTGTATAAGCAGAAGACACTGACCGATCCGCATCCGGGATTTACCGCACAGTCTTACAAACACGTGTACATTGATGGGGTAGAACAGTCTGTAGAATTGTTAAATACATCTGTATATGGTCCGGCGTCTGGTGAACTGATTCATGCATCAGACTGTACCATTCAGGCAAGGCCGAACGAAGTTCCGACTGGATCTTCCTGGGCAACGCTCCCGAACATTGGCATTGCGTTTACAATCGATACGTATACGCTTTCAGGTGAGCAGTGGCCGTATTATCCATATTAAATTATGATACGCTAAATAGTAGTTTTTATCCATGCGCCGCTTATTGTAAGGGGCGCATGTTTCTACGTAAGAAGGAGTTTCACAGAATGAGATCATTAAAGGAAATTAAAAAAAGGGCAGCAAAGGCAGCTGCGGTAGCGTTTTTGCTGCTTGGAGCGGTTGGTGTGGTATCATATGCATCAGAGGCAGATACTGCTAAGACACCATTTGTATTAACGTTCAATACGAGTACGACTGGTGTATTTCCAAGAGGTGTAAGCTATGAAGGAATAAGCCTTGAGGGGAAAACGCTTGAAGAAGCAAAAAGCGAGATCTCTGATTATATAGAAGACAGGCAGTCACGATATATGGTATGGAACATTGTGGGAAATACTTATGAGTACAGTGCGTCCTCCTTCGGCGTAGCGTGTACAAATGCAGAGATTGTATCTTCTCTTGACAATTTAACTATGAGCGGAAATATCGTAGAGCAGTATAAAAAGCAAAAGGATATGGATGTAAATCCTGTGGATCTTGATCTGCAGTTTTCGCTTGATACGCAGACTCTCCATGATACAATAAGTGAATATACATCGACCCTGTCAAGAACAGTATCAAATGCAAGCGTAAAACGTGAGAATGCACAGTTTGTTGTAACAGAGGCAGTAAATGGAATTGCGTTTGATACAGAGGCTATTTATAATGAGCTGACAGGCATGATAAATGATTTTTCAACGGCTGATCCTATAAATTATACGTTTCCTTACACGGAAACACCAGCGACATATACGAGTGCCGATTTTGCATTTAGTGAGTTGCCGCTTGGAAGCTTTTACACAGATGGTCTTGGAGACAAGAACAGACGAAATAACATTTCCCGTGCTGCAGAAGGTATGAATGGCCGTATTTTCTATCCGGGCGAAACAATATCTGCACTTGATTTGTACGGTGCAGTTACGACAGAAAATGGTTACGCAGAGGCACCAGGCTACAATCAGGGAAGGGTAGAGATGGTAGTTGGCGGAGGAGTCTGTCAGGTAACAACGACACTTTATAATGCAGTTTTGCGTGCTGAACTTGATGTTTCCTATCGTAAAAATCATTCAATGATGGTTAACTATGTATATCCAGGCATGGATGCAATGGTAGCGCCGCAGGATAATTCTGATTTTAAATTTGTAAACAGCTCAAATCATCCGATTTATATTGAAGCATATGTAGTAGACGACCGCATCTGTATCAATATCTGGGGAATTGAGGAGCGCGATGCAAACCGTTCTGTAAGATTTAGAACAGAGATTTTATCTGTTTCATGGCCAGAGACGCTATACAACATTGTTGTAAATGATAGTGAATGTCAGGTTGGAGAGGTTCGTGTTAACTATAAGCATAAAGTTGAGGTCGAAGTTCATCCAGCATTGTCGTGCGTATCCTATAAGCAGATTTATATTGACGGACAGCTTGTGGAGGAAAAGGAGTTGAATCGTGACAACTATAAGGCAGCATCGGGACTTATTTACCGAGCTTCAGATTGTAATGTCAGTGCATCAGCTCGTCCGGGAAATGCAGGCGAGGCCATGGTATTTCCATACAT
>ENA-OROM01002017-OROM01002017.1-human-gut-metagenome-genome-assembly--contig:-NODE-2017-length-15877-cov-2.518835_pt1 | contig 15877 bp, 12 predicted proteins | sample MGYA00242129_ERZ509050 | MGnify/ENA primary metagenome ERZ509050 (study PRJEB26280, sample SAMEA2338701) | human gut metagenome | biome: human gut; feature: human-associated habitat; material: faeces...
CCTGCCGTGATGACACTTCCATATTTGGATTTCCAATGAATCGTGTTCCCCTTGTCCGCCCCCGCTCTCTCGATTCCTCTGGGGAACACGTAAATATTGGATTTTAAATCTTCTTTCCAGTCCATGGTTCGACCTGTTACAACCATCCCGTTTTTACCGAGATATACCACACGAGTACAAGCTTGAGTGTATGTTGTCAGCATTCCTGCTACCAATAATGTTGTAATAAATAATGTTTTCATTTCTATCCTTTTTAATCTTTATATTGAACGAATAGTAGGCGTAATAAGTTCCCCAAAAGATATACAAGATGATAAAATTCATATATTTGCCATAATTTAAAATCTAAAACCTAGATTATGGGAAACAAATTTTGTCAGAGTTGCGGGATGCCGATGACGGCAGACGAACAATTTGGTCGTAACGTGGATGGTTCCCGAAATGAAGAGTATTGTTCTTACTGCTATCGTGACGGGGTTTTTACTGAAGATTGCACGATGAACGAGATGATTGACCACTGTCTGCAATTTCTCGACGAATTCAATAAAGACATGGAGCATCCTTACACGAAAGAAGAGGCTCGTGCCGAGATGCAACAATTCTTTCCAATGCTGAAACGTTGGAAAAGTTGATCGTTTTATAGTCAAAGTTGGATAGGTATAATTAGTTATCATTCTATTCTGGATAGAATGGTAATCTTATTATTGTATCGGGCTAAAGATTCTAAGAATAAATTTTATATTTGTATCATTAAATGAACGTTTAATAATAGCCTATTTTAGCTACGGCGTTCACTTATGTAGGAATTTGTGCAAATTATAAATAACTAGTTGCCAAAAATTTGAATAATATTCGTTTTTGCGATTTTATTCGAGAGTTTTTTATTATTAAACGTTCATTTTATGACATCAAAAGTTCCAATAAATCAAGATCGTTTAATAAATGGGGATGAGAAAGAATTTAAGTCCTTGTTTGATTTGTTGTATGTTGGAATGGTGCAGCAAGCGACGTTTTATACAAATGATTTTGCTGTTGCGGAAGATGTTGTGCAGGAAGTTTTTGTTCGTTTGTGGGAAAAACGGGGGGAGTTGAAAAGTGTTCAAAATCTTGAGGGGTATTTGTTGTTATCCGTAAAAAATCGTTGTTTAAATTATCTGGAACATCAACAAGTGGTGGATAAATATAAACAATATTATTTGTTGCAGGAAATACAAGATGATGATGAAGATCCAGAACAATTCATAGAAGATGTAGGTAAATTGTTGGATAAGTTACCGGAAAAACGTAAAATGGTATTGGAACTATGCGTGATAGAATCTAAATCCTACGCTGAAATTGCAGATTTATTAGGAATCTCTTTGAATACGGTAAAAGATCATGTGAAGAAAGCCTACGCTTTCCTGCGAGAAGAATTGCGCAAAGAAGTTTCTTATCCGATATTATTTTTTGCCCTTTATTTCAAAGGGAAAAGTGCATCTGAATAAATAATCTTTAATTTTTTTATTTTTTTGAGCCACTCGTTTTATTTCTTCTCCTGTCTTTAGGGTATAACAGCCAGAAATAAAGAAAATGAATATAGAAGAAATAATAATAAAACGGCTTTCGGAAGAACATTTGTCAAAAGAAGAAAGTGTTTTTTTTGACAAGTGGTATCAAAATTCTTCCAACCGGGAATATTATAATGATTTACTGAAGATTCGTTCGGGCATCATCGCTTCTCAGGTTAAGGAGAGAATTGACAAGAGAAAGGCGTGGAATCAAGTTCATCCAGCACGTAAAATATCCCTGATACGGACTTTGTTGAAATTCGCAGCTATTGTGATATTACCTTTGAGTCTCGGGGTTTTCCTCCTCATCCGTGAAAATAAACAGGAAAAAGTGGTTTATGCTGAAGTGCCCGTGCAACCGGGTAGAAAGCAAGCCGTGTTGACCTTATCTTCTGGTCAGCAAGTAATGCTTGCGGACACGATCGTTCACGTGAACGAGAAAGGAATGGTGATTTCAAATTTTCCGGATAAAGAATTGGTTTATAAAATCATGAATGATACCATGAAGACAGAAACTATTTACAACACGGTCACTGTCCCTCGTGGGGGAGAATATAAGCTGGTGTTGGCTGATGGTACCATTGTTTGGTTAAACTCCGATAGCCACATTCGTTATCCGGTGACATTTTCCGGTAATACACGGCAGGTTGAATTAGAGGGGGAAGCCTATTTTGAGGTGGCTAAAGATGTGGAAAAACCTTTCATCGTGCGTATGAACGAGTATAATGTGAGAGTGACAGGTACTCAATTTAACGTTCGGAATTATTTGAATGAGAGTCTGGCGACAACGCTAGTTGAAGGGGGAGTACAGATCGAGAGAAAGGGAAAGGTAGACAGGTTACGACCGGGACAACAAGCTGTTTTGGAAAATAATGAAATACGGATACGGGTTGTAAATGTTGAAGAGCAAGTGGCTTGGAGACATGGTGCGTTTGGTTTCACGCAATGCCGTTTGGAAAATATCATGGAAGAGCTTGCTCGTTGGTATGATGTTGACGTGTTTTATATGAATCAACAGGTAAAAGATTATCACTTCTCCGCTTGGTTTAAACGAAGTTCTTCGATAAACGAGGTGATTAATATATTAGAAAAAACAAAGAAAATAAGTTTAGATTTAAAGGGACGAATTCTCACGGTAAAAGATATAAGTAGAAATTGAAAATAAAACAGGAAGCTTGCGCCAACATGCTTCCTGGATGAAAACTCCTCGCCAAAGGAATTTTAATGTTAAACTTGAAAAACAAAGTTATGAAATTTTTATGTAGAAACCTAATCTGGATTATGATTAAAATCAAGCTAGTATTCCTGGTATTGATTTTGGGCTTCTCTAGTTTGAATGCGAAAGTGTGGTCGCAACAGGATCGGATTGATCTGGTATTTGAGAACATGAATATGGTTCAGCTTTTTGAACAGATTCAGCAAAAGACCAATCTAAAATTCGTATTTAACCATGAGGATGTTCAAAAATATACCGTTAGTGGAAAAGTACATTACAAGACAGTATCGGAGATTCTTGATCTTGTTTTTGCGGATAAACCTTTACGATACGAGATTACGAGTGATCATGTTGTGATTTTTTATGTTCAACGACAAGATGATGAGAAGAAAGTTACTGGAGTAAAGGTAAAAGGTACGGTTACAGACGAGGAGGGTATTCCGTTACCGGGTGTTACGGTAATGATAAAATGGACATCAATAGGAACGGCAACGGATATTGATGGAAAGTTTAACTTGGAAGTGCCTCAATCAGATACGACAAAATTGGTTTTCTCTTTCGTGGGGATGCAGAGTTATGAGTTAAAGATTTCGAAGAAGAAAACAGAATATAACATCGTGTTGAAATCTGATTCCAAAGCACTGGAAGATGTTGTCGTTACCGGTTTTTTCACGAAAAAGAAGGATAGTTTCACGGGATCGGTAAAAACAATGACCGTGGAAGAAATCAAAGCGGTATCGAACACGAATCTGGTAGCTGCCATCTCGATGTTGACTCCCGGTATGCGTATGGTTGAGAACAATGCTTTCGGGTCAAATCCTAACCGGATGCCGGAGATCGTGATCCGTGGAACATCGTCTCTGTCAACCGAGGGAGATGAGAGTGCCAATCAACCGGTAATTATGCTGGATGGAGTGGAGATTACGATGCGAGATTTGTACGATCTTGATATTAACGATATAGAACGCGTGGACGTGTTGAAGGATGCTTCCGCGACAGCTCTTTATGGAGAGAAGGCTGCGAACGGGGTTATCGTGATCGAGCGGAAAAGAGTGTTGAATGACAAGTTGCGGTTATCTTATAATTTGGATGGTTCGTTAGAGGTGCCTGATTTGAGATCATACGATTATTTGGATGCAAAAGATAAATTGGAGTTTGAACGTTTGGCGGGGTTATATAATTTCGAGTTATTGAATGACTTTGAGGAATATAACCGGAAGAAGATATTAATATCCAAGGGCATGGATACCGATTGGATGTCTAAGCCTTTACGTTCCGGCTATTCGATAAACAATTCTATTGGAGCCAGTGGTCGGGGAAATGGAATGACTTACCGTTTGAATGCTAATATGCGGAATGTGAAGGGGGTTATGAAGAAAGACTATCGTAATACCGTTGGGTTAACGATGTTTCTTTCCTATCACGTGGATAATAAAGTTACTGTTTCTTTCCAATCCAGTTTCACGGATTTGAAATGGAAAGAAAGTCCATACGGTAAATTCTCTGATTACGTGGTTGTGAATCCTTACGATTCTCCTTATGATGAGTATGGTCGTTTGAATAAATCTTTGTCTTGGAACATGGCTAATCCTTTGTATGAGGCTGAATGTGGGAATTATAACGAGGGAACTAATCGTACATTTACGAATTCTTTATCTTTCCGATGGGACGTGTTGCCCGGCTTCTTCATCAACGGAACGGGTACGATTGTAACTTGGAAAGAACGTAAGGAAATTTTCACGTCTCCGGAGTCGAAAGTATTTGAAGATGCCACGAGTCGTTCTGAACAGGGATCTTTATATGTTTATAATGAACGGTATTTAAAGTATGAAGGAAAATTCTTTTTGAACTATGCCCGTAATTTCGGAGAAAAATTATTGTTGACGTTGCATGGTGGTTTTGATATTTCCAAATCCACGACTACTACGGATGCCTATACCGCTTATGGTTTTTATAAACCGGAATTACATGCCCCTAATTTTGCAGCAGGTTTCGGAGAAGGCAAGCGTCCGTCAGGTTCTGATGACATTAGCACGAGTGTAGGACCTTTCGTTAATGCTAACTTGATTGTCTTGAATCGTTACTTTGTTGATGGATCCTTCCGTCGTTCCGGTTCATCAAAATTTGGTGATGAAAATCGTTTTGCTCCTTTCTGGTCTGTTGGAGCGGGATGGAATATTCATAATGAAGAATTTGCCACCCGTTTTGGCTGGTTGAATACATTGAGATTGCGTTACTCTTATGGAGTGACGGGAAATGTGAACTATTCTCCATATCAAGCGGTCACAACGTATGTTTATAATGGAGACAATTTCTATTTACACGGAATCGGGGCGATCCCGAAGACGATGGGAAATAAAGATTTGAAGTGGGATTTGACGAAAGAACACAATATCGGTTTAAATGCCGAATTCTTGAATGGACGTTTTAGCGCCGTGTTGGATTATTACGTGAAAACAACGGATGACGTATTGGTTGATATGTCCGTACCGCCATCTGTTGGGGAAACAATGGTAAGAGCTAATTTGGGGCAGGTAAGAAACTCCGGGTTTGAATTTGATATTTCTGCATTGATTGTGGTCACGAAAGATTGGCGTTTTAGCTTGAAAGTGAATGGTGACCATAATAAAAATAAGATCCTTGGTATTAGTAATGGATTGGCAAAATACAATGAAGAAGCAAATGCCGATGGTTCATCAGCACCTAAGATTTTGTACACGGAGGGAGAATCCGAGTCTGCGATATATGCTGTACGTTCCGCTGGTATCAATCCGGCGACAGGGCAAGAGGTGTTCATCAAGAAAAATGGAGCGTGGACCTTGGAATATGATTTGAATGATAAGGTCGTTGTGGGAGATACGGAACCTTGGCTTAAAGGCGCTTTCTTCCCGATGTTATCTTATAAAGGCTGGCAGATGACGCTTGCTTTTGAATATAATTTTGGAGGACAGATTTATAATCTAACACGTGCGAAAAACGTGGAGAATGTAAACCCGAGAAATAACGTGGATCGAAGAGCTTTCGAGCAACGTTGGAAAAATGTAAACGACGTTCCGCCTTATTTGGATATTGCGAATGCGAGTGATCGGGAGAATTACCATACTAGCCGTTTCGTGGAAGATGATAATAACGTGATATGTAGGAATATCGAACTTTCTTATGAGTTCAATTCGGAAATACTGAAGAAAGCGGGATTCAAGCGTTTGAGAATAAGTGCCGGAATGAAAGATCCGTTCCGTATGTCTACAGTGAAATTTGAACGGGGAACAGATTATCCGTTTAGCCGTGGATTTACCTTTTCTATTAGCCCAACATTTTAATGATATGTGATTATGAAAAAGTTGATATATATACTTATCTTGTTGATTACGTTTTATTCCTGTGATAATTTTTTAGACGTAAGACCAACAGGAGAGATTGTAAATAACGATTTATTCGAGACTGCCGAGGGCTATGAGGAAGCTTTGTATGGCGTGTACTCTTTCTTGGCAAGAGAACCTTTGTATGGGAAGAACATGACCTATGGATTAGTGGATGTTGTCGGTCAATATTTTTCCGGAGGTTGGGACCAGCACTGGTCTAACCAGCTACGGCTTTATAATTACAAGCACATGGAAGTTCGTCCGGAGATTGATGCGATATGGGAATCCATGTATAAAGGGATCTCTTACGTAAACAATATGTTAGAGAATCTTGCCAAACATGATTCTACAAAATTTGCCTTGTATGATGTATATAAGGCAGAAGCCTTGGGACTGAGAGCTTTTATGCACTTTGAACTTTTACGGTTGTTTTCCGAGAGTATCATCCAGAATCCGAATGCGACGGGAATACCGTACCGGGAAAAATATTCTTATCAGGTGACTCCGTTTGATGCGATTAGCGAGTCGTATAACAAGATTATTCGTGACTTTAAAGAGGCTGAAAAGTTATTAACTGCACACGGGGAGTATTTCGACCGGACGGATGAAAATGCAGGTGGATTCGTGAAGGATCGAGTGATTCACATGAATCTTTATGCAGTACAGGCCTTGCTTGCCCGTGTCTATTGGGAAAAGGGAGATTTAGAACCAGCGAAAGATTATGCTATGAAAGTGATTGATTGTCCGTTTTTCACAATGGAGGATAAGACTAATGTGGAAGACATCATGAACGGGGTCATTTCTGATAAAGAAACCATCTGGGGTTTATATTCGGAGGACTTTCCGAATTATACGCGGGATGTGATGTATTCCAGTGGAGGAAGCTTTTATTATGATCCGAAACCGGATTATCGGGATATGTACGAGGTAGATCAAGACGGGTTTGATTATCGATTGGACAAGTGGTTTCAAACGTTATCAGATCATGGTGCGGAAGGATTGCGGTGTATGAAAGTGGTCGATCGTTTTAAAGTAAGATTATCGACTCGTCCGGTAGCTAAATTGAGTGGGATCAACATGATTCGTTTACCGGAATTATATTACATCGTGGCAGAATATTATCTCGTGGCAGATAACATGGAAATGGCAGCGACTTATTTGGATAAGGTCGTGAGAGCTCGCGGTCTGAATGGATTTAACAAAGGAGATGGTGTTGTTGTTGTGTCGCGGATGAATATAAACAATGATCGTCGTAAAGAGTTGGTTTGTGAAGGACAATGGTTCCAAATCATGAAACATTATAATATGTCCATCTATGAGTCTATTACTGATCAAACATTCCAGCCTTCAAAGGATATTTACGTGTTCCCAATACCTGATGATGAGTATGAATATAGAAACTAATATGAATGTTATGAGAAAATTATTATACACGAGTATTACCGCGCTATTGTTATTAGGGGCATTGTTTTCATGTACGGATGAAGATTACAAATTGTATAATACCTCTTTAACAAATAAAATCTATTTTGACAAGGACACATTCTTTTTTGAATATGGCCCCCGTGAAGATAAGGAAGTTGATTTGGAAGTACCGATTAGTTTGATCGGTTTGGCCAATTTCGATCAGGATGTGGAATTCAAAGTTAGTGCAGATGTTCGCAATTCAACAGCGAAATTAGGGGTTCATTATGATATGGATGAAATTCAGGTGTTCATGAAGGATTCCGTGACTGCAGCTATTAAGTTGGATTTTAAACGGGATAATTTGGTGAAGGACATCCAGTATAAATTGTATTTGAATCTAGAAGCAAACGATTATTACATCCCGACAAACAGAACAAAATGTGTTGTTTTCTTTGGTGATATTAGTATAGAACAACCGGAATGGTGGCGTCCGGATCGCTTGGGAACATATAATCAGGATAAGTTAATATTATTCATCAAGTATTTCCACGAGACGAAAGACAAGTTACCTGTATTATATGATGATATTGAATCCAAATGGGGTGAATATTTGGATAATGAAGCACATAGCCGGTACCCGTATTTGTTGACAACTTATGTTTACTTGGGGTACTTTAAACAGCATATTTATACTCCGATGTATGAGTATTATATACAGACAGGAGATGAACATTATAAATTGCCCGATCCGGCGACAACAGAGTATGAATAATTGAAAAATTAGGCTTTTATGAATAGAATAAAATATATATGGAGTATATTGATCGTTTTATGTTGTTTGCAAGCATGTTATGATGATAATTCTAAGTTGGCTGATCAACCTATCATCGAGGTAAATATCTTACCTACGGCAAAAGATTCGATTAATATTTATTTCAATAACACGCTGGAAATTAAAGCTGATATTGAAAGTGAGACAGATGAGTTAACCTATCAATGGGATATGGGGCTTTATGCTGAAGACCCGAAGACGAAAGAATCCATGACGGTGTTCAAGAACATTTCTCAGGAAAAAGACTTGAGCTATGTGGTTCGGGATTTGGGACACTATCACTTGCGACAAATTGTGACAAGTAAAGATGGGAGCACGATTAAATATTATCATGTTTTTGTCAATTCCCAGTTTGAGGAAGGTTTTACGATCTTGGGCCGTCGTCCGGATGGTAAGGGAAGTATCTCTTTCATGAAAACGTTAACTCCGGAAGAAGTGGAAGCTGGAATGCAACCGTCATTCATGCAAAATGCTTTCGCTTATGCAAATGAAGGTAAGGAATTATATTTAGATCCGGTGGATGTAGATAAAGTTGGGAATTACTTGTATATCTTGCATGGAGAGAGTCAGAAGTTGATTCAGATTGATGCCAAGACATTTAAGGAGATTTACGAGTATGATTTCAAATTTTATGAACTGAACTTCGTACCAGGTAGATTAATGGCTTATGATGGTAGATTCAGTACAGAATTTGAAGTCGTATCCAGAAATGGGGGAGTGGCTATGGTACAAACTCAACAACAGGCGATATTTCCCTTTCCTGGCCTCCCGCAGGAAACCGTGTACACGGATGCTTACGATCGTCCGAGTTACACAAGTAGTATGACTCGGGTATTTATCAGCAAAGATCGGAATGCAGTTTGTTGGAGTGGGGCTAATGGGTACGATCCTTTCTTCTCTTATCAGAATTGTTTCGACTATTTTAAGAATAGGCAAGTAATTAAGTTATTCCAAAATTTGGATGATGATGTATATGTTATTAGTCGTGATGGAGGACAAACCAAGATTACTGGAATAAAAGGAATGATGTATAATTTTGCTGGTGGCGGTGGACTTTGGGTCCTCTTTGAACGTTCTGTTAGAGAAGGAATTGTTACGGAATCATCTCAATTACTACCTAACGATTACTATTCTTGTGTTTTTGTTTCTAATGGTAATAAGATTTATAAATGGTTTTATTCACAGTTGGATATAGATGCAGCTCCTTTCATAACGTTACCCGAGGGTGAAGAGGTGCGTTGTTTGAATCATTATCAATGTTCTCGTAGCGTCAGTGACTCGGAATATTTGGATTATTCCCGCCAAAAACAATTCTACGTTTCGACCTACAACCCGAATCGAGAAGGAGAATATAAAGGATCGTTATATATCTACGATGCGGACACGGGTGAACTGGTAAATAAATACGAGGGAATTTCTTACGAACCGGTAAGTATGTTCTACAAGATTAAATAGAAATTAATAAGGAAGATTATGAAACGATATATTGTAAATCTAGTGCTATATAGCATCGTGTCGCTTTGGATATTTTCATCTTGCGAGAATTACGACTTCAAGGATATCCCTGATCCGGTGATTCCAGAAGATCTGACTCCGGGCTTGAAATTGTCACAGAAAGAGATCATGATCGATGCCATGGGAAATGCCCAGGGATTCGAGTTGCGTTCCATTGGTGGCGGGTGGAGCATTGAGCCGATCGAGGAAACCAATTGGATTTTTGATTATGAACCGAAATCCGGGGACGAGGGTAATGCTGTTGTCGGGATTACTTTGAGGGTAAACGAGGGGATGCAGGAACGCTACACGAGAATGATTGTTCGCCAGGAGAATACCGGCGTGACCGACACCGTGTTCGTTGGTCAGTACACGTATGAATCCAAATATACTCGCAGAAGTGATAGTTTGGCATTACTTGTTCTTCACGAATCACTTAATGGAGAAGGATGGCGTAACCCGTGGAACCCTAGAAAACCGATGACAGAGTGGTCCGGAGTTACCTTAGAAGAGATAAATGGAGAATTGCGAGTGACAGCATTGCTATTGTCTGACTTCAGTTTGTCTGGTAACTTGCCTAATGAAGTGGGTAATTTACGGGAATTGACCTCTCTGCGGATTACCGGGAAAGTTTACAAATGTCCGAATAGCTTGATTAACTTGAGAAAGTTGGAATCCTTGAATGTGAACTTCTCGGATGGGACGGAGTGGTTCTTGCCGAATGATATGTCTTCCATGCTTTCATTAAAGGAATTTAAGCCGGGACAATTGAAAATCCCGATGGAATCTTTTGCGGCATTCTATACTTTGCCTGCGCTGGAATCCTTGTCGTTATCAACGATATATCTGATCGGGGACTTGCCGGAAGGAATATCCAAGTTGAAACACTTGAAATCGTTAGATCTTGCAGGAACGAATATTTATAGTTTACCGGATGATATTGGGGAATTGGCGGAGAATTTAACAACATTGAATTTACGTGGATGTCAGGCTTTGGCCTCTTTGGGTGAGAATATCGGGAAATTAGTGAATTTGAAAACTTTGACCTTATCCGGTTGTAAAGTGTTGAAAGAACTTCCCGAAGGTTTTGGAAACTTGATCCAGTTGACGGCATTAGATTTATCTGATTGTGAGAGGTTGGAGCGTTTGTCAAGTGATATAGGAAATTTACAAGTAAGCACCTTGACTTTAAGAGGATGTAAGCTACTGAAAGCCGTCCCGGAAAGTTTTGGTAAACTGGATAAATTGACGAAATTGAATTTTTACGATTGTGCTGCTTTGGAATCATTACCCGAGAGCATTGGTAACTTGACCAAAGTAACGGAAATAGACTTGAGTCAATGTACGGCACTGACTTCTCTTCCGGCTAGCTTGGGACAGTTGACAGGTTTGAAGAAATTGACCATGCCGAGAACTGGTTTAACGACACTACCCGCTGCGATTTCTTCTTTGTCCGCCTTGGAAGAGCTGGATGTTACCGGGAAAGAGGGTACGCCGGGAATCCGTGGAGTTGCAGCCGATGTCTTCTCTGGTTTGACGAAATTGAAAAAATTGAATGCAAGTAACAATTCATTCTCGGGTGATCTTTCTTGGCTGAAAAACCTATCGGCATTGCAGACATTGAGATTGGATGGTAACCAATTATCCGGGCTGCTTGATTTGAGCCAGTTCAGTCCGAATTTGACCGATGTCTATCTTTCAAATAATAAGTTAGAAGGTAACTTGAACGGGATTTCAACTCTGACGAAGGTTCGGAACCTGTACTTGGAACACAACTTGTTATCAGGTGAATTACCTGCCGAATTAGGAAATTGTTCGACCTTGAGTTATTTCTATTTAAGTAATAATAATATTACCGGAACAATTCCTGTAGAGGTGGCCAAAATGAACTTGGGTTACAGTGGATTGAAACTGAATGGGAACAGGATGTCAGGAGAAATTCCGGCAGAAGTATTATCATCAGCCGTGTGGAAGAAGTTATATCCGGAAACGAATATCTATCCTCAGCAAGAGGGATATGGATTCTCGAATGTAAAATAATATAGTGTGTTGTTTTTATCAAGGGGGCTTTTTTAAGCCCTCTTGATTTATAAACTTGCTCTTCGGGGGTGGGTTGGGATAATCATATAATGAAAATAACATGAAGAAAATAATTATTGTCGGGTTATTTTTACTTGTTCTGTTCGGCTGCAAGCAAACTACAGTCCAGATTGCGGGAGAAGTTGAAAAGCAATGGAAAAGTGATAGCGTGGAAGTCACGCTTCCTGATGCCCGACGAGGAGAACGCTTGATGGTTGCTTCGATTCAGAAAGACGGGACTTTTCATCTTTCGGGTAATATTGCACCGGGTAAGCTTGTGTTTGTTAATTTCCCGAAAGATTATGTTCGGATACCGGTATATATCGAGCAAAAGCATTACATGCTTGTTGAGTCCGGGGATAGGTATTATCTGCTTTCCGAAGAATCATCATTGCAAAATCGATACGTGGAATTCCTGAAAGAACTCGATAAATTGAATCAGGATTATGAGAAGGCGTGTCAGGGTTATGATTCCATCACGGACATTCATCAGAAAGCCGCCCGTTCGGAAATGCTGGATCAAAAGTTCACGAGAAAGAATGAACTTGTGTTAGAAGGTATTCGTGAATTTGCCGGAATGGAAATTGCACAAAACCTGATACACGAAATCCTTTTTTATTGTGAGGTTGATTTTAAATTCTTTACCCAAGCAATCGAAGCTTTGGGAGATAGCATTCCGAATAGCGGGATGAAGACGAGGATTTTTGATGCTTACAATAAGTTGAAATCAAAACAATTGACCGGGCAGGCTCCGGATTTTGAGCTACCGGACGTGAAAGGGCAGAAAATTCGATTGGCTGATTTCCGGGGGAAACACGTGCTTTTGGATTTTTGGGCATCTTGGTGCGCTCCTTGTCGAAAAAAGAACAAGGAATTGAACCAACAGTATCCGGAATTACGGGATGCGGGATTAGAAGTGATTTCTGTTTCTCTGGATAGTAAAAAGGCTCCTTGGTTACAGGCATTGAAGGAAGACCGGGTAGCATGGGTGCAGTTGATTGACGAGACTGGTTTTGAACAGAGTGAAGTGCGGAAGGCTTACAAGGTAGAACAAGTTCCCACGGTTTATCTGATAGGTCCGGACGGGAATATCTTGTTGAAGAATCCGGAGGTTGAAGAGATACATGAAATCATAAGACAGAAGAAATCATGAGATTAATAGGTTGTGTTATAATATCTCTCCTGTGTTGTTTCCATGGAAATGCGCAGGAGAAGGCGATCATCCTGAAGAATGTGAATGTCGTGGATGTCGTGGAAGGAAGCATCCGCAAGGGACAGGATGTCGTGATAAAAGAGGGAATAATTCAAGCGGTTGGTAAAGGTGCCGGGACTGGCGTTTCTGGAGAGGTGAAAAATCTGACGGGAATGTACGTGATGCCGGGATTGATCGATGCACACGTGCATATCGCAAATGACCCGAAGGAATCACAGGCGGATCGGGCGAAGCATTTGGAATATTTCTTACGCCACGGGGTAACCTCTATCCGGGATGCGGCGGGAGATGCCCGTGTATTGCGGGAATTGAAGGAGGGAGTACAACAGGGGTAATACTAGGGGCCGGACATCTATTACGCGGCCTTCATGGCCGGACCGGCTTATTTCGAGGGGAACGACCGGGAGAAAAGTATGGTGGAAGGCTGGCCCGAACCTTACGCTCCTTGGATGCAGTGTATCCGTCCGGATTCCGATCTGGATAAGGCGATGGAGGACGCGAAAGAATGGGGATGTGTAGGAGTGAAAATTTATGGCGGGTTTGATAGGGAAACATTGTTACCGATCGTCCGGAAAGCCAAGGAACACGGGTTACAGGTATGGGGGCATGCCACGCTTTTCCCCGCTAAACCGTGGGATGTGGCGGATGCCGGGGTACAGGTGATCTCTCATGCTTATATGTTGGAGTGGGAAGGGGTATCGGAGGAGTTGAGCGGGAGTATCTTTGAGAATTACGAGAAATTCTACGACAAGATTGATCATGATAAAATCTCGGTGGAACGGTTTTTACAAACCGTGAAATCAAAAGGGCTTATTTTTGATCCCACTCTTTTCCTGTGCATGGAGAACAAGATGGATTGGGCCGCCCGCTTTGTCAAAAGGGCGAACCAGATCGGCGTGAAAATTTGTGGGGGTACCGATTACATCAATGATTTAAGCCGTCCCTTTCCTTTTATTTTCGACGAACTTGACTTGTACGTGGAGAAATGCGGTTTTTACCCCATGGAAGCGATTTTCACGGTGACAAAAGTAGCTGCAGAGGTGTTGGGTGCTGCCGATAAAGTGGGTTCCGTGGAAGTCGGGAAACAAGCCGATTTATTGGTCCTTCCCGATAACCCGTATGATGATATTAAGGAGTTGCGGAAAATTCGGATGATTATCAAGCGAGGTTGTATAGTTAAATAGGAATTTATTTTAAAATTTGAATGCAATGAAAAAATATTATGTATTATTAGTTAGCGTATTTGTAGTATTAGTATTTGGTTGTAATGACCAAAAGAATGTTGTAAATGATCAGAATGATTCGGTAATAGAGGAAAATCAGCTAAATACAGAATTATATCGTGATTCAATATTTCTTGGATTTGAAGGAAGTTTGTGGGATCATGAAACAATATGGAATAATGTTTCTATTTATTTACCTGCTTTTCAACGGATGAAAAGACATTTGTGTGTAAAAGATAATCAGTTATTTTGGACATTTAAAAGTGGTGTCGAATTAAAAATATCAGAAAATATTTATGAATATGTTGTTGATATTTGGAGTTGTCAAAACGAGAAACTTAAGGAAGGAAAATTTGAAGTTATAATTACTGACTATGGTGTTAGACTTATACCTGTTGAAGATTGGCCTGAAATGATGCAAGATGAAATAGTATTGCCTGTATTAAAGGCTGGAGCTCATCAAAACAACATGAAAATTTTACATAGAATTTATGAAAATTGTTCGGGAGGCAATTTAGCTTATGAAATTGATCTTGAAAAATCTGATATGCCTGGTGGAAGTATAATAGGACGAGGGCGGTCAAGTAGAGGAGAGTGGAGTTACTGGTGTGAAAATGCGTGTGTACATATTGGTAAGGTAGATTGTATATATAATGGAATTTCGCATCAGGACTCTGATGAAAGAGGGTCAATATTTTATGAAAAAGTATTAAATATAAGTAGTTTGCCATTAATTACAATACAAAATTACCGATATTTTGATAAATAATTTAAAATCGTAATGTGTGATATGATGTTATATTGTCGATACTTAATATTAATAATAATCTTCCCGTTTATAGGTTTGGAACTGTACGGACAAGTCACCAAGGAGAATTATCAGGATTCTATCTTTTTGGACTTGAGGGGAGATCTAAGAGATCCAGAGGCATTAGGTCGGGATTGGGAAGTGTATATTCGGGCTTATAGACGGGTGCAGCAACACATGAGATTTCAGATAGAGGGACAAGCTATTCGTTTTGTGTGGGAGGTGAAAAATGGATCAGAATTAAAAGTTTCGGAGCAGATATTCAATCATATTGTCCGCTTGTGGGAAAAGTACAACAGAAGGCTGGCTACGGGGAGGTATGATATTCTTTTAGAATTGGGAATATTTATTGTACAACCTAAAAAGAATCCTCAACTTTATCCCGTGGGGGGGAAATATCAAGATTCGACTTTTTTATTTATAAACGGGGATCTAAATGATCCTATGGTTGCCGCAGCTAATGCTTTCACTTTTGTAAAGGCCCAAGAGCGTGTTGAGAGGTATTTGTACATCCGAAATAATCGGTATGAATGGAAAGATATTAGTGCGCCGGAATTGAGAATTTCCGATAATATTTTTGATTACATCGTGGATATGCGGGAGCGGGAGAATGATCGACTTACCACGGGAAAATATGTAATTCGGCGTTTGCGGCTGAACGGTCGATATTATACATTGAGAAAAGATGATTATTGT
>ENA-OROM01002037-OROM01002037.1-human-gut-metagenome-genome-assembly--contig:-NODE-2037-length-15747-cov-3.366747_pt1 | contig 15747 bp, 13 predicted proteins | sample MGYA00242129_ERZ509050 | MGnify/ENA primary metagenome ERZ509050 (study PRJEB26280, sample SAMEA2338701) | human gut metagenome | biome: human gut; feature: human-associated habitat; material: faeces...
GATATTTAAGACCACAACGCCCAATGCAAGTACAATATAAAACAATGCCATAAAGGGCACCAGCTTCTCGGAAACACTTCCGATTCGCTTGATACCGCCCAGCAGTACCATACCAACCAGCAGCGTGATCACAATTCCAAGGATCAGATTCAATCTGCCTGTAGAAGACTCTGAGATCACATTAAAATTAATAAGAGCTGTATCAATTGCTGTTGTAATAGTATTTACCTGAGTAGCATTACCTGTTCCAAATACAGTCAGTACACCGAATGCAGAATAAAGAACTGCAAGAAACCTCCAATTCTTTCCCAGACCATTCTTAATATAATACATAGGTCCGCCAACATAATCCCCATGTCTGTTTCTCTCACGGAAATGTACTGCCAGGGTAACCTCTGTAAATTTCGTGCACATTCCAAGGAGCGCGGAAACCCACATCCAGAATACAGCTCCCGGTCCGCCGATGGCGATAGCTCCGGCAACACCGGCGATATTTCCAGTACCTACTGTACCTGCCAACGCAGTACAGACTGCCTGAAAAGGTGTCATGGAACCGTCAGAGGCCTCTTTTTTCTTAAAAATTCTTCCCAGTGTGGTTTTAAGCGCATACGGGAATTTGCGGATCTGGACAAAACCAGTCCGCAGGCTCAGGTAAAGCCCTACGCCGATAATACAGATCATAGCCGGGACACCCCAGATAAAATTATTTACGACGTTATTGATGGATTCAATTGTCTGAAGCATGTTAAATAAACCTTTCTTTCGTGTAATAATAACAGTTTAGCACTTTTTTCACCGTATGTACAGAAAAATTCTATTAAGATAAAGCATTAAAGCACAATAAGTTAACAGCGCAAACAGATACGATCAGCCGCTCCACTGCTTGCCATACCCATATCACTACTTCACAGTTTGAGCAAAAGTCAAAATAACGTATAAATTTGTCATAATTTCAGTAGCATTTCCTCACCCAAACCTCTATTATTGTAAATATGAAATCAAGGAAAACATATGTGTATTTTCCAATAGCACTTAAGCGTTTCAGTCATTAATTTAACACTTTTCAACCTAAGGAGGACACGACAAAATGATTCAGAAATATACTTACGGGACCCCATTTGAAACCGATGCCATCGTAACTTCTATCCCGGCTTCTGAGGGGACTCCTGCATACGGAACTATCTCCACAGAGAACGGCTTCTCTTTTACTTATGACATGGATGACAACGATGTTGTCTATGGTCTGGGCGAATCAAGCCGCGGAATCAACAAACGTGGATATGTTTATGAAAGCAACTGTTCCGACCAGCCAAACCATACAGAAGATAAAATCTCCCTCTACGGAGCACACAACTTCCTCGTAATCTCCGGAAAGCAGACTTTCGGTCTCTTCGTTGATTATCCCGGAAAACTGAAGTTCGATATCGGTTACACACTCTCTTCCCAGTTAAAGATCACCTGTGAGGATGCAGACCTTTATCTGTATGTGATCGAGGGCGAAACTCCTTACGATATTGTAAAACAGTTCCGCAAAATCATCGGAAGAAGCTATATTCCGCCTAAATTCGCATTTGGTTTCGGTCAGAGCCGCTGGGGATATACAACTGCTGACGATTTCAGAAAAGCAGCTGACGGATATCGTGAAAACAATATTCCAATCGATATGGTATACATGGATATCGATTACATGGAAGACTACAAAGATTTCACAGTCAATCAGGAAAACTTCCCTGACTTCGAAGCCTATGTCAATGAAATGAAAGAAAAAGGCATCCACCTTGTCCCGATTATCGATGCAGGTGTCAAGGTAGAGGCTGGCTATGATGTTTATGAAGAAGGCGTTGAAAAGAACTACTTCTGCAAACGTGAAGACGGCAGTGATTTCGTTTCCGCCGTATGGCCGGGCTGGACTCATTTCCCGGATGTCCTGAACGCAGATGCCAGAGCATGGTTCGGACAGAAATACGAACGTCTCATTTCAAAGGGAATCGACGGTTTCTGGAATGACATGAACGAACCTGCAATGTTCTGTACACCGGAAGGCGTTGCTGAATTAAAAGAATACATCAAAGACAACTTCATGGACAAGGAAGAAGCACCTGGATTTACACTCGGTGATAAAGTAAACGCCCTTGCAAACAATCCGGAAGATTACAAACGCTTCTATCACAATGTAAACGGTCAGAAGATCCGTCACGACAAAGTACATAATCTGTTTGGATACAATATGACCCGTGCTGCTGGCGAAGCATTTGAGAAAATCGCACCTGGCAAACGTTTCCTGATGTTCTCCCGTTCTTCCTATGTAGGAATGCACAGATACGGTGGAATCTGGATGGGAGACAACAAATCCTGGTGGTCACACATCCTTCTGAACTTAAAGATGCTTCCATCCCTGAATATGTGCGGTTTCCTTTACACAGGAGCAGATCTGGGCGGATTCGGTGCAGATACCACACGTGATCTGGTACTGCGCTGGCTAGCACTTGGTGTATTCACACCTCTTATGAGAAACCACTCCGCTCTGGGAACCAGAGAACAGGAAGCTTACCAGTTTGAAAATATCGAAGACTTCCGCCATGTGATCGGTGTCAGATATCGCCTTGTTCCATATCTGTACAGTGAATACATGAAAGCAGCATTAAACGACGACATGATGTTCCGTCCGCTGGCATTTGACTACACAGACGATGCATTCGCAACTCAGGTAGAGGACCAGCTTCTCCTTGGAAACGAAATCATGATCGCACCAGTTTACACACAGAATGCAAAAGGCCGCTATGTATATCTGCCGGAAGAAATGATGTTCGTAAAATTCCTGCCTGACGGAACAATTTCTCAGGAGATTCTTGAAAAAGGACATCACTATGTAGAAGTTGCCCTGAATGAAGTTCCACTGTTCATCCGCAAGGGAAAAGCAATCCCGGTTGCTGATGTTGCACAGACAGTAAAGGATATCGATCCTTCTACTATCCGCATGATCGGATATGAGGGAGCTGAATATGACCGTTATGATGATGACGGGGTAAGCACTCTGTAATCCCAGCATATATCTGTAAAAACAGTTACCTCAGAAATAATAGAAAAACAAAACAAAAACAGCCACATACATTTGATGAATACTGAAATATTCACTCAGATATATGGCTGTTTTTTGCATTGTTATTTTTTCAAATAATACATATCAAACTTCCCAATATTTCTCATGTGGCTTTTCACATATTTTTCCATTCTGAATCACATATACTTTATCACATAATAAATCTATATCTTCCTGATAATGACTGGCTATCACAATAATTTTTCTTCTTTTCTTCAAATCAAGTAATAATTCTCTTATTAATTTTACTCCGGATTCGTCTAAACCATTTGTTGGTTCATCTAAAATCAGAATTTCAGGATTTTCCATAAAAGCCTGTGCTATCCCCAGCCGTTGTTTCATACCCAAAGAGTATTTTCCAACCTTTTTCTTGTCACATGGATCAAGGTTTACTTTTCGTAGACTTTCCTCAATTTCTTTTTTTCCCGCAATTCTTTTAATGGATGCAATGTATCTAAGATTCTCATATGCGGAAAGCTTTTCCAAAAATCCTGGACGCTCAATCAGAAACCCTAACTGATCTATGTATTCCATATCTTTCTTCAATCTTTTTCCATTAAAAATCACCTCTCCCTGTGTCGCTTCCATTAAGCCACATATACATTTTAGCAGCACAGTTTTTCCTGATCCATTGCGTCCAACAATTCCATAAATATGTTTCTCTTCAAAACATAAATTAATATCTGAGAGAATCAACTGATTTTCTATCTTTTTCGTTAAGTGTTTTATTTCAATAATGTTCCCCAATTTATTTTCTCCATTTTATAAAATCATGAAATAATATTCCTGATACAAATATCACAATACCAAACAAATAAAACTTTATTGAAGAATCAAAACTAATCCCGTATTTTGCTGTTTCTATCGAATAATTTCCAAGCTGAACTAACGTTAAAGGTGAAAAAACATAAAATTTCTCCAACATAGTATTGGTAAGCATAACGTCCAGAAAAATAAAAACATACGTGATATAAATTCCTATCACTTTTTCTGATAAATCATAAATAAAATACATAAGAAACGCTAACCAGCATATACATAGAAGCTGAAGTATTCCCGCTTTCAAAAATGCTTCCACTGCACAGTTATTTCTGCTGATAGAAGGCAGAATATTTATCTGCACATCATACTTTGATTTATCTATTACCGCTAAAGTTTTCCATATTTTTCCCCATGTTAATGAAAATTTTACATGCGGAAAAAGAACAGCGATTGATACTACTACTAAACTCAATGTATATAAAAAAGCAGCAACTATTATAGCAATACAGCTTCCTGTTTTCCATATGATTTTCCCGGCACGTGCAATCACATAATTATCAGATTCCTTTTTATCACAAAATCCTGTAATCAACCAAAGAAAATATCCTGAAATCAGCATCTGACAAATCCAGTCACTTGTCAGAAACGGAAAAATCCAGGGTGTGATTTTCTCCCCGGTCTGAATAGAAAATTTGCGTACTCCCTCCTCAGCAATATATAAAAAAACAGAAAAAACACTTCCTGTTATCCATAACCTTCTATTAAAAAATCTATCCTTTAATCTATATCTGCACACCATAATACTTCTATATAAACTCTCATTCATTTAAAACTCTCCACTTTACTTTTTTATAAAACAACCAGCAACATATACTCGTTAAAACAGTAACACTGACTGTTAACAGTAAAATATAAACATATGGTTGCTCCAATCCTGCCCTTCCGCAAAGCCAAAAGTCTAAACGCCACTTATCAGGTAAATGGAGCATAGAATTAAATCTTGTTAATAAAAAAATGCCTATAAAAGGAATTAAATGTACAAAATAATTCACAGGGCAATATGCAGAAATACAAACACTAATAGTTGTCCACATTCCCCCTGCCAAAAGCATAATATATAACATAATCAAAAAATATTTTTCCGGATTCTTTATCAAAATTTCACTACATGGCAAAAAAGTAACCTCTATTGCTCTGCCACTCTGAAATAAAGGTAATACACTTTTTAAAACAGTTATAAAAAGCAAACCACCACCCGAAGCTGTTAGTCCTCCCAGGCAAAAAGCTATTATAAACTTCCTGACAGCATATTTCTTTGTTCCCATACGCATTATAAGATATCGCCAAATGCCCTGACAATATTCACAGCAAAACGAGTCTGCATAAGGCATTCCGGCTAATATATAGATAAAATAATATCCATAAATACCACCATAAATAATTGAATTCATCCAGAAATAGTGAATATCCAGATTACTTCTGTTTTTTATAGCTGCCATAAAAATATCCAAACTGTCTGCCGGTATACAAAAACTCACAAATAATGCGGAAATCAGACATTTTGATAAAATAATTATTTTCCTATTCGCCATATGACAAATCTCCACCTGTTATAGCATTAATTCTATCGGCTGTAATGTACTGTTCACCATCTTCCTCAACATTTTTAATAATGCACCAGTATGGTCTTAATTCTATTGGTTTTGAAATTTCTGTTGTCCAATCCGGAATCATTACATACTCAAGTTTTATTTCTTCAATTTCTCCGGTTTTATCTGAAATTATTTCCTCATCTTCTTTCTGTAATATCCCAAGAGCTTCTTCTGACGACAGAATCGGAGTACTATATACACTTTTCTCTTCAAACATCTCCTGAATACTAACGCCTATTAACTTTCCATCTCCCATTAAAACTCTGACATATGCCGGAATTGCCTGTTGTATGTCCAGATAATATCCTTGTGTCGGTTCTTCTGATCCCATAACCGGAATTCCATCTTTTAAAATTTCATATTCCAACCCTGTATATTCTTCAGCGTTCCAGGCAGATGTATCTATATTTTCTTCACCATACTGTTTCAATTTTTCTGATACTTCCACCAGAGTCTCTTTGCTCAGTTTATAGGAACGGATTAACTGAAGTGTTTCATTTTCTTTAAATTCACAGATATGTTCTATTTGATTTTTTATTCTCTCATCTTCGCTGTCATCTACCATCTCTACTGAATCAGCGTTCACAAACTCATTTATGTCTATTAATCCAGGTAAAATATAATAAAAACACAGTGTTTCTATATCTGATGTCATATCATCTTTTTTATATTCTATCGTCCCTTCATTAACATAAACACTGCTTTCTTCTGACTCTATAATAAGGCTTCCATTTTTCTGAGATATTATATTACATTCCTGTGGTTCTTTTTCCAATAACCACTCACAAACCTTATTGTGATCAAATTTTTTAAGTGATATTTCATACACTTCAATCTCGTTTTTTTCCACATTTTCAGTTGCAAATATAGAATTAGTTCCAATAGCACAAACTGTCAGCAACATCATCGTTAATAGTATTTTTTTTCTCATATCTATTCCTCCTAAAAATGAGTTGTACAGGGCTTTTCTGTACAACTCATTTTTTGCTTCCTTACGGTGTTACAGTTCCAGATATATTCATTTCTTCTTACCTTGTATTTGAATAATAACATATTTATCGCAAAATTTTCTGAAACGGCGAAATTCATATATAAATTGGCGAAATTCGTTTTTTCAGAACATATTGTGGTTTTTTATAAGGTTTTCTGTCACAATATTTTCCCTCTTGACTAATTTTCTGCAAAATAAAAGACAGCGCAGTCCTACCACTACACTATCTTTCATAGATTCTACATAATTTATAAGTACAGCATTACCTTTACAATAAAAATCTGATTTGTATTCGAAACATCCATAAATCCCTGATATTTCTCTACCATCTTCCTGACATTTGCAAGACCAATGCCATGTCCTTTTTCTTCCTTCGTTGACAATAATTTATTTTTCTCTACAGCCAATTCATGTTGAAAGCTGTTTTTTATTTCCATGGAAAGCATGCCCTTTTCATAGTATATATCCACTGACATCCATTTATCTTTCGTCTGTTCTGCTGCTTCTATTGCGTTCTCTGTCAGGTTTCCCAAAATCACATTCAGATCAAATGCTGATATACACAAATCAGATGGTACCCGTACCTCATACTCTACATGATTCAGTTTCTTTTTTGCCTGTCCCAGAAGATAATTCAGCAGACTGTCAAGATTCTTATTCCCACAGCTGACCAGTTCAGACTGGTTCTGCATATACTCCCCCATGTCCTGTATATATTTCCGAATTTCTTCATTATTCTGATTTCCAGCCATAAGTGCAAGTTCTCCCAGATGATTTTTCATATCATGGCGTAGAGCTTTTACTTTCTCTTCCGATTGCATCAACACATCCAACTGGTGAGAATAAATGAGCATTTGTTTTTCCATAAGAGATTGTTCTTCCAGTTTCTTATACGCACTTATCAGAACATCATATAAATAGAAAATCAATAATACAACTGCCAAAACACAACATCCAAATAACACCAGCAGGATACGATTTTTTAGTTCCTGTTCAACAATAAGCAATTCTGCCAGACAAAGTGCTGAAATAACCGCCAGTATCATCCCATGCGGAGTTTTATCTTCTCCTTTATTCTTAATCAAGATTTTTTCTGAAATAACATCGCAAATCAGCAATAATAGTACAGTTATATACGCAGCACATTCACCGACTTTCCCTGTTATTGAATAATCTGTCAGTAAATGAACAGCTACTAAATCACATCCCATATTAGTTCCATATACAAGTAGTGTCACAAATATTTTCTTTTTCAATGCTCCTTCATAACACACTGTAATCAAAAAAATCAGCACTATATTTGTTATCACACTCATACCTGGCGAACAAAATATCAGATGCACTCCTGCTGTCAAAATAAAAAACAATACATAACAGGCTCTTTCTTTTTTCTTTTCCTCAATATCTGTCCAAAAGAACAACCTCATAAAGCGATAGATTATATATGTACGCAAAAGATTCGTGCTTAATGTAGTTATCAACGCAAACATTTACTCTCTGTCCCTCCACACACGTTCCGCCAGTTGCTTTCTCACTGATTTCCGATATGGCTGACTGATTGGAATTGTATCTCCGTTTTTCATTTTCACAGATTCATAAGAACATTCTTCGATATAATCAAAATTGATCAGATACGACTGATGAATCTGAATGAAATTTCCCGGAATTTTCTTTGCTATTTCTTTCAGTCTGCCATTAAATTCTTTCTGTCCGTCTTTTAAAACCAGATGCACTTTTTTATTCTGACTGCTGAAATACAGAATATCTTTATATAATACCTTGAAATAATATCCACTGCCAAAGTACTCGAAAATACCTTTTCTGACTTCCGAAATTTTCTGAATCCTGTTCATGACATTCCCAACTTTTATTTTGTCTAAAGGTTTGATCAGAAAATCTGTAGGCTGTACACGAAATAAATCCATCGCATAACTGCTGTTCGCTGAAATGTAAACAATTGCAGTTTCCATGTTTTCCTGTTCTTCTCTTATAAAACGTCCCACTTCAATTCCATTTGTTGTCAGTAATTCTATATCCAGAAATAACACATCAAGAATCTTCTTGTTTTCTCTCAGGAACCGGCACAGGCTTTCTCCCTGATACCAGATATCAATATTCATCTGAATTTTATGCTCTTTTCCATAATCATAAAGCATTTTTTCCAGTTCCCCGCAGAGACCCTCATCATCATCGCAAATGCCAATGCAAAACATTCCTTTTCTCCCTTCATACTACATGCAGTATACAGCTCTTACAACTCTATTTCAAGACAAAAGTACCCTTTGATTTCGCGTGGAGTACTCTTAGGGAAACCAAAGGGTTCATATATGAAAGTTATTCTTTGTCTTTATTTGCCAAAACAATATAACGGTAAATTTCTGTAAACGGGATCTCTTTTTCTCTGCTCAACTGTGCAACGCTCTCATATTCCGGATAAAGCTGCTCTTTTCCATTCAAAGTGCATACCTTTGCCAGAACTTCTCCCCATGGAGTCGGAAGGGTTCTCGTTTCTCTGGGAAGAATCGTACGTTCCATTATGCTATAACGAATTCCAATCGTAGTAGTTTCTTCAAAAATAATATTCTGAAGCGTTTCTATATCTTCTTCCTTACAGATTACATTCAGAACCCATGCAGGTCTGTTTTTTTTCATAAAAACAGGCACATAATGCACATCTCTGGCACCGGCTTTCATCAGACGTTCCATGACAAATCCCAGAACTTCTCCACTGCAGTCATCAATGTTTGTCTCCATCTTGATGATCGTATCTTTGGTTTCCTGATTTTCAGTTTTCGGATTATTTCCGATTTCCGGGTTTTTGAATTCTTCTGTCTGAGCCTTTGCTTTATCTCTTCCTTTAGTCTGCTCTGTGCTTTCTGATATGATCATTGCTCTTAAGATCCCAGAACATTCATACTGACGCTTACCTGCACCGATTCCAATCTTCTGGATTTCAAATGTTTCCGGAAGTTTATCTTTTGTTTTCACTGCTGCCACGATTGCTGCACCTGTAGGCGTTACAAGTTCACCTTCTACCTCTGTCATTTTCAGACGTAAATGATTGGCACTTACTATATTTGCAACTGCCGGAACCGGGATTGGCAGGATGCCATGCTGACAACGGACAGTTCCACGTCCCTCGCAGAGGACAGGAACGATAACCTCTGTAATATCCAGATCATCCAGACAGACTGCCACAGACACAATATCCACAATAGAGTCCACTGCTCCCACCTCATGAAAATGCACCTGATCTACAGGAACATTGTGTGCTTTACTCTCTGCCTCTGCAAGAATTTCGAATATACACAATGCGATCTTCTTTGCATTCTCAGTCATTGCACTATGCTCTATAATATAGGTAATTTCCTTTATTCCACGGTGTTCGTGATGGTGATGGTCTTGCGCTGATCCTGCGCCATGGGCGTGATTGTGCTCATGACTATGAAAATGTTCCGCTTCATCCTCATGAGCATGATTATGATCGTAAAAATGATTATTCTCATGACCTTTATGATGATGTCCATGCAGATATTCCATATCATGGTCATGATTTTCATGATCTTTATCCAGCACAACATCAAAATCACATGCATCTATTCCGGACTTCACAACTCTGCTGATCTTTGTCTCAAATCCTGATACCTTAAGACTCTTCAGCACCCTGTCCAGCACTGAGCGGTCAGCCCCCAGATCAAGAAGAGCCGCAACCGTCATATCACCACTTATCCCTGAATAACATTCCAGATATAATGTTTTTCCCATAATCAATTTCCTTTCTCATCTGTACCTGCTGCCAGACGGTTGATCTGTGTTGCCAGATAGCCGGCACCGTAGCCGTTATCGATATTCACCACAGCAATCCCGTTCGCACAGGAATTGATCATGGTAAGAAGTGCCGAAAGACCATGCATACTTGCACCATAACCCACAGAAGTCGGTACTGCGATCACCGGTCTGCTCACCAGACCGCCCATCACACTGGCAAGAGCTCCCTCCATTCCCGCAACTGCAATTACACAGTTCGCACTCTGGATCGTCTCCAGTCTGGAGAATAAACGATGCATTCCGCTGACTCCCACATCATAAATCCGTTCAACATTTGTGCCAAAATATTCCGCTGTCTGTGCAGCTTCCTCAGCAACCGGAATATCTGCAGTTCCTGCTGAACACACCGCAATCTTACCAATACGCTTCTTATCTTTCTTCTCAACTTTTAAGATGCGCGAGATCGGATCATATTCCACTTCCGGAAACTTCTCCTTCACCAGTTCATACTGATGTTGGGAAGCTCTGGTTCCGAATACCTCACCGTCTTCTCTGTATAATCTTTCAAAAATATTCAGAAGATGTTCATCTGCCTTATTACTGCAGTAGATTACTTCTGCGAAACCGGTTCTTGCCTTGCGGCTTGTATCCAGCTTCGCATATCCCATTTCTTCATAACTTTCTTTCTTAAGGATTCGCTCTGCCTCCTCCACAGATACAGAACCACTTTTTACACTTTCAAGAATCTCCTGTAAGGTCATGGATTCCTCCTTTTACAACACCACCTGCACCAGAAACATACAGACAACCGTTCCCACTATAATACTGAGCAGTGTATTTCTCTTCCACAAATGAAGATTTTGCTGTTATCATTCTTTTTCCTTATCAGCGCCCTTATTTCCACGCTGATCGTAGTCATCCAGGAAATTGTAGTATTCTCCATCTTTATGATATCCCATAACAGTACGAAGATTAATATCCCGCACACTGTTAAAGATATTCGTCTCGATCACACTGCTTGTATTTCTAAACTGTGCAACCAGCTCTTTCATCTCATCACGCTTGGAACCACGTCCGCCCCCACAGCTTACACAGTTCTCGGTGAAACGGCATGCACACTGAATGAAGTGCAGCCCATTAGTATCTCTCCATGCCTTGATCGCAGATTCCTTGATCAGATACATAGGACGAATCAGTTCCATTCCCTCAAAATTCTGACTGTGCAGCTTCGGCATCATAGTCTCCACCTTACCACTGTACAGCATACCCATGAGGATTGTCTCGATCACATCATCAAAATGATGTCCCAGCGCAATCTTATTACATCCCAGCTCCTTGGCATGAGAATACAGATAACCACGTCTCATTCTCGCACACAGGTAACAGGGATTATTCTCAATTTCTGCCACTGTATCAAAAATATCACTTTCAAAAACCGTAAGAGGAATTCCCAGAAGCTCTGCATTATCCTGAATAATCTTCCAGTTATCCGCATTATAGCCCGGATTCATTACCAGAAACACCAGTTCAAAATGAATCTTCCCATGACGCTTCAGCTCCTGAAGCAGCTTCGCCATCAGCATAGAGTCCTTACCACCTGAAATACAGACAGCAATCTTATCTCCCTCCTGAATCAGCTGATACTCATTCAAAGCCTTGGTAAACGGTCTCCAGACTGTCTTTCTGAACGTCTTGATAATACTGTGCTCAATCTCTTTCGTCTTCAGTTCCTTCTGCTCCTTAGCATCATTCTCCATAAAACGGCTCAGAGAAAGTCTCAGATACGCACGATATCCACCTTCAATATTCACAGCCTCATACCCTGCATCACTCAGCTTCTCCACACAGTCCCGGCTTCTGTCCCCCGTATGACAGAGAACATACACCATCTTCTCCCTGTCCACAGACTCCATTCTTTCCTCAAACTCATCCAGCGGAATATTCACTGCTCCCGGAAAAGATCCCCTGCTGTACTGATCCGCCGGCCGCACATCCACGATCGTAATCTTAGAAGAATCAATCTTCTCCAGCTCTTCCACACTAATTGTATTCATATATAACCTGCCTTTATCTATTAAAATCAATCACTTACCTCTGATGAATCACCCTGTATTTCCGCTCAATTCACCAGCCATCATTATACTTTGAAACCCCATGATAGTCAACATATTCCCTCGCCGTTGACTCCTTTCTCACAGCCAAACGTTACTGTTCACTCCGTTCACAGTAACGAATGATTTTCCAAACACCTTTTAACCTCATTATATACGATTCATTTTTTTCAGACAACCTTCTCAGATATATAAAATTAAAACCTCCCGGTTGAAATTTTTTTCTTATTATCACAGACACAAAAGGAACAGAGCCAATGCCCTGTTCCCCTTTTATTATTTATAAACTTTTACACCAAAGGATTCATGAATGATAGTACGAGCCTCTTCAATGGTTTTAAACTCTTCTGCTTTCAGCATCTGTGCTGTGATATTTCCGATTGCAGTTGCCTCTCCTGGACCTGCATGGATTTCTTTCTTTGTTGCCTTTGCAGTCAGCTCATTGAGATATCCTGCGTTGGAACCGCCGCCCACGATATGAATACGGCTGTAAGTCCTGCCTGTCATCTCTTCCAGCTCTTTTGCTGTCTTTGCATAGCATTCCGCAAGACTTGTGTAGATAACTGTTGCAATCTCTCCCAGAGTTTCCGGAACCTTCTGTCCTGTTCTGCGGCAGTAATCCTTAACTTCCTCTGTCATATTGTCAGGAGAAAGGAAACACTCATCATTTGCGTCTACTCTTGACGGGAAATCCTTTGCTTCCTCTGCCATTGCGCAGATTTCTGCAAAGCTGTATGCATCATTTACTTCATGACGCACAGACTGGATCATCCAGAGTCCCATGATATTCTTCAGGTAACGGAAACGGCCTGCATAACCGCCTTCATTTGTGAAGTTCATCTCACAGCTCTTCTCAGAGCAGTCAGCTTCTTTTCTCTCAATTCCCATCAGTGACCATGTTCCGGAGCTGATGTAGATAAAATCATCGTCATTTGCAGGAACTGCCAGTACAGCGGATCCTGTATCATGTGTTGCAGGTGCAACTACTTCCAGATCAAAGCCCACTTCTTCCCTGATCTTATCTGACAGATGTCCGATGCCTGTTCCGGGCATGATCAGCTTCTGAAACATTTTTCTCGGATAACCGAGCATATCGATCAGTTCATAATCCCAGTCCTTAGTGATCGGGCTTACAAGCTGTCCTGTCGTAGCTTCTGTGTACTCACAGGTTTTCTGTCCCGTAAGAAGGAAATGGAAATAATCCGGCACATGAAGAAGTGTCTCCGCCTGTTCCAGATATTCCGGATGTTTCTTTTTCACTGCCATCAGCTGATAGATCGTATTATAATCAGCTTTCTGGATACCTGTTCTTGCATAAAGATCTTTCAGAGAAATTGCCTTATAAACTTCTTTATCCATTCCCTCTGTACGGTGGTCACGATATCCTACCGTATTTCCAAGAACTTTATCATCCTTGTCCAAAAGTACAAAGTCAACACCCCATGTGTCCACACCCATACTTACCGGAATCTTGCCGATTTCTTTACATTTCTTCAGACCATTTACTACCTCTTTGAAAAGACGGTCAAATTCCCAGCAGAGTTCTCCGTCTTTCTTTACCATTCCATTCTCAAAACGATAAATTTCTTCCAGAACCATTTTTCCGTTTTCCATATGTCCAATGATGTGACGTCCGCTGGATGCTCCGATATCTACTGCTAAATAATATGCTGCCATTGCAAAACCTCCTCAATATATGAATTTATACGCTCTTCATATCTGATGATTTCATTTTATCTCAACTTACTCCCCAAAATAAGAACCTTGTTTGTCTGAAAAAGTGTCCTTATTTGCTATTTTGAAATCTATCGTCGAAATAAGTATCTTTACAACTTAATAAAATCATCATTTCCAATCATTGTTTTATTGTTTGAACAACAACGCCGCACTTGCCATACGGCAGTGCGGCGTCTGTATTTGTATTAATAATTAATACTTAATTCTAAGGATTCATTTCCTCTCGATATTTACTTATCGATTAGTCATAAAGGTTAGGAGCGATTTCTTCGCTGTCCATGTTTGTGGAATCATACCAGTATCCATCTGTAGGAACATCTTCAAGTTCCTGTCCGTTAGCTGCTGCTGTCAGAGCGTAGATTGCATAGTAACCCATCATCAGAGGAGACTGTGTAACAGCACCGATGAATGTTCCATCCTGTACAGCGGCTTTAATGATAGAACCAGCATCGAAACCAACACCGATAACATCGCCTGCTCCAGCGTCAGAACCAAGAACGTTCAGGTTAGCATTAGCTGCAAGAACACCTTCTGCTGCTGTCTGGTTGGAACCGAAGATAGCGATGCAGTTTTCCTGAGAAAGGATTGCCTGAGCCTCTGTTGAGCAAAGCTCTACAGTTGTCTGTGCCGGAACAGCTACCTGGATAACAACGTCTGCGTCTGCTTCTTCTGCATCTGCACCTTTAGCTGCGTTTACATAGAACTCGTTACCTTTAACTGCAACTGTTTTTCCGTCAGCCTGAAGCAGTTCGATCATTTTATCAATAAATCCGCCGCCACGCTGCTGGATATTCTGACCTGTAGCATCCTGGTTAACTTCACCGATGATAACCTGTCCATCTGCATTAGCTACAACATCTTTGATCGCATTGTACATGTTTTCAGCTGCAACAGAACCAGCCTGTGCGTTGTCTGTACAAACTTCACATACTACAGAGCCTTCCGGAGCGTCAGCGATACCTGTATCAAATGTTACTACCGGGATTCCTTTGTCAACGCATTCCTGAAGTGCATCAAGAACGGAAGAAGTATCGCATGCAGCAAGACCTAAACCTGCCGGCTTTGCAGCGATTGCTGTGTTGATCATGTTAACCTGGTCAGCGATATCAGATTCACTGTTTGGTCCCTGTGCCTTGTATGTAACACCAAGTTCATCAGCAGCTTTCTTCATACCTTCCTGAGCTGCATCCCAGTATGTAGACTGGAAAGATTTAACCATCATCGGGAACTCATAAGCTTCGTTTGCTTTCAGTCCGTCGAACTGTGCGGTAGGATCCTCAGCTGCTGTGGAATCTGCGGATTCCTCTGTTGCTGCATCTTCTTTCTCCTCAGCTGCAAAAGCTGCTGTTGCGCTCATGCTTGTTACCATTGCTGCACAGAGCATTAATGCCATAACCTTTTTTGCTTTCATATAATATTTCCTCCTTAAAATATATTATATAGTTTTTTTATGTTCATACGCCGTTGCTACCCCTTGGCGTTTCACATCTTTGATTATCGGATACTGTTCACATTTCTCTGTGAACAGCACCCTTGCTTATTGTACCACACTTCTTAATATTAGTGTGCTGCTTTTTTCTCTTTCAGGATATCGATCAGAACGGCTACGATCAGAACGATACCTGT
>ENA-OROM01002042-OROM01002042.1-human-gut-metagenome-genome-assembly--contig:-NODE-2042-length-15718-cov-2.525634_pt1 | contig 15718 bp, 9 predicted proteins | sample MGYA00242129_ERZ509050 | MGnify/ENA primary metagenome ERZ509050 (study PRJEB26280, sample SAMEA2338701) | human gut metagenome | biome: human gut; feature: human-associated habitat; material: faeces...
TCTATTTTCTATACTTTATTTAAAACTTATGTTAAAGATCAATTAAAAAAATAAACATCTTAATACAAAAAGCCAAGACTCTCATCGTCTTGGCTAATGGATAAGATGTAAAATATCATCTTCATTACTAATATCAAATATATGTTCAACAAGCATATTAAGTTGTTGAGAATTGAATTTATCGATTTTCATCATTAATTCTTTTAGATTCTTCATAATCTCCTTCATATAATCCTTGCACTGCTTCTACAAGATATCTTACTTGTGAATTTTTAATCTTTGTTGTATCTATTTCTTTAATATCTACAAAAAAGTATTTCCAATCATTATAATATTTTCCATACTTTTTGATTTATCCATCATCTCTTGTAGTCTTTGGGGTGCCTTCCAAAAAGAAGAACCTGCATAAAAGACAATCATAATATTAGGCATCAATTTTTTACGTCCACTGATCAATTGTACTTTGATATTCAACTCCCAACACATGCTAGACTCTTTTATGAAGTATCTTTTTAGTAATATCTCGATATCTTTTGATATTTTTAAAATATTTAAAACCTTTTTAAGCTACATTATTTTAAATAAAAAAAGAAAAACTAAACCTTACGATTTAGTCTATATCTTCTACTATTTTATTAACGATATCCGTTAGTGTTCCATCATTTTTTACATGATAGTGGCAACTATCTAAATAAAGTTGATGTCTTTCATCAAATAATTGATAAAGTTTTTCTGGTCCATCTTTTAATAATGGTCGATGAGCTGTTTCTACATCTGTTACAATATTATCTACAGGTCGATCAATATAGAAAACAGTACCCGCTTGTTTTAAAACGTCTCTATTTTCTTTTCTTTTGATGACTCCCCCACCTGTAGAAATAATATAGCCGTCAAGCTTTGCCATATCTAAACATGCTTCACTTTCTCTGTCCCTAAAATATTCCTCAGAGATGGCAAACATATCAGGTATTGTACATTGATATTTTTTTTCAATATATTTATCCATATCAATAACTGGCATCTTTAATTTTTCTGATAATAATTTGGAAATGGTTGTTTTACCACACCCCATGATTCCCACTAATATAATATTTTTCATTCTTACGCCCTTTTATAATTTCCCAATACTTTTAACGTTGTACTATTTGCTTTCATTTTATTAATAGCACGTTGAATTCTTTCTTCATGCATATTTCCTTCAAAATCAATATAGAAATAATATTGCCAATATTGTGTTTCAATTGGTCTTGATTCAATACGATCCATATTAATTTGACTTTGTTTAATTGTTTGTAACATGTTATCTAAAGTTCCAACTTGATGAGGTAATGTAAAGATAACAGAAACTTTATCACTTTCTTTTGGACAAATAAGTTCTTTAGAAATCACCATAAAACGTGTTCTATTGTTTTTCTTATTTTGTACATTTTCTTTTAACATTTCTAAACCATAAAGTTTACATGCAAGTGGTGATGCAATGGCTGCTTTAGTTGAATCTTTTGAATCCATTACATATTTAGCAGCCATGGCTGTATCTTGAAATGGTCTTTGTTCAATATAACGATGTTGATATAAAAATTCACTTGATTGTGCTAATCCTTGTGGATGTGAGTAAACTTGTCTGATATCCTCAATCTTTGTCCCCGGAAGTGCCATTAAACATTGACTGACATTAACTGCAGTTTCTCCTACAATATAGAAACCATATTTTCTAATTAAATCATAGTTATCATTAATTGAACCTGTTAAACTATTTTCAATTGGTAAAACACCATAATCAATTTCACCATTTTCTAAAGCCACATAAACATCTTCGAAGTCTCTATAACCAATATTCTTTGTTCCTTCACCAAAGAAATTTTCAACAGCACTTTGTGAAAAAGCACCTGCAATTCCTTGATAACCTACAACAGGATCTTTTTTAAAGTCTGTTTTAATATTTTTATCTAATTCAAGTGGTAATAAATCTGATTGATAAGATTTAGAAACTGTCATCATTTCTTGAATAAAACATCTTGCATATTCTTTTAATTGATCATTATTTAAACGATTTAAGTTCTTTTCAATAACTTCTCTTTCTCTTTCAGGTTGGAAAATTTCTAAATTATTTTCAATTTTATATTCAACGACACTTTTTGAAAGAGCCATACGTTTTTCAAAAAGTTCCATTAATTGTTGATCAATTGCATCTATTTCAATTCGGCATTGTTTTAAATCTTTCATACTTATTCCCTCATCATATCAAGTATTCCTAAAGCCATCATTGCTTCTACAACAACAACTGCTCTTTGTACAATACAAGGATCATGTCTTCCTTTTATTTTTAATTCTACATTTTCTTTTGTTTCAATATTAATCGTCTTTTGTTTTTTAGCAATCGAAGGTGTAGGTTTAAAAGTAACCGTACAACTTACAGGCATACCATTTGTAATACCACCAGTAATGCCACCATTATGATTTGTAGAAGTTCTTACATTTCCTTCTTCATCATAATAATAACAATCATTGGCTTCACTCCCTAACATTTCATCAATACTTTCTCCATCGCCAAAAGAAACACTTTTAACGGCTGGAATTGAAAACATCAATGAAGATAAATGACTTTCTAAAGAATCAAAGAAAGGTTCACCTACTCCAGCAGGAACATGTAAAGCAACACATTCAATTTTTCCACCAACACTATCTAAATTTTCTTTTGCTTTTAAAATCGTTTCTTCCATTTTTTCAAAAACATCCTCTTTAATTGTTGGATATTGTTTTTCACTTAATTTTAAAAGCATTTCATCATCTACATTTACAGGGAACTTTTCATCTTTGATTTTTCCAATTGATAAAATATGTGCTCCTATAATAATTCCTTTTTGTTTTAAAATCTGTTTAGCAATATTTCCCGCAAAAACGATTGGGGCTGTAATTCTTCCAGAAAAATGACCACCCCCACGGACATCATTAAATCCTTTATATTTAATATAAGCAGGATAATCACTATGTCCTGGTCGCATATTTGTTTTAAGTAAAGAATAATCTTTAGAATGTTGATCACTATTATAGATGACTCCTGTAAGAGGTGCTCCTGTGGTAATGCCATCTTGTAACCCTGATAAAATTTCTACTTGATCTGCTTCTTTTCTAGCTGTCGACATTTTATTTTGTCCTGGTGCTCTTCTTTTCATATCACGCGAAACTTCATCTAAATCAATTTGAATACCGCTAGGAAGATTGCCAATGGTAATACCAATAGCTTTTCCATGGGATTCACCAAAAATTGTAAGTTCTATATTATTTTTATAAGTTGCCCCCATCGATTTTTCCTCCTAACATCTCGAAATCTTCCCAAAAACTTGGATAAGATTTTTTAACACATTCTTTATTATCAATAATGACTGGTTCCTTACACACTGTTGAAGCAATCGCTAGCATCATCGCCATACGATGATCATCATGACTTGATACATTTCCACCAGTTAAAGTTTCTACACCATCTAATTCCATAGAAGATTCATGTTCAACTGCATGTGCTTTTAGTTTATTCAATTCTTCAACTGTTGCTTGAAGACGATCACATTCTTTAATACGTAAACGTCCGGCATTGATGACTTCACTATGTCCACTTGCAAGTGCTAATGCAAGAGAAACAACTGGAATAACATCAGGGCATTGACTCGCATCCACAGTTGTTGCTTTTAAACCATGACTCACCACTTTAATTCCTTCATCATTTTCCACGATTTCACAATTCATTTGTTTTAAAAAATCAATTGTTGCTTTATCACCTTGTAAAGAATCTAAGTTTAAATCTAATAATGTAACATCATTTCCTAAAGCACCCGCTACTAAATAGAAAGCAGCTTGAGAAAAATCAGATTCCACACGATAATCTTTTGCCTTATATTCTTGTCTACCTCTTACAATAAATTGTTTATATTCATGATTCACAATTTCAATACCATAAAGTTTTAATACTTGTAATGTTAAATCAATATATCCTTTACTTTCAAGTGGTGTCGTAATTTCAATGATTGAATCAAATGATAATAAAGGTAAAGCAAATAATAAACCGGTAATAAATTGTGATGAAATATTACCTGGAATACGATATAAATCAGGTTTTAATTCACCCACAACATTTAAATCTAAAACATTTTCACGATATAAATAACCAATATTTTGTCTTTCAAAGATTTCATAATAGGTATCTAATGGTCTTTTCCCTAATTGTCCTCTTCCTATAAAACGTACTTTATTTTCTTTAGCAAGAGAAATAGGAACCATGAAGCGAAGCGTTGATCCTGATTCTTCACAATCAATTTGGACTCCTGGCATCGTATTATTTTTAGTAAATGTGTAATTACCATTAATAATAAGATAATCTTCATGTTGTTCAATAATTGTTCCAAGTGCTTCCATCGCACCAATTGTTGCTTTGATATCTTGAGAATATTCAATATGATCAATTCTTGAAATACCTTTAGCAAGACTGGCTGCAATGATCGCACGATGTGCTAATGATTTTGAAGGTGGAACAGATACTTTTCCTTTTAGTTTTGTAGGAATTAACTTAATTTGACTCATTTTATACCCTTTCTTTTTTTAATAAAAATTCTTGATTTGTTTGATAAACATAACTATCTCCTATTTCTTTTAATAAAACAACAGATAATGAATTATTAATATTCTTTTTATCTAAAGAAATAGCTTGAATAAGATTTTTTGTTTCAACTTGACATTCATATGGTAGATTGTATTTTTGTAAGATTTCTTTAATTTGCATGGAAGATCCTGTTTTTGTCAAATCTAGACTTTCAGCAAGTTTTGTAATTTGATACATTCCAATACCTACGGCTTCCCCATGAGAATATTTTTCATAGTGATAATATTGTTCTATGGCATGCGCATAGGTATGACCAAAGTTAAGTAATAAACGATCACCAAAATCAAATTGATCTTTTTCAACAACTTCTCTTTTGATGTTGACACAATTATATATGATTTCATCAATAAATTCATAGAGTTCTTCAAAATTTTGATAAGAATTTAATTGATCAAATAATTTTTTATCTTTAATACATCCATATTTAATGACTTCTCCCATGCCATCACTGATAAAATGTGGATCTAATGTCTTTAATGTACATGGATCAATCAAAACCATGGATGGATGATAGAAAGCTCCTACCAGGTTTTTCCCTTCAGGTAAATCAACCGCTACCTTTCCACCAACAGAACTATCCACTTGTGCAAGTAAAGAAGTAGGAATTTGAACAAGTTTTACCCCTCTCAAATAACTACTTGCGACAAATCCTGCCATATCACCAATCACACCACCACCTAAAGCAATGATTAAATCCGTTCTTGTAAGTTTAAAATCTAAACATGCTTTATAAAGTGTTGGTAACATATCAAAACGTTTTGATTTTTCTCCATGAGGAACAACGACATGATTGACTTTAAAATCTTTTTCAAGATTTAAAGTCAAATCATCGCCATATAAAGGATAAACTTGATCATCGGAAATGATCATAATTTTCTTTCCTTTAAAGACTTCTTTTATTTTTTCATTTGCATGTTTTAAAATATTTTTTTCTATATAAATAGGATAACTATGTTCCTTTAAATTAACGATCATTTCCATCTCAGTCACCTTAAATTTCTTTACCAACAGCATCAGCAATTGGTTTTAATTCTTTCATCAATTGTTCAAATTTGGCTGGTTTTAATGATTGTGGTCCATCACATAATGCTTTTTCTGGATTATTATGCACTTCAATCATTAATCCATCACATCCTGCTGCGACTGCTGCTTTTGCCATTGGATTTACTAACCACCATTTTCCTCCGGCATGACTTGGATCGATAATGATTGGTAAGTGTGTCAATTCTTTGATTACTGGTACTGCTTGTAAGTCTAATGTATTTCTTGTGTATGATTCAAATGTTCTCACTCCTCTTTCACATAGGATGACATTTGGATTCCCACTTGCCATGATATATTCTGCTGACATGATCCATTCTTGGAATGTTGCACTCAACCCTCTTTTTAACAAGATTGGTTTCTTTGTTGCTTTCCCGACTTTCTTTAACAAGTCGAAGTTTTGCATGTTTCTTGCTCCAATTTGAATCAAGTCTACTTTTTCAATGAATTCATCTAAGTATTCTGCATCCATCAATTCTGATACGATTGGGAGTCCTGTTGCTTCTTTAGCTGCTACTAGAATATCTAACCCTGCTGATCCCATTCCTTGGAAAGCATATGGTGATGTTCTTGGTTTGAATGCTCCTCCTCTTAATAGATTAGCTCCTGCTGCTTTGGCTGCTTTAGCGATTTCAATCACTTGTTCCTTGCTTTCAACAGAACATGGTCCTGCAATCACTGCTAGATGTCCTCCACCAATTTTAACACCACCGACATCGATAACTGAGTCTTCTGGATGGAAAGCTCTATTAGCTAATTTATATGGTTCTGATACATGCATGACCTTTTCTACAGCTGGATCAACTTCAATTGATTCTGGATCTACTTTTGTTGTATCTCCAATGAGTCCCATTATTGTTTGATTTTCTCCTTTTGAAACATGAACTTGTAGTCCTTTTTCTTCAATAGTTTTTTCAATTCTTGCCACATCTTCAGTTTTAGCTTCTTGTTTTAATACAATAATCATTTTCTTTTTCCTCCTTTATAAACAAAAAAACTCATCCTATAAAGGACGAGCTCTATTCCCGTGGTACCACCTTTTTTCACCTAAAGGTCACCCTTTAAGCCTCATCAAGTACAATCATACTCTCATCATGTAACGGTGATCACCGGAGATGCCTACTCAATTCAACATTCTACTCATAGCTGTATTCACAAATGACGCCAAATCTTTTTCCACCAACCAAAGACTCTCTATGTTTTAATCATTTGTTACTAGGTCTAGTCACTGTATTTATGTTTATTCTACTTGACATCGTTTCCTGTGTCAATCATTATTTAACTTCTTAACCACCTCTAATAATTCTTCATCACTATAAACAACAAAATCAATAAAAGAAGTATCCTTTTCTTGTTTTTGATGATTATACCAAATCGTCTTTACTCCTGCTTGATAAGCTCCCATCATATCTATTTCATAACCATCTCCTACATAGTAACTATCATTTCCTTGAATTAATTCAAAGATTTCTTTTTGTGGTTTTTGATAACCTACTTTTTCTGAAATTATAATAGGAAAATCAATGATTGGAAATAATGAATTAATTTTATTCATTTGTATTTTTTCTTTTCCATTAGTAATAATACCATAAGAAATATTCTTTTCTTTTAAGTAGTTAAAAAGTTCTTTCATTGTAGAAGATAATGTTAAATGTGCTTGTTGATCTTCATAGACTTTTTGAAAATCAAGTGCTTGTTGATTTGTAATGAATTGATGAAAATCTTTAAAAGCATTCTTTAAACGATAAGTAGATAATTCATCTTTTGTTATTAATTTATTTAAATATTTTGGGTAAATTTCATTACTATAGATTCTACTTTGTTTCCATAAAGCATATATATCAAGATCTTCATGAAATACTTTTTGATAAGCTTTATAAAAAGGATCATATAAACGATAAAGTGTATCGTCTAAATCAAAATAAATAACCATATCTCCTCCTAAAAGAAAAAACAGGTCACCCTGTTTCTTCTTGGTTGGTTCTCTTTTTATATTATGACAAGTGGAAAGTAAGTTTATATGAAGTAGCCAACCTCTACTATTTTTCTCACATTTATTTTACCTCTTTTGATTTAAAAAGTCTACTTTTTATCAATATTTTTTATTATGGTCGAATAATTTCAACAAACTTAAAAGTATCATTTTCAAATGTAAAATGTAATATACAACAATTAGTAAGGCCTCCACTTTTTAATACTTCTCCAGGATCAATAACAGTGGATAAAAAACACATACAAGCACCAGCATGTGAAAGAGCAAGAACTGTTTGATGATCTTCTTTATCCATCACATCTGTAAGTGTTTCTTTTAATCTTTTTTGTACATCTTCTCTTCTTTCTCCACCATAATGTGGAAATAAATCATCATAACCAAAATCATCAAACTTAGGGTTTAAATCTTCACTTTCTCCTTCAAATAAACCAAAATTTCTTTCTTTTAATCCTTTTAATCTTTTATAATAATGGTTTCCAATAATAAGTTCAATCGTATCGCAACATCTTTCTGATGTACTACTATAATAATGGTCAAAAGAAATATCCTTTAAGTATTCTTTAGCTTTTAAAGCTTGTTGTTTTCCTAATTCAGTTAATGGTGAATCACACCATCCTTGAATTCTTCTTCTAACATTAAATAATGTTTGTCCATGTCTCATTAAATATAAATCTTTTTTCATAAAAATTCTCCTATCCAAAAATTTCTTGAATGACTTCTAATAAATCTTTTTGTTCTTCATTCATGGGTATACAAGTATTAATTTCTTGATAATATTTTTTCAACAAATCATTATTTCCTATTTGTTGTAAAGTTGTCATTATTTTGTAATAAAGCATAAAGCGATATTGTGGATAATTCTTACAAAGCTCTTTTATTTCTTCATCTAAATTTTCTTGAGTATATTTTGTAAGGGTGCTTAAAACATCCATTTGAATTTCTACATATCTTAAAGAAAGAGCATACTCATTTTGTAGTTCTTTTAAAAGTGAATAAATTTTTGTAAGAAAAGAACCTTGATGTTCAACATAATCAATTTCTTGGAAAACACGTGTAAAAAATTGTTCCAAATCAATACCATAAGGACTAAACGTATTTTGTAAGTCTTGATTTTTTTCATGTTTCATTTTGATTAAACGCTTCATGATACTTTGTGTTTGTTCAAGCAAATCATAATAATCATGATCTTTTTGAATCAAATCAATAATATCACTAGCTATATAGTTTTTATCTGGAACTTGATGAATATCTTCATGATGTTCAATGACTTTAACAATATAATAAACAAGTGCATCATCGTCAAACATTTCATTTTTTTCACCTAATCGATCTAATTGTTGATCATATTTTTCATCAAAATATGCAATTGTTTCATCAGTATCTTTACAATCATTATAGTAATTTAAATCTTCTTCATATTTTATATCAATATCATTATGATGAAGTTCTTTTTCTATCATATGATATGTCAAATTTTGAAAAAGCTTTTGTTTTTCATTTAAGTAAGTTTGATTATCTTTGTATTCTTTTTTTAATGTATGTATTGTTGTCTTCATAAAAAACCTCCTGCACTATTTTAACACATTTAAAATAAAAAAAATACGATAAATCATTACCGTATTTCTTCTAAAAATTAAAACTCATTTTTTCTTCTATAAAATCTAAGTCCAAATAAAATTCCACCCAATGAAGATATCAATAACATAAGATTTTCTAAAATTTGTGTATCATCACCCGTTTTAGCTTTTTTAGATTCTTGCTTTGGAGTTTGATCAGATTTATTTTCTTTAGTTTCTATTTTATTTTCTTCATAATTATTTGTATATTCAATAGTTGTTGTTTCATCTTTTTCTACATTGAGATTTGCTGCTACATCACCTTTTTCTTTTCCATCTATGATAGATACTATATGAGTAAGCTTGTATCCTTGAACATCATCAGTAAGCTCTTTGACTGTATATTTACCAGCAACTTTTGTTAACTCTAACATCCACTTTCCACTATTTTCATCATACTCAAAATCATTTAATGAATAGACCTTTTTATCTTGTGTATCTTTGTCTATAACTTCAAATTTTATAGATTTTTCTGCTTGTTCTTTTGAAATATTACCTTTTACAATTTTAGCAATCACAAGTTTCCCTGGTTTAGCTTTATCTTTCATAATAATCTTATTGTTTTGATAGTCAACAACTTTACCATCTTTCCCAACAACAAATGTTATTGGCTTAGCTATTTCATAACCTTTTGGTGCGTTTACTTCAATTAATGTATAAGTTCCAGGTACTAATTTTAAATTATAAGAATTTTTACCATCCGTTATCCAGTGAGCAATTTCTTCATTTGCTTGATTAATAACTTTAAGCTCTGCACCTGCTATTTTTTCATCATTTTCTTTGTCTACTTTATCAACTTTTACATCATAAGTTGTTAATTCATAAGTATTTTCAAAAGCTACTGTTGCTGTAGTTACTTTTTCTACATCAACATCTACACTTTTACCTTCATTTACTTCATTTCCTATCATGTAGATTGTTTTTACAAGGGTATAACCATGTATATCATCAACAAGTTCTTTGACAGTATAACCTCCTGTATTTTCTTCTAATTCTAGAATCCAACGATTTCCATCATAAATAAAATCATTTAATGAATATATATGAGATTTTTGTGTATCATTTTGTGTTACTTCAAACTTTATTGAATCACCAATTTGTTCCTTTGATAAATTTCCTTGAATTGTTTTAGTAATAACCAATTTACCTATAGGTTGATCTTTCATGATAACTTCATTGACCACTTTATCATTGATTTTTACTTTTCCATCTTTTGTAACCACAAATTCGATAGGATTCGCAATTTTATAACCATCAGGTGCAGTTATTTCAGTTAAACTATAATTTCCATATCCAAGATTAACCTTTTGTCCATCCTTTGATGAATCAATACTAATAATTTCACCTGTATCCTTATTTTGGATTTGTAAACTAGCGCCCTCAATATCTTCATTATTTAAGATATCTTGTTTACGAATAGAGACTTCATATAATTTTGGAGTATAACTATTTTTAAAAGCTACATTTCCTTTACCTTGATCTTCAATTTGTATACTTTCTGTTTTTTTACCTTCTACTTCTTGTCCGTTTATTATAAAAGTTGTTTTAACTGTATAATCTTCTATTGATGAATTTGTTTCTTCAACTGTATATTCTCCAGCTAAAACATCCAATTCTTTCGTCCAAATTTTGTTTACTTCATCATAAGAAAAATCATCTAAAGTATATTTATCTACTTTGTTTGTTTTTTGATTTGTTACTTTAAAAGTAATCTTTTGTGCATCTTTTTTGGGAATATCCCCTTCTATTGTTTTAGTAAGAATTAATTTAGCTTGTGTTTTTTCATCTTTCATAGTGATTTTATTTTCACTCATGCCTTCAATCTTACCATTTTCATTCACTGTAAAATCAATAGGATCCGCCACTCTATAACCATAAGGAGCTTCTTCTTCAATAAGAGTATATTTCCCAGGAGATAATTTTAATTTATGCGTTTTTTCATCATCTTGACCAGAAATCCATCTTTCTACTAGATTACCTTCTTCATCAATTACTTTTAACTTCGCACCATCTACTTCTTTTGTACCAGAAATATCTGTCTTATCTATTTCAACATCAAACACATTTAAATCATAATTATTTTCAAATTCAATAAATGTCGTTTTATCTTTTTTAACAGTAACCTTTTCTGCTATTTTATCTGTTACCTTTTCTTTTATTTCACCATTTTCATTTATTTGATATTGAGTTAAAGATAATTTATGCCCTTTTATAGACGTTACTAATTCTTCAACTTTATATCCTCCTGCAACTTGTATTAATTCCTTTGTCCATTTTTTATTACTTTCATCATAATTAAAGTCTTTTAATGAATACGTATTTACTTCTTTCGTTGAATTATTTGTTACTTTAAAACTTATAACTTTTTCAGCTTGTTCTTTATTGATTGAACCAGTAACACTTTTACTAATTACTATTTTTCCAGGTTTTGCCTCATCTTTCATGATGACTTTATTTGTTTTACTATAAGTACCATCCTTACCTTTTATAGATATTTCTCCATTTTTAGAAACTTTAAAATAAATATCATCTGCTTTTTTATAACCGTCAGGTACTACTTCTTCAATAAGTATATACTCACCAAACGGTAATGAAACAGTATGTGTCTTATCTTTTTCACTGACCCATGGAGCTACTTCTTCTTTTGTTTTTTGATTTACTATTTTAAGTGTTGCTCCAGCAATTTCCTTTTCATTTGTTAGATCTTGTTTGCTTATAGCTACTTCATATGGTTTTGGAGTGTAACTATTTTTAAAGGCTACAGTTACTTCACCTTGATTTTCAATTTGTATACTTTCAGTTTTTTTACCTTCTATTTCTTGTGTATCAATTTTATAAGTTGTTTTTACTGTATAACCTTCCACTGACGAATTTGTTTCTTCAACTGTATATTCTTCAGCTAAAACATCTAACTCTTTTGTCCAAGTTTTACTTGCTTCATCATACGAAAACTCATCTAAAGTATATTTATCTGTCTTCTTTGTTTCTTGATTCATTACTTTAAATGTAATCTTTTTGGCATTTTCTTTAGAAATATTCCCTTCTACTGTTTTAGTTAGAATAAGTTTACCTTTTTCGATATGTTTGTCTTCCATGATTATTGTATTTTGATCATTGCCAACTATATTACCATCATTATCCACAACAAACGTAATATCATCAGCTACCATATATCCCTCTGGTGCTTTGGTTTCTTTTAAAACGTATGTTCCTGGTTCTAGTTTAACTTTTCCTGGATTATTATTTTCGCCAGTTATCCAACTTTTTACAGTTTCATTTGTATCTTTATTAATAATACTTAGGTGTGCGTTCTTCAATTCAGATTTCGTCTGTGCATCTATTTTACTAATTTCAATAGTATTTTCTTTTGTTGTTCCTTTTTCGTTAGAAATTGTATAAAAATGCATTGCTTGTGTTTTATCAATAAGTGTTACAGGATAAGTATTATCTCCTTCTTTAATAGCTTCAGGATAATTTTCTTCACTATTTCCTTTAAATATAAAATAATGTGGTGTAGCATCTAATTTATAATTATCAGGTGCTTCTGTTTCAATAATTCTATAAAGAACATTTCTACTCAACCCAGAAAAAGTAAGATAACCCGTTGGTAATGTTTCGCCCTCTGCTTTTAATTTTGTAGCAGTTGTTTCAAAATTACTATCATAAGTTACTTCACTACAACTAAATTTTGCTTTTTCTAAAGCATCTGTTTGGTCATTTTTATCACATTTATACAGTTTAATACTAACGCCTTTACCTGTAGATGACCCTGAGCTTTCAAATACTTTTCCCTTTAAATTAACTCGTGTCTCAAACTCTGATACATTTCCTTTTCCTCTTAATGAGCATTTATTATAAGCATTTGTTTCATTTAAAGCATTATTATCATCACCAACTGGTAAATTGACAGTTGCTTCATATTCAAGAATAATCTTTTCTTCGTCAGGAATCATAATTGTTAATACATGATTCATTTCATCATAACTTACTTGTTTAGAATTGGCTCTTTTACCGTTAATTGTTAAGCTATTCATATAATAATCTAAAGCACTTCCCATTTCATCGATAAGTTCTATATCTTTTCCTTCATTTAATTTAAGTGCACCTTCATTAACAGTAATTGTATATTTAACATTTGGCGCTGTATCTTGTGAATAAGAATATTTTTTATTTAAAATATTATCTTTTGACAAATCAAGCCATCGACTAGCACTTGATTTAGAAATACTTTGATCAACTGACAAGGAAGCATTATTCTTATATTCTTTATTTCCTATTGCACTAGAAATATCTATAATGCTTGTTTTATACATTAATTTCATATAATTTGTTTTTAAATAATCTAATGCTTTATTTGTAAAAATAAATTTAATATTCTTATTTTCATTTTCTATTTGAATATCTTTAATAATGTCTTCATTTTTTACTTCATTTCCCCATTGCCCAACTGTATACACTTCTAATGAACTATTTACATACTGTGTATTATCTGGAAGAGAATCTATAATAAAAACTTCTTTTGCATCATTTGGTACTTTCTTAACTGTTAATGCCCATGCCATTTCATCTTTTTTACAATTTCTATTCCAATCAACACTTTTTTCAATCAAACTGTCAATTTTATACTCATAATTAGTACTGCTATCTCCTAATTTTTTTGTTTCATCAAAGCATTCACTTTTATTCGTGTAAGTCTTTGTTTTAGTTGGAACTTCATCTAAAGCTGTAATAACCTTTATAACGATAATTCCTTCATCTACTTTTCCAAAATCGAAAGTTAATTCTTGTTCATTTTGACTAAATGTTGGTATTCCATTAAAACCACTTAAAACCTCAAAATTTTTATAATTCATTCCTTCCGGAATAATATCTTTAACAATTAAATGATTTATACCATTTTCAGGAACATTAATTTTTATTTGCCATGCAACCTTTTGTGAATTTCCTGTTGTTAGACAAGTTTTTTCAATAAATTGATAATTTTCTTTTCCTACTTTAAATGAATCTGTATAATCCGTGTTTTGTGTATTACCAAAAGGATTAATAGTGAACGTATTACTCTTTGTAATAGCTGGCGCATTACTAGAATCTTCACCAAATTTAGTTTGGTAAGTAATCTTGTACTCCTTATCACATCCAGCAGGTACTTGGAAATTTCCAGTTGTTAAACTTTCCCATGTTAATCCTTCAATAGAAGGACTACATTTAAAACTTCCATCAATATATTCACCAATATTATCACCTAACGAATCTTTAATAGTAGAACCACCAATATCAAAATTACCCCCAGGATTTAACGTAACTTCCCAATTGATAACTTTATTACTATCATCACCAGTAACACTATGCTTTTTTTCCGCCCAATTTTTCTTAGTATATTCTAATTTCTTATAAGAATTTTTTTCATTTGTTTGTGTATCACTCTTTACAGTTATGTTATTTCCAACTTTAGAATTCCAATCATCCGGATTATATGCAAAAACATCTTTTTTTACTTTTACTTTATATTTAGCATATAAAACTTCTTTATCATTCATACTTCCAATTGTATATTGAAATTTATTAGTTTCTTTTAAATTATTTGTAACTGTACCAGTATAAGAAATTGTACAGGCTTCATCTGTGTAAAATTGAACATCTCCATCTAATGTCATATTTTCATCCATTTGATCAGTCACAACAACGTTTGTTTGTGAACCAGTTGCTGAAACCTTTAATTTAAATTCTGCAGAAAGATTATCCCCATCACTTATAACCTTTCCTCCTGTTTTTTCAATATCTACCTTATCGTTAGATTTATCACGATCCATATCAATGATAAATTGACCAACACCTGGTAAGTCTAGTTTTCCTTTTCCACCTTCATAATCATTTGTAAACGAATCATTAAGCGTTCCATTGATAATAAGTGAACCATATCTATTTGACTTACTAAATAATTCACTTTGATCTCCTGCATTATATTTAACTGTAATTGTATTACCTTTCACCTCAAAATGTCCTACAGTTTCTGTACCATCTTTTAAATCTTTAACACCTTCCTCCATAGTAATACCATCGGGTAATTGATAAACCATCGTATTATTATCTTTTGTTGGAAACTGATTATCAATAAATCCCCATACTAGTTTGATAGAAATTGTTGAACCATACGGTATTTTGTTTTCTATATTCGGCTGTAAAATATGGTCTCCAATTTTAATATAACTTCTATCAACTACATCACTTGGTAGATTTTTATCAATAAATTGAGATAAATCTACCGATTCTTCAGCAAATGCACTAAATACATTTGTTGAAACTGCTGTTACTATCATGGCTATCACCAATAATAGTGAAAACAACTTCTTCTTTCTATTCATTATTCTTCCTCCCAATTTTACAAAACTATAAAAAAATATTGACGATAAATGATAA
>ENA-OROM01002045-OROM01002045.1-human-gut-metagenome-genome-assembly--contig:-NODE-2045-length-15700-cov-2.765484_pt1 | contig 15700 bp, 9 predicted proteins | sample MGYA00242129_ERZ509050 | MGnify/ENA primary metagenome ERZ509050 (study PRJEB26280, sample SAMEA2338701) | human gut metagenome | biome: human gut; feature: human-associated habitat; material: faeces...
TGCTCTTGGTTATGCCGTTGGCTCTAAGAGCAATGATAAGAAATAAGACAAAAAAATAACCGCCCGGTCCTGAGAAAACTTGGCGGTTATTTCTTGTCAACAATATCAGGGCTAACCGTCTATCGGTAGCACCTCTTTACACTTATATTAGCATTTAACCGCCTTTATGTCAAATATATCGTTTTTTATTATTTCACGTTTATTATTTATGTATAATCATAACAATTACCATTTGTCGGAGTAACTATCCCTTTAACTTTTCATACTGTTTCTTCCAAGACCTTGATGGTTTCTTGCAGATACAATCATCACTTGTAAAAGCACATACTCCTGGAATACTATTACTTGCACATATATCAGGATTGTTCTGTCGGCAACCATAAGTCTGGTTTTCTGCATCTATTTCATTCAAAGGAGCATTAAACGGTATTTTTAGTTCTTTTTCACTCATAACTCAACCTCCGACACATCCATTTCCCCTGACATGAGCATTGGCAAAAGCTCATCTCTCAAAGTTGCAAGCCTTCTATTTTCAACTCTATTAGAAATAATCATGTCATATAGTGGACCTAAAACTTCACCAATTCTTTTGTATGAATCACTATCTGGAATTAATACTTCTGCTTTTGAAAGTTCCTCTCTCTTAATATGGCCCATTGTAGTTGCTTTATCAGCTGCCACTGCAATAAATCTATCAAGATGATACAGCGTCCAAGCATAATAAAACCACTTATCATATTTCTTAGAGGTAACCTTAAACAAATGCTGATTTAATCCACATTCTCCACCACACCAGAAATCGACCAATAAACTTCCTGACCATGAAAAAATCACATCTCCATCGTGAATAATATACTCTGGCTTTATATTTAGAGAACATAGTTCACTGTTTGCATCACAAGAACCTTGTCTTAATTCTTTAATTTTAAGAACTGGTAATCCTTTTTCATCATCACCCGACCTAAATTTCTGCATTGCTAATCCATTCAGGTAATCTGCAATATCACTCAACGAACCTTTCTTCCATCCTTCTGGAACTGAATCAAATTTTAATAATTCTTCCTCAAACAATACCTTTGCTTGCTCCGACAAATTCCTATTTATCGTAACATTCAACTGTATCTTATCATCTATATCACATAATACAGAAACAAATTTATTCTGTATCTCTAATTCAGGTATATCAACCTCTATATCAGAAAATGTATCTCGTGTTATAGTGTCAAACACAGATCCATGAACATTTTTTTGTAATTTACCCACATTATATTTTATTAAATAATACAAATAATCACTAGATATTATCTTTTTCTTGGCTCTAAGGCCATAACATGATTGATTAAATGTCATTGGATATGGAATTGATGCAATTTCTCCAACAGTTCCTCTTGCAGAGATTATCATATCTCCTCTATCCAAGAATTTTGTGCTTGAATTCTCCAAACCTAATTTAGTTATTTTCTTTTCTGTATTATATACATATCTCAAATCATTATTGAAATCTTTCACGGACAACCATGGTATATCCCCATCCCAATAATCTGGATTTGAAGTTTTGGGCGTTCCACCACCTATTATGTCCATAATGTCTGAAAGCTTATATATCATACCCAATCGCCCTCAACTTCCTACGAATCTCATCCTCCAACTCATGACTCTTGTCAAACAATTCAGACAGTTCAGATGTAAGCCTTGTCATCTTCTCCTCGAACGGCTCGCCATCACCCTCCTGTTCTTCTATTCCTACATATCTGCCCGGAGTGAGTATGAAATCCTGTTTTTCAATCTCTGCAATATCCGCAACTGCACAGAATCCCTTCACATCTTCAAGAGTTCCATCGACAAATGCTGTATATGCATCTGCTATTTTCTGAATATCTTCATCTGTGAGCTCTCTGAGCTTGCGGCTAACCATAGTTCCCATCTTACGAGCATCTATGAACAAAGTTTTGCCAGACTGTTTTTTCTGTTTATTAAGGAACCACAATGATACTGGAATCTGGGTTGTGTAGAATAACTGAGTTGGCATAGCAACTATGCACTCTACCAAATCAGCATTTATTATGTTCTTACGGATTTCTCCCTCTCCACCAGACTGTGATGACAGAGATCCATTTGCAAGAACCATGCCTATCTTTCCTGCCGGTGCAAGATGATATATCATATGCTCCAGCCATGCAAAGTTTGCATTTCCTGCCGGTGGCATTCCATACTTCCAACGTACATCATCTTTTAACTTATCCGCTCCCCAGTTTGAAAGGTTAAATGGCGGATTTGCCATGATGTAATCAGCACGTAATGTTGGATGACGATCTTCAAGAAATGTATCCGCTGCATAAGATCCCAAATCAGGCTCTATTCCTCGTATAGCAAGGTTCATCTGAGCCATCTTCCATGTCGTTGGATTGGAATCCTGACCATATATTGATATATCACTTATATTTCCGCTATGTTTTTCTATGAATTTCGCCGACTGAACAAACATACCGCCTGATCCACATGCCGGATCATACACACGACCTTTGAATGGTTTGAGAACTTCCACAAGAGTACGCACAACACATGACGGAGTAAAGAATTCTCCGCCACGCTTGCCTTCCTGCTCGGCAAACATTGACAGACAATATTCATATGTTCGGCCAAGGATGTCCTTCTCGTTCCCATGTTCAATCATTTGAATATTTGTAAATAAGTCCACTACATCCCCAAGACGCCTCTTATCAAGCTCTGGTCTGGCAAAATTCTTAGGAAGAATATCTTTAAGTCTCTTATTTTCTTTCTCTATCGCTCGCATTGCGTTATCTATTATCGTTCCTATCTCCGGAGTATGCGCATTTGCTGCTATATCCTTCCAACGTGCTCCTGCAGGTACAAAGAAGATACCTTCTGATGTATATTCATCTACATCTTCCTCGAATCCGTCTCCTTCCTCCATAAGTTCTTTATATTTCTCATCAAATCTATCCGATATGTATTTCAAGAAAATCAGACCAAGCACAACACTTTTATACTCTGATGCATCCAGATTTCCACGGAGCACACATGCCGCATCCCAAATCTGTTTTTCAAAACCTATTTCAGCAGTATTCTTATCAGCCATCTTCCCTCTCCTCCTATACGCAAATTTTTATTTATCATGCTATAAATTATACACCACGTAATATCAAAAGCAAACAAATAAAACTCCCCAGGCCAGCCATTTATGAAGGGAAAATATCAGATATGGAACACCATATAAGTGCAAATGAGCCATACGACAGTCAGTCATACGTGGACGAGCTCACACGGATACCCGACGATTTTGACGACTTCAAATACAATGCGGGCAGATTGCAGTTCTAATTGGGAATTTTAGTTACCATTATAAAATAGTTTATACGACAAAACGTTTGTTGGCGGGGCAAATCTCATCCAACAAACGTTTTCTCTGTTTTATAACATCTTGGCTTTATATCCCATATGAATTTGTAACGCCTTGCCTTTATATTCACTCTACATTTTATAACATGTTGTTTTTCTATTTTGTTCTACATTTATCAACATTTGGTACAATTTTATCCAAATTTCCAAACAATACCGTCTTTCAGGATAAAGTCCTATTGCAAATTATTCCGTTCTGGGCTGATTAAGGATAAAAATCAAACCGGCTCACGGGCAGGAACAAGTCCTATTTCTATTGCTCCATTCTCTCCCTGAGCACTTCCTCCTCAGTGTATGTGTGCTTTCCAAGAAGTTTATCTCGTTTTCCGCCAAATGCCTTATTCAACTTACCCAGATTGAATCCAACAAGGAATGCGGCAATAACCGTACCGGCGCCCACGCTTCCAAGACTATGTATACAGATCAGACATGTTACGACCGACACAGCCACCATAGAACAGTCAAATCCGATCTTTACCTTTGAAAATTCAATGTGTGTAACCTCTGAGACAGCCTGCATAACACCCTCCCCGGCAAGTGGGATGAGATCCGCCGGCAGATAAAAGAATATTCCGCCTGCTATGAATATGGTACTTACAAGCATCAAAACACCCCTGACAACTATGTTATCTGTTGATGGTAGAAATGTCGCAAGATAATTACAGAACGTCGTAAAGTATCCAAATACTACTCCAACCACTATCTGAAGGAGATTTATCGGTTTGAAATTCTTTCGAAGTATAACGATCTGTATAAGCACTAATGCCGCATGGAATATGATCGTCGCCTTTCCCATCTCGATTCCCCATACACATGTCATCGTATATGGTATAGAGCTCACCGGTGACACTCCTAGATTGGATTTGACTGACAATGCTATACCTATAGTCATAATAAACAGTCCGACAAAATACATTGGGATCCTAGCCTTCATGTTTCTCATTTTTTAGATCTCTTCTCCTGTTGTTTTTTCGCTGCATTTAATTCTAATTATTAGAACGCTAAACATAATACTCTTTTCTTATCTTTCATGTCAACATCTGTGACCAAACAGGGTCTGGCACCTCCGTCCTCAGTCTTTGTCTATAAAAAAGATCCAGGCACAACTTATACGTCATGTCTGGATCTTTTTGAAATGTCTATAAAGAAATTTTTTATTTAATATACCTTACTTCTTGATAACCGCTTTCTTAGACACACCCCTTGCTACCAGAAGTTTCTTATAATAAGCAAGCTTTGATGCCGGTACTTTGACGGTCATCTTTGCGTATGTTCCTGTGAAGACCGCAGCTCCTACCGTCTTTGTGGTCATGGCTGTGTTTCTCACCACAAGTGCCTTGAGGTTCTTACATCCGTAAAATGCCTTTGAACCTATGGTCTTTACATTCTTGCTTATAACAACCTTTGCAAGCTTTGTATTGCCCTTGAATGCTCCGCCTCCTATGGCAGTGACCTTGAATGTCTTTCCGCCAAGCTTTATCGCATCCGGCACTGTAACAGAAGCTGTCTTCTTGACAGCTGACACAAGAGTTACTGTTCCTCTTCCTCTTGTGGAGGCATTTGTTATCTTGTATCTATAGTTTCCGTATGTGTATACCTTTCCAGCCTTTGTAACTATATTGAAGTATCTCACCACACTTCCACCATAGTTGCCAATTCCGGTTATGACGACCTTTGCCTTGCCGAAGTTCTTATTGGAATAGCATGTTATCTTGTAATTCTTATTCAATGTGAGCTTGGTCTTGCCGTACACCACCTTGGTATTTGGCTTTACAGCCTTGCCTGTATACAGAACCTTTGCTGACACAGCCACCTTTGCCTTTTTGATATCTCTCTTTGCAATGGCAAATGTCAATGTAGCCGTGCCTTTGTATTTTCCTTTGCCCTTTATGACCACCTTGGCTGTTCCGGCATTTATATTCGATGAATATGTAACTGTGTAATCTGTGCCAGATACAAGTGTGGTATTTCCGACACTAACAACTACTGCAGGAGTTATCTTCGCTCCCGTATATGTCGCCTTGTAGGATGCCTTCTGTGTCGCCTTATAAATCACCTTTGCGCTCTTAGATATGTCTACCGTTATCCATGTCCACACAGCCTTCAGTGTAATATCTCCGTCCACGGCTCCATACAACGCATCAGTCGCATATGTCTTACCTGTCTGATCTGTCCATGTCAGGCTGTAGCCAGGCTTTGATGCTGAGTAAGCTACACCATCTTTTGTAGTTATATCGAGCTTTGAGATATCAAGTATTGAACCCTTGTTGAATGATGATACACAAATCTGATCATCATTTTCATCGACAAATGTCACCTTGACCATAACAATGCTCTCACCCGTGCTGTCTACAGGATCCTTTGAATACGTCGGATCTCCGCCTATAACGGCATCTCCGTCAACTATGATCTTTCCATCGTCTGATCTGACACCAAATGATCCACCTGTACTTGAGCCTGATGCATCTGCTATGATCTTTCCGCCTACAAGCTTTATAGAATTGTCCGCCGATATAACCGACTCATCCTCTCCAAGAGCTGTGGATGTGGCATCAAGCAAGCCACCTGTCATCTCTACATCCTTCGCTGCAACGGCCTCCGACACTGCCTCTATCTTGTTGCTGCCACCGGATATCTTCACTGTGCCAGCTGATTCAACGCCCTTGCCCTCAGACTTTATCTTTATGCCTGATATCTCAACATCTCCGTCAGCCTTCACCGCCGGAGCATCCGGTGTTGATGAGACTATCACTGACGAATCGCCATTTCCATTTATCTTCACAACACCTGATCCCGCAGAATCCTTCATGCATTTGATTCCATCTGAGACAATATTGTTTCCAAACACACTGATCACGAATGTTCCAGAATTGCCTGGATCTACTGTAAGCTTCTTTACAACAGCACAGTCTATCGTGATACTGCCTGCTTTTCCGGTATCAACCGCCACATCTGCACCATCACCCGTCACAGTATAATCACCACTCTGTGTAAATGAAACCAGTATATTTCCACCGGACTCAGACACTCTTACAGTTGGATTGCCATTGCCATCTACCAAAGCTCCAACATATTCTCTGTCACCAAGTCGTCCAACATCTATCGTGTATGGATCTGACACAAGTGTCACAATCTCAAGTGCCTTGCTCTTTGCACCGGCATTCAGATTTGAAGTTGCCTTCATTCGTCCATATACATAATACTTTGTAAATGCCTTGCGTCCTGCAAAATATGCGCCGTCCTGCCATGTGAGACTATCCGCGTCTTCGACAGGAACTGTAGATATTGCATATTCAACTCCTGTATTTGTACCTGATACATAGCTCTCAACTGTTACAGATGATGATGAAACTGCCTTTTGGGCAAGTGACACATTGGCTGTGTTCTCAGACTTTGCGACTTTCGCTTTAAGAAGTATATTCGCTGTTCCATTTGCTGTTGTGATCACAAGTGTATCGCTATAGCTTCCTGCAGCAAGGCCTGTCACAGGTCTCACCTCAACAGAGGTCTCCTGTCCGGCTGCTATCTGACCTGCAGGATATACTGTGATCTGGAAATTACTTCCGGTCTTGAGACTCGCCTTCACATCGCTCAGCTCAGTCTCGCCACAATTGCTTAAGCCTATGCGTTCTGAAGAAACATCCCCGTATCCATAGACAAGAGCATTCCATGCCTTTCCAGAAGTTTCGCATGACAGTTTTCCCGGCTCAAGAACCTTGACTTTGCACTCAGCCTTAACGTCTGAACCATTCTTTGCCTTTGCGGTGATGGTGGCCGTTCCGGCTGCAAGTGCCGTTATCTTGCCATTCTGTACCGATACCTTTGTCCTGTCAGAGCTTGTCCACACGAGTGAGCTGTCTGTCGCATCCGCTGGTGTGACTGTGGCTTTTATCTGTCCACTCTCACCTACCTTCATAGTAAGCGCCGTTTTGTCAAATGTGATTCCTTTGACTGGTATAACCTGAGTTTCCGTAGAAGACTCTGTTGTCTTTTCTGTTGATGAACCTGTTGTCGATCCTGTCGAACCCGTGCTGGATCCAGATGAAGGATTCTTTGTCGCCTTCTCTGTGGTAGTTGTCTTTGTCGTAGTCTCAGTGGTGACATTTCCACCTGACTCCCCGCGTATCGTCCTGAGCTCTGACGACACCTCGCTCTTTGGAACCACCTTCTGTGCTGCCTTCTCCTCATCTGTTCCGCTATTCTTCACATACAGATAAAGTCCAGCTGCTGCACCCACAAGGCTTGCATTATAATCCAGTGCAACCTCGTTCTGGTTATAATCTTCTGAGTTGTCTACATAGGATGTACTCGAACCCGCCGGGCCGCCAACCAAAGCGCCGACTAGTACATGTGCCTGCTTTGTATATGCATTTCCAGTTACTGAACCCTGATATCCGCTTGAGGCTCTGTGATGAGGGTACTTTGATGAATACTTGTTGTAACCGACAACGAAACACTTTGAACCTGCATTGTTGCCAAGTATGTACCTCATCTGACCATTTGCCCATGATGAATAATCATTCTTTCCATATATAGTATCATACAGAAGACCTGTCATCTGATGAGCAGTGTTATATCTCGCCGATCCCCAGCTGTCTATCAGGCAGAAGTTGTTATCTCCTGACTGTGTCTTGCTTGCTATAAGTCCTGACTGGTTCTCCACGAACACACTCTTCTTTGATGAATTAGGACTGTAGAGCAGAGCCGCCTGAGCCACGTTATTCCAGCAAAGAGCCCAGTTAGGATTTGTTCTGCCACCATATACATTATTGTATTTTGTTGCATATGCTGATTTACCTGTAGCCTTGTACAGAAGAGCCGCCGCAAGGGCATAGTCATCTTCCCATGAATCCGAGTTATAGAAACCAGATGCCGGACCCGAGCTGTTCTTCTTAGCCTTTGTATCCGCATATGTGAAAAGCTTCTCCGCATAGGAAAGCGCTTTCTTATCCTTGTAATTTATATAATATGCCGCAAGTGCCGCAGCTGTCTCTGAAACGATATCTGTACACGTATCCGAATCAGATGTGAATGTTGCCTGTCCACTTCTAGATGACTGCTTTTCCGGAGCTCCCCAGTATCCATGATCTACATTTCCATCACCGACCTGATAACAGAAAGCCTGAACCGAACCATCGCTTCCAAGGACTGTGCATCTCTTGAAATAATCAACGAATCTGTCCATGATCCTCTTGTAGTGTGCCTCTGTAGCAGTATCCGCAAATGCCTCAGCAAACTCCATGTGCGCAAGTCCTAGAACTGTAGCCGAATATGCCTGTGGCAGACCAAACTTGGCATGATCTCCCGCATCATGGTATCCACCGCTGACATCCACAGTCTTTCCATTATATGTTGTTTTTGCATCCTCAGTATGACAGTTTGATCTCCAAGAGAACTCACTCTTTGCAGATACATCACTTCCGCACATATTCGCATCATAAAGATACAGTGACTCCTGAAGAAGCTTTGCATAATTGTACTCAACATCTGTATTGATCTCACCTGTGTTGTCCCCGGCTCCGCCAGATGATGATGAAAGCGAACCGATAAATGAGTCAAATGCACCTGACTGTGAGCTGTAGTACACCTTGACACCTGTTATAGACACACCGTTTGCCGTACCTGTGTAGCCAAGCTTTGAATATCTCACGCTCGAACCGGCATTTACTGCACCTGACTTCTTGGATGTGTTTGGATATATGTACAGCTTTCCATCACTGAATACCCCCTTGAGATCTGACCAGCTGCTGTAATCCTTAACTGCAGTTACCGAACCATTCACATCAGCTACCGCTATCCAGTCAGCTATGTATGAATTGCTCTTGTTATTTATCGTTATCTCTGTCTCGTAGTAGCCATCTCCCTTGGATGTTCCATCTCCATCGGCAAGGCTTGCAGTTACGCTTGAACTTGTGTTTCCAATTGAATCAAGATCTGCACTGCCTGATCCGCTGTCGCCTGAACCGCCTGACTCCCCAGACGAACCGCCCGAGGTGCTCTTTGTTCCTGAGAGAACCGCTGACACGATCCTGAATTTGATCGTGCTGTTCTCCTGAAGATTGGCAACCTGTATACCAAATGCCACCTTCTCCGTGCTGGTTGTGCTGATAGATGCCAGATCAAGTACGGTCTCAAACTGACCGGTCTTGGACAGATCGATCCACTTGTCATTATTTGACCATGAAGACCCATATGATGCAAATGGCATAACTCCCGCATTCTGTCCACTTGCAGCGGTAAATGTATCAACCGCATATGTGATCTTGAGCGTCTTGTATCCCGCATCCGCAATAGCCTTCATAGATGCAAGATCTGATGACGGCGAAAACCTGATCTCCGCCTTTCCATAATCACTCCACTCATCTGTTGCCGCAGTCACCGTCTTCCAGCCGGTGTCCGGTTTCAGATCCTTTGTGATAGTCTCCGCCTTAGCTGTGATCTCCGGCCAGGTTATACTGCCGATGATCATGCATAAGGTGAGAACATACGCCAGGATTCTGCTCCCTGTTCCCTTTCTCATTTTCTTTTCCTCCTTGTACTTCCTTTTTCCTCCTAAAAAATACCCTATTATTAAAAATATAGCACAGAAAACACCTTCATGAGAACAAATAACCAGTCATTATTTATCCGCATTTTTGCCAATGTTTTCTGTGCTATTTTACCAATTTACTATCTGCAATTATTTTTTTTGCTGCATCTATGTCGTTTGACATCTGCTTCTTTAGTTCCTCAATACCTGCAAATTTCTTCTCGCCGCGAATCTTCTGTATAAGCTCAACTTTTATGATATTGCCATATATATCCCTGTCAAAATCAAATATATTGGTCTCTATGGTTATATTGCCATTATCATTCACCGTAGGATTATCACCTATGTTGGTGATTCCCATATACATCCTGAATGGATCCTCGTGACCTGCATGTTCGCCTTTTACGATCTTTATCCTGGATGCATACACCCCCGCTGGCGGATATAGCTTATGATCCTGCGGCAGCATATTTGCAGTTGGGATTCCGATAGTTCTCCCAAGCTGTTTTCCTGACACGACCTCACCGGTCATGCTGTACGGTCTTCCCAGCATCGGTATTACCGCTCTCACGTCGCCCTCGGATATATTCCTTCTTATGACTGTGGAACTCACCACCTCGTCATCCTGCTCCAGCTTGTCTATGACTATGACCTTATAACCATACTCCTCCGCATGACTCTTCAAGGTCTCCACATCACCTTTTCTGTCTCTGCCGAATCTATAGTCACTTCCAACCACCACATATCCGGCTCTCATCATACCCACCAGTATATCCCTGATAAAAGCCTCTGGCTCTGTTGCAGCAAATGCATCATCAAACGGATATTCGACCAGAACGTCAACACCTGTATCCGATACCACCTGTGCTTTCTCTTCAGATGTATATATGGTCTTCATATTACTCACATCGAACACATGATTTTCCCTCATGTCAAATGTGAACACAACTCCCATGTAGCCCTGCTTCTGAAGTTTTAACACCTGCTCTATCAGAAGCATATGCCCCTGATGGATTCCGTCAAACTTTCCAAGGGCAACCGCTGTACGCTCTGTGCTGTTTAGTTGTATCTTCTTCGTATTCTTTATATGAATCATAAATGTATGTCCTAAATTTCATAAAATATATATTTGTAAACAGGCTCATCTAGCGATCACTGCCAGACTTATCACCTTACCATTAAACCCGCTCGAAATCATCTGCTCACCGGAAACATCTTGAACGGCACATACTGCCTCTTCTCATCGCTGTATTCATACAGTGCTGCAAATCTCCCGTTCTCATCGTACACCTTGACGTATGTGTCCCTGTATATCTGATTTTCCACAAATGAATCCGCAGAGAGTTTATTGCCATTTGCAAGAAGCTTCTCACCCTTTGCTGATATATGGAGCTCTGGAATATCCGGCATAAGCTTGTCTGTTGTAAGCACATGCTGCATAAGCGTTCCATCATCCCTTGCCTTCTCCACGGCATCAAGTGTCAGACTTTCTTCTATAGTAAAGCCTTTCACCTCTGTTCTGATAAGTCTCTCCATCACGGCTCCGCAGCCCAGCTTTTCTCCGATATCCCGGCAGAGACTTCTTATATAAGTACCCTTGGAACAACTCACGTCAAATGTTACCCTCGGAAGATCTGTCGAAAGTATCTGAATACTGTGTATCGTAACAGGTCTCGGCTGCCGTTCTATGACCTGCCCGGCTCTTGCAAGCTCATAAAGCTTCTTGCCATTTACCTTGATGGCAGAATACATCGGTGGGATCTGCATGTAATCCCCGACAAAACTCATCACTGTCTCAATGACTGTCTGCTCATCAGGATAGATGTCTGTCACATCTGTGAGTTCACCTGTGACATCCTCCGTATCACTGGTCTTGCCAAGCAGCATCGTACACGTATATGTCTTATTCTTCTCCGTCAGAAGATCACACATCTTTGTGGCACTTCCAAGACACACAAGAAGAACTCCCTCCGCCATGGGATCGAGAGTTCCGGTATGACCTATCTTTTTCTGTTTTAGTATACCCCGGAGCTTTGCAACCACATCAAATGATGTATAGCCCTGCTCCTTATATATATTGATAAAACCGTCTATCATAATTATTATTTATTCCTATCCAAGAAACTTTAAGCTGTTTTTATACCAACTGCTTTTCAATCTCTGCGACTATCTCTGCAACTATCTTATCCGGATCGCCTTTTATATTGCATCCCGCTGCTTTTACATGACCGCCGCCGCCGTGGCTGCATGCGATCTCGCTCACATTCACGATGTTATTTGCTCTGAGTGATATCTTATACTCATTCTCGCCAGACTGATACATGAAAAATGCAACCTCTGTTCCTGATGTAAGTCTCAACTGATCGACTATGCCATCCGTATCCATCTTTGAAGCACCAAACTTTTCGAAATCTTCAAAAGTAAGCAATGTATGCGCAATCTTGCCATTTGCAAACTGCTTCATACCGAGCAGTGCGTACCCCAGGAGCTTATTCTGTGTAAGAGTCTTCTTATAAAATGTTTCATCTATAACAAAACTTGGTCTGGCTCCCTTCTCGATCAGAATTCCGGCAATCGTCATGGCTGATCTTGTCGTATTGCTGTGTTTAAACACGCCAGTGTCATGAACTATTCCCATGTATAGCGCCTCGGCGCAAGGCTGATTTATCTTATCCTCATCAAGGAGTTTGAAGATTGCCTCCGCTGCAGAGCACGCCTGTGGCTCCACATAGCACACATCGCCAAAGCCCTTGTTGGATATATGATGATCTATGCACAGCGTCCTCTTTGCAGTCTCAAAATACTGTGCAAATGGAGTGAATCTATCCGGATCCCCACAATCGAGTGACATGAACAGATCATAGATCTCATCATCAGTCTCATGCTTGACCTCAGATGCGCCATTCAAAAACATGAATACATCAGGAAATTCCTGAAGATATACCTGAACTTTCTTACCAGGGTAATTGCTTGTTATATAGTTATACATTCCAAGTGTAGAACCTATACAGTCACCATCAGGATTTATATGTCCTGTTATGGCTATACTGTCTGCATTCTCTATCTCTCTTATAAGATCGTTCATATATACCTCCCGCCGGCTCGATGTAGGAATATACATTGTGACAGTTTGCCCATGCACAACTGCCACAATGCTCATTTTTCATTATTCTTCACTGTCATCTGAATCATCTGTTATATCTTCTGTCTCGTCCCCGTGCTTTCCAATAGCCTCGTCTATCTTGTGGGACATGTTAACACCATACTCTATGGACTGATCCATGATAAATGTTATCTCTGGAGTGTTTCGAAGATTTACAGAATGAGCAAGCTCTCTTCTGATATATCCCATCGCACTGGTCAGCCCTGCAAATGTGGAATCAACAGCATCCTGGTCTCCCAGGACACTGATATATGCCTTACAGAATTTGAGGTCAGGTGTGACAACCACATCAACAACTGATGTCATAGGTGATATTCTGGGATCCTTGATCTCACGACTTATGATCCTGCTCAGTTCCCTCTGAACCTCACCATTTATCCTGTTATTCTTTACACTGTTTTTTCTCATATCTATTACTACTTTCTAGGCACCTCTACCATCTCGTATGCCTCTATCTGATCTTCCTCTGCAACGTCCTGGAAGTTCTCAAATACCATACCACATTCGAATCCTGACTTAACTTCCTTTACGTCATCCTTAAATCTCTTAAGTGAAGCAAGCTTTCCTTCAAATATAAGATTACCCTCTCTTGTGATCCTTACGCTGCAGTTTCTGTTGATTGTTCCGTCGAGAACATATGAACCGGCAATGACACCGATACCAGAAGCCTTGTACGTCTGTCTGATCTCTGCGTGTCCGATGACCTTCTCCTCATATATAGGATCAAGCATACCCTTCATTGCTGAATCAATATCCTCTATTGCATTGTAGATGACTCTGTACAGACGAACATCTACGCCCTCGCTGTCAGCCATATCCTTTGCTCTCGCATCCGGTCTGATATTGAAACCAATTACGATGGCATTTGATGCTGACGCAAGAATTATATCTGACTCGTTGATAGCACCTACACCTGCATGTATACACTTGATGACAACCTCGTCATTTGAGAGCTTTAAAAGGCTCTGTTTAACGGCCTCAACTGAACCCTGTACATCTGCCTTGATGATGATCTTGAGTTCCTTGAGGTTGCCGGCTTGGATCTGGCTGTACAGATCGTCAAGTGACATTCTCTGCTTTGTATCTGCAAGAAGCTTCTCCTTACCCTGTGAGATATACGTCTCAGATATGGTTCTGGCTTCCTTCTCATTGTCAACTGCCATGAATATCTCACCTGCATCAGGTACTGTGTTAAGTCCCTGGATCTGTACAGGTGTTGATGGAAGAGCCTCTGTAACTCTCTCACCTCTTGAGTTCGTCATAGCACGAACCTTACCGTGTGAAGCACCTACTGCGATGTAATCTCCAACATGGAGTGTTCCCTTCTGTACAAGCATTGTTGCAACAGGTCCGCGTCCCTTGTCAAGCTCAGCCTCTATGACGATACCTCTTGCCTTTCTATTAGGATTTGCCTTGAGTTCAAGCACATCTGCTGTTAGAAGTATCATCTCAAGGAGATTGTCGATACCTTCCTTAGTATGTGCAGATACAGGACAGAATATTGTTGAACCGCCCCAATCCTCTGGGATAAGCTCATACTCTGTAAGCTCCTGCTTAACTCTCTCTATATTGGCACTTTCCTTATCGATCTTGTTGATCGCTACGATGATCTCTATTCCGGCAGCCTTTGCATGGTTTATAGCCTCAACTGTCTGTGGCATTACTCCATCATCGGCAGCTACAACAAGGATAGCGATATCTGTACTCTGTGCACCACGCATACGCATTGCTGTGAACGCCTCATGTCCAGGAGTATCAAGGAATGTTATAGTCTGACCATTTACATCGACAACTGATGCACCAATGGCCTGTGTGATTCCACCAGCCTCACCTGATGTTACCTTTGTCTGTCTGATAGCATCAAGGAGTGATGTCTTACCGTGGTCAACGTGACCCATAACACAGACAACAGGTGGTCTTGAAACCATATCCTTCTCGTCCTCTTCGTCCTCCTTCAGGAGTTCCTCGATAACATCTACCTTCTCCTCTTCTTCAGCTATACAGTTGTACTCGAGAGCGATCTCTGAAGCCTCATCAAATGAGAACTCAGAGTTCACATTAACCATCTTTCCTGCAAGGAAAAGCTTCTTTATGAGAGCTGTTACAGGTGTCTTAACCGCATCGGCAAGATCCTTGAGTGTAACTGTCTCTGGAAGTGTGATGGTTCTGATTGCATCCGGATCCTCCTGTGGTGTCTGCTGCTTCTTCTGAGGCTTGCTCTTGACATTCTTTGCAAGTCTGCTGATATCTGCCTCAACCTCCTCTGGAGATCTTCTATTACCCTTACGAGGCTTATTCTTATCTCTGTTGTAATTGTCTCTGTTCTGACTCTTCAGATCCTTGCCAGGCATCTCCTTAGCGTCGAAGTCCTTGCGGTCTCTTCTAAACGGTGCTCTCTTCTGTGCCGGGCTGTCATCCTCGTCATCCTTGCCAAATGGCATGTTGATACGATTGCTGAAACGGTTTCCGCCATCTCTTCCAAAGCCTCTTCCGCCCTGGTTTCTGTCGCCTCCGTCTCTGCCAAAACGGCCGCCGCCCTGGTTTCTGTCGCCCTGACCATCTCTGTTAAATCTTGGCCTGTCGCCCTG